>OKSC01000168.1_pt1 | contig 79673 bp, 64 predicted proteins | sample 1601161 | NCBI WGS metagenome assembly OKSC01 (sample SAMEA3541552, study PRJEB24748) | human gut metagenome | biome: human gut; feature: human-associated habitat; material: faeces | place: China | collected 2012 | reverse complement strand
TGCCCTTATGAAGCAGATTCAGTCTGTAATTGATGCAGACAGCACAAATAAATAGAGGTCTACATATAAAAAGCTCCTGTGCATTGCACAGAGAGCTTTTTTTGAACATTACTATAATGTCAAGGAATCGCTCTTAATTGTCGTTGGGGAAAGAGTAATTATAAAGCGTTGAAATAAATCTCTTAATATAATAAAATCAAGATAAAAAAATATATAAAGGAGAGGGTGTTATGAACGTTAAAAAAATCATTATTTATGCAATGTTTACAGTTATAATTTTAATAACCAGTGGATGTTCAAAGGATAATATAGAATATACAAAAAGTGATAAGAAGGAAGAAAAAGGCATTGAAATTAATGAGAAAAATTTTCCGAGTGAATATGTAAGAGAATTAGTCAGTCAATCATTTGATTCTAATAATGACAATCAATTGACTCAGAATGAAATTGATGCAGTAACAGAATTAAGGATAGATCCTGATGATACATATACATACATGGATGGATTGGATAATAGTAATTACAAATATTCTGTTATTGACTGTAGAGGACTGGAAATATTTAAAAATGTAGAGAAAATAAGAATCTGTGTGGAAATTGTTGAACATAATGATGAAATAATAGAAGAATATGGCTTGTTAAATTTTGAAAAATTATATGAATTAGATAAAGTTAAAGAATTGTTTATATCAGGAGAAAAATATAAGGCAAAATATGAATTAAATAGCTTTCCAAATTTGGAAAAAGTACAATTGAACTATATTAAAAATTTAGATCAAATAAAATTTGGAGATAAAATAAAACAGATAAAATTTAATTCTGTATATACCGATAGTGTTATTGACCTTTCAAAAGTACATAGCTTAGAAAGATTTAAGGCAATAGGATTTAATTGTAATGGCATCGTGTATGGTCAAAATGAGAAACTTAAAAATATTTCCATGAAAGAAATAGGTAAAGGAATAAAAGAAATAGATGTATCAAAGTTAAAGAATTTAAGAAGACTTGAAGTATGGTACTCAAAATATTTAAAAAATATTAAAATTGGAAAAATAAAAAATATAGATTTATATGAATGCAAAGGAATAAAAGAATTAGATATATCGAAATGTGATAAATTGAAGAGAGTGACAGTAATAACTACGGGAATTGATAAAGTGCGAATGAGTAAAACGCCATCAATAAATCATTTATGTTTATCATTTAATAAAATAGAAAACATTGATTTAACAAATGCAAAAATTCATTCTCTTTCTTTGCAAGGAAATCCTATAAAAAACATAGATGTATCAAAGGCAAAGAGGATTGATAAGATATATGTAAAAAAATGTCAAAATGTAAAAAAAGGAGATAAACAACAAATTAAAATAATAAGGAGGTAGCATATGAGAAAAAAGCATCCGGTTTTTATATGCATTACTGTAATCAGTAAATGAGTATATAAAACCGGATGCTTTTATATAGAAATGTAAAAGGTCTTATCCAAATTTTCTTTTGATTTCAGCTATAAAATCTTTCGGGTTAAAAGATTTACTTTCGGAGTTTGCATTTCCTGCATTTCTTTTTGCTTCGTTCATTAATACGGTATGATTATCGATTGGCTCATTGCTTGTAATTATGGAACGGTATGTGCCGTCACTACGCATAATACGTGCCTTTGTGTTATCAGCCTGCTGAACTTCGATAAAATGCATTATTTTTTCTTTTACATATTTATCTTTAATAGGGCAACCTACTTCTACACGTTTATCCATATTTCTTGTCATAAAATCGGCTGATGAAATATACATAATTTCATCATTTCCGGAGCCAAATAAATATATTCGGGAGTGTTCTAAGTATCTTCCAACAATACTCTTTATAAAGATATTATCAGTTTTTCCTTCAACCTGAGGAAGAATGCAGCAAATACCACGAACAATCATCTGAATATTAACACCGGCAAGAGAAGCCTCAGCTAATTTATTAATAAGAGTCAGGTCAGATATTGAATTGAATTTAAGAAAAATACGTCCTTTTGTTCCTTTAGCAATTTCTCTATCAATAAGTTTAATAATTTCTGACTTCATTGAATTAGGGGCAACAAGTAAGGTGGAATAGTTTCCTTCAAGATTCCCAATTGCCATGTTTTTGAAAAATTCATTTGCGTCAGTTCCTATTTCCATGTCAGAGGTCATAAGTGAAAAATCAGTATATTGTTTTGATGTCTTTTCGTTGTAATTTCCGGTGCCTATCTGGGTAATATAGGAAATTTTCCCACGCTCTCTTCTTGTAATAAGGCAAACCTTTGAATGAACCTTATAACCTTCAAATCCATAAATTATACGGCAGCCTGCCTGTTCTAAACGTTGTGACCAGTCAATGTTATTTTGCTCATCAAATCTGGCTCGTAATTCTATAAGTACAGTTACATCTTTATCATTTTCTGCAGCTGCACATAAATAGTCTACAATTTTAGCATTTTTTGCAAGACGATATATTGATATCTTTATTGAAATAACAGAGTTATCATAAGATGCCTCTTTAAGTAATTTTAAAAATGGGTCCATGCTTTCGTATGGGTATGATAAAAGCAAGTCTTTTTTCTGAAGCTGTTTGATTATGCTTTCATTTAATCTAATATCACTACTTGGCTGTGGCTCAAATGGTGGATATACTAATTCACTTTTCACACTACCTGATATTTTGTCTTCTAAACCAAATGCGTAGGACATTGTTAAAGGTGAAGAAGTAATGAAGACCTGAACTTTGGTCAATTCCAATTTTTCACATAAAAAGCGAAGAAAATTACCACTGATTTTATTCTTTAATTCAAGCCTTACCGGAGCAAGTCTTTTTCTTGAATTTAACAATTGTTGCATTGCATCACGGAAATCTTCATCTACATCAAATGCCTCATCTCCGGAAGAAATATCCGCATTTCGTGTTACTGAAAACACTGTACTTTCAAGAATTTTATATGAATTAAATATTGTATCAGCAAAATAGGAAACCACATCACTTGTAAACACATATCTAATATCTGCACCGGGAAGAAAAATTACTTCAGGAAGAGCAGTCGGAATAGGAATTATACCAAATAACTCAGCATCTTTCTTCTCATTATCATTAGCTAATGTAGCACCGACATATATGTTTTTGTTTACTAAAAACGGAAATGGATGATGAGGGTCGATTATTTGAGGCGAAAGAATAGGATTAATTTGTGTCAAAAAATAGTTCTTAAGATATTTTAATTCTTTTTTCTCAATTTCATTCATTCTCAGACCGTGAACACCATATGTTTTTAGTTGCTCAGTAACATTTTCATAAATCTCATCTCTGAAATTAATTAAAGGTTTTACAGCACGAAAAATTGCTTCAAGCTGTTCAGATGGATTCATTCCTGTTTTATTATCTTTATGATTACTTTTAATCTGGCTCAAATCATGAAGTGTACCAACACGAATCATAAAAAATTCATCAAGATTACTTGTGAAGATTGATATAAATTTAAGACGTTCTAATAAAGGTACTGTTTCGTCTGTAGCCTCGGATAAAACACGCTGGTTAAATCTAAGCCACGACAATTCTCTATTTTGTGTATAATTTTGTAAATTCTCTTTCATTCAAATCTCCTTATGTGATTGTTATCTATAGTTTTTAAGTGAATATATTTTTATCTTGTGGACCGGATATTAATAGGTAAAAGTGCATTTGACACCATCAGTACAAAATGAATATTCTGTCTACAAGTAAAATGTAGTGGTTTAAAAAGTCTTGCCTTCCAATATATTTAAAAGATAGCCTTCGCGTACACCATATGGGCTAACGGTAAAATTAGTGCATCCATAATGTTTTGCAACTGAATTGATTATTGCAATTCCGGGAATTATAGTGTGGATACGTCCGGGAGTTGCCTTAATGATTGCGGATACCAATTTAGACTTGTCTTTCTTTGCCAATTTCAAAATTTTATTTAAACGTTTGCATTCAAAGCCTGTATATCCTGAATTCTCATTAAAAAGTTCATCGCTTAATTTACAACAGGCACGTGCAGAACCACCTACTCCGAATAAAATAGTCGAGTTAATGGTTTCAGACGAAAGAGGTAGTGTATTAAGTATTTCACTTACATGATTATTGATATTTTTGATTTCTGATTTAGTAGGAATAATATCTTCAACGTAATTTGTGTACATATTTAATGAACCAACAGGTATTGAACATGTAGACAATAATGTGTCATTTTCAAAATAAACAAGTTCAGTACTTCCTCCACCTACATCAACTAATAAGCCGTTTCCGGATGAAATGCTTTTCATTGTACCATAGTAGTCGTACAAAGCTTCTTCTTTGCCGGAAATGATTTCAATATCAAAACTACAATGTTTTTTTATTTCAGCTAAAACTTCTTCTGAGTTACTGATATTTCGTAATGAAGCGGTTGCAAATGCGTGAACTTCTTTTACATCCACACTTTCCAAAATGGTTTCAAATTTGCTTAAAGCTTCAATGGCTTTTAAAATACCTTTTTTCGAAAGCATATTGTTATTGTCAATATAACCGGCAAGCCCGGCAGGAATTTTAGAATTAAGCATTTGTTGAATCTCATTGTCTATTACTTTATATAAAACCATTCGTATTGTATTTGAACCTATATCTATAATTGCGTACATATAAACCTCCGGAAAATCTGATTTAAAATATTTAAAAAGAAATTGCAAATTAATTTGCAAAATTTATGTAATTAATAAGAGAACATTAGTTTAAATATTTTATTGATAGTATTTACATATAGAAGAAATTATAAACAGTCAAAGTAAAATCTAAATATGACCAATGTATATTGCGCGTAAAAATAATAAGTAACATAAATTATAGGCGAAAGTGAATAAAAATATTTTTGTTTAGAGAAATTATTTAGTAAAATCCAATAAAAAATTACGCGAAAAATTCAATAAAAAACAAAATTGAAAACAACAAAATACAATAAATGCCAAAAATAGAAAATAATGTTACCATAATAAAATTTGAACCCTTTTTTTTAGTAAAATAAAAAGGTAAAAATAGTATATAAGAAAAAGTACTTATCGCGATTGGAAAGCGATATCACAAAAAAGTAAAAATATTTTTAGGAGGGTTTTATGAGAACATTGAACCGTTTTGCGCCAGGATTCAAGAGAATCATGGTTGCAGTCTTAGCAGTTGCTATGCTTGTATCTTCAATTTCATTTTCAAAGGGTACAAATGCAAAAGCAGCAGCATCAACTATTGGAAGCGCAGAAGACTATTCTGTAACAGCAACGGACGTATCAGACAGTCTTTGCAGAATCACATTTACACCAACAAATCCGGCAGCTTATGTAATTATTCATTACAAAGTTAACGATGGAGAGCAGGTTAATGTTGGAATGAACGCTAAGGGTTCATGTTTCGAATACGATATCAACAATGTTAAAAAAGGTGATAAAATCGATTGCTCATTTACATATAACAAAGGTGGACTTCAGTATGATTCATCAATGATGACATACACAACAGGATCAGCTCCTGTAACAGATACAAGTATTGAAGCACCATTTGGTTTAGTAGTTGCAAGTCCTGCAAATGGAGAAATCAGTGTAGTATGGGGAAGAGGAAACGTTGACTCATATAATGTTTACATTGACAATGCATTAGTAGGAAGCAAGTTGGGATGTGGATATTATGTTTATAAAGGATATGCAGCAGGAACTCATACAGTAAAAGTTACTACAGTAAGTGGTAATAAAGAATCAGCAGCTGCAACAGCTAGCGTAAATGTTACAGGTTCTGTTGCCCCAACAACAAAGGCACCTGAAACAACAACAAAAGCGCCACAGACAACAAAGGCACCTGAAACTACAACAAAGGCGCCACAGACAACAAAGGCACCTACATCAAATATTGAAGCACCATTTGGATTAGTAGTAGGAAATCCTGAAGCAGGAAAAATCAGTGTAGTATGGGGAAGAGGAAATATTGACTCATACAATGTTTACATTGATGGTAAGAGAGTAGCATCAGCTGTAGGTTGCGGATATTATGTATATGAAGGATATGCAGCAGGAAGTCATACAGTAGCAATTACTACAACAAAGAACGGAAACGAATCAGCACAGACTACAATGACAGTAAATGTTGCACAGTCAGCAGTTGCCCCAACAACAAAAGCACCAGAAACAACAACAAAGGTACCACAGACAACAAAGGCACCACAGACAACAAAGGCACCTGAAACTACAACAAAGGCACCACAGACAACAGAAGCAATTGGGGTTGACTCAAGTCTTCCTGCACCATTTGGTTTGGTTGCTTCATCACCTGTAAATAATCAGATTACAGTAGTATGGGGATATGGAACAATTAACTCATACAATGTATATGTAGATGATACAAGAGTTGCAAAGAAAGTAGGATGTGGCTCATACAAGTTTAAAAATATCGTAGCAGGAACACACACAGTTTCAGTTGCTACATATAAAGATGGAAAAGAATCAGCAAAAGTAAGCGTAACAGTAACAGTTAACGGTTTAACTGAAATTGCTACAACAGCTCCAGCTGAAAAACCAACATACAGTGAAGCAATTCCTGAAACAAGAGCAGACTTAAAAGCAAACGAAGACAGAATGTATTTCCAGATGAACAATAAGACAAAAGGTCAGTATTCAGATGATCAGGTTTATTGGTGCATACTTGGAAAGAATCCAAAAACACATGAATTATGTTATGTTGATACAAATGGAAATTTAATCCCTGTAAGCTTATCAATGAATACAGTTAAAAAGGGAGACAGAATGTGTGCAAATATCTGCAACACATTAGCTCAGAAAGATTATGTTTATATGCCTGACATTGAATCAGGAAGAATGTACTTAAGCTATGGTTCACCTGTTTATGTTACAATTAACCAGGGTGCAGATGGAAATATGGGATTTGCAGGACCTGACCTTAACAATGCATCAGACCCTAATGCAGATGTATTATTTGAATTTATTGAATTTACAATTACAAACAAAGAATACTGGGGCAACACATCAAGAGTAGATTTCTACAGCTTCCCAATGGCTACAAGATTAATTGGTGAAGGCGGATGGAACAACTTCCCTGGTGATGCAGATGTTTACGATAAGACAGTAGGTGATTTAGGAACAAGAGCAGAAATGTTTGCAGCATTTAAAAATGAAGTACCTGCAGCATTCCAGACATTACTTACAGATAAGAGAATCATGGCACCATGTAAACTTACATTTAACGAAGGAAAGCAGTATTCAAATTATTTTGATAACTATATCAATAAATTCTGGTCAAAATATTCTACACAGGATTTAGTATTCTCATGTGATGCCGGAACATTCAGAGGACGTGTACATGGAGATACAATGGTATTTACAAAAGACGGTGTTGGTGGAACATACACAATTTACAAGCCAACAACTCAGGATGTATTAGAAGGAAAAGGCAACATGGCAAGAGGTAACTCAACAGAATTAGTTATCGAAGCACAGCTTTGCGCAGCATTTAACAGAGGTGTTGCAACAGAACCTGAAAATTATGATAATGAAAGTGCTTACTATAAGAATAGCAATTCAAACTTCTATTCAGGATTCTTCCACAATCATTCATTTGACAGACTTGCATATGGCTTCTGCTATGATGATGTAAATGACCACAGCACATTATTACATTACACAAATCCAACAGGATTAATCATTGATCTTAAGTGGTAAGAAATTAATAAACTGTAAACGGAAATAGAAATAAAAGACGTTGTTCTTACAATGAAAATTGTAAGGATGACGTCTTTTTTTAAAATTAATTATAGTAAAAATAGCTTGAGATATACCTCAGGCTCTTTTTTGTGTTATAATAACATATACTATGTGCATTTGTTAAATACTTATGGATAAAACCTGAATAATGAAATGGAGATAGATATTATGAAAAAGGACTGGAAGAGAGAATATTTTTCAATCCCAAATTTAATGGGATATTTTAGACTGATTTTAATACCGGTATATTTGATGGTGTATATTCACGCAGATGGAATCAGGGATTATGCAATATCAGCAGGAATTTTATTATTGTCAGCGCTCACAGATTTCTTTGATGGAAAAGTGGCAAGAAGATTTGACATGATAACTGATTGGGGAAAAATTCTTGATCCTATAGCAGATAAACTTACTCAGGGAATTGTTGTTATAAGTTTGATTTTCAGATACAGATTTATGGCGATTGTTTTGGTTATATTTATAGTCCAGCAATTGGGACAGGGAATTTTAGGACTTATATATATTAAAAAAAGCGGAAAAGTTGAGGGTGCGAAAATGTTTGGAAAAGTAAGCACAGCATTTCTTGACTTTATGGTATTAGTTTTAGTTATATGGATAGATATACCGAAAAATGTTGCATTGGCAATGATGACAGTGTCAGTATTTTTAATGACAAATTCATTGCTTAGATATTTTGATTATTATTACAAAGAGATAAGGAAATAAAATGAATGAAGTTCATTTTCTAAAGATATTTCCGATGACCAGCCAACAATTAAATGGCTAGGCAATACCACATTTTTTATAGGAGATTAACATATGAATTTTGCTCATTTACATGTGCATACAGAGTTTAGTTTGTTAGACGGCTCGAGTAAAATTAAAGAAATTACGGCAAGGGCAAAGGAACTTGGAATGAATAGTCTTGCGATTACTGACCATGGTGTTATGTATGGGGCGATAGACTTTTATCGGGCTGCAAATGCCAATGGAATTAAGCCGATTATCGGATGTGAGGTTTATGTTGCACCGGGTTCAAGATTTACTAAAGAAGCAGGGGAGAGCGAAGACCGTTACTATCATTTGGTTTTGCTTGCCGAAAATAATAAAGGATATAGCAATTTGTCAAAAATCGTATCAAAAGGATTTGTTGACGGATTTTATTATAAACCACGAGTAGATTACGAGGTGTTACAGGAATTTCACGAAGGTATAATATGCCTAAGTGCATGTCTTGCAGGTGAGGTGCAGAGATATCTGGCAAGAGGAATGTACGAAGAAGGAAAAAAAGCAGCGCTTAAATATCAGGATATTTTTGGAAAAGGCAATTATTTTCTTGAAATGCAGGACCATGGAATTCCTGAACAGCGTATGGTTAATCAGCAGCTTATGCGTATGAGTCAGGAGACAGGTATTGAGTTAGTGTGCACAAATGACGTGCATTATACTTATGATACCGATGTAGAAGCGCATGATATTTTGTTGTGTATCCAGACAGGTAAAAAGCAGTCAGATGAAAATCGTATGAGATATGAGGGAGGGCAATATTATTTAAAAAGTCCCGAAGAGATGGCTGAGTTATTTAAATTTGCGCCTGAAGCATTAGAAAATACGCAGAAGATTGCAGACAGATGTAATGTTACATTTGAATTTGGTGTTACAAAACTTCCTAATTATGAAGTGCCTGAAGGTTACACTCCGGCAACATATTTGAGAGAATTGTGCAATAATGGATTGCAGAAGAGATATGTCGATACAAAGCTTGATTATGATTGCCCGATGTCTTTAGGACAATTGAAAGAACGCTTAGATTACGAACTTAGCACAATTGAAACCATGGGATACGTGGAATACTTCCTTATCGTATGGGATTTTATAAATTATGCAAAGACAAATGGAATTGCAGTAGGTCCGGGACGAGGTTCGGCAGCAGGAAGTATAGTTTCGTATTGCCTTGAAATTACGGATATTGACCCTATTAGATATAACTTACTTTTTGAAAGATTTTTAAATCCTGAGCGTGTGTCCATGCCCGATATTGATATTGATTTTTGTATCGAAAGAAGGCAGGAAGTTATTGATTATGTAGGAAGAAAATATGGCAAAGACCATGTCGCTCAGATTGTTACATTTGGAACTTTAAAAGCCAGAGGTGTGCTTAGGGATGTAGGTAGGGTACTTGATATGCCATATGCACAGGTGGATGCAATTGCAAAGACAATTCCTAAGGAATTGAACATTACTCTTGATGGAGCTTTGAAGGAAAGTAAAGAGTTTAAGGATTTATATGAGAGTGATGAACAGATTAAATATCTTGTTGATATGTCACGAAGACTTGAAGGGCTTCCACGTCATGCTTCAATGCATGCGGCCGGTGTAGTAATTTGTGCAAAACCTGTTGAAGAGTATGTTCCGCTTTCAAGAGCAAGTGACGGTTCAATTACAACCCAGTATATAATGACAACATTAGAAGAACTGGGACTTTTAAAAATGGACTTTTTAGGATTAAGAAACTTAACTGTAATTCAGAATGCGGTTAGATTTGTTGAAAAAGACCATAATATAAAATTGGATATGCATAGCATAGATTATGATGATAAAAAAGTATTGGCTTCTATAGGAACAGGAAATACAGAAGGAATTTTCCAGTTGGAAAGTGGCGGTATGAAAGGGTTCATGAAGGAATTAAAACCTCAGAATCTTGAAGATATAATAGCCGGAATATCATTATATCGTCCGGGTCCTATGGATTTCATCCCTAAATATCTTGAGGGAAAAAATAATCCGGAAGCAATTACTTACGATTGCCCGCAACTTGAGCATATATTAGAGCCAACTTACGGCTGTATTGTATATCAGGAACAGGTTATGCAGATAGTTAGGGATTTGGCAGGATATACATTAGGACGAAGCGACTTGGTTAGAAGAGCCATGTCAAAGAAAAAAGATTACGTTATGCAGCAGGAAAGACAGAACTTTGTTTATGGAAATAAAGAAGAAAATGTACCGGGCTGCATAGCAAATGGAATAGATGAAAAGACTGCAAATAAAATTTATGATGATATGATTGATTTCGCCAAATATGCTTTCAACAAGTCTCATGCGGCGGCATATGCAGTTGTTGCCTATCAGACAGCATATTTGAAATACTATTATCCGGCAGAATTTATGGCAGCTATGCTTACATCTGTCATGGATAATGCAGAAAAAGTATCTGAATATATTTATTCATGCCGCTCAATGGGAATAAAAATACTTCCTCCGGATATAAATGAAGGAGAAAGCGGATTTTCTGTATCTGAAAATTGCATACGATATGGTTTGACTGCAATTAAAAGTGTAGGAAAAAATATTATTGATGCGATTGTAATGGAAAGAAATGCAGCAGGAAAATATAAATCATTAGAAGATTTTATCTCAAGAACAAGTCCGCTTGGAGTTAATAAGAGAGCTGTTGAAAACTTTATTAAGGCAGGGGCTTTGGATTCGCTTGGAGCGACAAGAAAACAAATGATGATGGTTTATGTTCAAATCATGGATTCAGAGGCACAGGAAAGAAAAAACACCATGGCAGGTCAAATGAGTTTATTTGATTTTGTAAGCGAAGAAGATAAAGCAGATTTTGAAATTAAAATGCCTGATGTTGGTGAGTATTCAAGTGACCAGATGCTTGAATTTGAAAAAGAAGTTTTAGGAATCTATGTTAGTGGACATCCTTTACAGAAAGAAGAAGCAAGATGGCGTAAGCATATTACAAATATTTCCACTGATTTTGCTGAAGTAGGAGAAGATGAGGAAAATACAAAAGTCGAAGACAAGGCAAGAGTAACAATAGGTGGAATAATTACCGGAATTACAAAAAAATATACAAGACAGGGGCAGCCTATGGCATTCTTAACATTAGAAGATTTGTTAGGTTCTGTTGAAGTAATTGTATTTCCAAGACAATATGAAAAATATAAAACACTGATTGCTGAGGATAATCAGATATTTGTTAACGGACAGGCAAGCTTAGAAGAAAATGCAGCAGGTAAAGTTATTGCAAATGATATAAAAGCATTTGATGAATATGGTACAAGTCTTTGGATTGCATTTGCAGATAAAGATGATTATACAAATAAGGAAGCAGAGCTGTTTGAATTACTTTCTGAAAATAAGGGAAAAGATAAGGTTATAATATATCTTGTGAAGGAAAAACAGAGTAAAATGTTGCCTGCTATGTATAGAGTAGATTCAAATGATACATTAGTTGAAAAATTAAAGGCTATGTATGGAGAAAAATTTGTAACAAAAGTATTAGAGTAGTATTTGTAACAAAGATATTAGAGTAACATTTGCAATAAAGATATTGTAGTAACAGTTGCAACAAAATTGTAAAGCAGCAATTGTAACAAAGATATTAGAATAATTGATAAATAATAAAATTATCAGATATTTATTTGGGAGTAAAAATGAAAGTTGATAAAGCTATAAAAGCTACATTTAATACAAATTTAATAATTCTTAACGGCTTTTTAGTTGCTCTTTTAGTAGGAACTATATTGTTAATGTTGCCCGTTTCCTCTGCAAGTGGAAATGGAACAGATTTTATTACGGCATTGTTTACGGCAACGACATCGCTTTGTGTGACAGGTCTGGTAGTTGTGCCTACATATGCATACTGGAGCATATTTGGAAAAGTAATAATACTTATATTAATACAGCTTGGCGGGCTTGGGATTATTAGTTTTACAATTGGATTTCTAATTATAATAGGAAAGAAAATTTCTTTGAAAGAAAGAAAAATGATACAGGAATCGTATAATCTTGATTCGGCACAGGGTGTCTTAAAAATATTGAGAAAAATATTTGGAATCACTCTAAAAATAGAAGGAATAGGAGCGATACTTTATTCCATACAGTTTATTCCTGAATATGGAATCGTAAAAGGAATCTGTTACAGCGTATTTCATTCGGTATCTGCGTTTTGTAATGCGGGAATAGATATAATTGGAAATGACAGTCTTGTTAAGTATCATGGAAATGTGCTTGTCAATTTTACAACTGTGATGTTAATCATATGTGGTGGTATTGGATTTATTGTATGGCTTGATATCGGTGGCATAATAAGTGAAATCCGTAACAAAAAATTGAGCCCAAATAAATTTATAGAAAGAATGAAATTGCATACAAAGCTTGTATTGATTACGACAGCTATTTTAGTTGGAGGAGGATTTTTATTTATTCTTTTATTTGAATATAATAATCCGGACACGCTTGGGAATATGACATTTGGAAATAAATGCTTAGCGGCTTTATTTGAAGCGGTAACGCTTAGAACAGCAGGATTTATTACTGTGCCGCAGGCAGGATTTAGAGATGGAACATTTATGATAATGTGTGGTTTGATGATTGTTGGCGGTTCCCCTTTTGGAACAGCAGGTGGAATTAAAACAACTACATTGGCACTTATTTTTCTACTAACCTGGTCAACTATAAAAGGCAAGGAGGATATAGAGGTTTGCAGAAGAAGAATAAATAAACAAAATGTCAGAAGTGCAGTAGCAATCGGAACAATAGTACTTAGCATACTTGCAGTAGCAATTATGGCGTTAAGTTTTACGGAAGATGCACCTTTGAAGGTAATTACATTTGAGGCTGTTTCAGCCCTTGGAACAGTTGGACTTAGTATGGATTTTACAGCAAGTCTTACAGCTATAGGAAAACTTATTATAATAGTACTTATGTTCTTTGGAAGAGTAGGACCTATAACGATTGCCATGGCAATGGCAGGCAGGGCAAGAAAAGATAGAAAGATAACGAATTATCCTGAAAAGAGAGTAATGATTGGATAAAATTCAAACAAGTAATGTGATTATATTTTTAAAATGTAATATTCAGTAATAAACGGATGAAATTTAAATGAAATAAAGTATGCAGAAATTATTTTATATTAAAAAATTTTGTATACAGTTTTAAACAAATGAATTAGAAGGAGCATAAAATGAAGGACGTAGCGGTTTTTGGAATTGGAAAATTAGGAAAAACATTTGCAGTAACTTATTCAAAAAAAGGTGGAAAAGTTTTTGCAATTGATAGACGTCAGGAAAGAGTAGATGGAATTGCAGAAGATGTGACATATGCCATAAGAGCCGATGTTACAGAGGAAAATGTTGTAGAAAATCTGGGAATCAATAATGTAGATGCGGTAGTAGTTGCCCTTGGAAATAATTTTGAGGCAAGCATAATTGTTACTACAATATGCAAATCTTTAGGGATTCCATACATTGTTGCTTCAGCGATGGACAAATTACAGGCAGATGTACTGATGAAAATTGGTGCGGATCATGTTATTTTACCGGAAAGTGAAACTGGAAAAAGGCTTGCAAATGGAATGGCAAGTGGAGGGCATTTTCAGGATATTGCTGATTTGTCAGATGAATTTAGCATAATTGAAACTAAGGTTCCAAAAGAATGGATTGGTAAAAGTTTAATAGAATTAAATCCAAGAAAGAAATTTGGATTCAATGTAATAGCAGAGAAGGTAAATGGTGTTTATAAAAATAATATAGATGCGGATAAACCTTTTGGAGATCAGGAATCAATAATTGTAATTGGTGATAATGAGAAATTATTAAGAGTATTTAAAGAGGGTTAAAAAATGATAATCACATCAAATACAAATGAACAGATAAAGAATTTAATTCATTTAAAGGATAAGAGCAAAGCCAGAAAAACTTCAGGAACATTTATTGTAGAAGGAATTAAAATGTTTCAGGAAATACCAAAAGAAGATTTTATTAAGGCTTATGCTTCTGAAAGCTTTTATGAAAAAAGAAAAGAAGAAATATCAGATTATTTTAAGAAAAATAATTTAAAAGAAGATGTTCAACTTGTTAGCGACAGTGTATTCAAAAAAATATCAGATACAGTAACGCCACAGGGAATATTAGCTGTTGTAAGACAAAAAACATATTCTATTGAAGATATAATAAAATCAAGAAATAAAGAAAAAAGCTGTATTGTTGTACTTGATAGAATTCAGGATCCCGGGAATCTCGGTACAATAGTAAGAACAGGCGAAGCTGCCGGAATTACAGGAATAATTATGAGTAGTTCAACTGCAGATATTTATAATCCAAAAGTTATACGTTCTACGATGGGGTCAATTTATAGAGTTCCATTTGCAATAGTAGCTGATTTGCCTAAAGCAGTAGATATATTAAGAGAAGATGGTATAACATGTTTTGCAGCACATTTAAAGGGTGAATTATATAATTCAGGAACACTTACAAAGGATTGTGCTTTATTAATTGGAAACGAAGCAAATGGATTAAGTGATGAAGTAGCAAATAAAGCAGACAAACTAATTAAAATCCCTATGGCAGGAAAAGTAGAATCGCTAAATGCGGCAATTGCAACATCAATATTAATGTATGAAGCAACAAGGTAAAAAAGGTTCTAAACTTTGGATTTCTCCATGCTTGACAAAGAACCAAAAAAACTCCCACATTTGTATCTTATTCTTGTGAAGTTCTATGATATCAATAAAGAACGCTCGCACTGCTTGTCGCTCGTAGCAGTTCTAAATATTCAGCACACAGACCGGCTTTGAAACCTAAAGTTTCAGCCGGTCTATGCACCGAATATTTGAACCGACGGCGCCAAATGCACTTTATTTGATATCATAGAACTCCACAGTTATGAGAACAAATGTAGGAGTCTTATTTTATAAAGCTGATAATTTCTCTACAGCTTTGTCATCAAGTATTTCTTCAAAATGTTCAAGATAAAATAAATCTTTTGCATACGTTGCACTTTCAATTTGACCGTGTTCTGTGATAAATCCTAAAATTTTATTTAATACTGAAGGCTCAGTTGATTCTAAGCATATAGATAAATAATATTTATTGTTATATGGAGATTTATATACAGAACTATCTCCTTTAAAATAAGGCATGATTAACTTTGTTACAGTAATCACATCGCTTAAATTATCATATATTGAAATATTGTAAAGCAAGTCAGAATCACCGGAATTATCCGATACTTCGTCCTTTACAGATGAAACAATGTTGTCTAATTCTTCCGGATTAATATCGTCAAATGGATCAAAAGCATCTTCCTCTTTATTAGAAGAAAATAATTTAGCTAAACTGCTTCCGCGGTCATCTCCATCTTCAACTTTTGTAATCAATAAAACGATATTTTCAGGAGAAACCGGAATTGCTTCAACCATAAGAGGTTTGTCGTTTACTTCAAATCCAAAATCCTCATTGGCCTGACGCATCATATCTTGAAAAAGTTCCTTTGTTTTCCCTGCCCCAAAAGCCAATTCACTGAATTTAATATGTCTGTCTTCTAAATCAGCACGGCTTATTGTGCAACGAATCTGCTTATCATTGATTTTTTCAATTTTCATAAAATCACCTCGCTAACAGTTTAGATTCGTATAGTTTATTATATCCACTATAAAAAAATATGTAAAGTTTTCATCCATATTTTAATATGTAATATATTGCAAATATGGAAAAGTTTCAATATAAAATAAGGATATTTGACAAAATATTCTTATTTATATTTATATTATACGTCAAAAAAGAACACAATATGTCAAAAAAATGAAAAATATATGATATATATGATAAATAAGATGTTGGGGTCAAAAGCCCCAACTTTGACGCCTGCGGATTGTATTTTTTAACAAATCGTTCTAAATTAATGTTGCGTATTTTATACAATATGTGTATAATGATTGAGAGAAGGAGTATATGTTATAATATGGGTAAGAACACTTCTTTGCAACTATTGGAATGCCGATATGCAACGACTTACTATTAATAAGTTTTATGAAATGTTAATATATATCACAATTATTGTTTAAAGTATTAATAGTTTGACCTTTTATAATACGGAGTATACGGAATTTCCCTTAAACAAATAAAAGAGCCGGTTATATATAATAATATTTGTCAGATAATGTATTTGAACAATTATTATAATAACGGGCTCTTAGTTTTTTGCTAATTTATTTTATAGAGAACACATACACCATTTTCCATAAACACGTTTACCTTTAACAATTTTAAAAGGTCTGATTTTTACATATAAATATTGTTTTGACGGATTGTTTGAATCCGTATTAATTCTTCCGTTTAATACAACTTTTGCTGAAGTGTTTTTTCTGCCAACATCCATAGCCTTGTATTTTTTGAAGTTTTTATTTGTAGCATATCTTATCTGATATCCTGATGCTCCGGTAACCTGATTCCAATGGATTGTGCCTGAAAATTTTTTCTTGTTTTTAAACTGACTTAATAAAGAAATATAGGCATTTGTTTTTGCAGATTTAATTCCGGCAGAATAACATATTCTCAAATTATTACAGCCATCAAAAGCTGTATCCGAAATAGAAAGTTTGTTACCGTTAATTGTAATATTTTTAAAATCAGAACAATTGCTAAATGCAAAACTTTCAATATTTGTCACGGAATATGGAAGGGTTATATTCTTTAATATAGTATAAGCAAAAGATGAGTTGCCAATAGTTTTAATACCATGTCCAAAAGACACATTTGTGAGTGGATTATTTTCAAATGCACCTTCACCAATTATTTCAATATTATCGCCTAAAGTTAAATCAGAAATACTATTGCGACTAAACATATGATTTGGAATTGTCTTAAGGTTTAAAGGAAAGTTTATAGTTTCAATAGCGTTATCAGCAAATACATAGTCACCCCATGTAAGAACAGTTTCAGGAAGTGTTATGCTTTTAAAATTACATAATCTAAAAGCACGATTTCCTATATAATATAATTTGTCAGGAAAATTAATTTCCGAAAGATATATGCAACCATTAAAGGCATCATCTCCAATTTTTAAAAGAGTAGATGGAAGTATAACTTTTTTAAAAGAGTATCTTGAGTCTGTTACATATGAATTAAATGCGTTAGGAGCAATTTCTGTTACTCCCTCGGGAATTTCAACAGTCGAAAGTCTGCCGTTATAACCGATAACAACATTGTCGTTTGTAATAAACATACCATTTTCAAATCTCAGTTTATTGCCAAGAGCCAGTGAAAGATGATAAATATCTATGCGGGCTAATGAACTGTAAAGAGTAGAAATGCTTAAGGAATCAAGTGTGTCTGATCCAATTGCAATGTCAGTTACAGAGGTCTGAGAAACAGAGGCCTTAGCAAAATATTTATCTTTTTCTATGGTTGTAACGCTTCCGGGAATCACTAGTTTTGTAAGATTAGTACAGCATGCGTAAGCATCGGAAGACGAATCTGTCTGGGCATAAAGAATAGACTGAAGGTTAAATTCCTGACAACCATCTTCAATAATTAGTTCAGTTCTTTCAGAAGGAACACGAACTATGTTCAAACCATTTTTAGAATAAATTATACCATTTATAGATTTATATGCAGGGTCTTTTTTGTAAACTACAAGATTGTTTGTTTTTACTGTTGAAACTACATCTAACTTAAGAGACGATGAAAACTTAACTGTTTCAATTATAGTATCTCCGCTTATGGAATCGTATGCATCATCCCCCGGGAGTGTCTTAACATTATAATTTCCGGGAACTGATAATTTAGACAATGAATCACAAGAAGAAAATGCACATTGTCCAATAGTGCTAACAGTGTTTGGTACTATAATCTTTTTTATTTTTGTTCCGTAAAAAGCGTAACAATTTATGACTTTCAAAGTGTTTGGAAGCTTAACTTTTTGCAGATTTTTACAATTATAAAATGCGTATTTAGAAACAGATGTAACGCCATTTCTTATAATAACGGTATGTATTTGTCTGTTCTTTTTAAATGTCATTGAGTTAGGCATTTTACCTTTTCCATAAATGGTAATAGTTCCATCCTTTATTTTATATTTGACGGAAGCTATCTGAGTGGAAGAGCTACTTTGATTGATTTTTGCTGCCGCATTTACATTTTTTAAAATTGCACTATTTCCAAAAATAAATATAGAACAAAAAAATGTAAGGATTAATAAAGTTACACCAGATTTAAAAGTTTTTGCCATATAAATCCCTCCTCTCACAGCTTTGAACAGCTGGATAAATTTGAAATTTTTCATACAAATAAATATGTATTTTCCGCTCATACTAATTGATTTAATTATACCAAAATATAGTCTGAAATTAAACAAAAGTTATTAAATCTTAAGATATATAAAGATGAAATTATGTTATATATATGTTATGATGTAGTAGTTAAATATTTGCAAAAAATATGCTAATAAAATGATGTGAATATCAAAAATATGCATAATAAATTGGTAAGCCTATAGTAGTGTTCAATTTAGGAAGATATTCACAGAGGAGGAAGAACAAGTGAGAAAGAGCATAAAGTATATAATGACAATGGCTACAATTTCAGCCATGGCAATGACAATGACAGGATGTTTTGGACCGGAAACAAGTAAAGAATATGTTACTTTGAATGATTATATGATGCTTCATTATACAGATGATGATGGAAATGAGGTTACAGCGACATCTGCAGATGGAAATGAAATGGCAGCAGTTGCCTGTGATAATGAATATGTAAATAAATATGCATTTGAAAAAGATGGCGATACTTATATGGATATAAGTGGCGTGAAAAAATATATTGATGACAGATTTTACTATGACAGTACGGAAAATACAGTTATGTATACTAATGCAACTACAATATATACAAGCCCTGTAGGCAGCAATGAAGTTACAGGCAATACAAAAGAAAATCTTGATTTTACATCATCAGTTATGGATGGTGAGATATGTTATGTAAATTTAAAATATATAAGCAAATACATTGATTTTGATTATAAATATGCAAAAGCAAATGGGGATAAGCCTGCAGTTGTTGTAGTTAATACAAAAAGCCGTGAAGATAAAAATGGCACTGTAAAGAAAAATACTCAGATTAGAATAGATGCAGATTATATGGCTGATATTGTTAGTGACGTAAAGGCTGATACAAAACTCACAATTTTAGATAAAGGTGATGAATGGGATAAAGTTGCTACAGACGATGGAGTTATAGGTTATATTTTAAATAAGAGAGTTAAAGTAGGAAAAACAACAAAAGTTTCATATAAAAATGATTATGATACATATACGCATAATGTTTTAGATAAAAAGATAAGCCTTGCATGGCATCAGGTTATGTATTCATCAAGTAATTCAGGGTTAAGTGACATGATAAAAAACGCTAAAGGTCTTAATGTTATTTCACCAACATGGTTTAGCGTAAGTGATTCAAAGGGAGAAGTGTCATCAATAGGCTCAGCGGATTATGTAAAGAAGGCACATAGTGCTGGACTTGATGTATGGGGACTTGTAAGTGATTTTGAAACAGATGGCAATGGAGATTATTATATAAAAACAGTTGTAAATAATACAAAAGCAAGACAAAAGATGGTTTCTAATATAATGAAATATGCATCATTATATGATTTAGATGGAATTAATGTAGATTTTGAATATATAAATGTTTCTGAGGGAGCCGGATATTTACAGTTCTTGAGAGAATTGTCAATTGAATGCAGAAAGAAAGGTATAGTTTTATCAATAGACAATTATCAGCCGTCTGCATGGACAGAATTTTATGACAGAAATCAGCAGGGAAGATTAGCAGATTATGTTGTTGTAATGAATTATGACGAACATACAACTTCAAGTAATGAGGCAGGTTCAGTATCATCCTTGACATTTACGGAAGAAGGTTTAAAAAATACAATTGATGAAGTGGGAGATGCTTCAAGAGTAATTAATGGAATGCCATTTTATACAAGAATATGGACAGAAACTCCGGAGGATGAATCGGATGGAAATGGAAAATTAATCGAAGATGCTGCAAATGGTAATTATGTTTTGTCAACAAAGGCTGTTTCGATGGATGCAGCAAAAGAAGCGTATACAGAAGCAGGGGCTACACCTATTTATAATGAAGAAACAGGACAAAATTATGTTGTTTATGAAAAAGGAAGCAGCACATATATGATTTGGCTAGAAGATGAAACTTCAATAAAGGCAAGACTTGATTTAATGAATAAATATGAAATTGCCGGAGCAGGATATTGGAAATTAGGATTAGAGTCTGATGATATATGGAATACAATTTCACAATATTTTAAATAATTACTCATAAAAATAGTTTTGGCTTCATATAATTTCAAAGAAGGAGTGAGGCCATGATTAATACAAAACGAGTTTTTTACATTTATTCTTACAAAAGAGGAGTAAAGGGCAGAAATGTAGGATTTGCCAGAATCAGGGGAAGAGATGATAATTATAAGTTGAATGTATCCATTAAAGTTCCGGTAGAATATGGTGCTGAGAATATGGAAATATGCCTGCTTAAAAGAAATCAGGGATTTGTATCCGGATATAAGGTTGGCACAATGACACCATTTAATGAAATATGTAAATTCAATACCGTGATTAGTTCGAAAAAATTGCGGGAAGCTGAATTTGATATAAATGATATTGATGGAATTTATATATTTGGAACAGAGCAGGATGGATATGCTTTTTTTGCAAAAATGGAGGATGAATTGAATGATCATCCAAAAGAATTATTTGATTATCAGATGGACAAATTTAATAGGAATTCACAACTTGTATATGTAAATTAGGAGCATTGCCAATGAATGAAAAATACATGAAGGAAGCAATTAAACAGGCAAAAAAAGCTGCTTCAATAGGAGAAGTGCCGATAGGCTGTGTAATTGTTTATAAAGATAAAATTATAGGCAGAGGCTATAACAGAAGAATGACAGATAAAAATGCTTTAAGCCATGCAGAATTAAATGCCATAAAAAAAGCAAATAAAGTGTTAGATGACTGGAGACTTGATGACTGTGAAATGTATGTAACAACAGAGCCATGTCAGATGTGTGCGGGTGCAATTGTACAGGCAAGGATTAAAAAAGTTTACATAGGTTGTATGAATCCCAAGGCAGGTTGTGCCGGTTCTATTATGAATTTGTTTAATGTAGATGCTTTCAATCATCAGGTAGAAAGTGAAAATGGAATTCTTGAAGAAGAGTGCAGCATGTTACTTAAGGAGTTTTTTAGAAATCTTAGAAATAAAAAGTAGTTTCATTTAGTATTATTTTACGTTGACAAAGTAAAATAAAATAATGTATACTAAATGTCTGTAATTGAATAAGTTTAAAACTTCCGCGCAGCCGGGGAGATAGCGGTGCCCTGTACCTGCAATCCGCTACAGCAGGGGTGATGCTTTGCGTCGGGTCTATTTTGTAGAGCTGCCCTTTATAAGTGATGTTGACGCTTGGGTCTTGTGCAACGGAAATTTGTGAATCGTGTCAGGTCAGGAATGGAGCAGCACTAAGCAAAACCTTTCGTGTGACGCGAGGGTGCCTGAGCTGAGTTAACTGTAGAGGTAACGTCTATGAGATTTTCACAAAACAAAGCGCGCGGATTAAAATAAAAAGAACTATGACTTTATAAGTTATAGTTCTTTTTTTGCCGAAAAAAAGATTCACATATATAAGGTGGTTTGCTATAATGAAGCAATGTATTTAATATGACGATTAGGTATAAATGCATAATATAAAAGATACTAAAATAGAAATGCAAATGAGTAAAAGTATAATTAAAAAATAAAGCGTGGTAAAAAATGAAAGATATGGTTGGTAATAAATTTATGAAACTAAAAAATGAACTTCATATTGGGAAGAATGACATAATAGCTATGGGGTTAATGCTATTGGCATTATTAATACTTATGCAGTATAGAACATATAGACCGTTTTTAGATGAATCAGACAATTTTTTAGGAGGAAAAATATTAAGCCGTGGCGGGGTTATATATAAAGATTATATATCCCAACATATGCCGGGGATGTATTACATTGTTGGAATTATTGTAAAGTTAGGCTTTACGGAAATTCAGGAAATACGTACATGCTTTTATTTATTAATATTTTTGTCGTGGATAGTTATGTATTTTAGATACAAAAATATATTTTCATTGTGGATAATTCCAACTTTTGTATTTATGTATTTGTCTATGTTTAGTATTTCTAAAGGACATACATTGTTGGCTGAGCAGATAGAAATTATCGCGTTTATGGTGATTATGTGTGAATTGTTCTTATTTTTTAAAACAAAAAAATTAAAACTAAGTTCAACAATTTTTATTTCAATTAGCACATGGTTAGCAATTGTCTGTGCTATGACTGCGGTATGGACAATATTTTTTATGGCACTTATATTTATCATAATTTATATTGAACAATTAAAAAGTAGTGAAAATAAAAAAAATATAATGAATGAGATTATAAGAACCAGTGTGATAATAGCAATTCCTTTTATAATATGGATGGTTTATTTATTAAAAACTAATTCAGTAGAAGAATGGTTTTACCAGGCATATAAATTTAATCAGGAAGTGTACGGAAAATATGTTAATTTCTCAGGAATATTTAAAACTGTTATTGCTCCGTTTTTTGGATATGGAAGTATGATTTGGAAGGCAATACAACAATTAACAGTATCGCTTTATTCAAGTGTAATAATTTTGGTGTATGTAGTAGTTAATATTCTTTTTTGCATAGAAATGAGTCGAAAAGGGAAAATATATGGAATACTTATGTTTGTTACCATTATAGCAATGGGAAATAGAAGTTTTGGTATATGGTCATCAGATGAAAATATGCATGCAACACCGTATTTGGCAATGACGGGATTTATGTTAGCGTATTTATTATTTGAAGTTTGGAATGTTCGAAAAGTGACAATAATAATGCTAACATTTCTTATGGTTGTACCGATTACATCAGCTCTTAATGAAGTGAGCGAATATAATAACAATATTAAATATGTAGAAACTTCTGATACGGCAAAATATATAAATGCATTAACTAAAAAGAATGAAAAGATATTTTTGGTCGGTTTTAATGAATATAATGATTACAATGCATATAATAGAATGCCGGCAACAAGGTTAGTACATATTCATCCGTGGTTTATGGAAGAGTTCCAACAGGATGTAATTAATGATTTGGAAAAAAATAAAACAAGAGTAATTGTTAACGCTGAGGATATGGATATATGGGGATATAAATATGTAGATTATGCCGCATCTTTGAGAAATTACATATTACAGAATTATACTCAGATTGGAAAAAGTGAAGCAAATGTATGGGTGCGAAATGATTATTACGAAAAGGCTTTTGAAAAACTGAATTATGACAATAATATGATAGTGCCAAATAATGAAGAATTAAAAGGTATTACATCAATAAATGGAAAGAGAGTGTCGGAATGTTTTGTACCTAAGGTGAAAAAATTGGTTAAAATTTCAACATATATAACAATAAACGGGGATATAAGAGATGGATATTATATGGTGGATTTATATTCTCAAAAGGATAAAAAATGTATTTATAGTAGTGTAGTTCCGATTAGCGGAATAGTTGATGGATGGCAAATGTTTGAATTAGATGATGTTAAAGTGACTCCGGGGAATAAATATGAAGTAAGAATTTCAGTAGCAGGCGTGTCTGAAACATGTAATGTTAATATAGGAGTTATAAAAAATAATGCATCATTAAAAACAAAAATTAACAACAAATTGATTAATCAGGATTTAGCCTTAAGAGTTTATGGAAAATAGAATGAAAAATAGTCCCAAATATTGGATATATTCTAATATTTGGGATTTATTTTTGTTCCAAAATATTATATAATGAATCCAAAGGTATGCCCATTTATAGGAATGAAAACATTTTTATAAATACTAAGCATATTTTTTAGATTTAAAATAGACACAGGAAGGAGCGGGCTAATGTCATATACAGCTTTATATAGAAAGTTTAGACCGGCAACGTTTGACGAAGTAAAGGGACAAGATCATATTGTTAAAACTTTACAGAACCAGATTGAAGCCAATAGAATAGGCCATGCATATCTTTTTTGTGGAACACGAGGAACAGGTAAGACAAGTATTGCAAAGATATTTGCGAAAGCAGTTAATTGTGAACATCCGGTAAATGGAAGCCCATGTAATGAATGTGCATCATGCAAAGCTATTGCAGCAGGAAGTTCAATGAATGTAGTTGAAATCGATGCGGCTTCTAATAATGGTGTTGATAATATCAGACAAATTAGAGAAGAAATTCAGTACTCACCAGCGGATGGAAAATATAAGGTTTATATTATTGATGAAGTACATATGCTGTCTATAGGAGCGTTTAATGCGTTATTAAAGACATTAGAAGAACCACCGGCATATGTTATTTTTGTGCTTGCAACTACCGAACCACATAAGATTCCTATAACAATTCTTTCAAGATGTCAGCGATATGATTTTAAGAGAATCACTATAGATACGATAGCAGACAGACTTTCAGAATTGATGGAGAAGGAACAGGTTACAGTTGAAGATAAGGCAATCAGATATGTTGCAAAGGCAGCAGATGGTTCTATGAGAGATGCGTTAAGTCTTTTGGATCAGTGTATTGCTTTTTATTTAGGACAAACACTTACCTATGATAATGTACTTGAAGTGTTAGGTGCTGTAGACACAGAAGTGTTCAGCAAACTTATCAGAGGCATTATAAATGGAGATGTTGTTGGTAGTCTGCATATATTGGATGATATGATAATGCAGGGAAGAGAACTTGGACAGTTTGTAAATGATTTTATCTGGTATATGAGAAATTTATTATTAGTTCAGACATCAGATAATGTTGAGGATGTAATTGACGCATCCGCAGACAGAATCCAGGCATTAAAAGAAGAAGCACAGATGGTTGAGACCGAAGTTCTTATGAGATACATAAGAGTTTTTTCGGATTTGTCAAATCAGATAAAATATTCTTCACAGAAAAGAGTTTTAATAGAAATAGCTCTTATAAAGCTTAATAAACCGGCAATGGATACGGATGTAAGTTCCTTATTAAACAGAATGGCTTTAATTGAAAATAAATTAGAAAATGGTGTTGTTGCAGTAAGCCCTACAACAACGCAAAGTGCCACACCGGAGAGGCAGTCACAACCTAAAAAGAAATTTGATAAGGCGATACCAAAGGATGTGCAGGAAGTTGCTGATAATTGGGGAATGGTACAAAAACATTTGCCAACACACTTTAGAGCATATTTTAAAGACGCAAGATTTAGTGTGAAAGGTGACAACATATTACTTGTTGTATTTAAACATGGTGCAGTAGGTTATAATCAGTGTAATAAGCCGGAAGTCATAGAAATGCTAAATACAATTATTAGCGAACAGATAAAGAAAGAAGTTACAGTTGAAGTACAAATGCTTGAAGATAATCAGAATTTTGCAGATGTATATCAGGAAGTAATCTCAAGAATAAACATGGATATTGAAGAGGAGGATTTTTAACATGGCAAGACGTGGAGGATTTCCAGGTGGCGGAATGCCACAGAATATGAACAATTTAATGAAGCAGGCTCAGAAGATGCAGAAGCAGATGGAAGAAGCTCAGGCAAATCTTGAAAGCCAGGAATTTACAACTACAGCCGGAGGCGGTGCAGTTGAAGTGACAATTACAGGTAAGAAAGAAATTACAAAAGTAAAAATTGATGAAGAAGTTGTAGACCCTGATGACATTGAAATGTTAGAAGATTTAATTATGGCTGCAGTAAATGAGGCAATCAGAACTGTAGAAGAAAATACAACACAGCAGATGTCTAAAATAACAGGCGGTCTTGGCGGATTATTTTAAGGAGTAGACATTGGATTATTACAGTGGATATATATCAAAGTTGATTGAGGAACTTTCCATACTTCCGGGAATTGGCGCTAAGACAGCGTCAAGACTTGCATTTTATATATTAGATATGCCACAGGAACAGGTGGAAGAGTTATCCCAATCAATTATTGATGCTAAGAAAAATGTAAAATATTGTAAAAAGTGTTTTACTTTGACAGATCAGGACATTTGTCCTATTTGCGCAAGTAAAGACAGAGACCATAAAACAATTATGGTTGTAGAAAACACAAAAGATATGGCAGCCTATGAAAAAGTAGGAGAATATAAAGGGGTATACCATGTATTACATGGTGCCATAAATCCTTTAATGGGAATTGGACAGAATGATATAAAACTTAAAGAATTATTTGAAAGATTAAAAGATGATGTAGATGAAGTTATAATTGCTACAAATTCCAGCGTTGAAGGTGAAGCAACGGCGATGTACATAAGCAAAGTCGTTAAACCTTTAGGGATAAAGATAAGTCGAATTGCCAGTGGAGTACCGGTAGGTGGAGATTTAGAATGTATTGATAACGTTACGTTACTGAGAGCGTTACAGGGAAGAGTGCAGATTTAGATTAAGTCATAATTCGCAACGGCGGATGAATGAAAGGTGTTTATCAAAATGGATAGAAATGAGTATAACTTTAAAATAGAAGAAATGAGAGTCGCTGTTCGTAATAAAGATTACGAAAGAGCAGTGCAAATCGCAGACTCTCTTGATTATAGAAGAGAAAAAGCAAATGACATTTTATCCCTAATAGCAGATGCATACGAAATGGCAAAGCAGTATGATAAGGCAAAGCAGGCTTTGATTATTGCTTATGAAAATACAAATACAGGAAGACATTTGGCTTATAGGTTGTGTTTGTTGTCAGCAAAATTACAGCAGTTTGATGAAGCAGAAGAGTTTTATCAGGACTTTGTTGAACTTGCACCTAGGGACAATGATAAATATATATTGCAGTATGAAATGCAGAAAGCAAAGAAGGCTCCAATTGGAAAACTAATAGAAATCCTTGAAAAGTATATTCAGGAAGACATGGAGGAAAAATGGGCTTATGAATTAGCTAAGTTATATCATGAAGCAGGAGATGAAGAAAACTGCGTTGATATGTGCGATGAAATAAGCTTATGGTTTGCTGAAGGAAAATATGTAAATAAGGCTATGGAGTTAAAAAAACTTTACAGACCACTTACAAAGCTTCAGCAGGAGAGATATGACAATTATAGATTAGGCAGAAAGCCTTTACAAAAGATAGAAAAAGATGAGAGAAAAGAAAACAAACAGGCAGGAGACATAGAAGATAACTTATCAATAGATAATGCCATCTCTGAAGATAAAGAAAAAGAATCAGTGTCGGTAAAGATAGCTGATGAGGTTATTGACGAGAGACCAAGTATTCCATTTATGATAAGAAAGGATAATTTTAAAGAAAGTATCAGAAAGCTTAAACATCCTGTTATAGAAAGTATTCACAAGTCAAATGACGAAAAGAAAGCCGAAGGTGAATCGGAACAAAAAGAACTGTTTGCACAGCAGAACAATCCTGATGTACAGGAGATATTTGTAGAGCAAAATGATCCTGAAATGCATGAGATTACTTTTGAAGATGAATTTGAAAAAGACGAATTGGAGTTAGAATCAGAAGAAAATTCAGAATCAGAAGAGAATCCAGAAGTGAACAAAAATTTGGAATCAGAAGAAAACTTGGAATCAAAAGAAAATGAGTTTATAGTCGATGAAGCTAATATTGAAGAAAGTTCTAAAGAAAAGTCAGATTATTCAGCTAAAGAAGCGACAGATGAAAGCGATGGCAAGTTGGATGTTGAAAAAATAGCTGTTGAAAGCGATTCTACAGAAAACAATGTCGATAAAGAAGCGGAAACTATTTTGGATGGTAAAGAGAATGTTGATGCTATACAAGAAAATGATTCTGATGAAAAAAGTCTTAGCGAAGAAGATAATGCTTCAAATAACGAAAGCATAACTGATGATGAAGAAGATCAGATAGTTAAAAAGCAGAATACAGGACAATTATCAATAGAAGAAGTTTTACATAAACTTCAGGATAGGGGAATTCTTAAGGCGGACACAGTTGAAAAGGCAGTTAAGGCCTTAGATGAGGCAGAAAATATTGTCGAAAAAACAGAAGAAGATTTTGAAAAAATAAATCCTGACTATAAGAGAATTCAGTCGATACATGAAGGTCTTGGTATAGATGAAGAAGGAAATGAACAGGAAATCGAAGATACTGAGACATATAACTATGATAATGAGCAGTATTTTGATGAAATTGAGATAAGTAATCAGGGAAAAGAGATACAGCATGCCGGTGTATCAGAATTTGAAAATCCTACTCATGATAAGGAACTTGGTGCAGACCACGAAAAAGAATTAGATATGGTTCAACGTGGACTTGAATCATTTGCAGCAGAAGCGGCAGCAGATGTATTTGTTCCTGATGTTGATACCGATGTTATAGAAGAGGAAATTAAATTCCAGACAGGTGAAATTTCATTTGGAACAATGGATTTAAATGAAATAGTAAACCAGTCTGCTGCTCCTGAAAGACATAATGAAAAAAGAATTAATGTAAGTTCAAATGATATTTCAGATACGGTTCAATTAGAAAAGCATACATCTTCAATTCCAAATATGGATAATGAGATGACAGAAATAACATTGGATCCGATTGATTTTGAAAAAACAGATAATATTGAAAAATCACCTGAAACAAATGAAATTCCAAATTTTGATATTGAAGCTTTGGAAGATACAGAAACTGCAGGTGAAACAAAAGCAACACCGAATACCGATATGGATACTTTAGGTAATGAAGAAGCCGTAGGTGAAACAAAAGTAATACCAAACATCGACATTGAAGCTTTGGAAGATGAAGAAGTCGCAGGTGAAACAAAAGCAATACCAAACATCGACATTGAAGCTTTGGAAGATGAAGAAGTTACAGGTGAAACAAAAGCAACACCGAATACCGATATGGATACTTTAGGTAATGAAGAAGTCGCAGGTGAAACAAAAGCAATACCAAATATCGAAGAGGAATTGGAAAAGGCAGCTGAGTCAGAACAGACAAATGTACCAACATTGGATTTGGAATTCGATATGCCTGAGATAATTAGTGGTACAGATGATTCAGTATTAGGGAATCAGTTGCCGGAAGAAGATTTGGTAAATTACGACATAGAGGAAACTATTCAATATGAAAAGGAAGAACTTGAAGAATTAAATAATATTATAGATTCCGAAAGAATGATGAATATTGAAGGTGAGCCTGAGAAATTGCCAGAATATGAAGAGCCTGAGGTTGTTACAGAAAAGTTACCTAAAAAGCGTTTAAGTGAATTATCAGCAGATTTAGAGGAAATATTTAACAATGATATTATTGATTTCAGAGATATGCCTGCTGAAGAACTTGAAAGAGAACGAAGAGAGTCAATTTTAATTTCAGACATTGATAAAACAATGGAATTAGAAAGACCTAAGAGTATCAGTGATTTGGTAAAAGAGGCGGAGGAAAATATAATTTCTGAAGAGCCTGAATTGCTGGATGAACCTTTAGAAGAAACAGTTGGTGAGTCGGAAAGTGATACAATTGATGAAGACGCAGTTGAATCAACAGAGCCGGAAATGAAATCGCTAGGAAAAACGGAAAACAAACCTGTTGATGAATTAGAAAACGAATCAACAGAGGAGTTTGAAATAAATAGTACTGATGAATCAGAAAACGAATATGCGGAAACAATAGAAGATTATGAAACAATTGATGACGTGGAAGAAGTTGAAGATTCAGAAGATGAACCTATAGAAGATATAGAGGAGTCGGAAGATGAATCGGCAGAGGATTTTGAAGAGCCAAAAGAAGATTTAGTTGAGGAAGAATTACAAGAAGATTCATCAGAAAATTTAACTAAAGACGAGCCGGAAGAAACAAAAAAATCAGAGATGGAAAATGTTGAAATGCTTGAAGTATCAGCTAAAATGGATAAGATTGCGCAGGAAATTGAAAGCATGCCGGAGATAAGCATACCGGAACTTGATATACCTAAGATAGAAATTCCAAATCTTGATTTACCTGATTTGAGCGATGAGGATGCATTAGAGTTAAGCGATTTGACAGATGTTGCGGATTCTAAAGAAGATTCAGAAGCAAAAGAAGATTCAGAATCAGTTGATGGGATGGATGATAATGATGAAGTAGAAGATAGTAAATTAAAAGGATCATTAGATAAATCAGAAGATTATGTTGAATCAGAGCCAGAAGAAGTTGAACCTGCAGAGCAGGAATCAGAGTCAACAGAAGAAGTTGAACCTGCAGAGCAGGAATCAGATGCAGTAGAAGAAGGTAAAGGTTCAGAACAGGAAACAGAACAGAAATCAGCAGAGAAAGAATCTGAAACAAAAGAAGAAAAAGATAATTCAGGAACAAAAATTGTAACAGATGAAGATATGAAGGTGTTTGCAAATTATACAAACATTGAAGGATTGGACGATACAATAAAATACACAATTGAAAAATTAGTCAAAGAATTTGTGCCTGATGGAAATTCTTCAAATGGAAACATAGCAATCAGTGGTGATGAAAAAAGTGGAAAAACTACATTGGCTATTGATATAATCAAGATGGTTAATGCAAAGAGAGGCAGAGCCGGAAGAAGAATTGCTAAAGTAAATGCGGAGGTATTAAACCGAAGAGGATTTACAGCTGCATTAAACAAACTTATGGGAAGCGATTTAATTGTAGAAAAAGCTACAGATTTGAATAGTGAGCAAATAGATGAGATAATTAAGTCTGCTAAACTTTATACAAATGACATGTTGATAGTTCTCGAAGGAGAAACTGATGCAATGGCAGATATGTTTGATGAGAATGAAGAGTTAAAACAGATTTTTGATTATCCTATTCTTATTAAGACTTATAATGTAAAAGAATGGGTAGCTTATGGTGTTCAATATGCTAAAGATAACGGCTTTAATATCAACGAGATGGGAATGCTTGCATTATTTAAAGCTATAGATGACTGGTATGGAACAAAGAAAGAAATCAGTCAGAAGGATGTTGAACAAATATTAGATGCAGCCATAAAAAGGGCAAAACATAAATTAGGCAGAAAAATCGTTGGTATTTTTAAAGCAAAAGATAAAGACGATTTGCAGATATTAAAAGAAGCAGATTTTAATATTAAATAAAAGAAAGGAATTAAAATGGAAAATTTACAGCTTGAAAAAATAGCAAATGAAGTGCGTAAAGGTGTTATTAAAGGCGTACACAGCGCAAAATCAGGACATCCGGGTGGATCATTATCAGTAGCCGACATGTTAACATTTTTGTATTTCGAAGAAATGAATGTTGACCCTAAAAATCCTAAGATGGAAGACAGAGACAGATTAGTTTTATCAAAAGGTCACGTTGCACCTGCTTTATATGCAGTGTTAGCAGAAAAAGGATTCTTCCCTAAGGAAGATTTAACAACTTTAAGACATATCGGTTCTTATTTACAGGGACATCCTGATATGAAGCATACACCGGGTGTTGATATGTCAGCAGGATCATTAGGACAGGGTGTTTCTGCAGCAGTAGGAATGGCTTTAGGCGCAAAGATTGATAACAAAGATTACAGAGTATTTGCAGTTACAGGTGATGGCGAAATTCAGGAAGGACAGATTTGGGAAGCAGCTATGTTTGCAGGAGCAAAGAAGTTAGATAACCTTACTGTTATTGTCGATAATAATAACCTTCAGATTGATGGAACAATTGAAGATGTATGTTCACCATACCCAATTGATAAGAAATTTGAAGCATTTAATTTCCATGTAATTAATATAGATGCTCATAATTTTGATGAAATTAGAGCAGCTTTAAAGGAAGCAAGAGAAACAAAAGGAATGCCTACAGCAATTATTATGAAGAGTATTAAAGGAAAAGGTGTTTCATTTATGGAAAACCAGGCTTCATGGCATGGTGCAGCTCCAAATGATGAGCAGTTTGAACAGGCAATGGAAGAATTAGAGAAAGCAGGTGAAGCATTATGTCAGAAGTAAAGAAGATAGCAACAAGAGAAAGCTATGGTAATGCACTTGTAGAATTAGCTAAAGAGCATGATAACGTAGTAGTATTAGACGCTGATTTAGCAGCAGCTACAAAGACAGGCATTTTCAAAAAAGCAAACCCTGACAAATTCTTTGACTGTGGTATTGCAGAAGCAAATATGATGGGGATTGCAGCAGGACTTTCAACAACAGGTAAAGTTCCTTTTGCAAGTACATTTGCTATGTTTGCAGCAGGAAGGGCTTACGAACAGATTAGGAATGAAATTGGATATCCACATCTTAATGTAAAAATAGGAGCTACACATGCAGGTATTTCTGTAGGTGAAGATGGAGCTACACATCAGTGTAATGAAGATATTGCTTTAATGAGAACAATCCCTGGAATGACAGTTATTAATCCATGTGATGATGTAGAAGCAAGAGCGGCAGTAAAGGCAGCATATGAAATTGACGGACCTGTTTATTTAAGATTTGGACGTTTGGCTGCACCTGTATTAAATAAAGAAGATTACAAGTTTGAAGTAGGTAAGGGTGTAACAATGCGTGAAGGTAAGGACCTTACAATTGTTGCAACAGGACTCATGGTATCTTCAGCTTTGGAAGCAGCAGAAAAATTGGCACAGGATGGAATTGAAGCTACAGTAATTAATATTCATACAATTAAGCCATTAGATGAAGATTTAATTGTAGAATCAGCAAAGACTACAGGTAAAGTAGTAACTGTTGAAGAACATTCAGTTATTGGTGGACTTGGAAGTGCAGTTTGTGACTGCTTAAGTGCAAAATGTCCTACACCTGTTACAAAAATTGGTGTTCAGGATGTTTATGGACATTCAGGACCGGCTGTTGAATTATTAAAAGAATTTGGTTTAGATGGCGAAGGCGTATATAAATCAATTAAAGAAATAATGTAAAAGATGCAATTGATATTAAATTTTTTAAGGAATATATGAATAAAATAAATATCAAATTAAAATAATTAAATGTCAATTTAAAATACAAAAGGATTTGTATTATAAAATAAGCAAAATAGATTTTTAGTTGAAATTTAAAAAATCATTTGCTAGAATACAGTGCATGATAAGAAATGCAAGGGCGCAGACGTAAGAAGTCAGTGCCCTTGTATTTTTTTGTATTAGTAATTATACAGTAATTAATATTTACCGGATGATTACAAATGAGAAGAAAAACTTCTCAGAACTTGGAAAGTGTTTCCCCTTTAAAAATGCTTTCTTAAGTAAAATCTATAGGACAATGAAAAAAGAATGGAGGAATTAGTTATGGACGCAAATGAAATTTTGGATGCAGCTACAAGTAGTAGTTTTGCAATTTGGTTCTTAATTGGTGCAAGTTTAGTATTCTTTATGCAGGCCGGTTTCGCAATGGTTGAAACAGGATTTACCAGAGCAAAGAATGCAGGTAACATTATCATGAAGAACCTGATGGATTTTTGTATTGGTACTATAATGTACATTGTTTTAGGTTTTGGACTTATGATGTCAGAAGATTATGTAATGGGAATTATCGGTATTCCAAATCTTGACATCTTCACAAATTACAGCAACTTTAATTGGTCGCAGTTCGTATTTCAGTTAGTATTCTGTGCAACAGCAGCAACAATTGTTTCAGGAGCTATGGCTGAAAGAACAAAATTCAGTGCTTATTGTGTTTACTCAGCAGCAATCAGTTTGATTGTATATCCTATTGAAGCAGGTTGGGTTTGGAACTACGGCGGAAACGGATGGTTACAGAAATTACATTTCGTAGATTTCGCAGGTTCAGCAGTAATCCACTCAGTAGGTGGTATGGCAGCTTTAGTCGGAGCAATTATTCTTGGAGCCAGAATTGGTAAATACACAAAGAAAGCAGATGGAACAATTATTTCAAATGCTATCGGTGGACATTCAATAACACTTGGAGCTCTTGGATGTTTTATCCTTTGGTTTGGATGGTATGGATTTAACGGTGCAGCTGCAACAAACACAGACAGTCTTGCATCAATCTTTATGAATACAACAATCGCTCCTGCAACAGCAACAGTTGTATGTATGATATTTACTTGGATTAAAGATGGAAAACCTGATGTAGGTATGTGCTTAAATGCATCACTTGCAGGTTTGGTAGCAATTACAGCAGGTTGTGCTTCAGTTGATACAATTGGTGCTTTAGTAATTGGTGCAGTTGCAGGTATTTTAGTAGATGTAGTAGTAGAAGTACTTGATAAGAAGTTACACATTGATGACCCTGTTGGGGCAGTTGGTGTTCACTGGGCAAACGGTGTTTGGGGAACAATTGCAGTAGGCTTATTTGCAACAGGTAAAGGCGACACAGTTCAGGCATTTGCAGATGGTTCTTATTACGCAGGTTTATTCTACGGAGGTGGAGCAAAATTATTAGGAATTCAGATTTTAGGTATTGTTGCAATTGATGTATATGCAGCAATCATGATGACAATTGTATTCCAGCTTATTAAACATACAATAGGACTTAGAACAACAGCAGAAGAAGAAATTATTGGTATGGATATATCAGAACATGGTCTTGCATCAGCATATGCAGACTTCCTTCCTACAACACCTTCATACATGGGTGAAAGCGTAGGAGCAGTAGATGTAGCAAATCTTGAACCTGCTACATTATCAATTGGTGAAGCAAAACCAACTGGAAAATATACAAAGATTACAGTTATTTGTAATGAAGATAAATTTGGAATCCTTAAAGACACAATGGCAGCTATCGGTGTAACAGGTATGACAGTTATCCAGGCAATGGGCTGTGGTGTTGAACAGGGAAAGAGTGGTGTTTACAGAGGTGTTAAGATGAGCATGAACCTTCTTCCAAAGGTTAAAGTTGAAATCGTTGTATCAACAGTTGATCCTAACCTTGTAGTAGCAGCAGCTAGAAAAGCTCTTTATACAGGCGGTGTTGGCGATGGTAAGATTTTCGTAACAGATGTAGAAGATGTAATGAGAGTCAGAACAGGTGACACAGGTATTGCAGCACTTTCAAATGAGTAAATACTCAACAATATAATGGATATTTAGGAACTCTGTTCTTAAAATATATTTTACTTAATCTCATTAAAGGGGCCGGTGGTTATCCATCGGCTCCTAAATTTGTTTGCAAATAACGTTCACAGACTGGTATTTACCACTTACTGCTAATAAAATACCACTTACATAAAATCTATTTACATCCACATAATTTGCAAATATAATCATCACATAAGGAGTCAGATATGAAAGTAATCGTAAATGTGGATGAAAACTGCATAGAGGAACAGGTAATAATAAATTGCCACGAACTGAATGAGAATATAATTAATATTCAGAAAACTATCTCAGCGATGGAAAACCAGAGTCTTAAAATTGAGCTTAAACAGGGTGAAAAAGAATTTTATATAGATGTTGGTGAAATTCTTTTTTTTGAAACTGATAACAATCAGGTTATGGCTCATACAGCAAATGAGATATTTTTAACAGGCAGTAAATTATACGAATTGGAGAAAATATTACCATGGTACTTTAGCAGAATATCAAAGTCAGCAATTTTAAATGTAAAGAAAGTGTATGCGATTACAAGAAATCTGACAGCGTCAAGTTTAATTGAATTTGAAGGAACGCCTAAACATGTATATGTTTCAAGGGCATATTACAAGCCGTTAAAAGAAAAATTAGAAGAAATGAGGAATATGTGATGAAAAAAAACAATATTTACTGGGGAATGATATTTATAATAATGGCTGCATTAATTGTAGTTAATGGTCTGGGTCTGATTGAAGGCGTGGGTGTCTGGAGTATAATTTTTACAGTACTTTTTGGTGCTGCATTATTAGATGGAATTGTAAGATTACAGGCAACAACAATATTATTCTCGCTTGCTTTTTTAGCAATTGTCTGGTCAGAGCAACTTCACATTGAAAGTATAACTCCATGGCCGATTCTGTTTGCAGCATTGTTAGGAAGTATTGGAATAAGCATGATATTTGGAAAGAAAAATAAAAAATGGAAAAAAGATTACTCAGGTGGAAATCATTATTACAGCAATAATAGTAGTAATGAAGGAAAATATTTTGATGAAAATGTTAATGTAGAGCAGGATAGCGGAGAAGTAGTAACATGCGAATCAAAATTTGCAGGAACTGTTAAATACATTACTTCAAATAATTTAAAAAAAGTATATGTAAGAAATGAATTTTCAGGAATGTCAATTTATTTAGATAAGGCAAAAGTGCCAAGTAAGAGACTTGAAATAGAAATAAAGAATTCATTTGGAGGAGTGGAAATTTATATTCCGGCTAACTGGATTGTAGAAAATGAGTTAAATTGTTCATTTGGCGGCTACGACGAAGAAGGTACAAAAGCACCAACAGATGCTGAAAGCGTGACAGTTGTTATTAAGGGATCAGCAAATTTGTCTGGCGTTACAATAAAATACATTTAAATATAGAAGTAGTAGCAAAAGAGGTATGAGAAAAATAAACCTATAATAAAATTTAGTATAGAATTAAAAAGCAATCAATTACAATAAAAGAATAAGTATAAGAAAAAAGACTGAACAGTATGCATGCATGATATGTGTCCAGAATTCTGGGTACATATCAGCACACTGTTTGGTCTTTTTTGATTAGAGCATATGCTACAATGCAGAAAATACTTTTGTCTTGTGAATAAATTTTATTAAAGTTTATTCACATAGACCATAGGAGGGAAAAAGTAAATTATCAGAATTTGTGTATTATAAATTTTATCATTGACAAAGAAAAGAATAAGTATTAAAGTAATATCAAAATAATATCACTTTAATACTTGGGAGGATAAAGTTATGGATGAAAATGTAAAGTTAAGTAATGTAAAGGAAAGGGAAATTACTAAGAAAAATGGATTCGCAATGTTATTTGCCAATATACTTGGATATGTAGCAACAGTTGTGACGTTTGTACTAGGATTAGTTTTTGCAATAAACTATGAAGATGTTAATGACGTGATATTTGGATTAGGAATCGGTTTATTTGTTGTTAGTTTAGCGTTATTAATTGTATCTATTGTTCTGTCATGTGGACTAAAATCAGTTAATCCTAATGAAGCAATGGTATTTACTCTTTTTGGTGAATATTATGGCACAATTAAAAGTGCAGGATTTTATTTTATAAATCCATTTTGTAGTGCAGTAGTTCCTAACGAAGAAACAACAGGAAATATCTTTGAAATTTCTTCTGATGCTAATGGTAACAGCTCAGCAAAAGTTGCCGGAGTTACAAAAAAGAAAATATCAACTAAGGTTATAACATTAAATAATGAGAAACAGAAAGTGAATGATGCTTTAGGAAATCCGATAATTATCGGAGCGGTGGTTATTTGCAAGATAATTGACCCTACAAAAGCAGTTTTAAATGTTGATAATTATATGAAATTTTTATCAACTCAGTGTGATTCTGTAATAAGAAATATTTCAAGATTGTATCCTTATGATATAATATCAGATGAAAATGAGGATGATAACGAAAAGACTCTACGTGGAAGCAGCCAGGAAATTGCAGATAGTATGGAAGTAGAGTTACAGAAAAAGGTTGAAGATGCCGGAATAGAAATTATGGAAGTTAGAATAACTCATTTGTCATATGCAGAAGAAATAGCTGCAGCAATGCTTCAGAGACAACAGGCAACGGCAATTATTGCAGCAAGACAGAAAATTGTTGAAGGCGCAGTAAGTATGGTTAAAATGGCAATTGACCAACTTGGAGAAGAAGAAATTGTGGTGCTTGATGAAGAAAGAAAAGCTGCTATGGTAAGTAATCTTTTAGTTGTGTTATGTGGAAATAAAGAAGCACAACCAATTGTGAACAGCGGAAGTATTTATTAATAAAAATAGAAAATAATAAATTGAAAATTAATTCATCAGATAATAATGTTAAAATAAGTCAAACAATTGTGCTAAAATAAATTAAAAAAGTTATGACTATTTGAAACTATATATATTGAAAAAACAGTGAAAGGAGCCGGTATGGATAAGGAAGAACAACTTAATAAAAAAGAACTTGAGCTCCAAAAACGTTTAGAAAATATTTCTAATATGGAAAAAGAAATATTAACAAAAGAAAAAAAACTAAAAGAAAAAGAAAAGGCAAAGAAACAGGTGTTGTTAAGACTGTCCCCTTCATTATGGGAAGAGATTGCAGCATGGGCAGAAGATGATTTCCGCTCAATAAATGGCCAGATTGAATATCTTTTAGCGGAGTGCGTAAAAAAGAGAAAAGGAAAATAGTGTAAAAAACAACGGATGATTTTAATATTTATTAAAATCATCCGTTGTTTTTTTCTATTTTAAAATCATATTTTTTTGCATTCTAAAATACTATTTTTTATTTATCTTCCATTCTAATGGGTCACCTAAATCTGTTTCAGAAGATTCAAATTCTTCGTCAGTATTATTAATTAATGGAGAAGATGTTCCAAAGTCATTTGATACAGAGTTATTTAATATAGAAGATTCAAAATCATTTAAGCCCAAATCATTTAAATCAGAATTATTAGCTTCTGTAGCGTTTAATTCAGAAGACGCTTTATTGATAGCTTCTGCATCCTGAGAATCACCGGCATTTAAAACATTAAGAGAAGTTTTTACAATAGTTTCAACTTCATCTTCAGTTATGCCCATTTTCTTAGCCAACTCTTCAAAAGTTGGAGCACGACCAAGCAATTCAGTAAGGTCTCTGGAAATTTCATCTAATTCATTCATACGGTTAGCCAGATGTTCGCCAACACGGTCTTCGTTAATTTGGTCATTGATGACAAGAGTTAATGTATTTCTGATGGCATCATCAACATAAGCTGCAAATTCATCTGAAGAACCATTAAATTCAGAAAGAGCTATCATTAATCCGATATTTGCTTCCTGAATTAAATCACCATAAGTTACACCCTGCCCACGAAATTCATTTGCAATGCCAGCTACTTTTGAAAGTTGAGATTCAACAATTTTATTAGTAACAGAAAGGTCTCCGTTTGCAAGCAAATCAAGTAAGTTAGCAAGCTCGGCTTCTGATATTTCATCAATAGCTTCTAAATCCTTTTTATACATTTCAATAAAAGCAAGTTCAGCTTCAGTTTCTACAACTTTACTTTCAGCTGCTTTTACAGCCTCTAATTCCTTAGTCTCTTCTTCCTTAGGATCAATAGTCACTTCTTCAGAAACAATATAATCCATTCCATCAATTTTTATTTTACTTTCCTGTAAGTACTTATATATAAATTCGTATTGCTTTTCATCTTCTATTATGTCATTGAAAAAAGTATGAATGTCTTCAGTAGACACATGGTTTGCATTAGCTGCCGCAAATTCTATTAAAGAAGACAAAGCATCATTAAAAAGTAATTTTTTGTCCATGAATTCTCCAATCCGCTTTTTGTAAAGTAAAAGCAATTTTGATACATAAATGATACATAAAAGCCTTGCAAAAATCAAGGATAATAGGTAACATTATTTTGAAACGGGAAGGTGGATTGAAATGATTAAAAAAATAATAAATTCCAATATAGTAAGACTGATAGGAGCACTTTTATTTTTGACAGTATGTGCAGTAATAGGCGCAGGATTGTCATATGTAAATTATGAATCTAATCCTACTGATGAGGCAGTTGCATATTTCAAAGCATTTTTAGCTCAGGATTATGATACAATATATGGTCTTGTAAATCAGCCAAAGAATACATATATAAATAAAACTGCATACACAGACAGAGTGAAAAAGATAAGAGAATCTATTGTAATTGATTCATATGAAATTTCTGAGCCATATAAAGAAAATGGCAAAAAGACAGTAGATATTATATGTAATAATGAAACAACAGAAACTAACCAGACAATAAAATTGGTATTTGATGAAGTAAAACATGGAATGCAGATTATTCCTGATTATAAAGTAGATATATCAAAAATGCTTGTAAAAAACGTAAATTTTGTTGTGCCGACAGGAGATGCTTTATATATAAATGGAGAAGTCGTAACAAAAGATATGGCTAAGGTCACGACAGACGCGAATACAAATACAGATACATATCATTTTGATAAAATACTTTACGGAGCATATGACGCAAATGCGATAAACAGATATAGCCAGATAGATTTAAAACCTGAAATTATTCAGGAAGGAACTACAATTAATTTCGACGCTACAGCATATCATGCAAATTTAGAATTTGAAGAAAAAATAAAGGCAAATGCAGACAATATGATTACTCAGTTTTATGTTAATGCAAGGGAGAAAAAAGGCAATAATAAAGAGTTAAAAGCATATTTTGCAAATGATAAAAAACTTCAGAAAAAGGTTGATAAATATTTAAAAGAAACAGAAGAAGTATTATATTGGCCGGAAACAAAGAACATTGATAAATATTCAGTAGTTTCATTTGAACCGGGAGAAATGAAACATCAGAGTGTGTATAATAATGACAATACATTTACTGTTACATATGATTTTGTGTATACATATGTGTCCTCTACAGATACAGCAATTTATACGAGTTATGTTTACAGTATAGGCGGGTCGTGCAAAACAAAAATGACTTTAACCTATACATTAAATGAAGATCAAACATTAACCCTTACGGATATAAAAGTTAAAAATAAAAACCAAAAAGAAAAGGGAGAAGATTAATGTCAAAAGAAATTTGGAAACCGGGGAATATGATATTTCCTTTGCCTGCAGTTTTGGTAACGGTAAGTGATAACGAAGGTAATGACAATGTACTGACAGTTGCATGGACAGGCACAATATGTACAAATCCGGCGATGGCTTATGTATCAATACGACCATCGCGACATTCGTATAAGATGATAAAAGAAACAGGAGAATTTGTAATAAATCTGACTACAAAAGATTTGGCGTATGCAACAGATTATTGTGGAGTTAAATCAGGAAGAGATGTTGATAAATTTAAAGAAGCACATTTGACAAAAGAAAAGGCACAGTATGTAAAGGCTCCATTAATAAAAGAAAGTCCGGTGAACATTGAGTGCAAAGTTGTTGATGTAAAAGAATGTGGTTCTCATGACATGTTTATTGCAAATGTATTAGCAGTACACGCAGACAAAGAATATATGGATAAGGATGGAAGATTCCAATTAGAAAAAGCAAATCCAATAGTATATTCTCATGGACATTATTATAGTTTAGGTCAAAATCTTGGAAGATTTGGTTATAGCGTAATGAAGAAAAAGAGAAAAAAATCTGCAAATAAAAAGAAAAGATTAGAAAATAAGAGATAAAAAGTCGAAAAATGCAAAAGCATAGATATTTAGGAAAAGCTACTAGGAAAAAGGCAGGTGGCAGTGTATGGAACAAATTATATTTCATATTGATGTAAATTCAGCATTTTTAAGTTGGACTGCAGTAAAACTGCTAAAGGAAGGCAATGATGTAGATGTAAGAACAATTCCGGCTATCATAGGTGGTGACAGAGAAAAACGTCATGGAATAGTCCTTGCAAAATCAATATCAGCTCAGAAATATGGAATAAAAACAGGTGAGCCGGTGGCTGATGCATTAAAAAAATGCCCTGATATTATGATAATACCACCTGAACATGAGTATTACCGTGAGCAGAGTAGAAAATTTATTTCCATATTAAAAGAATATACTTCGGACATTGAACAGGTCAGTGTTGATGAATGTTATTTTGACTATACGGGAATTCAGAATAAGTTCAGTTCATATATGTCAGCAGCAGAGGTTATAAAAAACAGAATTCAAAATGAATTAGGATTTACAGTAAACATAGGAATTTCTTCTAAAAAAGTATTAGCAAAAATGGCATCGGATTTTGAAAAGCCAAATAAAATACATACATTGTTTCCGGAAGAAATAAAAACAAAAATGTGGCCACTTCCGGTTGGTGAACTGTTTATGGCAGGCAAATCAAGTGTGGAAGTTTTAAATAAATTAGGAATCCATACAATAGGTCAGTTAGCAAATACACCGGTTAATATAGTGGAATCACATTTGAAAAAACACGGGAAAATTTTGTGGGAGTATGCAAATGGAATTGATGATTCAAAAGTAAATGCTACAAAAGAAGATTTTAAAGGAATTGGAAATTCTACAACACTTCCAACAGATTTAGACAAAATAGATGATATAAATTTAGTATTATTACAGTTGGCTGTAAAGGTAAGCGGACGATTGAGAGAGTCCGGACAAAAAGCAAAAACAATTGCCATTGAGATAAAGTATAATGATTTTTCAAAAATGTCTCATCAGACAAGTTTGTATAATGCTACAAATGTAGAAAATGAAATATACGAAAATGCAAAACAGTTATTTAAGGATATTTGGACAGGAAAGCAGGTAAGACTTTTAGGAATAAGAACAGCGAATCTTGTAGGAGAAGATGAGCCGGAGCAAATGTCAATATTTGAGCTTATGAATGAAAAACAATCACAAAAGGTTCAACCGTCCAGAGAAAAAATGAAAAAACTTGATAAGGCATTAGATGCAATAAAAGAAAAATATGGAGAAGATGCCGTGTCAAGGGCAAGTCTTTTGAATAAAGATAAAATAAAGAAACATTAAATACTAATAGCTAATTTTACAAAGTGTAAGCAGTAGCAAAAAATTATAAAATTGATAAAGTATTAAATAGCAACAAATATAGAAAGGACTGAAAATGAAGGAAAATATTGTTTTAATAGGAATGCCGGGAGTAGGAAAAAGTACAGTAGGAGTAATACTTGCAAAGTTGATGGGATACCAGTTTATAGATGCTGATTTGGTAATTCAGGATAGAGAAAATAAATTGCTTAAAGAAATAATAGCTGAAAAAGGAATAGATGGATTTATTCAGGTAGAAAATGATGTAAATAAATCATTAAATCCTAAAAAAGCCATTATTTCAACAGGCGGAAGCGTAGTGTACGGCAGGGAAGCAATGGAACATTTGTCAGAAATTGCAACTGTTGTATATTTAGAGCTTGATTTGGCAAACCTAAAAAAGAGACTTGGCAATTTGAAAAACAGAGGCGTAGTTTTGCGTGATGGACAGACGCTTGATGATTTATTTAACGAAAGAGTACCCCTTTATGAAAAATATGCAGATGTAGTGGTAAATGAAAGTAACATAAATGTAGAAGAAACTGTGCAGTTAACATTAGAAAAAATAAAAGAGTACAAAGGCGAAAAATAGGGCAGATGTAAAAATAGGAAAAAACGAATGTGAATAAAATAATTTGTTAATACAAAGGCGAATAATAAGATAATTCACTTACTTATGAACAAACTCATGTAGGCTTAGAACTTTTGAGCCTGGTAGCATGTGAACAAAATAACAATTTATTTGGAGGCGTTTACAATTAAAAATGAATAGTAAGTATATAAACAAATGCCATGCAGTATCATATGTTGTGGCAGGAATTTTAATACTTATGATAATCCTGTTTAATTTTTCTCAAATGATAATGGAAACATGGGCATATAGTTTTATGATTTTAGAAAATGATAAAACTATAAAAGTTATTCAGGCAAATGATACCTCAGATACACATTTAGCTAAAAATCATAAAGAAAGTGATGGCGCAGTTAAAGAAATTTGCAATACAAAAATATCTTCTATAAAAGGTGAAAAAGCTGACTATTTGGAAGATACAGCAAATAAGGAGTCTTTAAAAAATACAATAAATAAAGATTCTTTGAGAAGGACAGCAAATAATGAAATAAACCAAACTGATGATAATTCAGTACAGAATGTATCAAATACTGTGATACAACTTAGAAAACCTGTAAGTGGTGGAGTGACAACTTCAGTATTTGGAGACGTGGTTGACAGAAGAACCACACATTTGGGACACGACTGGGCAGTCGTAGTTGGAACAAGCGTATGTGCGGCAGCAGATGGTACAGTAGAAAAAGCATATTTAAGTGACAGTTATGGATATAATATACTGGTAAATCATGGAAATGGACTAAAAACCAGATACGCTCATTTAAGTAAAATCTTAATTAATTTAGGTGATACGGTTGAACAGGGAAGGATAATAGGACTTAGTGGAAATACCGGAGACAGTACAGGTCCGCATCTTCACTTTGAAGTAATACAAAATGATAAGCATGTAAATCCACTTAATTTTCTTAAATAGGTAACATTTTCAACAAAAAAACATATAATAAATTGTGAAAATGTATGAATTAATCGGTTTACAAAGAGCGATAATGTGTTATAATTAGTCTATGCGTAAAGAAGCAAAGGATAATTGTATTAGAATTTAATTCTCATACAAGTGACATAATAGATAGAAATAAATAGAATTTTAAAGTTAGACCGAATTAGTGAATTAGATGATAAACTATTTCGGTCGGTTTTTGCTTTGAGTTTTTACAACTCAATTATATACATAAATACCCGAGGTGCATAATGGAACGTTATATTATAAAAGGCGGAACACCACTCAATGGAGAAGTGGAGATAAGTGGTGCTAAGAACGCAGCTTTAGGTTTATTAGCAGCGGCTATTATGACTGATGAAGAAGTGACAATAGATAATTTACCTGACGTTAGTGATATTAATCATTTGATTGATGCAATTGCTAACATTGGTGCCACAGTCGATAGAGTAGACAGACACTGCGTTAAGATAAAAGGTGACACAATTACATCATGTGTAGTTGAATATGAACAGATGAAGAAAATAAGAGCTTCTTATTATTTAATTGGAGCGTTACTTGGTAAATTTAATAAGGCCGAAGTAGCTCTTCCAGGTGGATGTGACATAGGAAGCAGACCAATAGATCAGCATATAAAAGGATTTAGAGCTTTAGGTGCAGAAGTTGATACAGAACATGGAATGGTAGATGCCAGAGCAGAGAAGTTATTAGGAAATCATATTTTTCTCGACGTTGTATCAGTAGGAGCAACAATTAATGTTATGCTTGCAGCTTCAATGGCTCAAGGTAAGACAATTATTGAAAATGCAGCTAAAGAGCCTCACGTTGTAGATGTAGCTAATATGCTTAACAGTATGGGAGCTAATATCAGAGGTGCAGGAACAGATAAGATTAGAATTGAAGGTGTAGAGAAGTTACACGGAACAGTTTATTCTACAATTCCTGATCAGATTGAAGCAGGAACATTTATGTGTGCAGCAGCAGCAACAGGCGGAAGTGTTCTTGTAAAGAATGTTATTCCTAAACATTTGGAATGCATTTCAGCTAAGCTTATTGAAATGGGTTGCGTAATAACAGAATACGATGATGCGGTAAGAGTTAAAGGTGGAGAATTTATCAGAAATACTCAGATTAAGACATTACCATATCCGGGATTCCCAACAGATATGCAGCCACAGATGGCAGTTGTACTTGCAATGGCCAATGGCAGCAGCACAGTAACAGAAAGCATTTTTGAAAACAGATTTAAATATGTAGATGAACTTAACAGAATGGGTGCAAGAATTAAAGTTGAAGGCAATACAGCTTTAATAATGGGCGTAAATGGTCTTACAGGAGCACCGGTTTGTGCACCTGACTTAAGAGCAGGAGCAGCGTTAGTAATTGCCGGACTTGCAGCAGAAGGATTTACAACTGTTGAAGATATTGTTTACATTAAGAGAGGTTATGAACACTTCTCTGACAAGTTAAGAGGACTTGGAGCAACAATTGAAAAGGTTGACAGTGAAAAAGATGTTCAGAAATTTAAATTAAAAGTAGGCTGAATATCATAATTGTATTAGGTTAAAAAATATATTTATATAATAAAGAAAGCTATCAATTTAAAGTTGGTAGCTTTCTTTATTGTTAGCGTACTTGAAGGCACGCGTTTTTTATTGTTATAAAAAAGAAAAATCAACTAAATTGATAAATAAAATACAAAATATTAAAAAATATCAATAAAAATGATTAAAAATGTCACTTTAATTCTAGATTTGCATATGTTATTATTATCACAGTTAAAACATAAACAAATGCATAGAAGAGGAACAGTAATTATTGAGCGACTTTCAGAAAGCTGTCGGTTGATGCGAGACAGTAGGAGTGATATAATGAACTCGCCTTAGAGCAGCCGGCTGAACATATTAGTAGGTCAGGACGGATTCCACCGTTAAAGGGAGCGGATGTCATGAGCATCCAGTAAGGGCATGTCTATACATGAAGTAGAGTGGTACCGCGATGATTCGTCTCTATAATATCTTTTGATATTATAGAGCTTTTTTACGTTATAGGACAATTTGCTACATTAATGTAATAAAGTAAAATAAATCAATTAAAAAACATCAAGGTACAGATTTAGATGCAAGTTACATATATTTATTAAAGGTTAGAAGGAGTAAGAACTATGATGGATTGTACAAAATATGAGAAACAGTATTTTATGCCACCTACACCAACATTTGATTGGGTTAAGAAAGAAAAGATTGAAAAAGCACCAATTTGGTGTAGTGTTGATTTAAGAGATGGAAATCAGGCTTTAATTGAACCAATGAGCTTGGAAGAAAAATTAGAATTCTTTCAGATGTTAGTTAAAGTGGGCTTTAAAGAAATCGAAGTTGGATTCCCGGCTGCATCAGAAACAGAATACAATTTTATGAGAGCCTTAATAGAAAGAAACATGATTCCTGATGATGTTACAGTTCAGGTATTAACACAGGCAAGAGAGCATATTATTAAGAAAACTTTTGAAGCTGTAAAAGGATGTAAGCATGCAGTAATTCATTTGTATAACTCTACATCAGTTGCACAGCGTGAGCAGGTATTTAAGAAGTCAAAAGAACAGATTAAAAAGATTGCCGTAGATGGAGCAAAATTATTAAAAGAATTAGCTGATGAAGTAGATGGAAACTTCTCATTTGAATATAGTCCTGAAAGTTTTACAGGAACAGAAGTAGATTATGCATTGGAAGTATGTAATGCTGTATTAGATGTATGGCAGCCAAAGCCTGACAATAAAGTTATAATCAACCTTCCTGCAACAGTTGAAAATTCTTTACCACATGTATTTGCAACTCAGATTGAATATATGCACAAGAATTTGAAATATCGTGATGCAGTTACGATTTCATTACATCCACATAATGACAGAGGATGTGGTGTTTCAGATGCCGAATTAGGATTATTGGCAGGTGCTGACAGAATTGAAGGAACTTTATTTGGAAATGGTGAAAGAACAGGTAATGTTGATATTATTACATTAGCAATGAATATGTTCTCACATGGAGTTGATCCAAAACTTGATTTCAGTGATATGCCACATATTTGCGAAACATACGAAAAATTAACAAGAATGAAAGTTTCTCCACGTCAGCCATATGCAGGTGATTTGGTATTTACTGCATTTTCAGGTTCGCATCAGGATGCTATTTCAAAAGGAATGGCATACAGAGAAGCAGGTCATACAGAAAAATGGAATGTTCCATATTTACCAATTGATCCTAAGGATGTTGGAAGAGCATACGATTCAGATGTAATCAGAATTAACAGCCAGTCAGGAAAGGGTGGCGTAAGCTACATCTTAAAACAGAATTTTGGTATGGATTTACCGGATGGAATGAAGGAAGAAGTCGGATACACAGTTAAGGATGTTTCAGATAAAGAGCATAAAGAATTATCACCAAATTGGGTATACCAGATATTTGAAGATAAATACATTACAAATAATACAGTATTCAGCGTACCTGAATGTCATTTCCAACAGAAAGACGGAATTATAGCTGAGGTTACAATTGCATATGATGACAAAGTCAGAGTTATCAAGAGCACAGGAAACGGAAGACTTGATGCCGTAAGTAATGCATTTAAGCAGTACTTTAACATAAGTTATGAATTGTCAGTATATGAAGAACATTCATTATCAAGAGGTTCATCATCAAAGGCTGTATCATATGTAGGAATCAGTCATAATGGTAAGATGTTCTGGGGTGTTGGAATTGATGCTGATATTATTAAGTCATCAATTCAGGCTTTGACAGTTGCAGTGAATCAGTTAGAAAGTGAAGTAGGAGTAAATGCCTGTAAGGATGACAGATTAAATGAAATAATGAATTATATTCATACAAATTATTTGACAGTAACTTTAGATGAATTGGCTGATGAATTCCATTTGTCAAAACCATATTTATCAAAGTACATTAAAGAAAAATCAGGAAATACATTTGGTGATATTGTTAAAAATGTAAGAATGAAAAAGGCAAGAGCTTTACTTAAGAGTGGAAGCATGACTGTTGAAGCAATTGCAGAAAATGTTGGTTATCAGAATGTTGAACATTTTAACAGATTGTTTAAGAAAAAATATGGAATGACTCCTGTTCAGTTCAGAAACAGCAAATAATTGGGAAAAATAAGAGATTCTTAAGTTGTAATCATTATATAATATGATACAATAATAAGTAACAAATAAAGAGGCGAAAATAAAATGAACGAAGTTCGTTTCTTAAAATATTTTCGCCGACCAGCCGCTGACCGAAGGGAGGGGGCATTACAGTATTATAGGAGGAGAGAAATATATGAGATCAACAAAGGTAAAAGTTTTAGCGGTAACAGCAGCAGTAACAGTTATGTTTACAGGGTGTATGACAGAAAATGCTAATGTAAAGATTAATTCAGATGGAACAGCATCTGCAGTAGCTACAGTAGATATTGATAAAGCAAGCATGGATACATGGTTAACTTCATCAGGACTGACAACTTCAGATATTTCTGATGGAAAAGAAATGAAAGTTGTAACAAAAGATGGCAAGGAATTTTACGAAGCAACAGAAACTTACTCATCAACAGTTGATAAGATTGGTGAAGTAGTAAAAGAAGCATTATCAAGTGATGCTTATGTAACAAGCACTACATTATACAGTGAAGTAAGTTTGGCACAGAGTGAGTCAGTTGCTATGTACTCAGCTATGGGAATCGACACATCAGCTATTACACTTAACTTTAGCATTGAGTTTCCTGCAGCAATTACATCAACAACAGGAACAATTGATCCTGCTAACCCAAACAAAGCTAATTTTGTTATTAACTTAGCAACAACAAATATGATAGTATTTGCAACAACAGATTCTACAGTAACATCTGATGCAGTTAAAGCAACAGTACAGAAACTTAATCAGGTAGGAAAAGTTAAAGTTAAGAGTCTTAAGGCAAATAAAGTAAAAGGTAAAAAGGCAACAGCTACTTTAAAATTTAAAAAGGCAGCTCAGGCTAAGAATTACCAGATTCAGTGGTCTACAAATAAGAACTTCAAGAAGAAAACAAGTGCTACAGCTAAGAAAGTGAGATACACTATTAAGAACTTAAAGAAGGGCACAAAGTACTTCGTAAGGGTAAGAGCCGCAAAGACAAATTACTGCGGAACAGAAGTTTATGGCGATTGGTCAGTTAAGACAGTTAAAACAAAAAAATAAAACAGATTTTATAATAAAAGCAAATTTATGATAGAATTTGAAAATTAATAAGAACACCGATATGTTAATAAGATTAGGAATTTAATCTTTAGATGTTAATATATCGGTGTTTTTAATTGTTAAAAAAAGAAAAGTAACTACTGACAATTTAATATATTAGGAATTTATGGAAAGAAAATAGATAATAAAATTAATGATGTTAGTATAAGGAAAATTAATTAAATTTATATAATGAAAAAATATGACTGTTAACTATTAATAAAATAAAAAATAATAAAAACGTTTCTAAAATAATAACACTTTCATAAAAATGCGTATTGTAATGTTTTTATTTAAGTGGTAAGATTAATGAAAATAGCTTTAAATAAGCTTACATAATACACTACTATCATATATAACAAAATGTTTTGGGGAAGACATTATTACTGAACACAATTTTTATATGTAGTTAGAAGATAAAACTATTTATGAGAGAGAAACCGGCACTTTGTAGGGAAGAGTGGCGGTTTTTTTATTTCATTTGGGAAAAACCAAATATAGGAGAAGAGATAAGTTCGATAAATAGGGGAGGTAAATTAAATAATGGATACAATGCTTATTGTAGATGACAATGAGATTGATAGAAATATCATTGCTAATTATTTTGCAGAAGATTTTATGATTCTGGAGGCACAAAATGGAGAAGAGTGCTTTAGAATTTTAAAAGAATACAAATATAATATTGATATTGTATTATTGGACAACTGGTTACCTGATATGACAGGTGTGGATATTCTTAAGGAAAGAAAGTTAGATGAAAGATTTGCAGATATTCCGGTTATTATTGTTACAGTCAATAATGATTCGGTAAATTTAATTGAATCTTTTAAAAATGGAGCAGATGATTACATAACAAAGCCGCTTGTAAGGGAAGTGATTAAGGCACGTGTAAGTAATGTTTTGATTGCTACAAGAAAATACGCAGAAATGCAAAAGAAGAACAGAGAATTGTCTGAACTTTCTGAAATTGATCAGATGACAGGTTTGTATAATAAAATGACAACCGTTAATAAAATTAATCAGCAACTCCATGAACATAAGAATCACATAGATGCAATTATTGTTGTTGATATGGATGATTTTAAATATATAAATGACAGTGAAGGACATTTGATTGGTGACCATGCAATAAGACGAGTATCTAGAATATTGAAAGATAACTTTAGAAAAGAAGACATAATAGGCCGAATTGGCGGAGACGAATTTGTCGTGTTTTTAAATGACATTCCGGATAAAGAAATTGCCAGAAGAAAGGCAAGAGATATTATTCGAATATTTAAAGTAAAGAAAAGTACAGTAATTAAAGGAAGAACTACAGTAAGTATCGGATTAGCATTTACTGATAGTGAAGTTTATGATTATAAAGAATTATTTGACAGAGCTGATAAAGCTTTAGCAGAAGCAAAGAAATACGGTAAAGCTTGTTACCATGAATATGGAATTGATGATTATGGCACTTATGAAGAAAAAAGAGAAAGCGTTATTGTATACAGTAAAAGTCGAACTATATGTCATGTGATAGATAAGGCAATCAGTAGTAAATATAATGTAATTGAAGTTATTTCGTCAGATGAAATAGATAAAGTTATAAAGCAACAGCGCGAAATTAGGATTATAATTGCGGATTTATCAAATGATGAAGATGATGGAAAATTAATTATGGATTATTTAGATAAGAATAAGGATATAGCAGGTATTCCTAAGATTGCAGTTTGCAAGGAAAGCAATATCGAGCAGTGTAAGATAGCAATTCAGGGAGGCGTTGTTGATTTGATGATGGAACCTATTGAAAAAGATATTGTGAGAAGAAGAGTATCAAGAATAATTAAAGATGAGGAAAAGTAAATACTAACCATAATATAGTTAGTAATATTCATTTTTAATTTTAATCCAAGCTTTAATAATTAGTTGAATAAATCCTGAAAATAAATATGAAATCTTCGAAAAAGAGGAGGCAATAACCAAATCTTTTTCGGGGATTTTTTATTGACAAAAAGAGGATGTTATGTGATAATAACTTTAATGCTTTAAAGCGTAACGGTTTAAAGCGACGATAAAGGTATGTAACTAAAAGTGGAGGAACAAAATGTTAGTTAAAGTTTTATTATTGATTGTATTTTTTTCAGTCATGATTGGAATCGGTGTATATACAAGAAAGCATGCCACAGATGTTAACGGGTTTGTATTGGGTTCAAGATCAGCAGGACCATGGATTACGGCATTTGCATATGGAACATCGTATTTTTCAGCAGTTGTTTTTGTAGGATATGCAGGACAGTTTGGATGGAAGTACGGTATTGCTTCTACTTGGATTGGACTTGGTAATGCCATACTTGGAAGTTTATTAGCATGGTTTGTATTAGGAAGAAGAACAAGAGTTATGACTCAGCATATAGATGCTAAGACGATGCCTGATTATTTTGGAAAAAGATATAACAGTGATGCCCTTAAAATTGCAGCCAGTGTTATTACATTTGTATTTTTAATCCCATATACAGCATCTGTATATAATGGCCTTTCAAGACTATTTGGAATGGCATTTGACATACCATATAGCACAGTTGTTATTATTATGGCAGTGCTTACAGGACTTTATGTTATTCTTGGTGGATATATGGCAACAGCAATTAATGACTTTATTCAGGGGATTGTAATGTTGTTTGGTATTTGTGCAGTTATTTATTCAGTATTAAACGGACAGGGTGGATTTTACAGTTCATTGTCAAAACTTGCAGCGCAGGTGCCTGTAGAGGGAGATGTAATTAAAGTTGCAGGTGACGGAATTTTTGCATCATTTTTTGGACCTGACCCATTAAATCTTTTAGGAGTAATTATTTTAACTTCATTAGGAACATGGGGACTTCCTCAGATGGTTGGTAAATTTTACGCAATTAAAAGTGAAAAATCAATCAAGACAGGTATGATAGTTTCAACTGCTTTTGCAGTAGTTGTTTCAGGTGGATGTTATTTCTTAGGAGGATTTGGAAGATTATTCTCTGATAAAATTGATATTGCAACCGGTGGATATGATTCAATTATTCCTACAATGCTTTCAACACTTCCTGATATATTAATAGGTATTGTAATTGTGTTAGTATTATCAGCTTCAATGTCAACACTTTCCTCATTGGTACTTACATCAAGTTCAACAATTACAATTGACTTTTTGGGAACAACGGTATTAAAGAAAACGGCAGAAAAGAAACAGGTATTACTTATGAAAATTTTCGTAGTAGTATTTGTAGCAATTTCAGTAATTATCGCATTAAATAAAGATAGTATTCCTAATATTGCTCAGCTTATGGGTTACTCATGGGGAGCTTTAGCAGGAGCATTCCTTGCGCCATTTATGTATGGATTATATTGGAAGAAAGTTACAAAGGCTTCTGTATGGGCAAGTTTTATTTTCAGCATCATAGTTACTGTGACAAATATGATTTGGGGCTACATACAGTCACCAATTAATGCAGGTGCATTTACAATGCTTGTAAGTTTAATCCTTGTACCTGTTATAAGTTTAATAACACCTAAGATGAAAAAAGAAGAAACAGATAAATTATTTGAATGCTTTGAAGAAAAGGTAGAAGTTCCGGTAAAGGATGCTTTGGATTAATAAAAATATAAAAATAATTTTTGAGAATTCAGGTAAATTGAAAATATAGAAAGTCTTTAGTCATTGACTTACATAAAATCTCTGTTTATAATTTTATGGTGAGCGTAAGCTTAGATACATAAAATAGAATAAACTGTTCAACAACACAAGGGCAGAAGAAAATGGAGGAGTACAATAATGCAGGAATTTAAACCGGTAAAAGAAGGAAAAGTACGTGAGATTTACGATAATGGAGACAATATGATTATTGTTGCAACAGACAGAATCTCAGCATTTGATGACATCTTAAAGAACAAGATTACAGACAAGGGTGCGGTTTTAACACAGATGTCAAAATTTTGGTTTGATTATACAAAGGATGTTGTTCCTAATCATATGGTATCAACAGATGTTAAAGATATGCCGGAATTTTTCCAGAATGACAAATTTGCTGGCAGAAGTATGATGTGTAAGAAGTTAGAAATGCTTCCAATCGAATGTATCGTTCGTGGATACATTACAGGAAGTGGTTGGGCAAGTTACAAGGAAAATGGAACAGTTTGCGGAATAAAACTTCCTGAAGGTCTTGTAGAATCAGATAAGTTGCCTGAACCAATTTATACACCAAGTACAAAGGCAGAAATCGGACTCCATGATGAAAATATTTCATTTGAACAGAGTGTAGAAGTATTAGAAAAAGCATATCCTGGAAAAGGTGCAGAATATGCAGAAAAGATTAAGGATTGCACAATTGCTTTATATAAGAAATGTGCAGAATATGCTTTAAGCAAAGGAATCATTATTGCAGATACTAAATTTGAATTTGGTTTAGATGAAAATGGAAACGTAGTAATTGGTGATGAAATGTTAACACCTGACAGCTCACGTTTCTGGCCACTCGAAGGATATAAACCGGGACAGGGACAGCCTTCATTTGATAAGCAGTACGTAAGAGACTGGTTAAAAGCTAACCCTGACAATGATTTACTTCTTCCGGATGAAGTTGTTGAAAAGACAGTTGCTAAATATAAAGAAGCATATGAATTATTAACAGGTGAAAAATTTGCATAGTTTGATATGTATATAAACCTTTAAAATCCCCATAAAATTTGATTGTGCGATTTAAAAGCATAATTGAATTTTATGGGGATTTTTTTGCAAAAGTGATGAGTGATAAGAGATTATGCAAGCCATTATTAGAAAGTATATTGAATATAAAAATAAGGGATATAGAATATGTAGATTATGAAGAAACAATTCAGATGACAATAAAATCAAAAGGAATAAGATTAGATATATATGTTGAGGATGATAATAATACAGTGTTTAATCTTGAAATGCAGACAACAGCGTATAAAGAATTACCAAAAAGATCAAGATATTATCAGGGAGTTATAGATCTAAACATGATTGAAAAAGGTGAGCCATATGATATACTTAAAGAAAGTTATGTCATATTTATTTGTACATTTGATTTCTTTGGAAAGAACAAATGTATTTATGAGTTTGAAAACTTATGTATAGATGATTGTGGAATTAAACTTAATGATGGAACGCATAAGATATTTTTAAACACAAAAGGGGATAAAAAAGGCATAAATAAAGAACTGAAATCATTATTGGAATATTTTGATGGCAAAGAACCGGAAAGTGATTTGACAAAACAAATTGATGAAAAGGTAATTGCAGTCAGAAAAAATACGAGATGGAGGCGAGAGTATATGTCGTTACAGATGGAGATGAATCTGAAATATAGAGAGGGATTGAAGGCTGGAGAGGCAAAGGGTCAGGAGAATATAAACAAACTTAACACTATATTATTAGCAGAAAAAAGATATGACGATTTAGAAAAATCTGCTAAAGATATTGAGTATCAGAACAAATTAATGAAAGAGTATAAAATTATAGAGTAAAGGGCGAAACATTATATGTAAGAGTGATTAACCTGATATAATTATTATTTAACAGACAAAACTTAAAAGAATATTATACAACGAAAAATCCGGAATTAGAGGTGCGAATAAAGCAATCTAAATCCGGATATTTTTTTGCAAATATGTAAGAAAAATGCAGGGGTCAGTTTGTGAAAAAAATGAAAAAATTATCTGGTATAGTATTAGTAAAGAAAGCAAAAATGGGGACTTAACAATGGTTGAGATTTAAATAAATGTAATATAAGTCAGGCAGAATTCATTTTGAATTCTGCCTTGTTGTGAATATAAATATGATATAATAAACATAGGAAAGGGGACATTAATGAACGTACAACGTATTTTAGATGAAAAGATAAAAAATTATACACAAAATAACGGACAGAAATTGATTGAACAGACATTGTGGAATAATTCAACAGTAGTTTATACAATAGAAGATAAGCAGAATATGGAAATGTCCCTTATCGCAATTTATTTAGAAAAAGAAAAAGCATATTTAAAAGATACAATAGAAAAAATATGCGAGGATAGTAAAAAAACAGAATATTTGGTAAAGTGCAACCAATGGACAACAGAAAAGCTTAATGAAGGACAGATAATAGTTATTGAAACAGAAAAGATTACAACATTGATTGAAATGGCTTTAGATGAAAATATAAATTTGTCTGACAATACGGAAGAAGAAAAGAAAATTTGGTTATGTAATTTAATGGAAAACGTAACTGAAAGTGTAGAATATATAATAAAAAAATATCCCGGATTTAATATTTACATAAATAATGAAGAAATTTGTGTTAATGAAGCCGGACAGGGAAAAATATTACTGTTTGATTTAATAAATAATGAAGTAAAAACAAATAATGAAGCATACGAAATTGTTACTATTTTTAAACAAGTAGCAAATGGTATGAACATAAAGTTCGGTATAAAAATCCAGGAACAGAAGATAGAAAATTTACGTAAGGAATGCCTTGAATATATTGAGAGACATAAGCGTAAAAATGAGAAAGATAAAAAAATATATAAAGAGAATATAAAAAAAGCAAATAATGGAAATAAAGAATCAGAATTTATAATTGGTTATTTATATGAAAATGGACGTGGCGTACCTCAAAATATAAATGAAGCTGTAAAATGGTATAGAAAGTCGGCAAAAAAGAAATATACAAAGGCACTTAATAATCTTGCTTATCTTTATCAAAATGGGAACGGTGTAGAAAAAGACAAAAGAAAAGCAGAAGAATTATTAAAAATGTCAGCAAAACAAGGTGATGACGTCGCGTGTTTAAATTTAGGAATTTTATATCAGACAAATAAAGAAATAAATATGGAAAATGCAAAATTCTGGTATAAAAAAGCAATGAATAAAGGAAATGAAGTAGCTGAAAGAATGTATAAGAGAATTCGTGAAAAAGAGAATTTATAAATAAAATTTACAAAAAAAGAGAGCTTGCAATTTTTCATGGGCAGGAAAAAGGAAGAAAAAATGAAACATGTAAATACTACAGAAATGTATTTTAAAGTCATTAACTGTGAAGAGGCTGATGAATTAAAAGAAATAATTAATAAATACAGTCCGTACTACTCGAATTGGAGAGATTATGTAAATAATGTAATGTTAAGTAATGGCCTATCTTACGAAAAATTAGGTAAAATATGTGGATTTAGCAAAAATACTATTAAATCATGGGCAAAAAGTAACAAAGTGCCAAAATCCAGAGAAAGTTTTATAAAATTTGGAATGGGATTAAGATACAATTTTCAGGAAATTAATTTTATTTTACAGAGATATGGGAAATATCCTAAACTGTATTCTAAATCATTAGAAGATGCAATCTGCATTTACGTCATATCTCATTATCCTAAGGACGAAAATGTAAATGCGTATGAAACTTATTTGAATATGAAGGAAAAATTCCTGGATGTATTAAAAACAAAAAATAAAAGAAGATATTTAAATGATTCAAAAAATAAAACAATAGATGTTGAGCAAATAATAATAAATATGTCAGATGATGAAGAACTTTTTGATTTCATTAGAAAAAATGAAGTAGAGTTTTTTAATAGTTACTATAAACTGATAGATTATATTGAATCATATGTTAAGGCTGAAAGTGTAGGCGGTTCTTACCATAGTCTTGTTAAAGATGAAAATTTGGACAAAGGATTTGAAAAGATGATTTCAAATTTAAAGAACTGGGGAGAGGTGCCAAACAGAAACAGGCTTATAGCACTTGGAATAAAATTGAATATGACAGGACCCGAAATAAATCAACTTTTAAATTATGCAAATATGGAAAAACTATGTCCTAAAGATAAGATAGAGTGTATAATATTATATGTATTAGCAAATATTGATATTGCAAATCCATATTACCAGATGAATCATATGTCTATTGCGGCACAATATACAGAAAATCCAGAAATGAAAAATAAATGCGAAAGTCTTCTTATGGAATTGACAGGACTTAGAGAATCTGAGGAAATAAGAGAAGACGTAGAATTTTATATAAAAGATGCATTGGAATCCTTAGATATGGAAGATGAAGAAAATGGAATTTTGCAATTGTTTTTGGAAGGATAACAAATGAAGAATAACGAATTGGTTTTCAGACATAAAATATCAAACAACAAAGTCGTATTTTATCTTATGGCATGTGCATTTGCAATTATAATTTCATTAGGAGTTAGTGCTAAATGTAGTGCTGCGGTAAGTGATTTAGAGTATATATATAATCATACAGATTTTGAGCAGGGAAAGAGCGAATACTATTACAAAAAATATAATTATGAAGATATTCAATATGTGAATCCTGATTCCAAAAAAAATAGATATACACATATACCTGAGTCATGTGTATATTACAAGGGAAATGAATTTGGCGAATATGTTCATATGCATCATTTTAATATGTATTATGGGGATCAATATCGACAGCCGGTAGTAATAATAACGTTTTGTGCTAATGTAATTAATAATGAGACTACTAATTGTGAAATATGGATAAATGGAGAATTTGAAGATACAGTGAAATTAGGTAGAAATACTCTAACAATGATAGGTAAGCTTCCAATTGAAAGATTTTCTTAAGCAGGAGACTATACGATAGAAGTTATTGCGGAAGGGATAGATGGCAAAAAAATGGTAGCCAGTAAGTTGATTAGGGTATCCAGACCTTATATACCACCGGAAACATCGTTAATAAATAAAATAGAAAATACTTCTAACAATACAGGTCTTAAGGTTGAATGGGATGATTTAGGAGCAGTAAAGTCTTATTATGTTTACAGAGCTAAAGAAAAAGATGGATTTTATAAGCTAATGGGTATAACTTATGAGCCATATTTGATAGATGAGGATGTTGAAGCGGGACAGAAATATTGGTACAGGGTTGTTGCTAATTTTTCAAATGATGAAAAGTTTCAGTCGGCTGATGTGGAAGGCAGTTTAAAGCCGATAGAAAGTCTTGCGGCTGATAACAACGGACAAACTATAAATAAAAGTAAAACTACAAGCGGTAGAAATACAAAACTTAACAAACCTAAAATAAGCATAAAAAAGAAGCGAAGAAACTGGCAGATATATTGGGGAATTATATCTGATAAAAGTACAGGTATAGATGTTTACATGAAAAACGGCTATGGAAAATATAAGAAATATAGAAAGATAAATACGACAACAAAATTAAAGAAAAGTAAAAACAAAAAAGGAGCAGTAGGAATAACAAGCTCAAATAAATCTTTAATTAAGGGAGTAAAATATAAATTTAAGGCAAGGACATTTTATTATAAAAAAAATGGCAGGAAAGTATATAGCAAATGGTCGAATGTTATAAAATTAAAAGGCTGAGAAAGTAACTACAGGAGATAAATATGGACTCTATTATAGGCAGAACGATACTTGGATATAATGTTATAGAGAGAATAGGTGCAGGTGGATTTGGTGATGTCTACAAAGTTGAAAGAAACAACATTGTAGGTAATGTAACAAGAGCCTTGAAAGTCATCACTTTGCCAAGAGACAATGAATATATAGAAATATTAAATTCAATGGGTGGCGATAAGGAAAAAGCCGATACATATTTTCATAAAGAATTAGACAGAGTTGTAAATGAAATTCGTGTGTTTTCCATGATTTCTGAAAAAGACAACCACAATATTGTTTCGTACTATGAAAGTGATGTCGAAAAGGTTGGAGAATATAAATACAACATATACATTCTTATGGAATTTTTGACTCCACTTGACAAATGGATGCAAAATAACAACATAACAGTGGAAAATGCATTAGATATAGGAATCGGAGTAGCTGATGCTTTGGACATTTGCCATAAAAACGGAATAATTCACAGAGATATTAAATTAAGTAACATATTTGTATCTAAGTATGGAGTATTTAAAATAGGTGATTTCGGTGTATCTAAAAATATAAATAATGCAACTATGACAAAGACAATCAAAGGAACACCAAATTATATAGCACCTGAGGTTTACATAGGAAAAAATAAATATGATAGTTCAGTAGATAATTATTCTCTTGGAATTCTGCTTTACTATCTGTTCAACAAATTAAGATTTCCGTATTATCCTAATTTTCCAAATGAGTACACACAGGAGGATTCGGATAAGGCATTTTATAAGAGAATGAATTATGAAGAGGTAGAAAGTCCTGTTTGTGCACCTGAATGTGTTGCAAATATAATAAAAAAGGCAATTTCGGAGCGCGCTAAAAGATATAGTAGTGCCAAAGAGTTGTCTAAAGATTTATTAGATGCCAAATCGAATTTAATGCAGAAAGAGTTGGAAACAAAGATAGGATTTGAACCAAGGGTTGCTACAGATGATTGGGTTGAAAATGATAAAGAACGAAGGCTTGTGCAGGATTTAAACGGAGATAGCGAAAGCACTGTTAGTTTTATCGAACAGGGAATTACTGTTTTTGAAAAAAGAGAAGAAGATAAAACTGGTAATTTGCAAAAAAGAAAATTAGTAATTGCAGGTTCGGTTTGCGTGATTTGTATAATCGTAGTAGCTTTATTTTCAGGGAAAATGTTTTTGGACAGACAAAATAATGATAAGTCATTAGCAACGGCCGAAACATCAGAACAGGCGAATGAAAGTCAGAGCAAAGCATTAAAAGAAAACGAAGAATCAGCGATGGAGACTTTAAATGCAAATCAATCACAGCTGGATGAAAATTTAAACACTGAATCCGAAGTAAATCAAGCAAACCCAAATCAAAATTCTGAATCAGGAGCAGGACAGATTGATAATAATCAAAATCCTGAGCTGGGAGCAGGACAGATAAATAATAATCAAAATCCTGAAGATATGACAGTAGTAGAGATTACAAAGAAAGCAAAAAAGAAAAAGCAGCAGACAACTAAGGCACGGGTTCAGGAAACAACGAGTGCTCCAAAACAGAATAATGTAACACAAAAACCAACTCAAAAACCGACACAAAAACCAACGCAAAAGCCAACGCAGAAAAAATACGAGGATTTTGATTTTAAGAGTGTAGTTGAATAGGAAAGAAGGGATTATTTATGAAAAAGAAATTAATGGTATTCTTTTTAGCACTTATGTTATGTGCAACAACAATTCCTGTGGTAGTTACAGCCAATGCTCTGACAGGAAAAATTAACAATTCAGGATATAAGACAGAAAATGAAATTTATTTTAATCTTCCACATCGCGGATTGATGAAATACGATGTCGAAAGTGGCGATGCTGTTAAACTCAATTCACTAAAATTAGGAGACGGATCCAGTACATGGGGAGTAACAGTCGTAGCACACAAAGGTGATTGGTTATACGGAGAGTGGAACCAGTCAACAGGGACTGCATATAATGAGGGAAGCTATATTGTCAGAATAAATGCAAAAACAGGTAAGATAATTAAATTGGCAGAAGGAACCCAGCCTGTGGTAAAAGGAAAGAAAATCTATTTTTCCGGTTTAGATAAAGAAGAAGTTGATTTTGGAGAATACAATTATAAAAAATCAGAACAAAATTATGTTTGTGATTTGTATGGAAAACATTTGAAAAAGACAAACAAAAAAATAAAAATTAAAACAACAAATGAAATAGGCAAGAATTTTAAATTGTACAAAAAGTATAATGAAAAAGGCACAAAATATAATATGAATGTCATATTGAAATTCCCTAACGGAAATAAAGAAATCATAGGCAAATATTTTGAACCATAAAGTTTATTAAAAAACATATAAATCATAAATTAGATGTGCAAATTTGAACTCAAAAATATATGAAACATAATCCTAAACAAGAAATTGATTGCCATCAAATAAGGGGCGCCCTGGAAGTGAAAATGTAGCTTTCAGGGTGCTTTTTTGCTGTATATGATAGGGGTCAGTATGTGAAAAAAATAAAAAATTTTAGTGATATAATATGCATAACAAATCATTTAAATAATTTGTACGGATTGAGTAGAAAAATAAGGAACTATAGGCAAAAGATTTAAGGTAAACAGGAGGAAGAAACAATGAAACAGTTAAAGAAAATATTATGTATGTTTATGGCTTTATTAATGGTACTTACAGTAATTAATGTGTCAGATGTAAGTGCAGCAGCAAAGCCTAAATTAAACAAAAAGAAAGTAACAATGTATGTAGGAAAAACATGTCAGCTTAAAGTGAAAAACTATAAAGGAAAAGTAAAATGGTATATAGATGATAATAGTATTGCAAAAGTAAGTAAAAAGGGAAAAGTTAAAGCAAAAAGTTCTGGAATAACATATGTTTATGCTGAGGTAGGTAATGATTATCTTACATGTAAGATAAAGGTTAAAAACAAAAAATCATCAAAAACAACTGCTACAACGACACCATCAACGACACCATCAACAACACCGGCAGTTGAGATAGAACCAGAGTTAAACATTCAATTACCTAGTGTTCCATGTTCCTATAATGATTACACTTATAGTGGAAGAATCGATACAAGTTGTACAATATCAAATGTTCGTATTGAAAAAAGCTATTTTAAATATGATAATGATTTTTCAGTAAAATTATATGTTTCAGGAACGAAGACATATGATTCTAATGGAACAAAACACAGTTCAGCTGTAGACGTAGGTTGGAAATTATATGATATGAATAATAATGTTGTTGAAAGTGGAACAGTTTATTCACCAGGAGTAAGTATTGGAGAAAATTTTGTAGATGCATACACTTATATTAGCACAGATTTAAAACCAGGAAATTATAGATTAGTATTTGTAAATACAATTTAATATAACTTAAGATGCCATAGGAGTAGTAAAATCTTAACTTCTATGGCATTTTTAAACAGTAATTTATGTTTGAAAATAGATATAAGATATAATTTTATCTTAAAGAGGAGAAAGAAAGATGAATAAATTAAAGAAAATATTATGTATGTTAATGGCTCTTTTAATGGTATTGACAGTAATTAATACAACAGATGTTAGTGCGTCAGTAAGGCCAAAACTGAACAAGAAAAAAGTAACAATATATGTAGGAAAAACTTTTAACCTTAAGATAAAAAATTACAAGGAAAAAGTAAAATGGTTTTCAGAGGACAAAAGAATTGCAACTGTTAATAAAAAAGGTAAAGTAACAGCAAAAAAACAAGGAACAGTAACTATTTGTGCTACAGCTAGTAATTTTGTCCTTTTATGTAAAGTGAAAGTTAAAAGAAAAAAAACTAAATTATCGGATACTAATACATCAATCACAAATCGGACACAAACACAACCATCAGCACCGACATCAGCACCAACACCGACTCCTACACCGCAAATATCAGCAAAAGAAAAAGTAAAAAATATTTGTTTAACAAATGGAACAGTTGATTATAGTAGCTCGGACGGAACTTATTATTGGATAGGAAAAGTAAATTATTATAATGGAAATCAATTTTTTTGCAGATTAGCTTATAGTTCTACATATGATAAAATTACATTGGTTGAGTTATCAGGAAACATAATGACAACGATAGAACTAAATGATGCTACGGCTTCGACTTGTGAAGTTAAATTTTTTGATGGAGATAGTGTAATGTATGGAAATGGAATTTTATATAAAAATTTGATGTCTGATGACAATGCAGCCACATTTACAGATTACAATATCCCAATAGGTGCAATTTATTCAGGTGAAAAATTAGCTACAATTATGGCAAAATTATCATTGACTACATTTAATATTATGATGAACGAATATTCTTCAGATGTTAGCTCATCAAGTTTTGGTTTCCCATTCTAAGAAAAGACGTTTGGAATTGTATATTAATATTTAACAGTAAAAGGCAAGGACAGAAAAATCCTTGCCTTTTATATTAAAATGTAAAAATAAATTATGTAAACTAAATTACGGATTTTGACTGATTTTTATATAATATTCTGTAAAAAATAACGGTTTTATTAGTATAAATTCTATTGATTACAGATGATAAACAAATCCCCCAAACCACACAACATAAATCTTCAATACAAACCCTGCCTTCCCACTATATAAATATCCCCCAAAATACATCTCTACATTCATTGACGAATATATCCTAATTAGGTATAATTTACTTTATGAGTTTAAAGCAAAAAAGCAGTAAATTATGCTAAATACAAAATAATATGAAGTGCATTTGTATTGCACTATCAGTTTTATACATAATGACGAAAGGCAGGTTACATATTTTGAGTAAAAAAATTATGTTAGGTAACGAGGCGATTGCCAGAGGAGCATATGAAGCAGGAGTTAAAGTTACTTCAGCTTATCCTGGCACACCAAGTACAGAAATTAGTGAAAATGTTGTTAAATACCCGGGGATTAAAGCTGAATGGGCACCAAATGAAAAAGTAGCAACAGAAGTTGCAATTGGTGCATCTATGGCAGGCGTACGTTCAATGTGTATGATGAAACACGTTGGTGTAAACGTTGCATCTGACCCATTATACACAGTATCTTATATCGGTGTTAATGGTGGTATGGTTTTAGTTGCAGCAGATGACCCCGGAATGTACAGTTCACAGAACGAACAGGATTCGAGAATGGTTGCAAGAGCAGCAATGGTTCCTGTTGTAGAACCATCAGACAGTGAAGAAGCAAGAGTATTTACAAAGAGAGCGTATGAACTTTCAGAAAAATATGACACTCCTGTAATTCTTCGTTCAACAACAAGACTTTCACATTCACAGGGAATTGTTAATCTTGAAGAAAGACAGGAAATAGAAGATAAGCCATATGAAAGAAATGTAGCAAAAAATGTTATGATGCCGGGAAATGCAATTAAGCGTCATATTTTTGTAGAAGAACGTTTAAAGAGAATGGCAGAAGATGCATGTACATTAGACATTAATAAAGTTGAATACAACGATACAAAGATTGGGGTTATTACAAGTGGTATCGTATATCAGTATGTAAAAGAAGTATTACCTAATGCATCAGTTCTTAAGTTAGGATTGGTAAATCCACTTCCTATGAAACTTATCGAAGAATTTGCATCAAAGGTAGACACATTATATGTTATAGAAGAATTAGAGCCTGTAATAGAAGAACAGGTTAAGGCTCATGGAATCAAATGCATTGGAAAAGAAATTTTTACAGTACAGGGTGAATACAGTGCAAATATGCTTAGAAAAGCAATCTTAAAAGAAGATTTAGATTTAGATACACCTGCACAGGCACCGGCAAGACCACCAATTCTTTGTCCGGGATGTCCTCATAGAAGTACATTCTCAGTATTAAAGAAATTAAAAATTCATGCAGCAGGTGATATCGGATGCTACACATTAGGAGCTGTAAATCCTTTAAATGTAGTAGATACAACAGTTTGTATGGGTGCAAGTATTTCAACACTTCACGGTATTGAAAAAGCTAAAGGAAAAGATTTCATAAAGAACTGGGTTGCAGTAATTGGTGATTCAACATTTTTACATACAGGTGTTAATTCACTTATGAACATGGTTTACAATCAGGCAACAGGAACAGTTATGATTTTAGATAACTCAACAACAGGTATGACAGGTCATCAGGATCACTCAGCAACAGGAAAAATGTTAAATGGTGAACCAACATACGCTATTGATTTAGTAGATTTGTGTCATGCAATCGGTGTAAAGCACGTAGAAGTTGTAGATGCATTTGATATTAAGAAATTGGAAGAAGTAATTAAGACAGAAGTTGCAAGAGATGAAGTTTCTGTTATTATTTCTCAGTCACCATGTGCATTGCTTAAGTCATTTGTGCCAAAGGGCAAATGTTATACAATTCCTGAAAAATGTAAGAAGTGCGGAATGTGTCTCGTACCGGGATGTCCTGCAATTACAAAGAATGAAGACGGAACAGTTTCAATTGATGCAACAATGTGTAACGGTTGTGGATTATGTATGCAGAATTGTAAATTTGATGCAATTGGATTAAAAGAGAGAGGTGACAAATAATGGCAGATACAAAGAATATTATGATTGTTGGTGTAGGCGGACAGGGTACACTTCTCACAAGTAGAGTTTTAGGTGGAATCACAATTGAAAGCGGATATGATGTAAAACTTTCAGAAGTTCATGGGATGGCACAGCGTGGAGGAAGCGTTGTTACATTTGTAAGATATGGAGAAAAGGTAGCTGAACCAATTGTTGAAGAAGGTCAGGCAGATGTATTAATCGCATTTGAACGTCTTGAAGCATTAAGATATGCACATTTTCTAAAAAAAGACGGTGTAATTATCGTAAATGACCAGAGAATTGACCCTATGACAGTAGTTACAGGATTAGCAGAATATCCTGAAAACATTATTGAAAATCTTAGCAAAAAACATAAAGTAATCGCAGTAAATGCAATGGATGAAGCATTAAAACTTGGAAATTCAAGAGTATTTAATGTAATTATTTTAGGCGTTGCTGCAAAACATATGGATTTTGAAAAAGATAAATGGATTGAAGTTATAAAAGCAACAGTTCCACCAAAGACAGTAGATATTAATATTGCTGCATTTGAAAAAGGCTATGAATTAGCATAATAAAAATAAACAGTAAAGAAGGTGTAGTTGTGATAATTGATACACATACACACACTTTTCCAGATAAAATTGCCGCCAGGGCATTAGCCGGGATGGAGAAGAGTATTGTTGATAATCATGGCTGGGATGTAAAAATAAAGGTGGCAGGAACAAGAGATGCACTTAGTGAATCTACAAAGAAAAATGGAGTAGATATTTCAGTGGTTGTTCCGGTTGCCACGAAACCAGAGCAGTCTGTGAGTATAAACGAATTTGCAGCACACACAAATGAAAAAACAAAGGAAACAGGAGTTTTTTCATTAGGAGCAATACATCCTGACAATGAAGATTATAAGGATATTTTAGATGACATTAAGAAAAAAGGATTAAAAGGAATTAAGGTTCATCCTGACTATCAAAAGGTTGAATTTGATGACCCAAGATATCTTAGAATTTTTAAATATGCAGATGAACTTGGGCTTGTAATTGTAACACACGCAGGAGAAGATATAGGTCTTCCGAAAAAGATTCACTGCACACCTGATATGGTGCTTAATGTACTAAGCAAAGTTAATCCTAAAAAATTAGTCCTTGCTCATATGGGTGGATGGAATTTATGGGATGAGGTAGAAGAAAAATTAGTGGGAAAAAATGTCTATTTTGACACGGCTTTTTCTTTTGAAAAAGGTATTCCCCACTTAGAAAAAGAACAATTTTTAAGAATTGTTGAAAAACATGGTGCAGATAAAATTTTATTTGCAACAGACAGTCCGTGGTCTGATCAGGGATATACACTTGAAAGATTAAAAGAATTTGGAATGCCTGAAAAAGCATTGAACCTTATATTAGGGGAAAATGCAAAAAAACTATTTGAATTTTAATGAGGTAGAGAAATGCCAATCACAGAGATTTTAGAGAAGAACGCAAAAGAATACGGAAAAGATGTCTGCTTAGTAGAAATTAATCCGGACTTGCAGGAAAAGAAAAGAGTAACATGGAGAGATTACGAATTAATCGAATCCAATCCAATGTGTCAGTATAGAAGAGAAATTACATGGCACGTATTTAACGAAAAAGCAAATCGTTTTGCAAATCTGCTCATTAGCAGAGGAATTAAGAAAGGCGACAAAGTAGCAATTCTTTTAATGAACTGCTTAGAATGGCTTCCAATTTATTTTGGAATTTTAAAGGCAGGAGCTTTGGCTGTCCCATTAAATTTCAGATACGCAGCAGACGAAATAAAATACTGTGTTGAACTTGCAGAAGTAGATGTATTAGTATTTGGACCTGAATTTACAGGCCGTGTAGAAGAAATCGTTGATGAAATTGATGAAAAGAGAATTTTATTCTATGTAGGTGGTGACTGCCCAACATTTGCTGAAGATTATGATAAGTTAGCAGCAAATTGCCCAAGCTATTCACCTGACATTAAATTAACAGATGATGATTATGCGGCAATTTACTTTTCATCTGGAACAACAGGTTTCCCTAAAGCTATTTTACATAAACACAGAAGTTTAATGCATGCAGCAAAAGTTGAACAGAAACATCATGGACAGACTAAGGATGATGTATTTCTTTGCATTCCTCCACTTTACCATACAGGCGCAAAAATGCACTGGCTTGGAAGTTTTCTTGTGGGAGGCAAGGCAGTATTGCTTAAAGGTGTTACACCAAAGACTATTCTTGAAACAGTGTCAAATGAGCAGTGTACAATTGTATGGCTTTTGGTACCATGGGCTCAGGATATTTTGCTTGCAATAGAAAAAGGCGATGTTAAGCTTGAAGATTATAAATTAGACCAGTGGAGACTTATGCATATTGGTGCACAGCCGGTTCCACAGAGCTTAATTAAAAAATGGAAAACAATTTTCCCTCATCATCAGTATGACACTAACTACGGTCTTAGTGAATCAATTGGACCTGGTGCTGTACATTTAGGAGTCGAAAATATTGACCATGTTGGTGCAATCGGTGTTCCGGGATATGGATGGAAAGTTAAGATTGTGGATGAAAATGGTGTAGAAGTTAAGCAGGGAGATGTTGGTGAATTAATCCTTAAAGGACCTGGTGTAATGGAATGTTATTACAACGACCCTAAGGCAACAGCAGAAACGCTTAAAGATGGTTGGTTATACACAGGAGATATGGCTGAGCAGGACAGTGAGGGATTTATATACCTTGTAGACAGAAAGAAAGACGTTATTATTTCCGGTGGTGAAAATATTTATCCGGTTCAGATAGAGAATTTCTTAAGCAAACATCCTGATATAAAAGATGTAGCTGTAATAGGTATTGCTGATACAAGATTAGGTGAAATATCAGCTGCAATTATTGAATTAAAACCAGGTGTAGCAACAACAGAAGAAGATATTAATAATTTCTGTAAGGAACTTCCACGTTACAAGAGACCTAGAAAAATTATTTTTGCGGATGTACCTAGAAATCCAACAGGTAAGATTGAAAAACCTAAGTTAAGACATATGTATAACAGCGAAAACTTAGTAGATGCCCAGAACAGAGCGTAAAAGGGTAAATAATTAAATAAATTAAGATAATGCGAAAAGGCATAGCCCATAGAATTAAATTCATGAGTTGTGCCTTTTTTTGGCTCTTAAAATTTATGAATAAACAGAACATATTATATCAAATTAAATATAACGGTAAACAATATATTGACACACAAAGTATTAGAGAATAATATATGTATATATCAAAGGGACAATACAATTTATAGGAGGAGCGATATGAAAAAGTATTTGGCGGGAATTACAAGTGCAATTGCAACACTAGCATGTATCTTGGCAAACTATCTGGTGAGACTTGTTAATAAGGAAGTTTCAATGTCTTATAAGGCATGGGAAGGAATAGGAAAAGAGATTATTATTTACATAGTCTTAGGATTGATTATTGGATATAATATTTATGTATTAAGCAAAAATATTAAGAATAATACAATCACAATAATAGTTGCCGTAATTGTTAACATAGTAATTGCAGCTATTATGTTTTATTGGTGGGATCAGGTATGGACAATAGTTTTATTAGTGGGAAGTTATTTAACACTATTATTAACAAAGATAATTGAAAAAGAAGCATAAATAATAAAAGCGATAGAGTTCTGATATGAATCCACAACACAAGTTGAGATAATATCATTAATTCTATCGCTTTTATATTTAAAGGAAAGAGGAGGACACAGAGATGAGAAAAAGAAGATGCAAATGGGGAAATTGTTTCACTGCTTTATTAGTATGTGTAATGAGTGCAAGTGTTTTTGCGGCAACAGCTAGTAGAACAACTGTATATGCAGATTCAGAAGATAAATCGATTCAACTGGAGTACAGATGCTATGATACAGAAAAAGATAGAGGAATAATTATAGATTAAATATAGAAGAGGCAGTTGCGTCTGTGATTAAATCACTAAAGCAACTGCCTCTTCTTAGATAAGTATATTACTGCCGGATTATTCCGGTAATATTATTCAATTTTATTTAAACTGGTGATTCTGTATCTGTAATCTGCATCCCGGTACATAACCACTGAAATATAAGTAACTGCTCATATCAATAGTTTTACTATTGTATGAAACTGTATTGTCTCCATTTAAAACATCTTTAGCAGCTTTAATACAGTCAGAATTTAAACTTCCACTGTCGTATAATGATAATGATCTGCTAAGAGAACCATTTCTTGCAGGAGTAAATTGACCACTCTGATAAACAACTCCGCTAACTGTGTTAGGGAAGAGTGAAGATTTTACTCTGTTCATAACTACAATTCCTACAGCTTTCTTACCGGCATAAACCTGATTGCCTGATTCACTGTAGATAATTGAAGAAAGCATTCTTAAATCACTGTTATTATAACGATTCTTAACAGTTACCTTAATTTTTCTATAAGTTGAACCGTTAACTTTACTTGTTATTGTAATTGTTGCCTTGCCGGCCTTCAAACCGGTAACAGTACCTTTCTTTGAAACCTTAGCAACCTTTTTGTTGCTTGATTTAAAAGAGTAGTAATCAACATTGTTACCATTGCTTTTTAAAAGTTTCTTTATCTTATATGTCTTATTTACCTTAATTGTCTTCGTAATACTTATCTGTGATTTGTTTGTTGAATTAATATCTGCGTTTACCATTGTAATGCTTGATGCAATAAGCATAAATGCTATCATTAGTAAACTATAAATCTTTAATTTCACAACTACCTCCAAATGTTACGCTTATATTTTACAAATGTTACAAATTTGTTACGTTTATTAATAATGCCTTAAAAAACAGTTTTTGTCAAGGGTTTTCTTAAAGGAATAATATGACAAACCGTAATAAATAATAAAAAATGAGAACAAAAACGAAAAAAATCGAATTAATTTGTTACGGTTTGTAACAATTGAAAATGGAATATATAGTGAATGAAAAGAGTGGTTCATACAAGTACTTGATGAAAATGCAATATATCATATTTTAAGTTGCAATGACTCATAAAATTTATTTATAATAAGAAAAATTTTTTTGATATTGTAACATTTATGCTAATTGACAAATATAAAATTATATGTTACTTTTTTCAGAAGAAAAGTATATAAATTAACTGCCACCGGGTAGTAGCGTATAACGCTGGAGTTCATATCGTTAGATCTTTGAAGATATGAAGTTCCGGCGATTTTTTTGTAATAAATAACAGAAGAAAATAGTGGACGGCAGAATTTGTGTAATAAAAGAATAATGAAATGCTAAACAATATTTTTAAAATAGAAGGATGGAATAATGAACAGTAACTTAAAAGAGTTTATTAAATATACAGTTTTTAATGTTTTAGGAATGATAGGGTTGTCATGCTATATATTAGCAGATACTTTCTTTATATCATTTGGACTAGGTGCAAATGGACTTGCGGCTCTAAATTTGGCACTGCCGGTTTACAGCGTTATTAACGGAAGTGGGTTAATGCTTGGAATAGGTGGAGCTACTAAATATGCAATAATGAAAAATCAGGGAAATAAGAAGTATAATGAAAGTTTTATGAATACAGTGTTTATGGCAATCGTTATTGGAATAATATTTTTCTTAACAGGGATTATTTTTTCGGGAAATATAGCAACGCTGTTGGGGGCAAATAAACAGGTTTACCATATGACATCTATTTATTTAAAAGTTCTTCTCATGTTTGGTCCGGCATTTGTATTAAATAATGTAATGAATGCATTTGTTAGAAATGATGGAAATCCCAAACTTTCTATGATAGCAATGTTAGTAGGTAGTTTTGGCAATATTATTTTAGATTATTTATTGGTAATTAAATTTAGCATGGGAATGTTTGGAGCTGTCCTTGCAACCGGATTTTCGCCGATTATGGGACTTATGGTGTTATCGGGACATATTGTTTCAGAGAATAGCAACATTAAATTTAAAGTAGCAAAAATAAGAGCGTCATTTATTAAATCAATAATAATGCTTGGAATTCCTTCGTTTGTTACAGAAATGTCATCAGGCATAGTGATTTTTGTGTTTAATATAATTATATTAGGCTTACAGGGAAATGTAGGGGTGGCAGCATATGGTGTTATTGCAAATTTAGCCCTTGTAGTGATTTCAATTTACATAGGTGTAGCACAGGGAAGCCAACCTTTGTTTAGTGCGGCATATGGGAAAAATGACAAGAAGATGCAGAAACAGTTATTTAAATATGCAATTACTGCTGTAACTTTGATTTCTATAGTAATATATGCAGTTATTTTGTTATTTGCAAATCCAATTACTTCTATATTTAATGGCGAAGGAAATATGAAGCTTCAGGCTATGGCAGTTAAAGGAATGTATTTATACTTTACTTCAATTTTATTTATTGGAATGAATATTGTGATGGCTACTTATTTTGCTGCAAGAGAAAAAGTAATTCCTTCATATATAATATCTTTTGGAAGAGGATTTGTTGTAATAATTCCAATGGCATTTATAATGAGTTTCATATGGAAAATGACAGGCGTATGGCTTGCAATGACTGTGACTGAGGGAATAATTGCTGCTGTCGGAGTGGCACTAATAAAAAAAGCTTAGGCCTTTAAGGTCTAAGCTTTTTTATATAAATTATTTAAACATATGATGTGCAATTCTAAATTTACTTCTGTAAATATATCTGCTAAAGAATAATGTTTTTGTCATATTGATAGATGAGTTCTTGTAAACAACCATCTTATCGCCATTTAATGCTTCCTTAGCTGCTGCAATACAGTCAGGATCCATTCTTCCGCTATCATATAATGCTAAAGATCTGTTAAGTGAACCGTTTCTTGCAGGAGTGAACTGTCGTCTCTGATAAAGAACACCTTTAATTGTGTTAGGGAAGAGACTTGATTTCATCCTGTTAGCAACTACAATACCAACAGCTTTCTTTCCGGCATATGGTTCTCCACATGCTTCACTGTAAATGATAGATGACATATATCTTAACTGACTTGCTGTGTAACTGCTCTTAACATCAAGATTAACAGTGGCATATACTGAATCATCTGTGTCAGAAGTAACAGTAACAGTTGTTGAACCTGTCTTAAGACCGGTAACAGTACCTGCCTTTGAAACCTTAACTACAGTTGAGTCATCAGCTGTAAAAGTCATATCTTTTACTGATTCAGAATCAAGATTTAATGATTTCTGTAATTTGATTTTCTTGTTAACTTTAACTGATTTATTAATATCTAATGTATTGTCTGTGTTATCTGTACTAGTTATATTGTTGTATGAATTTTCTGTTGATGTTTCTACTTCTGAAGCTGTTGATGTTTCAGTTGCTACTGTATTAGTATTAGGTATTGAAACTGAATCATCAGCGTGTACTGTTACAAGTCCTACTGCTGCAAACATAAAAGTAAAAACTAAAGAACTGTAAATTTTACGTTTCAAAACTAACCTCCAATTATTATATAATTAATTACGAATAATTATTACGAAAAGTCGTAAATTTATTACAAAAATATTACGCCTATTAATAATGCCTTAAAATTCAAAAAATGTCAAGAGTAGGACACAGTCTTTTAACATATTTAAGAATAGGATAAAGAAAGATAAATAAGTTGCAATGAATAGTTTGTTTTGTTAAAATTTAAAAAGGTTTTGCCGTATAAATGGGCATTCTGAGCAAAAATGGTTAAAAATTTTTTTTAACAAATATATAGAATAAATAAAAAGAAAGTAAAAAATAAAAAAATTTACTAAAATATATAAAAATTTCGTTTTTTTGTGAAAATTATTGAAATTTGAAATAATTAGAATAATGAAAAGAGGCATTAATTTGAATATATTATCAGTTGAAAATATAACACATTCTTTTACGGAAAGAAAATTATTTGATAAAGCAAGCTTTTATCTTCATGAAGGAGACAAAGTAGGTGTTATTGGCATAAATGGAACAGGAAAATCTACATTATTAAAAATAATGGCAGGAATAGAAGAGCCGGATGAAGGAAAAGTAATTAAGGCATCGAATTTAATGATTCACTATTTGCCACAGAATCCTAAGTTTAATGATGAGGATACGGTCATAGAAAGTGTACAGAATATGGTACATCATCATGCAAATGAAAATGAACTTATAGAAGCTAAAAGTATGATGACACGTTTAGGAATAACGGATTTTGAACAGAAAACAGGAGAATTGTCAGGAGGACAGAGAAAAAGACTGGCTTTGGTTTCGGTGTTGCTTACACCATGTGATATTTTAATTTTAGATGAACCTACAAACCATTTAGATAGCACAATGGCTGAGTGGCTTGAAAATCAGCTTAAGGCATTTAAAGGCGCTCTTGTAATGGTAACTCATGACAGATATTTTTTAGATAGTGTAACAAATAGAATAATCGAACTTGATAAAGGAAAGATTTACAGTTATCAGGAGAAATATTCAGGATATTTGCAACGTAAGGCAGAAAGAGAAGCGAGTGACAAAGCCAGCGAACGTAAACGTCAGAGTATTTTAAGAAAAGAAATTGAGTGGATGCAAAGAGGTGCAAGAGCAAGGTCTACGAAGCAGAAAGCTCATATTCAAAGATATGAAAATTTGAAAAATCAGCAGGGAATAGTAGAGGATGAAAAAATTGAACTTAGCAGTATAAAGTCCAGAATGGGAAGAACAACCATCGAAATTGAAAATATTTCTAAGGCTTACGGAGACAATGTGTTAATCAAAGATTTTACATACAATTTCCTGAAAGGTGACAGAGTCGGATTTGTAGGAAAGAATGGATGCGGAAAAACAACTTTGATGAAGATTATTGATGGCCGAATTAAGCCTGACAGTGGAAATATTAATATTGGACAGACAATTAAGATGGGTTATTATACTCAGGAAATTGAAAATGACAAAGATGCGGGAATTGCTTATATGGATTCTGAAGACAGAGTTATTGATTACATTAAAAATACTGCTGAATTTGTCAGAACTGAAGAAGGGCTTGTTTCGGCATCAGTTATGCTTGAAAGATTCTTGTTCCCATCATCACAACAGTACAGTAAGATTGGCAAATTATCAGGTGGCGAGAGAAGAAGACTAAATCTTTTAAGAGTTCTTATGGAAGCACCAAATGTTCTTATTTTAGACGAACCTACAAATGATTTGGATATAGAAACAATGACAATATTGGAAGACTATTTAGATAGTTTTGATGGAATTGTAATTACTGTTTCTCATGACAGATATTTCCTCGACAGAGTTGTAAGAAGAATATTTTCTTTTGAAGGAAATGGTGTGATTCGTCAGTATGAAGGTGGTTACACAGATTACATTAATAAAAAGAAGGAAAATGAAACACCGGAAGAAAATATTTTTTCAAATTCAAAGTCAAAAAATTCTTCAGAAGATAAAAATGGTAAGTCAGACTATAAAAATAGAAATAAAAAATTGAAATTCTCTTACAATGAGCAGAGAGAATATGAAATCATAGAAGATGACATATCTAAATTAGAAGAAAAACTTGAAAAATTAGATGATGAAATGAACAAAAATGCTACTAATTCTGTAAAACTAAAAGAATTGATAGATTCTAAAGAAGAAACAGAAACTCTTTTAATGGAAAAGATGAACAGATGGGAATATTTAGAAGATTTGGCTAAAAAAATAGAAGAGCAGGGAAGGTAAATATTGTTTATAGAAATGATAACCATAAAATAAAGGCAAGGGAAAATTTCCCTTTGCCTTTGTTGTTTCCTAATATAATAAAGTCTGTTAATGAACAGATTGTTCAGTTCTTAAAAATGTCTGATAGAATATTTTCATGATATTCTTTGTTTACTGATTATCAGATACTTTATCTAAACACTCTAAGAATTTCTCATGGTATTCAGTCATGTTGTTTTTTAATGAAACAGGTCTTCCGTTTTTACTTAAAAAGCAATGGCTTGTAATGCCTCGAGTTGTTACTTTGCCGGATTTTTTATCAACTATTTCATAATTTAATTTCATACGAATGCCATTGTATTCGATAAGGCTAACCTTAATAAGCATTGTTTCGCCAAACTGAACCATACGCTTGTATTCACATTGAACACTAAGAACAGGTGACATAATACCATTCTCTTCTAATTCTTTATAAGGTATACCTAAGGAATCCATAAAAGCAATTCGGGCTTCTTCAAAATATCTTAAGTAATTTGAATGATGAACAACTCCCATCATATCAGTTTCATAATAATTTGCTTTTCGCTCATATGTAAATGTCATATTAAAAATCCCTTCTATCTTAATTTAAATCATTGCATCTTTAATTTTTATCAACATTATTAGTATACATCATTTTACAAAAATGTGTTATCAAAAATATTGACAATAAAAATGCGATTTTGTATAGTGTATCTGGGTTTAGTTTTACTAAACATTAAGGTTAGTATTTGAAAATAAAGGAAAAAATAATGGATATAGGATTTAAGATAAAAGAATTGAGAATGGAGAGGGGATTAACGCAGGAAGAACTGGCTGACAGGGCAGAACTTTCTAAGGGGTTTATTTCTCAGGTTGAAAACAATCTTACATCTCCATCAATTGCAACATTGACAGATATTTTGCAGTGTCTGGGAACGGATTTAAAAGATTTTTTTAATGATACGAAGGATGAGCAGATAGTTTTTTCAAAAGAGGATTATTTTGAAAAAAATGATAGTGAATTAAAGAATTCCATACAGTGGATAATCCCTAATGCCCAAAAGAATACGATGGAACCGATTCTTCTTACATTAGAACAGGGAGGTTCGACGTATCCGGACAATCCTCATGAGGGAGAAGAATTTGGATACGTATTAAAGGGAAGCGTGGAAATTCATATAGGTGGAAAGATTTATAAGGCAAAAAAAGGCGAGTCATTTTATTATGAAGCAAAATACAGCCATCATATAGAATCAAAAAAAGGTGCAACAATAATATGGGTAAGTTCACCACCGAGTTTCTAAAAATATCGAAACAATAATGGTAAGTTTATCACTTGATTTATAACGACGACTAAGAACTACCATAAATTTATAGGTGTGTTGATTAACGTATATAATTGTAAAAAATTGGAACTATTAAAAAGATTGGAGGATGTACAGTGAGTAATAAGATTATTGAATTAAAAGGAATAACAAAGACATTCGATGACCAGCAGGTTTTAAAAGGAATAGATTTAAATATATATGAAAATGAATTTTTGACATTGCTTGGACCTAGTGGATGCGGAAAGACAACACTTCTTAGAATTTTAGGCGGATTTGAATCTGCAGACAATGGAGAGGTATTGTTTAATGGCAAAGATATTGCAAAGGTTCCGCCATATAAAAGAGAAATAAATACGGTATTTCAGAAATATGCTCTTTTTCCATTTTTAAATGTATATGATAATGTGGCTTTTGGTCTTAATTTGAAAAAAATGGATAAGGACGTAATAGATAAAAAAGTTAAAAATATTTTAGCTTTAGTTGGACTTGAAGGATTTGAAAAGAGAGATGTTACAAGACTTTCAGGTGGACAGCAGCAAAGAGTTGCCATAGCAAGAGCTCTTGTAAATGAACCTAAAGTTTTGCTTCTTGATGAACCACTTGGAGCGCTTGATGCAAAATTAAGAAAGGACATGCAGATTGAACTAAAAAAGATTCAGAAAGAAGTAGGAATTACTTTCGTATTTGTAACTCATGACCAGGAAGAAGCGTTGTCAATGTCCGACACGATTGTTGTTTTAAATGATGGTGTTATCCAGCAGATTGGTACGCCTATGGACATTTACAACGAACCTGAAAACAGATTTGTTGCAAATTTTATTGGCGAGTCAAATATTATAGAAGGAAATATGCTTAAGGATTGTCTGGTAAAATTTGATGATATTGAATGGGAGTGCGTTGATAAAGGGTTTAAAGATAATGAAGAAGTTTTCGAGATGCTGGCGGCAAGGGATGACAGTACAGACATATATTTATATGGAAAAGATGTTAGATTAAAAAAAGGACCGCATATGTGGGTACCTATGGGACCATGCACTTATGGTATAATACCTTCTTATATTCTTCCTTTTGTCACATGGGAAGATGACAAACCCACTCCTGTATTAGTGGCAATTAAAAAGAAATATGACAACAAGAGGTAAATTATTAGGTTTAGGACTGACGCTTCTGGCAGCAGAGGCGTATTCAGAAAGTATCCTTTATGGTGCCGCAGGCCCTAGATTAAGAGATGCAGGTGTCAATTACAGAGGTTCCATAAAGGAAACTGTAAAAGCTGGTAAAGACCCAAAACCTTGGATGGGACAAAAGAGATTAAGTAAAAAACAGCGTAAAGCACAAAACACATAATCATGAAATTTACAGACTTTAAAGACGATCTTGATAGAATTAAATATCAGGAAATTAAAGAATTATCAGAAGTCGTTCGGGCTTGGGGAGGAACATTCACGTTTGATGAAGACTGCGATCCGACGATTGTTCTTGTAGAGACGGATGATTGGGCAGGAAACGTGGAGATTGCCAAAATTACAATAGTGGATGGTGAGCTAAATTTTATCGGGTACGATAATACAGGGTTCCCGATTGAATGTACTGCCGAACACATAGTCGTGGGACATATCTCGTGTATTACGGAGGCTATTCTAGCATGAAACAATTTTGTTGTCATTATCACGACACAATCAATCGTGGTAAACTTGGAAGAAAGTACATTAAAGCGTATTCTAAGGAAGAAGCGGAAATTAAAGTTCTAAAACGTATCCCCCAGAATAGTATCGTCTTCGCTGTTATCAGGTGTTCAATTGATTTATTTAACTAAGTTATGACAAATATATTGAAATATACAGATACAAGAATTGTTGGTGCTCGCAAAATTACAGCCAAAGTGCGTCTTTCGGATGACTGTAACAACGGTTATGCAACATTCGCTATTACCGCTGATATATGAAAATGACAAGGTTTGGGGATGGAAATGGTGTGCTGGGGGATGCTGTCACGAAGAGATTGCGGTGGTATTTCCGGAACTGCAACCTTTCATCGCCCTGCATTTGTGTGATGCCAAAGGAGCCCCGGGGTATGCATAGTCCAATGGATTTTACCATCTGCGTAATAGTTCCAAAGCGGTCACGATGGGAGCACTTCGTATAACCCAACAAGAATACAACCGTTTCTTGCGGGAAGCGGAAGAGCAGCTTTACTTCACCTGTCTGCTCCAAACGATGGGAATACCCGCTCGTTGGGAGGAAGAAGCCCGTGCCGCTATTAAACAATTGGAAAAACTGGCTGGAGAAAAATTTGAGGATACTTCGGTTCGCTATCAATTTACACCTCTTACTGCCGATGAATTACAGCTTGTCGAAACTCGTATTGCCGAGGGGTATTACTTGCCCGAAAATATCAAAAAGCGAAAGCATGAAGCCAAGCTCGCCGCCCGTCGTAAGAAAATTGCCGACTTGAAAGCCAATGCGCTTAAAGCAAAACAAAAAATCGAACGGGAACTGTCGATTCACTTGTATTTGTTGCGTCTAGGTATGCCTATTGATAACTTCATTTACTATGACCACACCAACAAGGGCGTGTTTAACTGGAAGAATCATGTTTCCCAAAACGAAAAAATAACACAAACACAATTTGCCTACTTTATGAAAAACTCATCCAGCCGCCTTTGGGCGGTGGTGCGGTCATTAGCAGCCAGCAGGGTCTTG
>OKSC01000149.1_pt1 | contig 84853 bp, 84 predicted proteins | sample 1601161 | NCBI WGS metagenome assembly OKSC01 (sample SAMEA3541552, study PRJEB24748) | human gut metagenome | biome: human gut; feature: human-associated habitat; material: faeces | place: China | collected 2012 | reverse complement strand
TGGAAACGACTTGCCAGTGATTTTGCTTGCAGAACTGATTCATGGCTCGTATCTGTGCATCGATGGATTCGCTTCGTTGATTGTCACTGGAAAATCGGGCGTATTGAGCTACTTTTGGAATGTTCAGCATCTTACCACCTCAACAGGCAGATAGATGTCCTCACCGCAGCTGTCATCAATGATTCTGACACCGTGCAAAAACATGCTTTCATCCAGGAAAAGTATTTCTACAAACTCCACTTCACCAATTGGAAAGCTTGTAAATTCTTCCGGTTTCAGCACGACAAAACAGCCGATGTCATCCAGATTATCCACTTGATACTCCCGCATCATTGCAGTCATTTTCTTTGCAATGTATGCTTTGAGCATCAAAGGCTGAATCTGATCAATTTCTTTGAGATTTGTTACTTTTATCATTCTGCCTCCTCCATTTCATAGGGTTCCAACACCCATTCTCTTCTGACTGCCGGCGTGAGTGGGCGGCAGGCATTCTTTCCGATCTGGTACATCTTGCCGGCATGCTGCTTTATCAATTCCAGCAGGTATTTCTGCCGCTCTCTGACACGCAAAGTATTCTTTCCGATCGTGCCCCATGCAATGATAATGGCATCGCTCATTGCAGCGTACTGCTGTATGATCTCATCTGCTTCATCAGCAATCAATTCATCATCACCGTTGAAACGAAGATTGAGTTTTTCCATGATTCTGCTGTACAGATTCACGATATTGACGCTGCCAAAACCGAGCCTGCTGACGTTATTGAGAACCAGCATCGTGGTCATATCAAAGTTGACCGTATCCGCTGTATTCGGGTTGATCATAATGACCATTGCAGATGGTTTCTCGCTGTCCCATTCTTTCCGCAAAAGCAAACGGTGCTCTTTGTCGTCTGAGAAAATCGCTTTGCTTCTAATCGTTGTTGTTTCTTCTAACATTTCTTCCTCCCTCTAAAAAAAGAGGCTCAGCGTCATGCCAAGCCTCCCGCAAACAGAATTTTTACTTACTCTTCTTGACCAGTGCCAGCAGTTCCACGCCGCAGGCAACTCCTGCCAGAAACATTTCAATTGCAATCGGCATTGATGTACTTCACCTCCTCCCGTTCCTGCATTTCGATGGCAATTCCAATGCCGCCGATCACCAGTGTCAGTACCAGTCCTGCGATAAATTCCTTCATGTCAAATTCCTCCAATTTTTCGTTTTATGCTTCACACTGTAACAGTGTTTTTGCCTCGCTAATTGCTTCCTCCATTGCCGCTGTATCCATAAGCAGTTCTTCGATCTCGTCCGGATCATAGCCGACTTCCAGCAACAATTCTACTTCTTCTTCCGAAACGCCAAATGTGCCGCAGTATTCCAACAGCAGTTCTTCCCGTTCATCTTCCATCCACCATTTTGCGTAATCCAGTTGATCCCAATTGTACGGGTTGAACATAGTGTGGATGTAGTCCTGCATGGTAAAGGTACTTCTGCTAAGGTTTCCGGCAGAATTGATCTCCAAGATTTCACCTTCTGAAATATCCACTTCACAGTGCTTGTCATTCAGCTTTACCTTTTTCAAAGCATTGTCCAAAATGCTCTTTGTACTGGCGTAGACGTAAAGTCCGATTTTCGGAAAATGATACAAAGTCAACGGATTATTGCCTTTCACCAGAAACAGCGTATTGTCATTTCTCAAAATCGTAAAGACAAAGCTGCCTTCCACCAGTTCTACGGTTCTCCGGATGTTTTCCTTGTCCAGCTGCTGCCCCTGTTCCAGAAGCTGCACAGCGACGTAGCTGTCGGTTTCGATCGAGGTTGGCGGGAGGTGCTGTTCCCGGCGAAGCTTCCTGTCGTTGTACAGCACGCCGTTGTGGGCGAGGGCGAACGATTCTGTGCCGCAGTGTCCCTCGAACGGGTGGTTGTTGCAGTTCCGCTTCTCGCTGCCCTGGGTTGTGAACCGGGTGTGCCCGATGACCGCTCTCGTGTCCCTGGGAAAGAACAGCTTGACCTTGTGTGCCGGTTTCGGCTTTTTGTAGGTGACGATGCTGCCGTCCCGGACGTAGGCGATGCCTGTTGCGTCTGTGCCACGGACTTCTGCAGCGATCGAGAGGTAGTGTATCAGCTTTTTCAAAACGGCATTGCTCACTTTTCCCTTGTAGTCCAAGAATCCAAACACAGCACACATTTCACATCTCCTCACTTTCTGCTATCATTTCATTGACGTACAGTCTTCTTTCTTTCAGATACTGGATCAGTTCCGGTTCTTCGATGGAACTTACAAATTCCGACCAGCTCATGGCATCGATGCCTTCCTCAGACAAAGAAATCGCCGCATCACAGATGTGGTTGACCATCTGCAATGTGGCGATGAAGGTGTTATACTTTAATGTCCCTCGGAACAGGCGAAATTCGATGGTGTGGTAGTTATTGAGGTTGACTGCAACGTATCTGCCGTTGCAGCCGCTTTTCGCTTTCTCCAGGATTTGTTTGCCGGTCTTTTCAAAGCCGAATCTTGCACTCCAGCGGCTCATGTTGTAGCTGCTTCTGCGACTGAACGTAAAGAGTTCATTCCAATGCTTTTCTACAAAGAACAGGATTCGGCTGATAACATCTTCCTGTTCTGCCTGATTGTCCCCAAAAGCATTTCGATTGACGTGAACGTGCAGACCGCAAGTCGATGTCTGATGGGAACGATAGCCCATGGAAACTGCCTCCCGAAGGAGTTCTTTCCAGTTCATTTCCTCTGCGTGATACTCTAAGGTCATGGGGTGGGAAACGATCTCAAAGCCGTCTTCCAAACTGCCGTCTGACTTGATGTAAATGTTTTCCTCGTGCACATTGGCGATGCTTTTGAGAGTTGCAGCGTTGTCGTTATCTTTGCCGCCTTCATCCACTTCCAGTTCTACGCCGAAGTATCGTTTTCCCTGACCGTAGAAAATGGGTGTGGGCTTGTAACCGTATTCCTCGATCTCGTCCTCAAACTCATCAAAGCATCTTTCGCAGTAGGGCAAGTCGCTGTGCCAGCAGACGATGCTTTCCGGAACGATCTGCCCGCAGGATTCGCATCTATAGTAGTGGGCATTGAAGCAGTCCTGACAAAGGCAAGTGTCTTCATCAGAAACGCTGTTCTGCTCCCAGATGGTTTCGCCGCAGTGGTCGCAGGTGACGCAGTGTTCCTCGACACAGTCATCGCAGAGCAACTCATCGTCTACCGGCGTGCCCTCTTCCTCTGCAAGTTCTCTTCTGCAGTAGTCACAGATTCTTACTTCTTCTTCCATTTCAAGTTCCTCCAAAAACAAAAATTCCGGTAAGGCTGAAAGATTCACCTTACCGGAATTATAATATATATTTGATTTTGAGGGTTGATACAGGCTTTACTGCATTTCTAGGGTAACCCCATACTGTACCTGCGTATTTTATTTTCAGCAAATTTTGCGTGGCAGAACAGCTGTCGCATTGTCGCACAGTTTCTTCGGAAAAGAGAGAATCTCAAGCTTAGGACACAGCCAAAAAAGCACTGAAAACAACAGGAATTTACCGGAATAACAGGAATCTACAGGGAAACCGTAATACAGTAATGTTTTTCTGTCGCACTATTTTTTCACAAGTGAATTTTAAGACACAGCGACAAAAAATGCGTCGGATATTGTTCCTTCTGACCCCGCATTGAACAAAAGTGCATATTTCTGAGAAAACAAAAAAGCCGTAAATACGTGCAATTACGTATCTACGGCTTTTTTCGCTGCGTTTTCTTACTTTAAAAATACGCATTTCTTCGTGGTGGAGGCGACGAGAATTGAACTCGTGTCCGAAAACAAATCCACACAACTTTCTACGAGCGTAGTTTATCTTTTAAGATTCCCCTCAAGAAACGCCGATAAACAGGCTTTCCTTTACGGTATCCTTTAGGTCATGATGAATTGCAAGGCTACTCATTCATTCACGTTCACTGCTGATCGACACCCTTATCCGGACCGCAGTGCTTCCGGGAAGGATGGGCCGCACTTAGGCAGCCATTAACTGAGTATTATTGTCGTTTATTTTTATAAACTACGGCTTTTATAGTGGTTCCGCACCACTGCTCGCTTATCACGGTTCAAAATCCCCGTCGAAATCCTTTCATCCCCATATTTATTGAAAGCGTTCTTTCATTGCACGTTCAATGTTTCTTGCGGCATCCTTCTTGGCGGCAACGTCACGCTTATCATATAATTTTTTACCTTTGCAAAGACCGACCTTAATTTTTGCTCTGCCTTTCTTGAAATAAACCGAGAGGGGAATGAGCGAAAGTCCGTCCTGCTTGACCGTTCCGAAAAGTTTGTTGATTTCTTTCTTGTGCATCAGAAGCTTTCTGACCCTCATCGGGTCACGGTTGAATATATTGCCGTGGTCGTAAGGGCTTATATGCATGCCGTTAACGAATATTTCACCGTCAACGATGTTGCACCATGCGTCCTTGAGATTTATCTTGCCCTGGCGTATTGATTTGATTTCAGTGCCGAAAAGCTCAATTCCGGCCTCGTATTCCTCAAGAACAAAGTAATCGTGGTAGGCTTTTTTGTTCTGAGCTACGGTTTTGTTGTCGTTCTTGTCCATACCACGACCTCCTTTGAATTATTTAGAATAACCGCCGTTAAAATTGCGTCTGCGGCTTCTGTTGTATCTTGCACGTTCGGCTGCCTGACGTTCTTCTTCACGTTTTTTCTTGGCGTTATAGACCTTCTTGAAGTCCTTTGCACCTTTGCCGACTCCCGACTTTTTCTTTTCGGGAGCTTTCTTTTTCTTAACAACTCCGTTTTCGATATCGGGATTCTCTTTATAAAGTATAATGCTGCCGCCAATGACCTGAACTACCTGAGAGTCGGTTTCCGACGCAATTTTTTCTGCGATCTCTCTCGGCTTCTCGGGTGCGCTTTCAAGCAGAACCTTAAGCTTTATAAGCTCTCTTGTATTGAAAACTTCGTTTGTTTGAGCGATAACGGCAGGCGTTACACCGCTCTTTCCGACGTGGAAAAGAGGTTCAAGTCTGTTTGCCATTCCTCTGAGCTCCGCACGTCTTTTGCTTGTCATTTTTTCTTCCATAGTTTACTCCGTAATTATATTTTTAAGCTGCTCGGACATAAGTCTGAGTGCTTTTCCTCTGTGGCTCATTGCATCCTTTTCTTCCGACGTTATCTCTCCGAACGGCTTGCCGTTTGCCATGAAAATCGGGTCATAGCCGAATCCGCCGTTTCCGTGTCTTTCTGTGAGAATTTCACCCTCACATTCACCTCTGACGGTTATTGTTTTTCCTTCGGGGAAGGCACAGCATGCGGCACAGACAAATCTCGCCGTTCTCTTTTCTTTAGGAACATTTTCGAGATTTTTAAGAAGCTTGTCAATGTTTGCCTCGTCGTCGCCGTGTACGCCCGAATAGCGTGCCGAATAAACACCCGGCTCACCGTTAAGAAAGTCAACGCATAATCCGGAATCGTCCGCTATGCAAGCGATCCCGCTGTCCTCACAGCCTGCAACGGCTTTGAGCTTTGCGTTTTCCTCAAAGGTGGTTCCCGTTTCCTCAACGTCACGAAGCTTACATCCGATGTCCTCGGCGGTGACAACTTCAATCCCGAGAGGGGAGAGTATGCGCTGCAATTCAACCTTCTTTTTATTATTATGAGTAGCAATCAGAAGTTTCATTCAGCCTTTTCCTCCGCCGGTTTTTCTTCCGAATCATTGTCCATGAACATATTTTCTTCATCATGCTTAACTTCGTTATCAAAGAGTCCGTCGGCAAAAGCCTTGGGATTGAACGGCTGAAGATCGTCAATCTTTTCGCCGACGCCGACAAATTTAACGGGTACCTTAAGATCGTTCTTTATCGCAAGCACAACGCCGCCCTTGGCAGTTCCGTCAAGCTTTGTGAGGACAATGCCTGTGATTTCACAAACATTTTTGAAGTCTCTCGCCTGATTGACTGCGTTCTGACCTGTTGTTGCATCAAGAACAAGCAGACTTTCACGGTCATTGTAGGGAAGCTCCTTATCGATAATTCTGTAAATCTTTGCAAGCTCGTCCATGAGGTTCTTTTTGTTATGCAAGCGTCCGGCAGTGTCGCAGATGATAATATCCGCATCTCTTGCAATACCGGCCTGAATCGTGTCATAAACAACGGCCGCAGGATCTGCACCCTCATGATGCTTAACAATCTCAACACCGGCACGGTTTGCCCATTCCTCAAGCTGGTCGATTGCAGCGGCACGGAACGTATCGGCCGCTCCGAGAATAACCTTTTTCCCCTGAGCCTTGTACATTGCGGCCATTTTACCGATTGTGGTGGTCTTTCCGACGCCGTTAACGCCGATTACAAGAATGATTGACGGCATGGTGATGAGACCCATATCCTCGCCGCCCTCAAGCATTTCGGAAACGATTTCTTTAATTGCACCCTTAACCTGAGAGGATTTTTTAAGATGATGCTTGGAGACATAGTCCCTGAGCTTTTCGCAAATCTCGGCAGATGTGTTCATTCCGACATCGCCCATAATGAGGATTTCCTCAAGATCATCATAGAGCTGATCGGTGATATCTTCGTTTTCGCTGATAACCTCGTCAATAGCTCCCGACATACTTTCTCTTGTCTTTTTAAGACCTAAATTAAACTTTTTAAAAATACCGAATGCCATATATTGTCCTCCGATTAACGTCCGTCACGGATGTTCTTTATAATGTTGTCAACAACGCTTCTCAGCTTGCTGTCCTCATTGTAACGCTTGGTGAATTTATCAAGGCTGTAGACAACCGTTGAATGGTCTCTGTTAAACTCACGGCCGATAAGCTTTGTCGAAAGCCCGGTCATTTCTCTGACGATATACATTGCCATCTGGCGCATTTCGGTCGTCTGAGCATTCTGCTTCTTGGAATAGATATCGGCACTGTCTGCTCCGTAGGTTCTCGCAACCTCTGTTACAATCTTGTTAATCGTAACGGGCGTCGGACTGTTATCGACGATAATATCTTTGATTGCCGTCTGAGCTGTCATTATGTTGACCGGCATGCCCTGCATTGTAACAAAGGCTTGCATCTTCTTGACGGCACCCTCGAGCTGTCGAATGTTATTCTTAAGCTTCTCGGCAATATACTGAACAATATCGTCGGGGAGGTCGAAGTTAAGAACCTCGGCCTTTCTCTTTATAATTGCCATTCTTGTTTCAAGGTCGGGCGACTGAATGTCCGCCATAAGACCCCATTCAAAACGGTTGCGAAGTCTGTCCTCAAGGAGTGCGATTTCCTTCGGAGGTCTATCGGATGTCAGAACGATTTGATTTCCGGCCTGATAGAGTGCATTGAATGTGTGGAAAAATTCCTCCTGGGTTGAATCCTTACCTGCGATAAACTGAACGTCGTCCACAAGAAGTATGTCGGCACTCCTGTACTTGTCGTGGAAAGCCTCGGTGCTCTTCTGTCCGATGTATTTAACCAGCTCGTTTGTAAAGCTTTCTCCTCTTGTGTAGACAATGTTTGCTTCAGGATGTGTGAGTTTTACCTGGTGAGCAATAGCGTTGAGCAAATGGGTCTTGCCGAGTCCGGAGTTGCCGTGAATGAAGAGGGGATTGTATTTTCCGCCCGGGTCATTGGCAACGGCATTGGCGGCGGCATAAGCAAATTTGTTTGATGCACCGACGATAAAGGAATCAAATGTATCCTCATCGGTGAGAGTATCCTCGGTTTCTTCAACCTTAACGGGTGCGGATTTGTCAACATCAACAAGAACAATCTGAATGTCAAAACCTATAACGTTTTTGAAAGAGGATTCCAGCTTATCCATGAATCTGCTTTCAACAATTTTACGCTTAAAGTCCGAAAGTGCAATAACAACTCTGTTATCGTCGAAGCTTACAAGCTCCATGTCCTTGAACCAAACATTGTATATGGATTCGGAAACCTGATTTTTACATTCTTCTTTTACCATTTCCCAAAGTTCTGCGAATGAATCCATGTGTTTTTTACATCTCCTGTTTGATTTTTTACCGAATAAGTATATCACAAGAGGGGCTTAATTGCAATGATTAAAATATACAATTATAGAGATAAATTTAAAAACTTTTTAATCAGATTAAAATATATTGAAAAAATTTTGAAATTATAGTATTATATCTGCGGAGGTGTTAGTATGTCAGAATTGAAATTATCAATAATAATGCCTGCGTATAATGCCGAAAAAACAATCAAAGAGGCAATCAAAAGCGTTCTTTCAAGCCGTTCGGATAATTTTGAGCTGATTGTTATTAACGACGGCTCTGCCGATTCTACGGAGAATATCGTTAAATCTTTCAGCGATAAAAGGCTCGTTTATATCGCCAAGGAAAACAGCGGAGTTTCTTCATCAAGAAATTTCGGCTTAAAAAAGGCATGCGGCGAATATATAACTTTTATCGACAGCGACGATTGCTATGTCAACGGTGCTGTTGACAGAATACTTGAATATATCGAAAAATACTCCTTTGATATGCTCGGGTTCGGTTTTTATAAAGAATATATAAAAAAGGGCAGGGTGTTCAAAACCGACGCAAACACAGTTTCAAGCACCCTTGTTTTTAATACGGATAAGGCAGCGGAAAGCTTTCAATACATTTTCGAATCATCGCATATTCTTTTTCAGACCTCATGGAACAAGGTGTTGAGAAGGGATATTCTCATTGAAAACGATATAAAATTCAACGAGAGCATGGTATGCTACGAAAATCTGACGATGATTTTTGATTATCTTATGCATGCAAATAAAATTGTATTTGTGAGCGATATTCTTTATAAATACAACTGCTTTACGGACAACGGAATAAATGTCATCAAAAAGAGGAATAAGCTTGAGCTTACCGCCGACGTATCGCTTTGCTACAGGAATTTCATTAAGCTTTCGGATAAATTTGATTATCCGTCGGATTACCGTGAATTTATGGACGCTCAATTTCTTGAGGACTATATTTTCTGCAGCAGAAAATATTTTGAAAAATCGGATAAGTATACTTCAAAGCAGCTTTTTGATGCGTTTCAGAGGTTCCTTCGTGATGAGGATTTTCTGACCTTACGTTCCCGTTATCTCTCCGGCATGGCTTTCTACAAGGTTCTTTATATGCTTATGGACCACGGTCTGAAACATACGGCGTACAAAATATATGAAAAGAAGCTGATTAAATAGCATTAATATCGTTTATTAATAAAAAAATGATTGACACAGGGCATTTTTTATTATATAATATCTCAACGTGAGTGCATATGCACATTTGCATTGTTGACACTCAGAATAACAAAGTAATGTATTGAAACGGAGGTCAGAAAGATGAAGAGAACTTACCAGCCCAAGAAGCGTCACAGAAAGATGGAACATGGTTTCCGTAAGAGAATGTCTGACAGAAACGGTCGCAAGGTTCTTGCACGTCGCCGTGCAAAGGGCAGAAAGCAGCTTACTTACTGAGTTTTTCTGATTCGTCGGGCGATTGATTTCGCCCCGATTAATCGGATTGTACTTGGATTTTACGGTAGACCACCGTTGAACGGATTTGATATTTTTGCCTGAGAAAAATTATATTGTTTTAAAGCAAAATAGCGATTTCCGACGAGCTTACGGCAGAGGAAAATCATTTTCTGATCCTGCGTTGGTTACTTACGTTTTAAGGAATAACCGCGCGGGAGTTTGTCGTATGGGTATTACCACAAGTAAGAAGATCGGCAATGCGGTTGAAAGAAACCGCTCGAGAAGGATCATCAGAGCAGCCTTTAGGGAAAATCTTCCGTCAATCAAGGGCGGATACGATTTTGTCTTTGTTGCCAGATCCAGAACAAAACATCTCAAAAGCACTGATGTTTCGGCTATAATGGCCAAGCATCTTGCAAAAGCGGGCGTGAAAAAGATATGAGAAATTTTCTCATCAGATGCATCAAGTTTTACCAAAGGCACATTTCGCCTCATCTGCCGCCCATGTGCAGGTATTATCCGACCTGCTCTCACTATGCCGTAGAAGCGATTGAAATTCACGGAGCTTTCAAAGGCTCGCTTATGGCTCTCGGCAGATTGCTCAGGTGCAATCAGTTATTTAAGGGAGGTTATGACCCTGTTCCTCCGAAAAAAGAAAAGGGCCGCAAAGAATAAAGGAGACAAAATATGTATAACTTCCTTTACAAGTATATAACTCCGGTTTTCGGATATATTATGCTTTTCTTTTACGGAATTGTTGACGGATTTGACGGAAGCTACGGAATTGCAATTATTCTTTTTACAATTTTTGCCCGACTTGTCACTCTTCCTTCAACAATAAGCCAGCAAAAGGGTATGGCTAAGCAGCAGCGTCTTGCGCCGAAAATCAGACGCATTCAGGAAAAGTATGCTGGAAATCAGCAGAAGATTCAGGAGGAAACTCAGAATCTTTACGCCAGAGAGGGTTATAACCCGATGTCGGCAGGCTGTCTTCCGCTGCTCATTCAGTTCCCGTTTATTATCGGACTTTACGGCGTTCTTTATAATCCGCTTCGCTATGCGATCGGACTTGATGCCGCTACATCTCAGCAGTTTGTTGATGTTTTCTCAAACATGGTTAAAGACGGTGTTATTACCGTCGGTTCTAAGGTTGACAGATACTATCCTCTTTATATTATCGAGCATTTTTCGGAGGTACTTGATTATATCTCCGCAAAAGGAATAACGACTGTTCCGGCAGAAGCCATTACAAAGGTTCAGACTTTCGTTGATGCAAAGAGATTTGTTTTCCTCGGACTTGAGCTTGGTGTTCAGCCGCAGTACAAGGTATTCAACAAGTATTGGTTGATCCCGATTCTTTCGGGTGTAACCTCCTTGGTTTCGGCGATTATCACTCAGCTGCAGCAGAAAAAGACAAATCCTGCCGCAAACGCTCCCGGTATGGGTTGCACAATGCTCATGATGCCGGCAATGTCGGTTTGGTTTGCATTCATGTTCCCAAGCGGAATCGGTGTATACTGGATTGCATCAAACATCTTTGCATTTTTCCAGACGATTATCCTCAAAAAGGTTCTGTCGCCGCAGAAGAATATTGCAAAGCTTATGGTTAAAGAAACCGTTGAACGTCGTTCAAGAGAGAACAGCATTAAACGAATTAAGAACATCTAATTTTTGAAAATAACACTTTACTTTATTAGTGTAGAATTACAGGTGGTGAAAACCGTTGATTAAAGAAGCATTCGGAAAGGGCGCAACCACAGAGGCTGCAATCGAAGCCGCTAAAAGCGAGCTTGGAGCACCGTGGGACGCCGATGTACAAATAGAAGTTTTGAAAACGGCTAAGAAAAAGACTCTCGGTCTTTTCGGCGGTTCTCTTGCCGAGGTAAGAGCTTACTATGAGGCTCCGGACGAGGTTAAGAAGCCTGCCGTTAAGAATCAGAAGCCGGCAAAGCCGGAGAAAAAAGCGGAGGCTAAAAAGCCCGAAGCAAAGAAAGAGGCAGCTCCCAAGAAAGATGAAACACCCAAGCAGACGGAAAGAACCGTCGGTGCGTCATCAAAGGCTGCCGAAGCATATATCAAGAGCATCCTTGAGGGTATGGGTGTTCAGGACGCAAGCATTTCCTCCTCCGAGGATGACGAAAGCGTTTATGTTCAGCTTGACTGCGGTAATGACTACGGCTATGTTATCGGCAGAAGGGGAGAAACTCTCGACGCTATTCAGTATCTTACCCGCCTTGTTATAAACAAGGGTAAGGATAATTATAAGCGTGTTTCAATCAATGCAGGCAACTATAGAGAGAAGAGAGAGGAAACTCTCCGTGAGCTTGCTAAGAAGAACGCAGCAAGAGTTAAAAAATACGGCAGAAATGTATGTCTCGATCCGATGAATCCGTATGAGAGACGTATTATTCACACAACTATTCAGGAAATTGAGGGTGTCGATTCTCATTCAATCGGTTCTGAGAGCGACAGAAGAGTTGTTATTACGCTTGCTGAAGGCTTTAAAGCAACCAATCCTTCAAACGGCAGGGGACGTAGAGGAGATTACAGAAGATATGACAACCGCTCCCGCTCCAAGGAGCAGCCGGCTGCTCCGACAAGAGCTCCGCGTTCCGATCTTGAGGGTTCGCTTTACGGCAAGATTGAACCGAAGGCAAAAGAAGAATAAACATTAAAAAGAAGCGGACAATATAATCATGTTGTTCGCTTTTTGTCATTTCCGTAGGTTTGGATTTTTTGCCTATGGATTCGTTAAAATGGAGTTGATCTGATGGATAACAAAGAAAGAAAAGACGCTTTGGAAAACATGGATGAATTTAACAGGAAGTATAATCATTACGTTTCGGAGGATGAAGAAACTCAGATTATTCCTGTTCCGCAAATCGAAAAGAAAGAGCACATTGAGAATGATATCGAAGATATCAGCTCATACAGCGATGACTCATTGAAAGATGAGAAATCCGATGCTGGTTATAATGAGTTTGTTTCAGAGAAAAAAGAAAACTTTTTTACAAGGAATAAATACAGGAATTCAAAAATCATTGCTTTGATTCTTGTTATTGTTCTGCTTCTTTCGGCCGGCGGAGTGCTTGTGTGGCTCTATGTTTCAACAAGAAGCAAGGGCTACGGCGATGACGGTATCGACTATAACAAGATTGATAAAAATTATCTTGTAGATGACAACACTCAGTTTAAGGTCATGGGTGACATTGACGCCGATTCCCTCAACGCTTTCCTCTATCAGTGGGCCAACAACGGCGGCGACAAGATGTCAAACAAGAATGTTATCAATGTTCTTCTTTGCGGCGTTGACAGTGAATTTAATCTTTGTGACTCGCAGATTCTTATTTCTATCGACAAAAAGAAAGAAAGAATCACAATGGTTTCTTTCCTGCGTGACAGCTGGACTTATATCAAGATGCCCAAGGAGGACGGAACGTTCTATGATGAGTACGAAAAAATAAATGCAGCTTACCACGGCGGTCCGAAAACTCTTTTACAGACCATTGAAAACAATTATAAAATAAAAATTGACCAGTATATAGTGGTTGATTTCAAGTCTTTCCCGAAAGTAATTGACGCTATCGGCGGCGTTACGGTTAATGTTCAGGACTATGAAGCGGATTATATCAGAAGAACGTCGTCTCAGACTAACTTCCCTTACGGTACGGCAAAGTTGAACGGTAAGCAGGCTCTTATTTACAGCCGAATCCGTCATTGCGACGACGACAGCGATCTCAGCCGTACAAGACGTCAGCGTTCGGTTATAAAGTCGCTTATTAATCAGGCAAAGAAGGCTTCAAACGGTCAGCTTGTTAATGCGTATAAGCAGGTAACGGGCTTCCTCAGAACAGGCTACACCCAGTCGGAGGTGCTCTCTCTCATCGCAACGGCTTATTCGCATAACTGGATGGATTTTGAAATCAAAGAATACATCATGCCTAACGAAGATTATGTCGAAAGAATCGGCGGTTACATCAATTCTTCAACATGGGCATGGACAGTCGACTATCCTCTCTGTGCTCAGAGATTGCAGAATATACTCTATGGCAAGACGAATATTGTTCTTGCCGAGGACAGAGTAAGTCCGCTTGATTCCGTATCAAACAGACGTGACACAACAACGGACGGCAGCTCGGATAATTCCTCCTCCGGAGATTATTCAAACGATGACAATGACAACAACTACGTTGAACCCGAGACTCCGGAGCCGGTTACAGAGGAGCCGACATATGAGCCGGAAGAGCCGGTTACAGAGGAACCTGCTACCGATGAGCCGGAAGAGCCGACAGCGGCAGAGGAAGAAGATCATAGCAGATTTACACTCTTTGACCGTAACAATGATGAGTAAGCATTAAAATATATAAAATACAGGACAGAAGCAATTTGCCTCTGTCCTGATTTTTTAGGATTCATATAAGAATTGATGTAATGCCGTTTTATTTTCTTCAAGGTCGGGAACAAGAACGTCCTGACCTTCAATCATTTCGCTTGAATAACCGTCGTCCGTCGGTATTCTGAACTGGTCGTTACCGTATTTTAGAAGATTAATTGCGCCCAAAGCTTTTACCGTCATTTTAGCAGGGGAAATATCTGTTGTTATAAGCGGAAAGATATCGCTCATAACCGTAAGTGTTGCTATCGGATTTTGAGAAACAGCCTTTTTGAAGATTGAATTCATAACCTTGCGTTGACGCTGAGTTCTGTTAAAGTCGGAATCAAGATATCTGATTCGGCAATAGATAAGCGCATAGTCGCCGTTGAGAATATTTTCTCCCGAATGAACCTTCGCATGGCTTGTTTCATTGATAAAATCGGCTTCATCCTCGGTTATTTCAACGTTAACTCCTCCGAGACCGTCTATCAGCTTTTCAAACATCTCGAAATCGACCATGACATAATCATTAATCGGAACGCCGAAGTTTTCGTAAATTGTTCTGAGAAGCAGCTCCGCTCCGCCGTAGGAATAAGCCGCATTGAGCCTTGCGTCGTAATAACCCGGAATTGAGACCCATAAGTCACGCATGAAGGATGTCATCTTTATTTTCTGATGTACCTTGTCGACCGTAACAAGAATCATTGAATCCGAACGCTGTGATGTTCCGTCGGATTTATCGCAGCCGATGAGAAGAACGTTATAATAATTCGGGTCCTCGGGATAATTCAGATTAGTGCTTTGAACATAATTCGTTTTGGAACACATCGAGTATATATATCCGACGCTTCCGATCGGAATCATGGCAATCAGAAGAACAAAGATTATCAGTAAAGCTCCGCAGCCGCAGCCGCATCCCTTTTTCTTCTTTTTCTTTTTACCCTTATCCTTTTTGCTCTTTTTATCCGAGCCGTCGTCATAATCATTTCTCGGAGGCCTTTCGCCGTTTTGATATCCCTCAAACGTTCCGAGACGTTCCTGATTTTTTATTATTTCTTCGTATTTCTGCTGAGTTAATCTGTCCTGAAAATCTTTTTCGGACTGAGTAATGGGTATTTCGCCCGTATCGTCACGCTTTTTATAGTTCTTAAAATATATATCGCTCATTTTTTCACCTTCTAATGCAATATTTTACTATATCTTTTCTTTTTTTACAAGAGTTTTAAAAAATATATGACCGTTTTAATTGACTTTTATGACATTTTAAATTAAAATATATATGTAATCGTTGATTATCATACAAGCAGGTTGGGCAGTTACATGCTTTTGCATGAGGAAAGTCCGAGCCCCATAGAGCAGAATAACGGCTAACGGCCGCCGAGGGTAACCTTAGGGACAGTGCAACAGAGATATACCGCCGCTTTTGCGGTAAGGGTGGAAAGGCGAGGTAAGAGCTCACCGATTGCGTGGAAACATTGCGATCCTGTAAACCCTATTCGGGGCAACACCGACCGATTAGGCTTGCTCGGCCTATCATTTCGAAGGGTGGCTCGAGCTGCGGAGTAATTCGCAGCCTGGATAGATAATTGCCTTAAATGACAGAACTCGGCTTACAGACCTGCTTGTATGAAAGTCAGCGATTTTGTTAAATTAATACGTCTCGTATTATCTTAACATAATATTCCTCACTGAATACTATATCAGTGAGGTGATTTTATGCAAAGCGCTCTTGTGTGCGGTATTGTGGCGGCACTTAGCTTCATCGGCTTTGTCTACATTGTATATTTTCTGATGCTTTATTTTTACAGACCCAAGGGAAACAGCAGGTATGTTATTAAAATTCCGCCGAACAGCGACAGAGGAACGATTGAAAGCCTGATTTACGGCGTATATTTTAAAAAGATGATCTTCGGTGATCTGATTTTTGATGATATAATTATTGATAAAAGCTCTCTTTCCGATGAAGAAAAGGAGCTTATCGACATTATAATAAGCGAAACGGATATATACATAAATATAATTAATCCCGAGAACGACAGTGAGGAAAAAGATGAACGATAATCTTGAGGAAATCCACGGATATGTTGAAGAGCTTGTTTTCCGTAAGCCCGAGAGCGGGTTTACGGTTCTTGAGCTGTCCACAGATGAGGAATACATAACCGTTGTAGGAGTTCTTCCGGAGGTCAATGTCGGCGAAGAGCTTAAGCTCAGGGGAACATGGGGCGTTCATCAAACTTTCGGAAAACAATTCAGAGCCGAGCTTTGCGAACGCTCGCTTCCGTCAACTGCGGCCGATCTATACCGCTATCTTGCTTCGGGTGCGGTTAAGGGAATCGGACCTAAAACAGCGCAGAAGATAATCGAACGCTTCGGTGATGAGGCCTTTGAGGTGCTCGAAAAGCACCCGAAATCATTGGCGCTTATAAGCGGAATATCTCTTTCAAAAGCTGAAAAGATTTGTCAAGCCTTTAATGAGCAATTCTCCGTAAGGCAGGTCATGATTGCACTTGAAAGGCTGGGTCTTACGGCCTCGGAATGCTTGAAAATTTATCGTCTTTACGGAGCAAACTCGGTTGATGTAGTCGAGATGAACCCGTATGTTCTCTGCAACGAGGGTATAGGAATCGGCTTTGAACGTGCGGAGCAGATTGCTGAATCTTTGGACGTTAAGCCTGCGCCGGAATTCAGAATTCAAGCCGGCGTTATGCATGTTATAAAGCATAATCTCAGAAACGGTCATACGTGCTTGCCCCGTGAGAAGCTTATTACACCTTCCTGCGGACTTCTCCACGCAAATGCCGATGAAATCGAAAAAGCTATCGACTCTCTTCTGGATGAGCATAAGCTCGAGCATTTCACGATGAACGGTAAAGAGTTTGTCGCACTGTTTAAAATATATTCGGACGAGCTTTCCGCATCGGAGAGAATTAAGGTTTTTCTTAAATTTCCTCCGGCAGGCAAGCCTACGCTTTTACAGGATATTGAAAATATCGAGCGTGACGAATGCATTGTTTACGATGAAAAGCAGAAAGAGGCAATTATAAAAGCTATAGATAAAGGAATACTTATTCTGACGGGCGGTCCGGGAACGGGAAAAACAACCGCTCTCAACGGTATTTTAAAGCTCTTTGAGCGTGACGGGCTTGACGTTGTGCTTGCCGCTCCGACCGGACGAGCTGCCAAAAGAATGAGTGAAATAACCGGCAAAGAAGCAAAAACCATTCACCGCCTGCTTGAGGTTGAGTGGGATAAAAACGATAATCCTCATTTTAAACACAATATGCAGGATCCGCTGAAGGCTGACGCAGTAATAGTGGACGAGCTTTCAATGGTTGATATAACGCTTTTTTCAAGCCTTTTGAACGCCTTGCCGCTTGGCTGCCGATTGATTATGGTCGGCGACTCGGATCAGCTTCCGGCTGTCGGTGCTGGAAATGTTTTGCACGATTTGATTGAGTCTGAGACCTTACCCGTTGTTGAGCTAAAAAAGGTTTTTCGTCAGGCTATGAAAAGCCGAATAGTTACAAATGCACATGACATTGTTGCCGGTAAAATGCCCGATCTCGAAGCCAAGGACAACGACTTCTTCTTTATGAAAAGAACGTCGCCGACTGCTGTTGCGTGCACGATCTCGGAGCTTTGCTCCAAAAGGCTGCCAAAAGCCTACGGCTTTGATTCAATTAACGATATTCAGGTTCTTTGTCCGTCAAGGAAGGGCGAGTGCGGTAGCGTCAATATCAATAAAATGCTTCAATCCGTACTCAATCCGCCGTCAAGGGACAAGCGTGAGGTTACTCTCGCAGGCAAAACGCTTCGTGAGGGGGACAAGGTGATGCAGATAAAGAACAATTACGATATTATTTGGACAAAGGGTAACGACGAGGGAAGCGGAATTTTCAACGGCGATATCGGAATAATCGAAAAGATCGACAATATGTCGTCTGCTTTCTCGGTCAATTTTGAGGACAGAATTGCTGTTTATTCATTTGAAAATGCTAATGAAATCGAGCATGCCTATGCCGTGACCGTGCACAAAAGCCAAGGCAACGAGTTCAAGGCTGTGGTTATGCCGGTGTTCAATGTTGTTCCGAATCTTTGCTACAGAAATCTTCTTTATACTGCCGTAACAAGAGCAAAGAATATAATGGTGCTCGTAGGCTCGGCAGACGTTGTTTACAGCATGACAATGAACAACAGCCGAACCAAAAGATACACGGCTCTTAAGCATTTTTTGACCGAAGCGGAGGAAGATGATAATGGCTTGTTTTAAAGATATTTCAATCTTTATTTCCTCTATGCTTTTTCCGAATCACTGTATTTTTTGCAACGAACCGATTGATCCGTTTGAAGACTATTGCGAAAACTGCGGAAAAAGCGTGCCCTTTATCAAAGGTGAAATCTGTACTCATTGCGGTGCTGCGATTGAAGACTGCGACTGCAACAAAAGAAAAACGGTTTATTACGATAAGCTTGCTGCTCCGTTATATTATGACGGCGATGTAAAAAGCTGTATTCATCGTTTTAAATTCAAAGATGAAAGGCAGACGGCCAAGCCGCTTGCACGGCTGATGTCGAACACGTTGAAAGAGCATTTCGGCGATATAAAATTTGATTATGTGACATATATTCCAATGTATAGGACAAAAGAACGCAAGCGTGGCTTTAATCAGAGCAGACTTCTTGCAACGGAAATATCAAAACTTTGTGGTATTCCTCTTGCCGACAAGCTTATAATAAAGCTTTATGACACAGATAATCAGCATGACTGCACCGGCCTTGAAAGAACGGGCAATCTTATCGGCGTATTCGATGTTGACGAATCAATTAATCTTACCGATAAAACGATTTTATTGATTGATGATATCAAAACTTCGGGTGCAACACTCAATGAATGCGGAAAAATTTTATATTTGAACGACGTAAAAAGCGTAATTTGCTTGACTGCTGCCGTCAGAAATAGTAAAATAGAGAAAAAATATAATAAACAGAGGTGTAACTATGAAAAAGACTCTTAAATTTGTTATCGCTGTTGTTGCGATTGTCCTTGTCCTTGTCGGCATCGTGGCCGGCGGATATAACTCGCTTGTTGACGCTCAGACAGCTGTTGAGACGAAGCAGGCAGATATTCAAACTCAGCTCCAGCGCAGGGCGGATTTGATTCCGAACTTTGTTTCAACGGTTAAAGGTTATTCAAAATATGAGCAGGACACTCTTACGGCCGTTACAGAGGCGAGAGCAAAGGTCGGCAAAGCAACTGATGCCGAAAGCCTTGCAAAAGCCGGCGATGAGCTTGATAAAGCAATTTCCGTATGGGTCAATGCCGTTACGGAGGCTTATCCAGACCTCAAGGCAAATTCAAATTATATAGCTCTTCAGGACGAATTGGCCGGAACGGAGAACAGAATTGCCGTTGCAAGAAAGGATTATAACGAAGCGGTTCAGAGCTATAATGCCTCTATCAAGAAATTCCCGAAGAATATTCTTGCAGGTATATTCGGCTTTGATAAGGCGGAGTTCTTTAAAGCTGACGAAAATTCAAAGACTGTACCTAATGTGGAGTTTTAATTTATGAAAAGAATTGTTTCGGTTATTTCCGTAATTCTTGTTTTATTTTCAATATGTACATTTACCGCTTCGGCGGCTGAAATTCCTAAGGCAACGAAAAATTTCTTTGTAAATGACTTTGCAAATGTTATTTCAAATGCCGACGAGGAAAAAATGCAGCAGCAGGGCGTGGCACTTTATAAAGCCTGCGGTGCTCAGGTTGTTGTCGTCACGGTTAACGACACGGACGGCGACGACATAGAATCGTATTCTCTTGAGCTTGCTCGCTCGTGGAAAATCGGTTCAAAGAACAATAATGACGGAATACTGCTTCTTCTGTCCGTTGCCGACAGAAAGGTCAGAATTGAGGTCGGCTACGGTCTCGAGGGTGCATTGCCCGACAGCAAAACCGGACGAATCCTCGATACATACGGCATTGAGCACTTCAAAAATGATGAATTTTCAACAGGTCTTGCTGCCGTATATGATTCGCTTGTCAATGAGGTTTATATTGAAAAAGACCTTGAGCCGGCCGAAGGGTATACTCCGATTTCGGAAATTCAAAGTGACACATCAACTAAAGGAACAGATATCGGTTATATCATTGTTGCGGTTATGATTCTTATTTGCTTTCTAATGTCATTGAGAAAAAAACATCGAAGAGGATACGTGTTTGATTCCGACGATACTTATCACGGCGGTTTCGGCGGCTTTGGCGGAGGAGGTTTTTCCGGCGGAAGCAGCGGCGGAGGCTTTTCCGGCGGAGGGGGTTCCTTTGGCGGCGGAGGTTCGTCAAGAGGATTCTAAGTCAACACTGCACAAGCTATGGCGCACGCTTTGCTTGAGCGATATTTACTTATATTATTTTATTAATATTAAAAGAAAGGAGGGCGTTTATTATGCTCGGTACAAAAATCGGATTTGACCTCGGAACAACGTCAATCGTTGCCAACGTTGACGGCAAGGGAATAAAGATAAACGACCCCTCCGTTATTGTATATGACTCTTTTGAAGAAAAGGTAAAGGCAATAGGAAATGAAGCATACAAAATGCTCGGCAAAACGCCCGATTATCTCACGGCAATCAGACCGATCAACGGCGGAAATATTATTGATTACGATGCGCTTGAGCAGATGGTATGCTATTATATTCAAAAGATTTGCGGCAATAGGATTTTAAAGCCCAGTATAGTTGCATGCGTTCCGTCGGACACAAGCGATATTGATAAAAAAACGGTTACCGACCTTTTGATATCCTCAGGTGCTGCCAGAGCCTGTGTAATCGAAGAACCGCTTGCGGCCGCACTCGGAGCAGGCGTCAGTATGAAAAAGCCCGAGGGCGTTCTTATCGTCGATATCGGCGGCGGAACAACTGACATTGCCGTTGTAACAAGGGGCTGTATAGCCAATTCAGCCTCTATCGAATTGGCAGGCAATGCTTTTGATGAGGATATTTGCAGATTTGCACGCCGTGAAAGAGACACGGTTATCGGTTCGGTTACCGCCGAAAAGGTAAAAAAACAGGTTGGAGCAGCAAAATTCCTTGACGCTGAGCTTGCTGTTCGAGCTGTCGGCAAGGACTACATAACCAAGCTGCCGAAAAGCATTGAACTGACTTCAACGGATATTTTCCTATGCATCAGAGAGCATCTTGAAAAGATTGTTGATTGCATTAAGTACCTTCTTTCCGAAACTCAGCCGGAGCTTGTGGCCGATATAATCAAAAACGGCATGATAATCACGGGCGGCGGAGCAAACATAAGAGGAATTGATGATTATTTTAAAAGTAAATTCGGCTTTAACGTTGTTTGTGCCGAGAATCCCGAATTCTGCGTTGCAAACGGATTGGGAGTTCTTCTTGACGACATCAGGGTTCTTGAAGAGAACGGCTATGTTTTCCGTTCATATGCCGATTTGAGCGAATTTGAGGAGTAATTTATGTTTACAAAGGTTTACAATATCAGCGATGACAAGGAAGTTACTTTAACGGCATATATTCCCGATATTTCCGAGGAAATGCAAAACATGAAGGTTAAGCCGGCTGTTCTCATTCTACCCGGCGGAGCATATAAATTCTGTTCGGACAGGGAAGCCGAACCGATAGCCCTTGCTTATCTTGCGAAGGGCTTTAATGCTTTTATACTCAGGTATTCGCTCAATGAAAAGGCGTCTTTTCCGACTCCGCTGGACGATGCAAAAAAAGCTCTCGGCTTTATAAGGAGCAATGCCGATATATTTTTTACAGACCCACAAAAAATTGCCGTTATTGGCTTCTCGGCAGGAGGACACCTTGCAGCAGCCCTTTCTTCAATGTCGGATGAAAAGCCGAACGCATGTATTCTCGGATATCCTTGCATTCTTGATTCGACAAGTCCTATCCTCGCAAAGCCTGTTGAGTCTGTTGATAAATATGTCACACGGCAAACACCGCCGAGCTTTATCTTTGCGGCATCGAATGACGGCTGTGTTCCGATAATCAATTCTCTGAAATATGCCGAAGCGCTTGATAAAAACAACGTCAGCTTTGAAATGCATATTTTCTCGGAAGGGGACCACGGATTCTCTCTCGGAACGGATGTTGTTTGCTCAAGCGAAGAGGGGCAGAAAATTTGCAGGGCTAACTCATATTGGCTTGAAAGATCGGCAGAATGGTTAAAAAAGCTGTTTTTTAATCGAGAATATTGACAAAACTCTCTCGTTTTTGTATAATTAATTGATTATAAATATCAGAAGTTATTGAGTGAAGGAAGATAGATTGATGGGTTGCCTGGTTTCGGTTATAATACCTACCTACAAAAGAAAATTGGATTATGTAAGCAACGCCCTGCAATCCGTAATCAACCAGACCTATGACAACGTTGAAATTGTAGTTGTTGACGACAGCCCGAGCGATTTTCCTTATCGTGACGAAATCAAAAATTACATTGAGGGCCTCAATAACAACAAGATAATTTACATAAGAAATGAGAAAAACCTCGGCGGCTCTCTTTCAAGAAATGTCGGTATAAACGCTTCACACGGCGAATATATCACCTTCCTCGACGACGATGACGAATATATGCCCGGCAAGGTTGAAAAGCAGCTTAATTTCATGCTCGAAAACGGCTGTGATCTTTCTTTCACAAACATGATTATGTACCGCTTGGACGGCAAGGTCTGCGATTTCAGAGACCACAAGGGCATCAAGAATTATGATAACGACACGCTTTTACGTTATCATCTGACAAAAAACCTCAGCGGCACACCGAGTTTCATGTTCAAGGCGGATAAGCTTAAGGAAATCGGCGGTTTCCGGGATGCGAAAATGGGTCAGGATTTCTTCCTGATGCTTATTGCGATTGAAGCGGGGCTTAAAATTCGTTATTTTGATTCATGCGACGTCAAGGTCTATAAGCATAACGACGGCGGCATTTCCCAGGGAAAGAACAAGATTGACGGCGAGAATATGCTCTATGAGTTCAAAAAGCAGTATTTTGACCGCTTGAGCAAAAAAGAGATTCGCTATGTCAAGTTCAGACACAATATGGTTATGTCTGTCGCATACAAGCGCAATCATATGTACGGAAAAATGATTACGAGCATTATTCATGCATTTTTCATTTCTCCGGGCTTCTTTATAAGCGAAACATTTTCATTTGCCAAAAACATTTTGAGATACAGATATTAATTGAATAACAGAACCTCCTCTTGGTAAAAATTTTACTGTGAGGAGGTCTTTTTAATGCAATACAAAAACAAGGTTGAAATCTGCGGTATTGACACTTCAAGTCTAAAGGTCTTGAAGGAGGATAAAAAGCTTGAGCTTATAAAAAGAGCACACAACGGCGACAAGGCGGCAAGAGATGAGATGATTCAGGGCAATCTGAAGCTCGTGTTGAGCGTTATTCAGCGCTTTTCAAACCGCGGCGAGCCGTTAGACGACCTTTTTCAAGTCGGCTGTATGGGGCTTATAAAGGCCATTGACAACTTCAACACCGATTTACAGGTACGATTTTCGACCTATGCCGTTCCGATGATTATCGGAGAGGTCAGACGCTACCTGAGGGATAACAATTCGGTTCGTGTCAGCCGTTCTTTAAGAGACACGGCATACAAGGCGATTCAGGTCAGAGAAAGACTTTCCAACGAGTTGAACCGAGAGCCGAGGGTTGAAGAAATCGCCAAGGAGCTTGACATAAATAAGGAGGATGTTGTTATTGCTCTCGAAGCGATAGTCGAGCCTGTTTCCCTGTATGAACCGGTTTATAATGAGGGCGGCGACGCAATTTATGTAATGGATCAGATCGGCGACAGAAACACTCCGGACAGCTGGATGGATGAAATTATGATAAGGGATTCGATAAAAAAGCTTTCTCAAAGGGAAAAAAATATTCTCAATCTGCGTTTTATGCTCGGAAAGACTCAAACGGAGGTTGCAAAGGAAATAGGAATTTCTCAGGCACAGGTTTCAAGGCTCGAAAAAAGCGCGTTAAAAAGAATCAAAGGGCAGTAAAAGTTGAAAAAAACCGCAGTTTGTGATATATTAAAAAAGAAGTCGAAAGGGGAGAGGACGTTGAAAAGAATTCTTGAAACACCGCTTTTACCGCAAGGCAAAGCTACCGTAGCTGTTTCGGCAGAAGCAGCGGAAACAATAGAAGCTCTTGAAAAAGCCGGCGTTGAAGTATTCCGAGTAAGGCCAAATGCCAAGCTTGAAGCACCGGTTGCAAGTCATCCGGATTGTAACCTCTTGCAGCTTGACGAACGCACTTTTGTTTGTGACGAGGATATTACTCCGTATTTAGTAAAATATATTCAGAAAAAAGACATTGTTAATAAATTCACAATAGGGCAGTGCAGTCCTAAAAATGAACAGGTGAAGGTTTACAGTGAAAAAATATGCTCACCGTATCCGGGCGAGGCTGCTTTAAATGTAAAAAGGCTTGATAACTGCATTGTCTGCAACACCAAGTATGTCGGCAAAACAATTCAGGTATATGCCGCCGCCAATGACTTGAACCTTTATCATTGCAACCAAGGCTATGTCGGCTGCTCATCTGTTCTTATAAGCTCAAATGCCGCCATGACCGATGATGAGTCCGTTTACGATACTTTCCGTCGAATAGGATTGGATTGCCTGATGCTTTCTAAGGGTCAGATAGAACTGAGCGGATACAGCTACGGTTTTATCGGCGGTTGCTGCGGATTTATTGATAAGAATCTTATTGCATTTAACGGAAAGCTGAGCACACATAATGATGCAGGTAAAATAAAAAACTTTTTGAGAAAATATAATGTAAACTATGTTGAGCTGACGGAGAAGCCTTTAACGGATATCGGCGGAATTGTACCGATATTTGAAGAGATTTAAACAATTAATAACAATATAACGGCACATAAGCGACCGATAACCCTCGGCCGCTTTTTTGATATAAGAACCGTTTATGTCAACTTATATCAACCCATATGTCATTTTTTCCTTTTTCTCCTCCCCTTTTTGATACAAAATATCTCTTTTGTATCTTTACTTGATTTTTTTGATAACCTGTGTTATAATGATATTACCCTATCGAAGCAGGCAAAATTTTCAAATTAAAGGGGCGTTATTATGCATAAAGAAGAGTTTGTTTCACTGCCGCCGTATGTCGTTGAGTTTCTCAACTATCTTTCCGTCGTTAAAAGCAAGTCCGAGCTTACGGTGCTTGAGTACGCTTCCGACCTGCGATTGTTTTTCAGGTTTCTTCTTGTTTACCACGGACTTGTACCCAAGGACAGCGACTTTGAAAAAATTGCAATCGACTTTATCGGCCTTGATTTCATCAAAACGATAAAAATTGCCGACGCCTATGCGTTCCTGTCATATTGCAGAAGCGAGCGAAAAAATAATGACGCTGCCGTTGCAAGAAAGGTTTCTTCAATCAGAGCTTTTTTTAAGTATCTTCATCTTAAAATCAAGGTTATTCCCGAAAATCCCATGGAAGAGCTTGAATCCCCCAAACAAAAGAAAAGCCTGCCCAAATATCTGACTCTTGACGAGAGCATCAAGCTTCTCGACAGCGTTGACGGACGCAATAAAGAACGTGATTATGCCATTCTGACGATTTTTCTCAACTGTGGCCTGCGTCTTTCGGAGCTTTGCAGCCTGAATTACAGTGATATAAAAAGTGACAATACTCTGACGGTTACGGGCAAAGGAAACAAGGAACGTACGATTTATCTTAACGAAATGTGCATTAACGCAATTAACAGGTATATGAAGGTTCGTCCGGTAGACGGAGTAAAAGACAAGAATGCCCTCTTTCTCAGCAGCAGAAAATGCCGAATCAGTCCGAAGTCCGTTCAGCATATCGTTGAAAAATATATTGAAAAATGCGGTCTCGGCGACCGTGGTCTTTCGACCCATAAGCTCAGACATACGGCCGCAACGCTCATGTATCAGCAAGGCGGTGTTGATGTCCTGCTTATAAAAGACATCCTCGGTCATGAAAATCTTGCCACAACCGAGATTTATACTCATATCGTCAATTCGCAGCTTAAGGACGCTGTTTCGTCAAACCCGCTAAACAAATTAAAAGGCAAAAAGACCGCCGAATAGATATTCAAGTATTGTTTTAAGAGCCGATGCTCCGACTATAAATATTAAATTCCTGAAAAACGATTTGTAATAAACGGCAAATCCGTAATTCGGGAATTTTGTCGTTTTTGAAATGCTTTTCATAATATACTCGGACATATTTATGCTTTCACGGCAGCACAATACTATCGCAAGCAGGCATAAAGTGCCGTAAGGAAAAATCATTATTATACAATATCCAAGACCCTTAAGCGTATATTCATTGTAAAGAAAAAATGAAATACAGCCGATAATGTATCCGTAAATCAGCGGCATAACATTTGTAATCAGTGCACCGAATACCGAGAGACCGAGAAAAAATATTACAATCAAAAATACTGCCGGAAAAATAAGATAAATCAAAAATTCCGAGCCGATTGAAGTTATATCTCTTGTAAGGATGACGGTCGTAAAGTAGTCGGTTATTTTTAAATAAAGCTTCCCCTCCCCTTTTCCGCCGATACAGCCGGAAATAATCCCCGCAAATGAAAAAATTATCGGCAAAAATAATTTCCAGTTTGACATTATCTCCGTTGCCTTGAGGCTGTATTTGTGAAAATTCAAAGTTTTTTTCGTTCCGATTAAAGCCATAGCTTGTCAACTCCTTTGTAAAGGCTATGCCGCAGCAGCAAAAAAAATACCGCAAATCATGTGATCTGCGGTAAAAAATTTAGCCTAAATCGGGTTTATCAAGGAATGTGACGGAGCTTCTGTCCGAGTGATCGGTTTCAAACACAACTATTTCATTATCACCCTTTTTGAGCATCGGAGCAGGAACATAAAGTGTTTTCTGCGGGCCTGCCGAGTTGAAATAGCGTCCGATATTGAAGCCGTTGACGAATACTACGCCCTTTGTAAAGCCGTCGAGACGCATAAATGTGTCGTGCGGTTCATCATTGATTTTTAGCGTACCTTTAAGGAAGGAAGCGACATTAACCTCTCCGCTTTTTTGCTCGAATCGAAGAGAAGAGATGTTGTCAAGCGGCAGCGGATACATATCCCAGCCGAAATGGTATTGGAGATTGAATCTGACGCCCTTGATGCCCTTTCTGTCCATGATTTTCGGTCCGTAGTTTACTCTGCCCATGTTTTCGCAGAGTATGTCTATGCGGCAGCTCTCGCCCTTTTTGAGCGAAAAGCTCACAGGCTCGCCGTCTCTTGTGCGCTCGTAAAAGCCCTTATATTCGCCATCTATAAAAACAACCGCTCTGTCGTGAACAGCGTCGAATTTGATTTCTCTTTCGTCCCTCGGGCCGTCAACAACGGTAGAATAAAGAGTAAAGCCGTAATACTGGCCGATATCCTCCATGAACTGCGGTGATGCGGAATGTATGGGCTTGGAGAGAAGCTTTGCGGCTTCAAAAATGCTGCATCTTTCGTTCAATTCAAGCTTGCCGTAAGCAGCTTTTTCAGAATTTTTCACAGTCAGCTCGGGAAGCTTTCCGAATTTTTCTTCTATAATCTTTCTGACCTCAAAATATGCCGGAGTGAGATCGCCGGCCTCGGAAAGAAGCGCATTATAATCATAGCTTGTGATTGTCGGCTCGTATTTATCATAGTAATTTGCACCGTTCATGTATCCGAAATTAGTTCCGCCGTGGAACATATAAAAATTCAGAGAGGCGCCGCAGTCAATCATATCCTTGAAAAGCTTTGCAACCTCTTTCGGATTTCTGACGTGATGTTCTTCGTACCAATGGTCAAACCAACCTACCCAGTATTCACCGCACATCAGCGGCTGATCGGGTCTGAAATCGTTGAGTACCTTGAAATTCACCTCGGGACGTGAACCGAAATTCGCAACGCAGGGATATTCCGGTAAGGTGCCGCCCTGAAGGCTTGAATAATCCGCTCCGTCGGAAGTGAAAAGAAGACAGTCAACACCGTTTTTCTTATAGATTTCTGCAATCCTCTGCATATATTCGTGGTCGTCGCCGTAGCTGCCGTATTCGTTCTCAATCTGCATCATTATGACATTTCCGCCGTTTGTTGAAAGCTTCGGAACAATACGCGAGAGAAGCTCGTTATAATAACGCTCAACCTTTGAAATAAAAAGCTCGTCATTGCATCGAATCGTCATATTCTTATAATTAAGCAGCCAAGCCGGAAGTCCGCCCATTTCCCATTCTGCGCAGATATACGGGCCGGGACGAAGTATAACATTCAGTCCAAGCTCCTCGGCGATGTCAATATATGCTTCCAGGTCGAGCATTCCGCCAAAATCAAAAACACCCTCGCAAGGCTCATGAAGATTCCAGCATGTATAGGTTTCAACGGTATTGAAGCCGCACTCCTTGAGCTTTAAAAGGCGGTCATGCCAGTATTCTCTCGGAATCCTGAAATAATGCATGGCGCCGGAGATTATAGTATATTCCTCCCCGTCCAGGAAAAATTTATTACCCTTGTATGTTAAAATTGCCATTATCTCACCTCGGATAGTATTATATCTAAAAACAAGGCTTAGGTCAATGGGCAGGAATATAAAAAAGCTGCACCCAATATATTGGGTGCAGCGGCGTCGGCAAAAAATCGTTTTTTTTAAATAAATCATTTATAGTTTTATATCATTTAAGAAGCTTCTTCAGAAATTAAAAAAGTGCCCGTCTCATAAACAGGCACTTAACATATTCATCCGATTTTAACTTTGTTGAAATTGAAGAATGAAGTTTTCTTATCCTTGATATTATTGACAACGATTCCGCACAAATTTCCGTTTGAATGCTCCAAGGTTTCAACAGCTTCATTCAAATCCTTTGAAGAAGTAACACCCGATTTCGAAACAAGTATAACTCCGTCAACATATGTTGAAACAATCTGCGCATCGGCATATGCGTTTAATGCCGGCGTGTCAATGATAACATAATCATAGTGTTCGGAGCATTCTTTAACAAAATCCGTCATCTTTTTGGATGAAACAAGTTCGGCAGGATTATACGGAAGAGTTCCCGTAAACACAATGGATAAAGGTAAATCCTCGACCGAGTAGATTTCAAGAGGCATTACCTTGGCAAGAAAATCGCATAAACCGGCCTGCGATCTGTTCTTCCAGAGCTTTCTTTGAGAGGAGGAACGCATATCGGCGTCAATGAGCATTGTTTTCTTACCGAGCATTGCAAAGCTGATTGCAATATTAGCCGCTGTTATGCTCTTGCCCTCCGCTTTATTTGCGGCCGAAACCGCAAAAACCTTACAACTCTCTTCTGAACCTTTTTTTGTGCAGAACATTAAATTTGTTCTCAGCTTTATATAAGAATCCTTAATCTCCGAAGATGAGCCCGGATTAAGAAGAAAATTGCTGAAGTTATTATTCTGAGAAGCTTCCGCTTTTTTCGTTTTTATCTTCATAGCTGATTACACCGGCTTTCTTTAGAGTCCACATTTTATTTTTCTGTACATTTTTAATTTCCGGAATTTGACCGAGTACGGGCTCGCCGACCAGTCTTTCAACATCTTCACTGCTAAAGATCGTTGCGTCGGAAAAGAATTTCAGGCAAAGAATACCGAATGAAATTATCATGCCGGCGATAAATCCGATCAACATATCATAAAAAGTTTTCGGGGAGGTTTTTTTGTCGGAAAACTCGGGCTGGTTAACAGCCTCAACAGAGCCTACCTTTGCAATTCTCAATATTTCTTTCGGTGCATTTTTTACAACAGAATTTGCAATTTCATATGAAAGATCGGGGTTGTTTGTTTGAACGGCGATTTCAATAAGCTGCGAATCCGTAACAGTTGAAACGATAATCGTGTTACGAAGTTCTTTTCGGGTGTATCCGTGGGTGTCGTTGATGTCTTTAATAACTGCGTCAAGAACAGCATTATTCTTAAGAATTTTTGCATAGGTTACAGCGAGATTTTTTGCCGCCTGAACATCGCTGTTATTAATCGAGTTTGAATCAGAAGTGTTATAAACATAAAATGTTGTGCGGCACTCATATGTCGGACTGACAAAAAACAACACAAAAAGACAAACTGCCAATGCAGTGATTACGCCTGAAATAATAATCAGATTAAACTTATTTAAAGCCAGCTTGAGAACGGTTAAAATACTAAAGAAGTTCTCCTCATCATATTCAACCTGTCTGTTCTTTTCACTCATATAATTTTTTGCCTCCGAATAAACTACTGTTCATACTAATTTAACTTAACCATATTAACATATAAATAACCGAAAATCAACAAAAATCTGTTTACAAACTGAAATATTTTAAATTTTTATATTTATATTTCTAATGAAGCAATAATTATTTATTTTGTCCAATCAAGAATTCATGCATAAGATATAGTATAGGACGTAGAACAGACACCGTATATCTATTAAAATTTAAAAAATATTCATTTTTAAATATAATAAAAATATTGAAAGTAGATGAATGATGATGTATAATATAAAAGTTAATAATGGTTTAATGTTGCCCGGAGGTATGGACTATGGAAGCTTATTTGGATAACAGCGCAACGACGCAGCCTTGCAAAGAGGCCGTCGACAAGATGAATTATGCGCTGAAAACCTGTTGGGGCAATCCCTCATCGCTCCACGCCAAAGGCATAGCCGCATCCGAGCTGCTCGAGGATTCGAGGAGGAACATCGCCAAGGCACTTTCCTGCGAAACAGATGAGATTTATTTCACCTCGGGCGGAACAGAAAGCAACAACATTGCCGTTTTCGGTGCGGCAAATGCTCAGAAAAGACGCGGAAGTCGAATTATAACCACATCAATAGAGCATTCAAGCATTGAGGAAAGCGTCAAAGCTCTTGAAAATCAAGGCTATGACGTTGTTCGACTGCGAGTAAACGAAAGAGGCGTAATTGACGAAAGACAGCTCTACGCCGCCACCAATCCGTCCGTTGTTCTCATCAGTATGATGTATGTCAACAACGAGGTCGGTTCGATTCAGCCTGTCGAATTTGCCAAGCGAGCCGTTGTTCATTCCGGTGCGAATGCACTGATTCACTGCGACGCTGTTCAGGCATTCGGCAAAATTCAGCTTAAACCGTATAACATGGGAGTTGACCTTATGTCGATAAGCTCCCATAAGATACACGGCCCCAAGGGTGCCGGTGCTCTCTTTGTTAAGAAAGGAACAAGACTTGTTCAGCACACCTACGGAGGCTTGCAGGAAAGCAAGATTCGACCGGGCACGGAGCCTGTTCCGGCTATTGCGGGCTTCGGAGCAGCCGCAGCGGCTATCCCGGACTACAGAGAAAGTCTGCGTTACTCGACCGAGCTTAGAGATTATATGGTCGCAAATCTCAAAGCCATTGAGGGAGTCAGAATTAATTCGCCGGAAAATGCTTTGCCTTATATCACAAACATTTCCGTTGAAGGAATTCCGTCCGAGGTCATGCTCAACTATCTTTCCGGAATGGGTATTTATATTTCGAGCGGCTCAGCTTGCTCAAAGGGACACAAGAGCCGAGTTCTGAAAGCCATGAACCTGAGCGAGGATGTTATAAGCACGGCGTTGAGGATCAGCACCTCCGTTTTCACTACCAAGGAGGAAATCGACATGCTGATAGGCGGAATTTCATCGGCACGTCAAACAATGAGGAGATTGAAGTAAAGCAGCCGGAACGGTTGCCGAAAGCTATGAGGTTTTATAATGAAAGAAATTATTTTGCTGAAAAACGGTGAGCTTGCTCTAAAGGGCCTTAACCGTCACACTTTTGAAAATCAGCTTATCAAAAATATGAAGTTTCGACTTCACGATCTCGGAAAAATCAGATATGTTTCATCACAGTCAACCATAATCGTTGAACCGATTGATGAGAATGTCGATTTGGATGAGGCGTTCAGAAGAATTAAAATGATATTCGGAATTGCGGGAATTTCCCGTTGTGCGGCCGTTGAAAAAAATATGGACGTTATAATTCCCGCCGCCTGCGAATACCTTAAAGATGATCTGATGTTTGCAAAGACCTTCAAGGTCAATGCAAAGCGTTCCGATAAAAAGTTTCCGCTGAACTCCCCTGCTATATGCATGACTGTCGGCGAAAAAATTCTTGATGCTTTTCCTAATCTTACAGTTGACGTTCATAACCCCGATATCATAGTCAACGTTGAGATAAGAGATAATTATGCATTTATTCACGGCAATCAGATCAAGGGCGCAGGCGGTATGCCTGTCGGCACTGCCGGACAAGCCGCAATCCTTATCTCGGGCGGAATCGACAGTCCCGTTGCCGCATGGATGATGTCAAGACGCGGTCTCAGCCTTTGCGGCGTACATTTTGCTTCTCCCCCATACACTTCTCAGCGTGCGGAAATGAAGGTGTGTTCCCTTCTTAAGCAGGTTGCAAAATACAGCGGCGAAATACCGCTTCACATTGTTCCTTTTACACATATTCAGGAAGAAATCAAGGATAAATGCCCTGAAGAGCTTTTTACAATTATTATGCGCAGATTTATGATGAGATGCAGCGAGAGAATCGCAAAGAAAAACGGCTGCGGTGCACTTATCACGGGCGAAAGCGTCGGTCAGGTTGCCAGCCAGACAATGCAGGCGATCGGCTGTACCGAGGCTGTTGTAGAGGATCTTCCCGTTTTCCGTCCGCTTATAGGAATGGATAAGGACGAGGTTATCGAAAGAGCAAGGAATATCGGTACATTTGAAACCTCGATTCTTCCCTATGAGGACTGCTGTACGGTATTCACGCCGAAGCATCCGAGGACACGGCCTCATCTCAAGCAGGTTGAGGAGGCAGAAGCCGTTCTTGATGTTGAAGCCCTCGTTGAAGAAGCAATCAACAATATTAAATTTTTAAGAATCACAGGTGAGTAAATTGGCAGTTTGCGAACTTATCAGCGTCGGTACGGAGATACTTTTGGGTGACATACTCAACACCGACGCTCAATATCTCAGCATAGAGCTTGCAAAGCTCGGCATAAGCGTAATTCATCAGAGCACTGTCGGCGATAACAGAGAAAGACTCCTCGCCCAGCTTGATGAAGCGGCAAAGAGAAGCGATATTATTATTCTTTCCGGCGGTCTCGGCCCTACTCCTGATGATCTCACAAAAGAGGTTTGCTGTGAATTTTTCGGCAAGGAAATGTTCTTACACGAGCCGACAGTTGAAAAGATAAAGGAATATTTCAGCTCAAAAGGAATTGAAATGGCACAGAACAATCTCAAGCAGGCTATGCTGCCTAAGGATTGCGTCATTTTCCCGAACGATAACGGAACAGCTCCCGGCATGGCAATCGAGAAGGACGGCGTTCATATTCTTGTCCTGCCCGGCCCTCCGAGAGAGCTTAAACCGATGTTTCAAAATTGTGCCGTCCCCTACCTTATGCAATTTTCCGACCGCATAATCGTTTCGCATAATATCCGTACCTTCGGAATCGGCGAATCTTCCATGGCCGAAAAGGTCAATGACCTTTTTGATGCTCAGAATCCTACCGTTGCCCCGTATGCCAAGGACGGTGAAGCCTTGCTGAGAGTTACGGCAATGGCAATGACAAAAGAAGATGCCGAAAGTCTCTGCGAGCCTATTATTGAAGAAATCAAAAAAAGACTTGATGCTTACGTTTACGGCGTGGATTATAACTGCATTGAAGAAGCGGTAGTCGGAATGCTTAAAGAGCATCATTTGAAGGTTGCAACAGCCGAATCATGCACAGGCGGTCTTATTGCAAAACGCATTACAGACGTTCCAGGAGCTTCCGAGGTTTTTGAATGTGGAATTATTTCATATGCAAATGGAATTAAACACAAGGTTCTCGGCGTAAGCGAGGACGACTTGAATAAATACGGTGCTGTCAGCGAGCCTGTCGCAAAACAAATGGCTCAGGGTGCATTGAAAGTCAGCGGAGCGGACATTGCGGTTTCCGTAACGGGAATTGCCGGTCCCGACAGCGACTCAACCGGCAAGCCTGTAGGACTTGTCTATATCGGTCTTGCCGATAAGGAAAATGTTTGGGTCAGGGAAATCAGAACCTCACGCAGGGACAGAAGCTACAACAGATACGTAAGTGCATCAAATGCGCTCGACATGATAAGACTTTATATTGATAATAAACTTTAAGGATGAGCAAAGATGGCTGAAAATAAAAACAAGAAAAAATACAATACGGGTTACGGCGGAAATATCTTTGATTCTTTTCCGGATTTTGATTCTCTTGAATCCTTGCCGAAGAAGCCTGCCGAGAAAAAAGCAACGGTTGAGACGGAAGCCGTTAAAACCAAGCCGGATCCGGTTAAAGCCCCTGCCCCCGAATCCGTTGCCGTGACAGAGGAGATTCCGCAGAAAAAAGCAAAGAAAAACATCTTTACGCTCCTTTGTGCGATTCTCATTGCCGCAATAGTTTCTTCTTCGGCACTGGCCGTTTTCAACATTGCCACAGGGTCGTCCGGAGCTTCTTCGGTCGGCGATAACGGGAATGCGGAAAACGCTTACACGAAGATGGTTGCAAAATACAATGACGTTGTTTACCCTGCCGGAATTCAGCAGAAGCTGACAAGACTTTATGCTCAGAACAAGGAAACCGTCGGCTGGCTCTATATCCCCGGCACGAGCATCAATACGCCGATTGTTCAGCACAAGGATAACGATTTTTATCTTACAAAAAATTTTTACGGCTCATACACAAGATACGGCTGCGTTTACGCCGACTATCAGAACAAAAAGAATACGCTCAGCAAAAATACGGTTATATACGGTCATGACATGAGCTGCGGAACGGCATTCTATGACCTTAACCGATATGACGATATTGAATGGTACAAAAAAAATCCCGTTATTCAGTACTGTACTCTTAACGGAAACTATACTTTTTTGATTTACACAGCATTTCTTACCACCGTTAACTCAAAGGATGACAGCGGATATATGTTCAATTTTATTGAGCCTAATATGACCGATTCCAACTTTGCAGGCTTTATTGAGCAGGTAAATCAGCGTGCGCTTTACACAACAGGCGTTGACCTCAAGGCTTCGGACAGGATAATCAATCTTTCGACCTGTAATTATACCTATACAAATTATATCGGCAGAAAGGTTGACACAAGGCTTGTTGTTATCGGCAGACTTCTGCGTTCGGGTGAAAGTGCTGACGTTAATACATCCAAGGCAAAGGAAAATTCCAACTACAGAAGACCGCAGGTTTGGTATGACTACAAGGGAACAAAGAATCCCTATGCCGGCTCTCGTTCATGGAAGCCGAGCACAAGATAAATAAAAATGAATTAAAGAAAGCAGTGATTTTTTGTCAGACGAAGAAAAAATCGGCGAAAATAATGAGCTTAATCCATTAGAAATCGATGAAAACGAAGATATAACAGAATATATAATCGACGGCTCGTTTGAAGCGTTAAAGAAACGGTTCGAAGCGGCAGAGGAAGACGCAAGCATTCGCAACGAGGATTTCAATCCGCTTGTTTCGGGTGCAAAGGCTGCCAAGCATCAGCCCGTCGACGATCTGCGCAGCTCGCCGAGCTTCAGGAAGGACTCTTTTCTTACCGAAGCTCCGAATAGGTTAACCAATGAATTCGGCTCGGCCGAGAGCACATTTGACAACGACGCAATCTCCTTTGGCGAGATCTCACTCGATTTATACGGCGACCTTTCACAGGATGACGGTGAAAAGGACTTCGATAAAAATGAGGAATACAATACAAATACCCGGGTAATCTATGTTGACGAGGATACCGAGGACGGAATAAAGCGAAACACCGACCTTGAGGTATCCGACGTGTTTACTGCGGATTAATTAATCAAGAGGATAACAATGAATAAAAAAGAGATAAAAACTTCCATACTCTCTCTCGTGAGAAAAGCATTGCTCGGACTTTCCGTTATTTGTTTTATCGCTTGCTCCGCTTATCTTATCAAGAATTATGTAATAGAGCCTTATAAAAATAAAACGGCGTCGGAAACGCCCTCGATTGATGAAAGCGATATTCAAACAACAATCATGGCAAATAAATCGAAGCATGTTCTTGCAAAGTACAAAGAGCTTTTGGAAAAGAACGAGGATTTTGTCGGAATCCTCAAAATTCCGCTCCTCGACAAGGATGACATGAAGGTTGTTCAATGCGACGATAACGAGACCTATCTTTCCAAAAATTTCAACGGCGAATACTCCAATTACGGAACATTATTTGTTGATTACAGAAATAAGGTAGATAACTTTGACGCCAACACCATAATATACGGCCATAAAATGCGTGACGGACAGATTTTCGGCCACTTGAACTATTATAAGGATATTGATAACTACAAGGAATATCCCACCATTAAATTTAACACGATTTACGAGGACGGAACATGGAAGATTTTTGCCGCATTTATTGCGAATGTTTATGATTCGCAGGATAACGGCTATACCTTCCCCTATCTGACAGTCAATTTCCCCTCCGACGCAAAATTTAACGAATTTATTGCCGACGTCAAGTCACGTTCATATTACACAAACGAGGACGTTGACGTCAAGCCGGGCGATAAGATTCTCACTCTTTCAACCTGCTGCTATGAATTTGAGGATTCACGCTTTGTTGTTATGGCAAGACGTGTTCGTGACGGAGAAGACGAAAATGTAGATGTTTCCAAGGTCAAGGAAAACGAAAATCAAAAATTCCCGCAGGCATGGTATGATGCAAACGGCATGGAAAACCCGTTTGAGAATTCAAAAAAATTCACGCTTGAATAAGCAATAAATACAGAGGTGCAAAACAATGGACATAAAACTTTTTTCACTTTGTAACCAGGACTCACAGGAGGCTGAAAAAGGAAAGGAATATATTCTCGGCTGCGTAAAGGACTATTTCCCCGAATGTGGCTATTTCAATGAGTTTACGTCTCAGAAAAGAATGCTTGTCGCTATCTCGCAGAGCCTGCTTGCCGCAGATATAGTCCTTGTTGCCGTTCAGTCGACAATGTATAACGCAACCAAAAGACTCCTCTCGTCCGCACTTGATATCCCAACAAAGGCAAACGAAGAGGTTTCGGCGGTGCTTTCCGGCAGACCGAAGGCAAAGCAGCTTAAGCCGAACCTTTACACTGCGGCGGTAACATTTCCGGAAACGTCCGTTGTTCTGCCGACAAGCGATTATATCAACTGCGGCTTTGCAATCACCTCGGGCGGACAGCATATCATTTACATGCCCGTTGAGGAGGAGAAGGCTCAGCAAATTGTGCTCGGCTCTCTTTATGATTATTTTGCGGAGCTGAGCGAGCCGTACACTGTTTCCAATGCCTTGAAAAACAGACACAGAAAGCTGATTGATAAGGCCGTAAAAAAGCTTAATGACGAGTCAACGAGAGTTGCCGTAGTCGGAAACGATTCGGCCGATTATCTTGTTTCTTTTCTCTCGAAGGATGACAGATCTGTTTTTACGATTGATATTAACTATGAATTTCCCGATGTTGATAACGACGTCAGAGAGCTTGCAGTGACGTTTGCAAGAAATGTTCGTGAAGCAAACCGCACCGAGATCGGTGTTTACATATCCGACCCGTTCGTTACCAATGACGAATCGGAAGCCGTTTGCGCTTATATCGCAATAGCGAACAGCGAAGGAATCAAAACATACAAGATGTTTATGGAGGACGGCGAAACCACAAAGGATTTGCTGAAAGCCTGTGCCGACAAGCTCCTGCTTATTCTCAGCGGCTGCGAGCAAATGGGTGATAACGACGAGGAATCCGAGGACGAAAGGAAAGCAGACAAGGATTTCAAGGGTATTCTCGGTATAATCGCCTCTGCAGCTGTTTTGGCCGCATCAATCGCAGGCTTTGTTACTGCACTTATTTTACGATGAAGGGATGATTTTTATGAAAAAGACAATGTGCATCATTATTTCCGTTTTAACGGCACTTTCATGCTGCTTTGTTTTTGCCGGTGCAAAAAAAAGCTATGACGCAACTTGGACGATGAAAGCCAATGTTAACGGCACTTCCTACAGCTCGGATTCGACGATCGGCGTCAATCCCGGCGACAAGGTAAAGGTTACACTTCATCTTTCCAACAATTATTACACCGGCCCCACCTGCTTCCAGATTTTCTATACTACCTCGGTTTTCGAAAAGGCCTCGGCAGGTGAATTCAACAAAAGCGGCAGGCTTTACGGCGTTTGCGGAAAGTCATTTACAAGCTTTGTTGATTGGGAGAAAATCGCTCAGGGCAACAGAAAACTCGGCTGGCCGAATTACAGTGCGGACAAGCTTGCCGAATACAAAAAAACACATCAATTTCTCCGTGTCACCATGACTCCGAATGTTTCTTTGACAACAACGGCAGTCGGAAATCTGAATGAAGATCTTATTACTATTACGTTCGATGTTTCAAAATCGGCTCAGCCCGGTGCGGTGGGTGAAATAGCGCTTCCGATTGAATCAAAGAGAACAAAAAATTACAAAACGGGCTTTTTCTACAGCGCAATTTACACCAGCTCGGACATGACGCAGACGTCTATTATGTACTCCGACGACCAGCACTTTGACTGCTCAAAGGCAACCTTGAAATTCAAGGTAAATACCTCCGCTCAAAAAGGAGATGTTAATAAGGACGGAAAAATAAACTCCGCCGATGCGCTCCTTGTTCTTCGATATTCCGTAGGCAGTGCCAATCTTGATTCCGAAAGATTTACACTTGCTGATGTAAACGGCGACAAAAAGGTTAACTCGGCAGACGCATTGAAGATTCTTCAATATTCTGTCGGAGCTATAAATAAATTCTAAAAAAACAGAAGGCCGATTCAATTCGACCTTCTTTCTCTTTATTTAAGTTCCTTTATAAGATTACCCGCTTCAAAAGCCTCCGTTGCATAATCAACACATTTTGCTTCTACCGAGCAGCGTTCACAGCCGGCAAATTTTAATGCATCAATAAAAGCTTGATAATCATACTCCTCTAAGCTTTTGGGAAATCTTCTCTTTAATCCGTCCGTTGACGTCGGATTGGAGAAATGCGCATGTCTGACAGAGCCTTTGAGCTGACGTATATCGTCGTTGTTATCATCAACCATGTGATATAAATCCGCAAGACACGCAATGTTGTCCCTGCCCGAGAGAACGGCAAGCATTGTACCCTCTTTAACGGTATTAATCATATTGGTTTCTTCTTTTCTCAAGGGTTCGATGACAACAGTCATTCCGTATTTTTCGGAAATCGGCGAAACGACGGTTTTAAGGAAATCTCCGAGTTGGCGGAAGCCCTCGGCGAAGCTTATTCCGTCGGGAACATTTCGTGCTGCGCTCGAACCGAAAACGATTACTTCAAGACCTATTTCCTTACCTCTCGCCATTCCTTTTTCGATATATTCAACGTATTCTTTGCCCGAAAAATTGTGGCCGATAACCGGAAGATCGCCCGGTAAGAAGCAGTTTGCCGCTTCGCATTTTATATCGCTGTCCTTAAGAACTTTTTTGAAGCATTGAAACATTTCCTCATCGGCTCTCGAGAGCAAGCTGAAGCCGCATTCCATATAATCAAAGCCTGCATCTTTGGCAATTTTAACATTCTGCGGGCTGTCGATGCCCATACACATTCCGTATCGCATACAATTTTACCTTCCTTTTTATGACATGATTATACCATAAGGATAGAAAAGGGTCAATATACATAATTCAACCGCCGACTTCACAGCCGACGGTTGTTATTCTTATGCAAAAGTCCGATTCAAGCCATCTTTCTGTTTTTCGAGGGAGACTGATGCTTATAAATTCTCGAAGATTTTTGTCATATTCATCTCTTTGTCGGCATATTATATAACGCCGTCCCATCGGAAAAGGGCGGCGTTTATCCTAAAATATCTTTTTTGGGCGGAATTTCTGCTGAAATAAAGTTTTTTTCTAAAATATGCTTGTACCGAAACAGAAAGGTGGGTAAACTATGAAAAAAATAAATATCAAAGGTGTTTCCGTACAAACCTGGGCAAGAACGATTGTGCTCTTGCTCGCATTAATCAGCCAGCTTTGCGTTATTCTCGGCAAAAGAAGCGAAGCGATCGATGTTGATCAATGGCAGGAATATGCAACCTATATTCTAACCGTTATCGGTTCGGTCTGGTCATGGTGGAACAATAACAGCTTCACCGAAAAGGCACAAAAGGCCGACCGAATCATGAAAGGAGATGAGAGCGATGGCAACTAAAGGCGTTGACGTATCTTATTGGCAGAAAACAATCGACTGGAACAAGGTCAAGGCCGACGGGATCAAGTTTGCAATAATCCGATGCGGCTACGGCAACGGCGGAGTCGACTCGTACTTTGAGCGAAACGTCAAGGAATGTGAGCGAGTCGGAATCCCGTGGGGTGCATATTATTTCAGCTATGCCGAGTCGGTTGAGGAGGCAAAAAGAGAGCTTGATAACTGCCTTAAGCTGCTTAAAGGCAAGAAGCCCTCCTACCCTGTCTACTATGATCTTGAGGACGAAGCCACGACAGGCAGTCAGTCGAATTCGACCATTCTTAAAATGGCAAAGGTTTTTATCGACGGAATCGAGCAGGCCGGCTATTGGGCGGGTATTTATGCCAACACTAACTGGTTCAACACTCGTCTGACAGATTCATGGTATGACAAAAAGGCCAAGTGGGTCGCACAATATAATGATAAGAACACCTACAAAAAGTCATACGGCATTTGGCAATACACTTCATCGGGCAAGGTGAAAGGAATTGACGGCAATACCGATCTCAATTACGGATATGTTGATTATCCGGCGTTAATTGACGGCAAAAAGCCCGACCCGACACCTGAAATTGATATTCCAAAATCAAAAAACATCGGAGGAAACGATATGACAAGAGGATATTTCCGAAAGGGCGACGCCAATGAGGGCGTTTATGCTTACAAACAGCTCTTGATTTCCCTGAAGAAGGCTAAAGTTATTACTCAGGGCGTTGATGATAACAACATCTTCGGCGACGGCACCGTTGAGGCTACTAAGCAGGTGCAGCGAGCCGCAAAGATTGAGGTCGACGGCCTTGCGGGATCAAGAACGATCAGAGCTTGCTATGTGCTGCTCGTCGGTAAAATAAGCTAAAAAACGGGTGCAGAAGCCTGCTATGGGTTTCTGCACCGTTTCTTTTGTTATTAAAGTTTTACATTTCCTTCGGGAAAAAGATGTTTAAGTATCTTTTTCTTCTCCTTATCGGAAAGCGTTCTGAATTTTCCGATAATTTCCTTTTCGATAGGATGCAAATCGGTTATTCTTGAAAGCGGAGTTTCCGCAGAATCTTCGTCCTCTTCCTGAGGGTCATGAAGCTTTATCGAAGTATTGTCGTCAAAAATCAAGTATTCAAGACCGACATTGTATATGCTTGCAAGCTTTCTCATAACCTGAAGCGGAGGATTTGCGATTCCGTTTTCATATTTTGAGAATGACGTTCTGCTCATTCCGAGTATATTTGCAACGTCATCCTGCGTCATTTTAAATTCTTTACGAAGCTTCAGAAGTTTTTTTCCTAATTCCGGATTCGGGGGATTAATCATTGCTCTCTTCTCCTAAGCATTAATTTTACTTATAATATAACACATAAATCTTAAAAAGTACAGGAAAAAATAACTAATTCCGAAAATATTATCGAATTACGTCGAATATTCTTTTATTTTGTCGATTCAGTTGATAAATAGAGACGACTGTGTTATAATTTTACGGTCATAGTTTTTCCTGAAAGAGGCTTATTATGTTTGATAAAGAAATATTCAAGGATGTAAAATATTATGTCGCCGACCTCGACGGAACGGTTTATCTCGGCAATGAATTAATTGACGGTGCAAAGGAGTTCTTTGACCTCGTTAAAGAAAACGGAAAGGATTTTTATTTTTTGACGAACAATTCATCAAACAATTCAAAGGTTTGCCTCGAAAAGCTTGTTAAAATGAATTTCCTTGTTCCGGAGGAAAAAATAATCATTTCAACGCATGTTGCAATTAATTATATCAAAAAGAACTACCCCGGCAAATCGGTATATCTTATCGGAAACAGCCGTTTGCTTTATGATTTCGAGAAATCGGGTATTACTCTCACCTCGGACATGCCCGACATTGTTGTACTCGGTCTTGACGACACTCTCAACTACGAAAAAATCCGCAAGGGCTGTAATTATATAATCAAAGGGGCAAAATTCATTGTCACTCATCCCGATATCAAAGCACCTATGGGCGACGATTATATGCCCGACGCCGGCTCAATGATGGCACTTTTTTCAACCTGTACAGGCGTTGAGCCGCTTGTTATGGGCAAGCCGGAGGTATACACGGCGGACTATCTGACCGAGCTGCTTTGCTGCAAACGTGAAGAAATCTGCTTTATCGGCGATTCCCTCGCAGCGGACATCGCTCTCGGCGTTCGTCACGGCATGAAAACCGCCTGCGTTTTGACGGGAGTTACAACCCCCGAAATATATAAAAAATCGGATATAAAAGCCGATGTCTGCGTTGATTCCATAAAAGATCTTTGTGCGATTTTTCGGTAAAAAACGGTAAAAAGTCAGTTCGAAACCATCCTGACTTAAAATAAAACTAAGGAGCTAAAAAAATGAAGAAGATGAAAAAAGGTACGGCATACACCGTACAAGGCGCGCTGATTGCGGCGATTTATGCGGCGTTGACTTACGCCGTTGCACCGCTGTCATTCGGTGCAACACAGTTCAGAATTTCCGAGGCGTTAACGGTGCTTCCGGTATTCACTCCGGCGGCAATCCCGGGTCTTGCGATCGGGTGCATAATTGCCAATATAGGAAGTCCTTACGGGCCGATTGACATTGTTCTCGGAACTCTTGCAACCGTTCTTGCCGCATTGATGACAAGACTGACAAGAAACATTAAATTCAAGAACATTCCCCTGCTGTCGCTTATTTTCCCGACAATTTTTAACGGAATAATAATCGGAGCGGAAATAATGATGTTCACTCCCGGTCAGGCAGGAATTGTAGGATTTTTCACTTCCGCTTCGGGAGTTGCTCTCGGTGAGGTAGTTGTTTGCTACACTCTCGGAATCCTGCTTTATATCGGACTTGATAAAACCAATGTATTTAAAAAGCTTGGTGATTAAATGAAAATCGGATTTTTGATAAAGGATTTATCCTTCGGCGGAGCTGAAAGAGCGACCGTATCGCTTGCCAATTACTTCGCTTTGCATTCTCAGGACGTTGAAATTATAACATTTAAAGGCAGCGAAAGCTTTTACCCTCTTGAGGAGCTTGTAACCGTTTACACCGCCGATCTCGGCGAGCTTGAGCAATCGGCTTCTCTCAAAAGACTTTTCGGCTCGATAAAAAGAATCTTCGTAATAAGAAAAATTGTTAAATCTCAGCAGCTTGACGTTCTTATCGGTATGAGCTTTGCCATGACGTGGTACACGGTGCTTGCAACAATGTTTACCAAAACAAAATCCGTAGGCACGGAGCGAAGCAATCCATACAGGTATAAGGCTACTAAGCTTAACACCTTTCTGAGAAAATTCTTTTATAATTTCACTGACGGCTATATCTTTCAAACACGCAGAGCGGCTCAGTTTTTCGGCAATAAGAAAAGCGAGCGAGATATAATAATTCCTAACGCCATTTTCAACGAAACCGTTTATTCCCTCTCACCTCCGGCCGAGCGGAAGAAAATAATCTGCGCAACCGGCAGACTGATAAAACTGAAACGGTTTGATATGCTGATCGACGCTTTTGCAAAAATCGCAGATCAAATCCCCGGCTATATGCTGTTCATTTTCGGCGAGGGCGAGGAAAAGAACGACCTTGAAAATCAGATTGAATATCTCGGATTAAAAGACCGGATTATTCTTGCAGGAACTGACCCTCAGGCGGTTAAATTCGTAAATTACGCTTCGGTTTTCGTTCTCTCTTCCGATTTTGAGGGAATGCCAAACGCTCTGCTTGAAGCTCTTGCAATGGGCGTTCCGTGCGTTTCTACACGCTGCGAGATGGGTCCGGACGAGCTTATTGAGGATAGAGTGAGCGGAATACTTACGGACGTCGGAAGCAGCGAACAGCTCAGCGAAGCGATGCTTGAAATTATCCAAAATCCCGATTTTGCAAAGAAGCTTTCGGAAAACGGAAGAAAGCTTCTCAAAACTCATTCGATTGAAAGCATCAGCCGTCAATGGCTTGATTATCTAAACCGTATATGAAAAATCCTCAAAGCTCATTTGATGGTCTGAGCTTTGAGGTTTATTTTTTATTTAATTATGTCTCTGACATGATTTTCTGTTTGAATCAATTCATCAATTATCATTCTCTGATATTTTGTGAATTTCTTTTGGTCGCAGGAGCGTGACCAAAGGCTCATAGGTACGCCGACCTTGTTCATATGATATTTCGCCGTCTGGGGATAGGCCAAAACCTCAAGGAAGGCTGTAAGAGTAAGAAATCCCTGTACCCTCTCGGCCTTTTCGGGCTCTTTTTCATAATTCTCACAAACCCAAGCATATAAATCGGGATGGAAGTTACCCATAATGCCCGAAAATCCGGCTGCACCGTGTCTGAGCGTATAAAGGAATGTCTGTGAATTGGCATTAAAGAGCTTAATGCTTGTTCCTTTGAGCTGTTCAAGCCTCGCATCAAGCATATCGGGGTCACAGCAGGTATCCTTGATAAAGGCAAATCTGCCCGTTGAAATACACCAGTCAAGAATTTTCGGCGTAAGAATTCTCTTGTAAGGATAAGGACACTCGTAAATACCGATGGCAATATCCTCGGGGAGCTTTGAAAGAAGATGTTCGGCATTCTTTATCCATACATCGTCGCCGTCATTATGAAGGTCAAGTCGGTTGCTGACCCAAACAATAGCATCAACGCCTGTGTTTGCCATTGCCGTCATCTCTTTGATCTGAGCGTTCATGTCGTCAGAATTATGACCCGAAGCAACAACGGAAACGTTCTTTCCGCTTGCCTTGACCGTTTCGACAACCGTTTTTGCGATTTTAATCTTCTCGTCAAGTGAAAGATAAATCATTTCGCTTGACTGACAAACGGCGAAAATACCTGTGCAGCCGTTATCGATATACCAGTTTGTAATATTTTTAACCGCTTCATAATCGACTGTGTTATCGTCATGGTACGGCGTTATCATCGTGGGATATGTTCCTTTGTTAATATCCTTCATTTTATGACCTCCGATCAAATTATGCTGAGTTGAATTTAATACAATTATAGTGTATAGATTTAAAAAAATCAATTCATTATTCAATTATACTTGAAAAAGTGTAATATTTTGTTGAAATTGTACGATGTACTATGTTATAATAATCAGGAAATATTTTAGAGTATTGGATGTGATATTCGATGAAATGTCCGTTTTGCGGCTACTCAGAGAGTAAGGTTATTGATTCCCGTCCCACAGACGAGGGTGAAAGAATTCGCAGAAGAAGAGAATGTATGAACTGCGCAAAAAGATTTACCACCTATGAGATTATCGAAAGCGTTCCCATAATTGTTGTTAAAAAGGATAAATCAAGAGAAGCCTTTGACAGGAACAAGCTCTTCAACGGCCTGCTTCGTGCCTGCGAAAAACGCCCCGTTTCAATCGAAACGATCGAAAGAATTGTTGACGAGATTGAAACCACTCTTCAGAATTCACTTGACCGTGAAGTAACTTCGATTCACATCGGCGAGCTTGCAATGGATAAGCTCAAGGATACCGACGAGGTTGCATATGTTCGCTTTGCATCTGTCTACAGACAGTTCAAGGATATAAACACATTTATGGATGAGCTTGCAAAGCTCCTCGGCGAAAAAAATAATTAAGCGAGATGACTGATTATGAAGAAAAAAAATAAGGCTCTCAAGGTTTGTCTCGGTGTTACGGCTGCTGCGTTTGCCGTTGCGGATCTTGCTTGCGACTTTGCCATCAAGCGTCCCGACCCGACGAAGAAGAAAAAGCCCGAAACCCGTGAGATGTACATAAAGCGTGCCGAAATCAGACGTCAGAACAACCAGAATCTTTATGACCTCAATCCTGAGGATTTGACTATAAAGAGCGTTGACGGTCTTGATATGAAGGCCTGGTATCTCCCTGCCGAAAAGGAGACAAAGCGTTTTGTTATCTGCGTTCACGGCCATAAGTGCAACGGACCCGACGAATTCAGCCATATGATGCCGTTCTACCACTACGACCTCGGATATAATTATCTTCTCCCCGACCTCACCGGTCACGGAAGAAGCGAGGGTGAATACATAGGCTTCGGCTCGTTTGACGCAAAGAATATTCTTCTTTGGGTTGATTACCTTATCAATCGCTTCGGCGAGGATATTGAAATTATTCTTCACGGTATCTCAATGGGTGCGGCAACCGTGCTAAACTGTAACGAGATGTCCCCTCCGGATCAGGTTAAGATTATCATTGAGGACTGCGGCTTTACAAGTGCCGAGGCTGTAATGAACAACACCCTCAAGGATATGATAGGCTTCAAGTTCATGCCTATTGTTAAGCTCGGCAGTGTTGTAAGTAAGATTAAGGCCGGATATTTCTTTTCGGAGAGCGATCCGCTCAGGAATATGAATAAAGCAAAGAATCCCGTTCTGTTCATTCACGGCGAGCAGGATACATATGTACCTTTTGCTTACGGCAAGGAGCTTTATGACGCTTGCCCGACACCTAAGGATTATCTTTGGGTGCCGAACACGGTTCATGCCTTCAGCTATTATAATGCCAAGGATGAATATGAACAGAAGGTCAAGGACTTTATTGCAAAATATATGGATAAAAAAGAGGAAGCTGTGACAGCATAATAATATAAACAAGGGCACGCTTGTGCCCTTTGCTTTTGGAGGTAAACATGGAATATAAAGATTTGTCAAGAGAAAAACTTTTAGATATGAAGAAGACGCTTGAAGCCGAGTACGAGGCTTTCAAGGCAAAGGGACTTAAGCTCGATATGTCAAGAGGCAAGCCGAACAAGGCTCAGCTTGATTTGACAAACGGTATGCTTGATACCGTCAATTCATCGAGCGATATGACCGCTTCGGACGGCATGGAAACAAGGAACTACGGCGGACTTATGGGTATTCCCGAGTGCCGCAAGCTCATGGCGGAAATTGTTGGAGCGGACGAAAAGAACGTCATCATCGGCGGCGTTGCAAGCCTTACTCTTATGTACGATTATATTTCACAGTGCATGGTATTCGGCTGCGGCGGAAATGAGCCCTGGATCAAGCAGGGTGAGATTAAATTCCTCTGCCCCTGCCCCGGCTATGACAGACATTTCGGAATTCTTGAGCATTTCGGCATCAAGATGATAAATATTAAAATGAATGCCGACGGTCCGGATATGGACAGCATTGAGGAATATGCCAAGGATGAGAGCGTTAAAGGACTTTTCTGCGTTCCGAAATACTCGAATCCCGACGGAATAACATTCTCGGACGAGGTTGTCCGCCGCTTTGCGGCTCTTAAGCCTGCGGCAAAAGATTTCAGAGTGATTTGGGACAATGCTTATATTGTTCATGACCTTAACGATACGCCCGATAAGCTTCTCAATATTTTTGATGAGGCGAAGAAATGCGGCAGTGAGGATATGTTCATTGAGGTTATTTCCACATCAAAAATAAGCTTTGCCGGCGGCGGAATTTCCGCTGTCATTGCTTCGGACGCAAATATTGCCGAAATCAAGAAGCGCATGGGCATTCAGATTATCTCAAACGATAAAATCAACCAGTTAAGACATGCAAGATATTTTAAGAATCTTGACGGCATAAAGGCACATATGAAAAAACAGGCCGCAATTCTTAAGCCGAAGTTCGACACGGTTACGGACGGATTCGAGAAAGCCTTTGACGGAACGGGAATTGCAAGCTGGAAGAAACCGAACGGCGGATATTTCATCAGCCTGTTTGTTATGAAGGGCTGTGCAAAGCGTGTCGGTCAGCTCTGCAAGGAAGCCGGACTTACGCTTACAACTGTCGGTGCAACCTATCCCTACGGCATTGACCCTGACGACAGCAACATCAGAATAGCTCCTTCATATCCCAATGTTGACGAGCTTCAAAAGGCCGTTGAGCTGCTTTGCCTCTGCGTCAAGCTTGCCGCTGTCGAAAAATTAACGGAAGAGTGATTATATGAACAAGCCCTTGTATAATGTCAGAGAATTTCATAATTTCAGAGAGCTGCTCAATCAAAGCGAGGAGCTTTACGGAAACAGCCCCGCTTTCAAGGTTAAGAACCAAATCGGACAGATTCTTGACATTAGCTACACCCGCTTCAAAGCTGATATAGAGGCTCTCGGAACGGCTTTGCTCAGTCTCGGCCTTGACGGAGCTAAGGTTGCAGTTGCAGGAATGAGCAGCTATAAATGGTGTACAAGCTATTTTGCTGTCGGCTGCGGCGTCGGAGTTGTTGTCCCGACGGATAAGGAGCTTCCGTTTGACGATATTCTCAGCGTGCTGACCGTTTCGGAATCAAAAGCAATTATCTTTGATAAAAAATTCGGAGAAAAGCTTCTTGAACACCGAGAAAAGCTGCCGAAGGATCTTTTGCTAATCTCAATGGAGCAGCAAAAGGATTTTGACGGAATTCTTTCTTATGATTTACTTTTAAACAAGGGTTATCATCTCATCGGCAAGGGTAATTCCGATTACCTTGACCGTGACGTTGAAGGCAACAAGATGACTGTTTTGCTCTTCACCTCGGGCACAACGGGCATGTCAAAGGCGGTCATGCTCAGTGCCGATAATATCTGTTCCGACATCAGAGCAATCATGGGCTTTGTTAAAATAAACCGGGGCGAACGAATCCTTTCGATTCTTCCCATTCACCACACCTATGAATGTACCGTTACGTTTCTCTGCTGTATTTACGGCGGCGTTACGATATGCTTCTGCGACGGATTAAGATATATAACTAAAAATCTTGAAGAATACAAACCGAATATTTTAATCGTTGTACCTCTCGTGCTCGAGAAGTTTTACAATCGAATCATGAAAGCTGTTGCAAAAGAACGAGGCGGTGTAGCAAAGGTTGCTCTCGGCAGTGCGATAACCAAGGTTGCCGGAGCGGCAAAGCTTGACGTTTCAAGCCTTTTCTTCGGTAAGATAAAAAAAGCCTTCGGCGGCTCGATAAGGCTCATTATCTCCGGTGCGGCCGGGATTGATCCCGAGATTATAAAGAACATGAACCGCTTCGGCATACAGACCTTCCAGGGCTACGGGCTGACGGAATGTTCGCCTATCGTTATTTGCAACAGCGATAAGGATAACAAGTACGATTCAATCGGTAAACCTATCCCCTATGTTGAAGCGAAAATCGTCAATCCCGACGAAAACGGAATAGGTGAAATCTGCGTCAAAGGTCCTATGGTAATGCTGGGATATTATAAGGACCCGGAGGCTACCAAAGCGGCATTCGATCCCGACGGATGGTATCATACCGGCGACCTCGGCAGAACAGATAAAGACGGTCATTACTATATCTGCGGCCGATGCAAGAGCGTTATCGTAACGACAAACGGTAAAAACGTTTATCCCGAGGAACTTGAAAGTATGCTTCTCAAGGAAAATGCCGTCAAGGAATGTATTGTAACAGGTGCAGAGGACGAAAGAGGAAACACAATAGTTTTTGCAAGGATCTTCCCCGATATCAAAGCTATCGGCACAACTTACGGCAACAGGGACATCACGGATAAGGAAATAAGCAAGGCTGTTTCACAGGCCGTTAAGAACGTTAATTCCGGTGTTGTCAGCTATAAATCAATCAAACGTTTTGAGATTGTCGGCAAGGAGTTTGAAAAAACAACAACTTCAAAGATTAAACGTAATCAGTAATAAACAATAATCCCTCCTCATATCATTTGTTGAGGAGGGATTTTCTATGCCCAAAAACAAGCGAAGAAAACCTACGGCCGAGGTAACGGACATCAGGAGCATTGTTATAAAAATCTTAATCGGTTCGGCATTTAATATTATTCTTTTTGCGGCGATGTGTGCCGTTTGTTCCTTAATTTGCCTTAAAGCGGATATCGATTCGAGCCGTTATAAATTATTTATCTTTTTTATCAGTGCCGTTTCCGGATTTTTCGGCGGATTCAAGGCCGTCGGCTCTGTCCGCAGAAACGGTATGCTTCTCGGTGTGCTCTGTGCATTGCCGTCCTTTTTGATTATATTTCTCGTTTCGTCAATTATCAGCCGCACCGGAATGGCAGCCTCGGGTTTGATTGCGGCTGTTATAATGACCGTATTCTCGGCCGTCGGAGGAATTATAAGCGTAAATAAACGCAGATGATTGTTTACAAACAGTGCCCAATCTGCTATGATTAAAGAAAAAGGGAGTTGAAATCGTGGACTTTATAACAAAACAGGTATCTTCACTTCAACGTGTTTTCCTTGACGGAAAATGCGACCTCAAAGAATATAATACCGACTCCGCTCTCAAGGGCGAACGTTTTTCGTATCAGATAGCCTACAAAAGCGACGAGAAATTTTTTGCCGAAATTATTATCGACTCCCCTCTTTCTCAATACATCAGCGTCAGGTCGGTCGGCAACGTTCCGTCGGAGCTGCCCGTTTACGAACGGGATTACGAATACAGCGAAAGAAGAGAAGCCGGACTTTTTCCCGATGTGCTTTTTCCGATTGAGAACAACCGAATACTGATTAAACCAAACAATTATTATGCCGTTTGGATTACGATTGAGCTGCCCGAAGAATTGAAAGCGGATAACTGTGAAATTAACATCAGTTTTTCAAGAAACGGCGAAATAATAAGCATTAACACTTTTGATCTGCACGTTGTTAACGCTGTTTTACCCGAGCAAAAGCTCATTTATACTCAATGGTTTCACTGCGACGGAATAGCGAATTATTATAAAGTGCCTGTTTTCAGCGAATATTTTTGGCAGCTTGCCGAAAGCTTTATGAAAACTGCGGTTCACACGGGTGTAAATGTGCTCCTGACTCCTGTTTTTACCCCTCCGCTTGATACTCGGATCGGCGGCGAACGTCTGACGGTTCAGCTCGTTGACGTTAAGCTCGAAAGCGGCAGATACAACTTCGGATTTGATAAATTTATCCGCTGGGTGAAGCTTGCTCAAAAATGCGGAATAAAATATTTTGAAATATCGCACCTTTTCTCGCAGTGGGGAGCTAAATATACCCCAAAAATCATCGCCGACTTTGACGGCGTTCCGGAAAAAATATTCGGCTGGGAAACATTGGCCGATTCAAAAGAGTATGCCGAATTTCTGCGAGCATTTCTGCCCGAGCTTATTAATGTAATTCGTTCTCTTAAAATTGAAAAAAACACATTTTTTCATATCTCGGACGAGCCTAACGAGGAACAAATCGAAAGCTATAGGAAGGCAAAAAGCATTGTCACTCCCCTGCTTGACGGATTCCCGATAATCGACGCTTTATCCGATTACAGCTTCTACGAAAACGGCATAATTGCTCATCCGATACCCTGCACAAATGATATTGAGAGCTTTATAAAAAAAGGATTTCCGCATCCTTGGACATATTATTGCTGCGGACAGGGCGGAAAATTAAGCAATCGCTTCTTCGGAATGCCTCTGTCAGCAACAAGAATTATAGGACTTCAACTGTTCAAATACGGCATTGAGGGATTTTTGCAGTGGGGCTTTAATTTTTACAATTCGCAGTTTTCTCTGAGAAGCATTGATCCTTTTGCCGTCACTGATGCCGACTCTGCTTTCCCGTCCGGCGACTCCTTCACCGTTTATCCCGGTGAAAACGGCGCAGTGGAATCCGTTCGAAGCGAGGTTTTCTATGAAGCGTTGCAGGATATGCGTGCTTTAAATCTCCTTTCGAATCTTATCGGAAAAAGCAGCACAATTTCCATTATTGAAAAGGATTTCGGAAAAATTACCTTTACCGATTATCCCCGAGGCACCGAATATATGTTAAAATTGCGAAAAATAATTAATGATCGGTTGGACAATCTAAACAAAGAGTAATATATCAATCAATTTTTCTTTGCTTTAATCAACAAAACATGATATAATAATGAATGAAATGCCGCACATGCTGCGGCAAAAGCCTTGTTTGAAAAAGGAGAGATAATAATGCTTGAAAGAGCCGAATACCCCGAACAGGTCGGAGTTGACTCCGACGTTGTTACCGATCTTATTAAATTCTTTGAAAAACTCGTATATAATATAGACAGCCTTATGGTTGTCAGACACGGCAAGGTTGCCTGTGAATGCCATTGGGCGCCGAACACAGTCAACACGCCTCATGACATGTATTCTTTAAGCAAAAGTGTCACTGCAACAGCTATCGGTATAGCGATTGATGAGGGTTACGTTTCGCTTGATACAAGAATATATGAAAAATATTTTCCGCATAAGCTTGAGGGGCTGACCGGCAAGCAGCTTGAGTGGGCTAAAAAGGTCACCGTTCATGATGTCCTTTCCATGCGAATGGGCAAGGTCACAAGCGTTTTTGACGATAAAGCAAAGACGGACTGGGTCAACGGAATCCTTGACAAGCCGATTCAGTTCGAGCCGAACAGCGATTGGAAATACATCAGTGAGAACGCTTACCTTCTCTCATGGATTATTCAAAGGGAAACCGGAATGACAATGACCGAATTTCTCACGCCGAGGCTTTATGAGCCGCTTGATATTAAGATTCCTCACTGGGAGCAAAGCCAGGTCGGCGTTGACGCCGGCGGCTGGGGCTTAAAACTGACGGTTGAAGATATTGCGAAAATATCAATGCTTTATATCAACAAAGGCGTTTACAACGGTAAGCGTATTTTCTCCGAGGACTGGTTCAACAAAGCAACATATCCTTACACTAAAAAGACATATCCCGTATTCTCCGATAATGCCGAATACGGCTACCAGGTATGGATCGACCATGAGCATCATGACACGACATACCGCTTTACCGGTCTTTACGGTCAGTTCTCATTCATGTTCCCCGATCAGGACGCCTGCGTTGTTATTACTGCGAGCGACACTCGTGACGGAGACGCTATATCGGCTGTTTTTAAGCATTTCCCGAAAGCATTTATTGAGCCTAAAGAGCTTGACGAAAAGAAACAGTTTGAGTTTAAGGCATTGACGTCAACAAGAGCCTACGGTCCTGATTTCATGCATTCGCTCGGCAGACGTGATGCAAAGAGAGAAAGCAAATACAGCAACAGGATGATGAAATTCGTTCCCCTGCCCTTCTCGAGCACACAGGGTGCGCTTGCATATTTCATGTGGAGAAAAAAGATCGGCGGTCTGACGGACGTTGTTCTCGGCTTTGACAAGGATAACGCTATTATGTCATTCAAGGAGAACAATTCCGAGAGAATGACAATCAAGGCCGGCATGAACAATGAATATACGCACAATGTTATAACCCTCGGCGAAAATGAGCTTATCGTAGACGCTCAGGCAACATGGAACCGTGACGGCAGTTTGGAATTTTTCCTCTATAATTCGGGCAGACCGCAGTCGAAGAGATTACGCTTTATCTTCAAGGGCAACACGGTCATTTTGAAGCAGAATTCTTATCCCGGCTTCGGCGCACTGGCAAAATTCAACATTGAATTTAACATGGGCATGAATGTCGGATCGAAATTTGAGAATTTCCTCGACGTCGGAGGTAAAGTTTTCGGCGCATTCTACAGCGACACCGACACCGTCGGAAGATTCGTGAAATAATAAAAAATTCAACCGCTCTCACTCGAGGGCGGTTGTTGATTTTGAGAAAAAATTAAGATTTATCAATTATTATTGTAAAATAAATTTTACAGACATTAATTTAGACTCCACATCATAAAACGTGTTCTGTTTTTATGCTTCTCATGGGTCGATGTGGGCATCGACCCCTACGGAACGTGCCTTTATCGAACCTCGTCGTAGGGTGCGATGCCCACATCGCACCCTTTAATATATAAATTTATTCACAGTAATACTTATCTTCGCACCATTTTATTGGGTTATCGTATATATATTGTAAACGAATATTGTAATCATAATTATCCCTTATTATGTGATCATAAAATCCTCTTTGCCATATTTGAAACCCAACTTTCTTTGTTACAAGCGTTTTAAAAGAACGAATATCATTTGATAAAACGGAATTTGTAATATTATTTTTCTCGACAATTAGATGAATATGATTTGGCATAATTACATAATACATTATTCCCGGTATATTATCTACGTATTTTTTCACTTTGTTTCCTATCTTGGTTAATTGAACTTTGGGATATGAATAATAACCGCTTTTTTCTATTGACGACAGAATACATTTTTTGTTTTTTGTACACAGTGTAATGAAATAAGCCCCGTTTGTCGAGTAATCAAAGCCATTTAAACGTAGTTTTTTCCTATCCATTTCTATTTATATTTTCTGCGAAAGGGTGAAATCAAACTTCATTGCAAGGGCTTCAAAAAGCTTTTGCATAACGGAATTGGCCGTTGAAACAATATCCAGGCTCTCAACAAAAGCGACTGCCCTATCCTGCTCATCCTTCGGAACATTATATGCACTCATGCTCATTCTCAGGAACCGGTCGAGCTTTTTCTCGAGAGTAAAATATTTATCGCAAGGCCGAGACATATAGCCTCTCATTATTCCGGCAGAACCGATTTCAAGCTCATAAAAATCGCTGAGAGAATATCCGGGCATATATGAGCCGAAAATGTCAAAAAGCTTATTGGTTGTTTGTTGATATATATACTCGGCAATATAAGGCTGAGAATAAGCATCAACATAGATTTCACGAAGATTCTCGTTAAGCTCGGTCAGCGTCATCTGAAGCGACGTTTCGGCGGCATAAATCATGACCGGAGATGCGCCGCTGCCGGCAAGGGCTTCGGCGATATTAAACTGATTCTCAAACATGAACTCCGTCAGCTCAAGAAGAACTCCGTCTTTCGTCTTAAATATATTATAAAACGTACTGCTTGTAACATCGGCAAGCTCCAAAATTTCCGCATTTGTTGTTTTGCGGAAGCCTTTCTCGATAAAAAGCTTTACACATACCGATAGTATTCTTCTCTTTGAACCTTCTTTATCATATCTTCTGGGCATTTGATGTTTTCTTCTCCTTTTATTTGGACTACGCTCCAATTATACCAAAAAGAAATAAAAATATCAATAGTTAATTTCAAAAAATTTTACGCTGTGAGATATAAAACACAGCACTTGCTTTATTCCGTTAATTCATCGAACATACCGAAGCCGGCAACCTCACTCGTCGGCAGTGAAAACACAATAGCTTCCGCCTCCGTGTTCGGGCCTGCCTTTTCAAGAATCGAGCGCATAATATCGGATTTTTGTTCCTTTCTTGCAACGATGAGAATAACTTCCTTTTCGCTGGCGATTGAAACATTATAAAATTTTTCCTCGTTTCTGCCGCCCTCGCCTTTACCGTGCAAAACCGTTCCGCCCGTTGCACCGGCGGCTCTTGCCGCATTCATTACGGTATCCATTCTGCCCTCGTTTGCGATTGCAACGATCAGCTCATATGACGGGTTGAATTCGGGCTTGTTGCCGATAACTTGAGCGTCTGCGTTAAGTTTTTCCATCGTTCTTTTTCCTCCTATGCTTTTTATCGGTACAGACACGACTATTCCGTGTCCCGGAACGCCGATAAACATTTTTTTCTTCTGCTCTTTTATAAATCTCTTTAAATTCTCGTTGTCTGCGACCGAAAGAATCACACGCTTCTCGTTGCTTTCGAGTCCGAGCAGGTCAAGCATGCTCCTGACCGCCGTTCCCCTGCCCCTCAGAATTACATTTATCGGAAGGCAAAGCTCATGATATATTTCTTTCAGAATATTAACATTGTCGGGATTGCATATTGAAATTACAAAATTCATACGACATTTTCCTCCCAAAGCTCAACAATATCGTAGTCGCCGAATTCGACAGTACTCTGCTTTTCCTCCCTCTTGTCCCTTATCGTGTAGAAAAGGCCGACCGTCTGGATTGTAATCAGCGGCATCATCGCTACCATAGCAACCGCTCCGAATGCGTCCTTGAGAACATCGCCGCCGAGAGCCGCACTTGCACCGATGAAGAATTGAAGCATAAATGTTGCCGTCATAGGGCCGGAAGCGACTCCGCCGGAGTCAAAGGCAATGGCTGTGTAAATATCGGGCACAAAAAACGAAAGCAAAAGAGAAATCGTATAGCCCGGAATCAGAAACCAAAGAATAGAGATTCCGGTCATTACCCTGAGCATGGCAATTCCCATGGCAACGGCTATTGCTGCGGAAAGGCTGATCTTTATTGCTTTGCCCGGGATTGCGCCTGCGCTTACCTCCTCAATCTGACCTTCAAGAACGGTTACGGCCGGTTCTGCCGAGATAATAAACCAGCCGAAAACCATCGCAAGGGGTATCATGATATACATCGTCCGGCCTTCGGCAAGTGCCGCTCCGAGAACCGAACCGAGCGACGAAAAACCGACGTTGACTCCCGTTAGGAAAAGAACCAGTCCGATATATGTATAGACCAAGCCTACGCAGATTTTTGCAAGGCTGCGACGTGAGATTTTCAAAATTAAGAATTGAAGCAGAAGAAAAATTCCTATAATCGGCAAAAGAGATATCGCCACCTCACCCATATATTTGGGAATTTCGGTTAAATAGATTCTGCCGATATCGCCGGTACTGCGGAATGAAAGCACATTAGCATCGACAACGGCGTCCGCACCGGGATAGAAAAATCCGAGTATAAGAACAGCCAGAACCGGACCTATGGAGCTGAGGGCAACGAGACCGAAGCTGTCCGCCTCCGCCTTACGGTCGCTTCGTATATTCGAAACACCGACGCCGAGCGCAAGAATGAAAGGAACGGTCATAGGACCCGTCGTTACGCCGCCCGAGTCAAAAGCTATGCTCAGGAATTTATCATCGGTAAACGCCGCCAAAATGAACACAACGGCATAGAAAGCAATCAACAGCCACCGAAGTTTTATGCCGGTCAGAATCCTCACCATGCAAACGGCAAGGAAAAATCCGACCCCGACTCCGACCGTTATCAGAAGCACCGAATTATTGATATGCGGAACGGTTTCTGCGAGAACCTGCAAATCAGGCTCGGCAATCGTCACGGCAAAGCCGAACGCAAAGCTGACAAGAACAATCAGCGGTAATTTTTTTGTCTTAGTAAGTGCAGTTCCGATTTTGTTACCGATTTTAATCATCGATGTATCCGCACCCAGCGAGAAAAGACCGATACCGATAATCACCATTACCGTGCCTATAAAAAAATTCAGCATTAGGTCTGTGTTAATAGGCGCAATGCTGAAGCATAACAATGTAACGATAATAACTATCGGGAGAACAGAGCGAGCCGATTCCTTGATCTTCTCCGTGACAGCGGTTCGGTTTTTGAGTATGGTTTCTTTCTTCAAAAGCCTCACCTTTCCTAAAAAATGTTATTATATACATATATAATACAATTTTTTTGTGAAATATGCAAGTACAAAACTTAAAATTAAATAATTATTTACATTTGACTTTTACAACTTAAGGTATTATAATTTATTATAAATTTAATAAACATACTCTTGAATTTTTATATATTTTATTAAAAGAAGGTAATATATACAATGTCAGAAAATTGTTCGTTTCCTCTGATAACCTGGATAAAAGCGCTTAGGGGCAATCATACTCACAGGGATATCGGCGGCTTTGATAAAAACTGCTGGATGAAAGAAATTGACGGAGAAAAATTTATCAACGAAATCTCCATTCCGGGTTCGCATGATACCTGTGCTTTATATGAGCCGCTCAGGGAGCTTGCACAATGTCAGACGCACACCGTAACCGACCAGCTTAACATGGGTGTCAGGTATCTTGACCTGCGTGCAAATGTTGTTAAAAGTGATCTTGCAATCTCACACGGCCCGATTTTTCAGGGCATAACCTTTGATAAGGTGATTGAGCAATGCTATGATTTTCTTTGCAAGAATTCAAGCGAGACAATCATTGTTTCGCTGAAGCATGAGCTTGTTTCAAGAGATAAGAAAAATGAATTTAACTCGCTCTTTATTGAAAAGCTCAACGCACACAAGGAGATGTGGTTCATCGATAATCGCCTGCCGAAGCTCTCGGAAGTCCGAGGAAAACTGATTCTTCTCAATCGGGTAAAGGATCTCGGCATCGGCATCGATGCTTCGGAAAACTGGATTCACAACGGGACATCTTTGATTGAGCACGATGATTTTCGCCTGCACATCCAGGATAAATTCAAGCTTGAAAATATTGAAGAAGCATGGAAAATTGTGACGGAGCATTTTCATAGAATTCTAAAGGAAAGTGACGGCAAAAGGAATCTAAGCATCAATTTTCACAGCGGAGTTCTCGGATATCCTCATGTATTTAAGGTTGCAAAGCATGTCAATGCCGAATTTTTGAAGAATATTAAGGATAAAAAAGCTCATCTCGGCGTCGCCGTTTTTGATTTTATAACTCCCGAAATTTGCAACGCAGTCATTGAGACAAATATTTAATTTTTTCATATAACAAGACCGCCCTCGATTGAGAGCGGTCAATTTTTATAATCAGAACTTAAAACCGGAATATTTAACCGTTGTTGAAGCCGAACCGCCGGCGTTCTTGATTGTTACAACATATTTAGTATTTGTAAGCGTGACGGCAAAATCAAAGGAAACCGTGAGGCTTTCAAGTCTGCCGTTTGAAGCATTGACAACGGCTACACATTTTGTATTTGACGTGCTCTCGCTTACTGACTTGACCGAAGCATTGTCAGTATTGTTTATTGCGGCGTAAAGATTGGCTGCGCACTTGTGGTCGAAAGCTGATTTATCGCCTGTTCCGACGAGGATTCCGCTTCTGTCAACGGGTGAATTATTCTTCTTGTTTGAAGCATCTGCAAAGCTTGAACCGTTATTAAGAACAATGGTGTATGTATATTTTCCGCCGCTGCGCTTGTAGCTTGCACTCTTGACGTCGGCAGCCTTAAGAGAAGCGTTTGACATAAACTCGTTCTTGCCCTTTGCGTTTGTGTAGGTTTTGTTTCCTACTCCGAGGAAGCCGGAAACAGCGTCCTTAACCACGCCCATATTGCTGAGTGCACCCGCATCAAGCTTATTGAGCTTAGTGCTTCTCGTCTTTGAATAGCCGGCCTTTGAGCTGATGACCTTGTTAACAGCCGCATTGTAATTATTGATTATCTGCGCCGTGGTGAGCTTAGCCGGTGCTGTTGTTGTTTTTTTGGTTGTAGTAACCTTTTTGGTTGTAGTAACCTTTTTGGTTGTGGTAACTTTCTTTGTTGTAGTTACCTTTTTAGTAGTTGTTGCTTTTTTGGTCGTAGTAGGCTTTTTTGTGGCATTCGGCTTTGTCGCAGTGTTTGCCTTTGTTTGCTCATTTTTAACAGTTGTAGTCTCGCTTGTCGGTTCTTCGGTCGTTATCTCCTCTGTCGGAGCTTCTGTTGTCGGCTCGGTTACGGGAGCGGTCTCCGGCTCGGTCTTATCGTTATTGACTTTTGAAGAAACAGAAATAGACGGAATAAGCTTACCGATCGTTTCGTTAAAATCCTTGCCGACATAGATGAACGAACCGCACATCATGGCAATACAAAGCAATATTGTGACACAAATTACAATAGTTTTTTTCATAAACAACACATCCTTGTCTTTCCCTGAAATCATTATAAGACATTTGAAGCGATTTGACAATAGTTTTCTCGAACAGTTCGTCAAAATATGCTGTAATCACATCGAAATGAGGTGCTTTTATGATTCACGGCACACATATATTGAAATCAAATCTCGATATGCTCTTTTCGGGAGAATGGGTGAAAGTGAATTTGACCCTGTTCCCTATCAGCCGTAAAAAGCTAAATTCAACAATAATTGTAAAAATATCAAGGCATAAACCTTGACATATCATTATTGAATGTGATAATATAATTACAGATAGCAGGTCAATACTGTTACCGAGTATTCTTATGAAAGGAGTTTGACATTATGAATTTCGATTTCAGCGCAATTCTTGATAAGATCGACATTGATGCAATTATGAATAAGATTGTAGATCTCATCGTAAAGATCAACATTTCAGATTTACTCAATAAGATTATTGATTTTGTTATGGGCCTCATTAATAAAGGCTAATCTTTTTGTTTTTTACATATTCTGAAATTAAAAAGCAACAGCGCAATTTGATTTGTCGCTGTTGTTTTTTTCATCTATTCGTCATAAAAACAGCCCTGTTTCTATTGACATTTGAAATAAAATATGGTAATATACAGCATAGATAGCAGGCTTAAACTGTTACCGAATCTACGAAAGGAGAACGAACTATGGATATTAATGCATTTTTTGAGAAGATTGACGTTGAAGCTATCCTTGCAAAGATTACTGATCTCCTTGCAAAGATCGATTTCCAGGCTATCCTCAACAAGATCATCGAGTTCATTACCGGTTTGATTAAATAATCATTGATTCGGTGAAAATAAGCAGCTGTTTTTACAGCTGTTTATTTTTTGGAATTTTTTAAATTTTTTTGCAAAATAGTGTTGACTAATATGGTAAAAAGTGGTACCATGTAAACAAGCAAAGAAATAAAGATTTTGCGGTCAGATTTTTTTGAAAGGAGTCACATTATGAAAAATGTTGGAATTGTAAGAAGCGTTGATGTAGCGGGAAGAATCGTTCTTCCGATCGAAATCAGAAAGGAACTCGACATAAACAGCGAAGACAGTAAAGTTGAAATTCTTGCTCAAGGAAACGAAATTCTTATAAGAAAATATGTTCCGTCATGCATTTTCTGCCATGAAACAGATGACTTGATTGAATTCAACGGTCAGAAAATCTGCAAAGCTTGCGCAAAGAAAATCGGCGAAGCAACAAAGAAATAATTATTATAATATTAGGACTGCCGTTTTGGCAGTCCTTTTTTTGCATTTTTACTTCTTTACAATCGAAATCGTATCAACAACGCTGTTGCTGTCCGTCTCATAAGTTGTTACGGTGAGCTTGCCGCCGGAAACATCCATAATCGAATAGCAAGGAGTATTTGACTGGAACCAAACATCGCACTCGGGTCCGACATTTTCGGTGTCAATTCCGTTATAGTTGCTGCCCGAGGAGGAGTTTGCACTGACATAAAGCGTGCCCTTTGGATCTGTGTATGTATTGTTTGTGAGCACATCATCCGTCACCTTGTTGTTCTTAACAATGTAAGAACGGCTGTAATAATGGTCGTGACCGCTCAGGCATATATCGATTCCGAATTCATCAAAGAAAGGCGTAATTGTCGCCCTTGTTATCTTGCTTGTAAAATACTTCGCAGCGTTTGCGTCATACGGGCTGTGATGCATTGCGACAACCTTCCATTTAGCGTTCGGATAAGCCTCGCATGCCGCCTTGATTATCTTTCTGTGCGTTGTCGGAACAACAACATTGGAATCAAGCACAATGAAAAGCACATCATTGTAAAGGAAATAATATCCGTTTCCGGCAGGGTCTTTGAACGGAACCTGTGTGTTTCTGTTCGGATTGTTATAGTGGCTTGAATAGTTGGTTGTGTAGAATTCATGATTTCCGACAGCTGCTGCAATCGGATAATTTCTGAGCTGCGGAACGGATTCCATCAACGAATATTGCTTCTCGGAATAGGAATCCTCAACCTGATCACCTGTCGAAACAACGAAATTGATACCCTTGTGGCTCTCGGTTGCAAGTTCCAACGTTTTGTACCAGCCGTATGTATCGTGCCGGAGTATCTCGTCATCGGTTCCCTGACGGAAGCGTCCTATCTGACAGTCCGAAACAAAGAGAACCTTCGTGCTGCCGGCAGAAGCGGTTGTAAACGAATAAACATCGCTCCACGTCTTATCGGCATAATACTTGTAGTAATAGGTTGTATCGGCCTCAAGTTCCGAAGCCGTCGCTTCATGAGTATATTCAAAACAGAAAATATTGAATTTACTCTCAACATCGAGCGATTGTGCGTCGCTCATATCCTGCTTTGTACCGACTTCAATTTCCGCCTTGCTGCTTTTGAACGACGACTGCCATGAAAAATTCATCTTTGTGTTGTCCTCGCCGGGAGTCATAAGCAAAGAGCCTTTTGATTTCAAAAGCTCGCTCCAGTTTTTGTCCACCCATTCCTGCTGCGACTCGATCGCTCCGGTTGAAAACGCAAACAAGCCGACAACCATTGCCAGCGTGAGCAGAACAGCTATAATTTTTTTTGCAATATTCATTAATAATGCACCTCCGTTTGTATAATTATATCATAATATTCAAAACATTTAAAGCAAAAAATGTTGACTTTTTTTTGTACAAACCTTATAATTGAATAAAGGTGATTTAATGAAAGAACTTTTAAATGAAATATACAGATATCTTATTCCCGCCCTTTGCATCATCATTGCGGCATATTGCGTTAAGCATCTTCTTTCAAGCCGTGCGCCCAAGGTTACGCCGGCTTATTTTTATGATGAGCAAAACGGCAAGGAATACGTTATAACGAACTGGGAAACCTCAATAGGCAGAAGCAACGCATGCGACGTTGTGCTGAACTACGCCTCTGTTTCACGTTTTCACGCTGTAATCTCCAAGCATAAAAAAGGCTGGATCGTTACCGACACTCATTCAAGCTCCGGCACATATGTACATAATAAACGTATTGAAGAGCCAACCGTTATTAACGACGGAGACGTTGTTTCTTTCGGCGGAATATCTCTTCAATTCAGAATAAAATAAACTAAAGGAGAATTATCATGAAACTCAAAAAAGTCTTATCCGTACTGACATGCGCCACTCTTTTGTTCACGGTATCCTCCCCTCTCATGTCCGCCTATGCGGCCGGAGAAACCGACTACACGATAGTCAATCCTTACGATTGCGTTAACTGGGACAAGTGGGATTACTACAAGGCTAACCTTCACACCCATTCGGTTGCGTCCGACGGCGATCTGAGCATCACTGACATGGTTCAGCTCTATTATGAGCGCGGCTATGATATCCTTGCGATGACCGACCACGGAGTTATCAACGAGGGCTGGAACAAGCCGAGACAGACAAACGGTATTTTCAACTATTTCCGTAAGGCTGAGCCGATGAGCGACGAGGATTATCGGAGAATCACTACCGGCTCGGACAGAGGCGGCAGAGGCATGATCGATATTACGCACGGTATCGAGATGAACATGGCTGTTATGACAAAAACTCATGTTAACGGCTATTTCACGGATTACGGACAGGCTGTTTGGGGCAATGAGAACGATTACCGTTCATCTGTTGCCGCTGTTGACCGTTACGGCGGATTTACCGTTCTCAACCACGTCGGCGACTGGGTCAACTCAAACAATTTCCCCGAGCGTTCACATCAGGACTTCTACATCTCCTATTTTGCAAATATTTTTAAGGATTACAAGAGCTGCCTCGGCATGGAAATAATCAACAATACCGACTCCGTAACAAGAGCAGACAGAGCACTCTGGGACGAGCTTCTTCAGGTTGTGATCCCGACAGGCAGAAACATCATTGTTTTCGCCGATGATGACAGCGAATATGTTTCCGATGTCGGCAGAAGCTTTGAATACTTCCTTCTCCCCGAGAACACAGAGGAAAACGTTAAGGAGGCAATGCAGACAGGTAACTTCTTCGCTTGCAGCAAGTTCCAGAAATACACCGACGGCACTCCGAATTTTGAGGGCAACGGCGAGGTTCCTCTTGTATCGAACATCAAGGTTGATCAGAAAGAGAACACCATTGAGCTTACGCTCGACAAAAACCGTGATTGCAGCTCCGTTAAATGGATTGCCGACGGCAAGGTTATTTCAACCGACACAAAGATTGACCTCAACGATTACGAGGATCAGCTCGGCTGCTACATCCGCTTTGAGCTTATGGGCGAAGGCGGCGTAACATATTCGCAGGCATTTGAGCTTCGGTATGACGGCAGAGAGGCAAAGGAAAAGGATATACCCGATATGCCTTGGATACTCACAGGTCCGCTCGGCGACATGTTTACACGTATTATCCAGTCTCACGGTTTCGGCATCGTTCAGTTCCTTGTTGAAAAGATTGCAAATCTCCTCGGTATTATCTGATTGATTAAAAAAGAATAATAAACACAGCCTCCGATTTGATGAAAGTCAGTCGAAGGCTGTTTATTGTATGCAATAAAGAACACATCCGAAAGGCGAATGTGTTCTCATTTTTATCAAATCTTATGCGTCAGGGTTGTTGCATATTTCCAACCCTCTGCCGGCGTTTTGTAATAAATCTTATACTTATTTATTCCCTTGTGATGTGCCTTGATATTAAATGCATATACAAAAGCTTCTATTCTCATATTTAATGCTGCGGAGGAGGTATCCATAGTTGACGTTGCTCCGTCATCATACACTATTTGAATCTTGCTTACGCCCAAACCTGTAATAATCCTGCAAAAGGCTTCATTAGAATTTTCCTTCGGATAGATTTCAGCCGATTTAAACGTCGGATCGGAGTAAAAATTTTGGACTGCGAACTTGAAGTTATATTTTGACCATTCGAAGCCGTATTTTGAGTGAACCTGAAGATTTGCGTCCGGCGTAAGTCTTGTACGCACCGTCCAAACCTCATATCTAAGCTCTCGTGATGTATCGTTAACCTGCGTGTATCTGTCGGCATAGCTGACGATACTTACATTGCTTGCATTTCTATTGAAGGTTCTTGTCGCACCGGTTTCCTCGATAACCTGAATCTTATCGGCTCTGCCGTCAACGGTGAAGCTGTACTCATTAAAGCTGCCGTAATTCGGGGTATAATTTACCTCGGAAATTGTGTACATTGGCTCTGATTTGCTGTCGACAAAATCGGCAAAACTCGTTTCACTTTTAAAGAAACGCCTTGAAGTGTATAACGTTGCATTGGAACTGTAAGACGAATCCATTATCGAAAAACTAACCTCCGGCTGACCGTAGATAATATATTTTTCTAAATTTACAGCGTCACGTAATGATGCGTAGCAAATCATATTTTCGTCGAGAATCAATTCTTTAAGATTTTTGCAATCCTGAAAAGCATAATATCCGATATTCATGCCTGTCTTTCTGTTTCTTGAAAAGTCAACCTTTTCAAGCGCAGTGCAGCCGTCAAAAGCATGATCATCAACCTCGTTTGCAATATTATCGGGAGTAAAATATACTTCCTTAAGTGAAGTACATCCGGTGAACATACCATAGCTTATATTGCCGGCGACATATGCCGTTTTAAGGTTTTTACATCCAGAAAAAGTATTTTGGGAAATGCAACTGTCATACATTTGAAATTGAACATTTTTGGGGACATAGATGGTTTCGATTTCCGTATCAGCGAATGCATCGCCGTAGAATGTTATCTTTTTATCGGAATCGTCTTCATTTAAAACAATGTTTTTTACAACGGAATACGTGAAATCTCCGCTATAAAGACTCGCACCGGGATTAACAATAACCTTGTCGAATGTCTTGCTGTATGTGAAGCTCGGTGTAATGGAATCGTCGATAGTCAAGATGTTCTCACCCGACGAATCGTCACAGTTAACGGTAATAAACCTAAACCCGTTGGCGTTTGCGTATCTCTCGGCTTCCGTTCCGCTTTGACCGAATATTTCAAAGCCATCCCGTTTAAATCCGGTAGAATCGTAACCAAATGCTTTTTCGCCGATCGACTTAACCGAAGCGGGAATATAAACACTGACAAAGAACCAATTATTAACAAACGCTTCGCTGCCTATGCTTTCAAGACCTTCGTTGAGAACGAGATAATCAAAGTCCTTCTCCGAGTATCTGCCGTCGGGAATTGTCTTTGTTCCGTCGGGGATAATGCAATATCCGTAAACTTCCGCATCGGGTAAATCATCTCTGAGAGCACCGACAGAAAGCAAATCTGAAGAATAAATATTCGCCGATAAAATAAGACAAACCGAAACAAATAGTGCCGCAATTCTGAACAAAAATTTTTTCATATATTTTCCTCCTCATATTAAATTCAATTTTATTATAGCAAAAAGCAGGGAATTGTCAATAAAAATCCCCTGCTTTTCCGAATGATTTATGTGACTTTAGTTCTGCTTTCTTACAATCTTGTATTCATCATACGGGTCGTAATACGGGCAGTTATAGAATGATGCGCTGACGAATTTCATGTATTCGTCCTCGTCAAGCTCCATTTCACAATAATAGGTCTCGCTCTCCTCGTCATAAACGAAGTTGTTGCAATCCTCACAGTTTGTAACCTTCATGTATTTCTCCGTCCTTTATTTCCTGCCCTGAGCCTTGATAAGGTTTTGATAGAATCTTACTGCGCCCGGCAGACAGTTATATTCAATACATTCATTAAGTCCGTGCATGCCCTTCATCTGATCCGGGCCGTAAATAACCGGAGCAAAACGAATACAGTTCTTGCAAACAGGCTGATAGAACTGTGCGTCCGTTGCGCCTGTCATAACGTAGGGGCTTGAAGCAAGGCCGGGGAATGTTTCGGCAATAACGCCCTCAAAAAGCTTGAATGCCTCGCCGTTGATATCAACGGGCTGAGTATAGTCGTTTGAATGTACTACCTCGGTATCAAGGCCGTGCTTCTTTGCAAGCTTTTCAATTATTTCAAGGCTTTCCTTTTCGCCCTGATGAGGAATAAAACGCATATTTGCACCGAGCGTCGCCTCTTGCGGAATGACGTTATACGCATCCGAGCCTGACTGAGTGGTGAAGGCTATTGTCGTTCTGAGCATTGCGCCGGCCTGTGCGCTGATTGCAGGCAGAGCGGCAATAATCAGCGGCTTGAAGAGCCAAATATTGCCGAGAAGAAGTCTCATACCAAATGACGAAGCGTACGGCGCAAGAGTTGTGAACATTGCCGCAACCTCGGGAAGAAGCTTCTTTTTAAACGGTGAATGTTTTTCGACGTCATCAACAAACGAAGCAAGCCTTGCGATAGGTGTGTTCTTAGTAGGTGCGCTCGCATGGCCGCCTGTGCTGTGAGCGGTGAACTTTACGTCCGCTTTACCCTTTTCAAAAACACCGACCATAGCAAAGTTACCGTTAACACCGCCGATGGGATTCGTGATTATGCAGCCGCCCTCATCGCAGACAAGAAAAAGCTCAATTCCACGCCGTTTGAGCTCATTGACAATTTTGGGTGCGCCGTCACCTGCCCATTCCTCGGTGCATGAGGAAGCGAGATAAACATCAACAGGCGGTGTGTATCCCTCCTTGAGCAGCTCTTCAACCGCTTCAAAAAATGCCATAACAGTGCATTTTGTGTCTGCCGCTCCTCTGCCCCAAACCCTGCCGTCCTCAATGTCGCCGGAGAAAGGCTCATGCGACCATTCGCCCTCGGCCGGAACAACGTCCTGATGGCTCATGAGAAGGATAGGCTTTTTGGAGCTTTCGCCTTTCCAACAGAAAAGCAGGTTTCCGTCAATCTCGGTCTTTTCAAGCTTTTCGTGAACAAGCGGAAAGAGCTTTTCGAGAACCTTGTGAAAACCGAGAAATTTTTCAACCTCATGAACATTTTCATGAGATGTTGTGTCATATTTAATCATTTCCGAGAGCTTTTCGGCAAGGCGAAGCGATTCCTGCTCATCCTCGTCAGCCTTGTAATCGGATTTTTTCTTCGGCATGAGAAGTGTGCGTATAACGGCAATCAGCAATAATAGCACGATCACAGCCGGGATTATAAGCAAATACTTCATTTTTAAGCCTCCTTGCTCTTTTTATAAATGAAGTAGGAAATTCCTATGGCTATTGCTCCGGCGGGAATAATCATAAAGCTCGTTGAGCTTACGAGCGACGGAACAAGCATGAACAGTACGCTCATCACAACAAGCGGAGCAACGGCAATGCTCATGTTCTTGCGATAATATTTGTATGCCATTGCACCGAAAAGCGCAGGAACAACATTGTCAAAAGCCGGCTGAAGCGTCGGGCTTTGAAGCAAAGGCTGAAGCGGAGTAAGCGCAAGCACGCCTATTGCAAGCACAAGAATCGTAACAAGCGACGATGTTGCGATAGAAAGAGTTGAAATAATTTCATTCTCCTTTGTTCCGCTCTTAACGCCGACCATGTCTCTCGCTGTGACGGCGCACGGAATTTTCATGTTAATAAGGTTGCCTGTAATAAAGGCAAGATATCCGCCGCCCGAGCCGAGCATCGGAGTATAAATGAGAAACTCGGCAACGCTCGAAACCGTCCAAACAAGTCCGACGGAGAAGAAAGCCTTGCCAACCGCTCCGATATCAGGAAAAGCACCGAGATATTTGCCGATCAAAAACGGTGCGCCGACAAGCATAATAACGGTTATTGCACTGACCAGTCTGCCGATAAAATGAGTTGTTTTACTGTATTTTTCCCATACAGCGTTGTTATTTTTATCCATCATCGCACCTCCTTATTTAACCAATATGCCGATAATAACGGCCGAAGCCATTCCGACGATCATACTGCCTGCGATTGAGAAGTTATCGACCCAGGCAAGCTTTTTCTTTTCGCCGAGGAAAACGAACAAGGCCATAACCAAGGCAGAAACGGCGGCAACCGCCAGCGGAAGCCAATCGCCGGTGAAGGTGAATGTTCCGTTACCGGAAACGAACGAGCCAATATAGCTGCCGATATATGCGCTGACAAGGCCGATGAACATAGCCGTCATAGCCCTGTCGCCGAAGCCTGCCTTTGAGCTTCCGCCGTCCGTACCGAGCTTCTTTGAATATTTTTTATTGAAGAATATCGAAAGTATCATGCCCCACATTATACATATGCTCATGAGCAATGCGATGGTGGCAAAGGATTTAGGCGTCATTTCCGCTGCGGAAAGCTTTGACATACCGACCTGCTCGGCCGCCGCCTGAGCGACCTGTGTCTCGTAATGCAAGGCACCTATGACAGAGAGACGAAGCCACGGCCACGGAATTCCGAGACTGCCCGAAAGAGCGATAACACCCAAAAGAATGCCGACGCTCGGCAAAACAGAGAAGGTCGCACTCGAAACAATCACTCTCTTCATTTTTGTTGTGTCCATTCCGAGTGCAACGCCGGCCTTATAGGCACGCACAAGGAAAATTACGCATACTATTGCAACAAACGCTACAATTCCGCCGCAAATGAGATACATGGGCGTACTGTTGAGTTGTTCCAAAATAGATGCTGATGAAACAGCTGATGTTTGCATAGAACTGCCCCTTTCTGAACATTGCTTGAAAGCGATTTTATAGTTTAATTATAATACATTTAATTTGTTATGTAAATAGCTTTTAAGATATGTAAAACATGTAAAATGTACAAAAGCTTCTCCCGTTAATGAAAGAAGCTTTTGTAAAATTATTTTGAAATAATAAAATCATATATTTTATCGCATGCATTTTTGTCTTTATCAAAGAAGAAATCAGCGTTCCTTTCTTTATAAGGACTTATCGGCTCACCGGAATTATCAATGATTTTCTGAATTGCGGAGCATAGCTCACTTTCGCTTTGTGTGAACTCGCCGAAGCCCTTTTCAAACGGGATATCGAGCTCCCTGTAATCATTCATACCGGCCTTAAACTCCTTTAAATCGGGCATGAAATAAATAATCGCACGGTTGAGGTAAACAAAGTCAAAGACAAACGACGAATAGTCGGTAATGCAGATTTTATATTCGTCCGAGGCTCTGCCGTCGGCAAACTTCACTCTGTCCGTTTTAAGTTCAAAGCAATCCTTATACGGTGCAAAAATCGGGTGAAGCTTAAATTCAAGCCTCCAATCGTTTCTCTCTAAGATTTCCGAGAGCCTGTCGCTGTTGAGAAACGCCTGCGTTTTTTTGTAATACTCCGATTGAATAAATTTATCCCTGTCGGCCGACCAGCCGCCCTCGCCCTTATGACTGATTAAATACTTTCTCCATGACGGCGCAAAAAGGATAACGTTTTCTGACTTGCTTTCGTCAACGTCAAAATAATCGTATCTCGGCATCTTGCTCTTGACGAGTGCCTCTTCGGGGAAGAAATAATTCTCGGTAAAATTCTTCACCTCGTAATCCGTAGAAACGACCTCGCCTGTAACATCAAGTCTGTCATATGAATACTTCCACGGAAGATGTGCGTGCAAAACACCGTGCTGGAGATAATAAACATCTCCCGAGAAAAGGTCAATGTATTCGGAATAAATATCGCTGAAATAAGGAAGGTAGTTTTCTTTTTCAATGAAAGCCGTTATAACCTTTTCTGCGTTCAGATACATCAGCTTATGCTTCGTTGAGCGGAACGCAAGAAGATTCTTCTGCTGCTCGGGTGTGAACTTATCCTTTACAGACTCAATCGAACCGTTAACGACATAATAGCGTTCAACTCCGTCGTCCGTTGTAAAATCGTGCACGAACTGATAATACGCATTGTCAACTCCGACACCCTTGCAGTCGTGGTAGAGCCAAATCCGCTTTTTTGGCATAAGATAATTTATAAATCGAACGGCAAAAACCTTTTTGTTTGCTCTGAGATACCTTTTCAGCTCGGATTTTTTGTAAGCCTTTTCAGTCTTTTTATCGGCACTTTCGAGTACAAAGCACCTATCGCTCATCCTGCATTTTATGCCGTTCATGACAAAGGTATTTCTTTTTTTATTGAACGGAACCCATTCGCCGCACTCAAAATCGACCGGGTACGACCTCTCGCCTATCTCAACGGTAAAGGAAAAAGACTTGCGCTTGTCCGGCTCAATCACTGTTCTGAACCCCCAGGCAGTATTGTTTCTTATCTTCGCCCTGTCGTAGCAGAACGAACATTCGCTGATTTCAAGCGGAACAGTTTCGCTGCGTTCCCTGAGAAGAAGGGTCGGCTTTTTGCTATAATCAAATATCGGAGATGATATATAGCCGCAGACCTCAACGCCCCTTTCACGGGCCTTGAACTTCGTAAGCACAAGCTTTACGCTCTCGGCTTCATATAAAACCTCATCACCGTGAACAAGCCTTAAATTATCCCCGGTAACAGCTTCAAGCTCACCCTTGTATTTCATCGAAACAAGAAAATATTTGTTCATCAAAGGTGCATTTGGGAAATTAATAATAATATCGTCGTCGACCGTCTCGAGAAGCTTTTCGATTCGTCCGATTTCTTCACGATAGGCTTCACCCTCAATGTGATACGGCAGAAGATAGTCGCCGGAAATTCTACCGAGCATATCCTCAACGAATAGAGACTTAACATAATCCGGAACGCTGTCAAAGCCTGCGAAAATATCCTCCCACTTGCCAATAAAAACGTCAAAATAAATTGAGCATTTCAAAGCCTTGCTCTCGCCGGACGGATTGTTGAATTTGCAATATTCTGCGCCGTCAACATACCCGACCGTCATTTTATCCCTTACGCATTGGATGCAAAACTCCGCCGCTTTGAGGTCACAGTCCTCCGAGATGTCAAAAAGGATGTTTTCGTCTCCCCTGTTTTTCACGATGATATTCACACCGTTCGGGCAAATGAATTTATTGCTCTCCTCATTCAAATCGTATATATCCGAGGCACGTTTTTCATACTTAAACTCACACTTTTTTCTGCCTGAGTTAGTGTACGGAACAAGCTTAAGAGCTGCAATGTCCGTTCTTTCTCCGTTCTCTTCAAAGAAATCAAAAGAATTTTTCAAAGCGTCGGCAGAAAGCGTATCGTCGGAATCGAGAAAAGCTATATATTTTCCCCTCGCTGCGGTAATTCCGCTGTTCCTTGCCGCTGCCGAACCGCCGTGCGGCTGTGTTATAATCGTCGCAAACGTGTTCCTGCTCGCAAAATCCTTTGCAATTTCGGCAGACCCGTCGTCGCTGCCGTCATTGACGAGAATAACCTCAATCGAATTTTTATCAATGCTCTGTCCTTCAACCGAAGCAAGGCACCTCGGCAGAGTGCTTTCCGAGTTATAAAACGGTATTATAAGCGATATCATTTTCTCAAAGTTGCTCATATTTTCACCTCAATTTCTTTGAAACAATTATACACTGACAAATCCTTTTTTGCAACAAGCTTAGTGAATAAACCAATTATTTTCGGACAAAAATTTCCATGGGTGATATTATGAAAAATTCATTGATCAAGCAAGAGAGCAAAGCATTCATTAAAGGAAAACGTATAAAAGCTTTGTTCATAGTCTTGTTTCCCCTCATTTTTTGTGTTCTTATGACAGCGTTAACCTTCGGCATTATCTTCGTTTCCGACCTTTTAAGAAATGCAGGCCTCGGATTTACAATAGCGATTTTTGCCGTCCTTGTCATTCTGAGCTTTGCCGCACTTTTGATTTACAGCTCCGTTTCGGTCGGTGAGAAAGCATGGTACGGCGGCATAACAGCCAACAAAAAGAACTACACAAAGCGTCTTTTTTTCTGGTTCAGGCCGAAGAATTCCCTTCGTGCTTTTTACTTCAAGGCATTATTGTTTACCGTCAAATGTCTTTGGGCAATCGTTTTTTTCCTCCCGGCGGCAATTCTTGTCTGGTCGGTTTACTATCTTTCCGGCACAGGCGGGCTGGAGCTCTATCTTTTTATTTCCTTGACAGGCGGAGCAGTTCTGCTGTCAGTCAGCGGAGCAGTATTCTATTTCATAGCAATGCAAAAGTATTTCATCGCAGAATATCTCTTCTCATCAAACCCGAAACTCGGTGCACGGACGGCAATAAAACAAAGTAAAAACCTGCTTGACGGTCATATTCATGAAATAGTTCGCTTTAAGCTTAGCTTTTTGCCGTGGTTTTTGGGCTGTGTATTTATCATTCCGGCTGTTTATTTCATCCCGTATTATAAAGAAAGCTGCTGTGTGGTTGCAAAAAGAATAACTTTGTGATAAAATAAAAAAGAATTTTTTCACGGAGATGTTTATATGAAGGATAGCCTTAAATGGACGAAGTCAAAAGTTTTTCTGATAGCTTTTAATTGTATTCTCTGCATTGCGATTGTTGTCAGCGCAATGATGATTGTTATTGACAAATCAAGAATCAAGAATGGTGCGATATACACCGGCAAGGATGCCGAAACAACAACTGCCGAGCCGTCAAATCCGGGTTCGGCAAGCACCGCAAGACTGATGATAGCCGGAGATAACGTGGTATACAAAACAGTTTATACGCAGGCGAACGAAAAGGGAGGCGGCAGCGGATATGATTTTTCCTCGGCTTATGACTCAATCAAAGAGATTATCGCCAAATCCGACCTCGCCGTAATCAGTCAGAACACCGTTATGGACGACAAAAACGAACCTTCGGCAGCTCCTGCGTTTAACACGCCCGACCAAATGCTCGATAAGCTCATCGGCCTCGGCTTTGACGTTTTCAATCAGGCAAACGATCACATCATGGATATGGGTCTTTCGGGTGTGATCAACGACATTGCGCTTTTTAAGGCCAATGAGAGCCGTGCGCTTCTGACCGGACTCTATGAGAACAAGGAAGAAATGATGAAGCCTCAGGTTAAGGAAGTAAACGGAATCAAGGTCTCGTTTGTAGGCATTACCCAGTCTCTCGGCGATTACGAGCTTTCCGAGGATACGGATATCGGAATCCTTGACCTTTCCGATTATCGCACAACGGATGATGAGCTTGACGGAACGATGAAGCAGCTTGTTGAGAGTGCAAAGAATGCCTCCGACATTGTATGCGTTACCGTTCACTGGGACGGTGAATCCGAAAGTTCGCTTTCCGAAAGTCAGAATGAGATTATTGACAAGCTTTTGAAATACGGTGCGGATATAATCGTCGGAACAGGCAAAAACGACCTGCAAAAATTTGAATTCAAAGCAAACGGCGACGGCGAACAGGCTCTGGTTATCCCCTCACTCGGCAAGGTCATCTCGCTTGAAGAAAGTGCAAACAGCTTCCTCGGAGGAATCGCCGATATAACCGTTACAAAAGATGCAAAGAACAACAAATCCACAGTTACTTCGGCAAAGCTCATCCCGACCGTAACGGTTTATGACAAGGACTATGCAAATGTTCGTGTTCTCCCGTTTGCAAAGTGCACTGAGAATATTATCAAAAAGCATGGATTTGTTCTTGAGGACGAAACATTCACCTACAACTACATTAAAAATTATTACAATCAAAAGTTCAGCGATACGCTTGAATTGAATTATTGATAAAGAAAAACCGCTCTCACAAAGGGCGGTTTTTACAATGCTGAAATAAATTCAATATATACTTTTTTACAGACTTCTTTGTGCAACGAGGTTTAAAAAATGAACATTCCGTAGGGTCGATGAAGCTTCATTACCCTCAAGAGGGCGGCCACGAGTATTCAGCGTCGGAATATAATGTCATCAGAATTCTCAAGGTGCGATGTGGGCATCTCACCCTACGATTTGTTATAATAAAAGTATATTCCGTATGGGTCGATGTCCTACGATAAAGTTCGATAAAATCACATTCCGTAGGTGTCGATGGCCACATCGACCCAAGGTAAGGCGAAAGAGTGTCACCCGTCTCCCCTGCGGGGCGGCAAGGAAAAACCAGCAAAAAACTGCAACACCGAAAGATGCGACAGTTTAATTTTTATCTGTTTATAAGCGGTTTAACCTGCTTGCCCAAAAGAACGGCGATTATCATCTTCGCACAGTCAAGGGCGATATAGGGAATAACTCCGGCCAGAAGTGCCTGCTTGAGGTTCATGCCTGCCTGGTATGCAAGCCAGAGCGAACCGAAAAGATAACACACTGCCGTGCCCAATGCCATGCCCAAAAGCGAAAAGAAAAACTTTCCTTTAAACTTATCGACAAATATGCCGCCGATAACGGCAATGAAGATAAATCCGATAATATATCCGCCGGTCGGGCCGACAAGCTTGGCCGCTCCGCCGGTGAAGCCCGAGAATACAGGCACGCCGGCAAGTCCGAGCAGAATATAAATTATTACGCTGACCGTACCGGTTTTTGCACCTAACAAATAGGTCGTAAGGTACACGGCCATAATCGTGAACGATACGGGAACCGGGGTAAACGGAAGCGGAACCGAAAGAGGTCCGAGTACGGATATTATCGCTGCCATAAGGGCAATTTTAACTGTTTCAACTATTCTCTCATGTCCCGTTTTCGCTTTTGCACTCATAAATTATACCTCCGGGTTCGGCACTGACGGCTGGAACTTTCTCTTGATAAGCTCAAATATACACTTCCACATCTTCTTGAAAGCCTCAAAGAATGAAACATGATATCTTGCGTCGGTGTTCATGTTTTCGGTTACAAGCGGCGTGATTTCATTAGCTTCCTTGTCATAGAGCATGTACTGCGGAAGCTCGGGATCACTGAATACCGTGAAGTCGCTGCCGTTATTTACAATAGCGTCAATCAAGCGGTTAATGGCTTTCGGGAATGTTTTATGAATAATATTCTTGACAAACCACGTCTTTTCGGGGAAAAGGCAGGTTGAAGCGTCGATCTGAAGATCGGGCGAAATGTACTTATATGTACCGTCAAACTTTGCTTTCTCAATATAATTGCTGTCAAAGCCGGCCGTGATTTTTGCCGTCGTTGCACCCTTTGAAGCGTCATAAACGCTGCAAATATTATCTGTAATCATATCGGCTTCCGTGGTGACAGGATATGTTTGGAAACCGTATTTTGTGATATTTGCTACATTAACGCCCTCTTCGGCGAACTTCTTGAGAAGCTCGTTTGACTTAACCTGAACGTTGTAATGATAGTTATCGATAATATCAATAAAATCGGCATATTTTTCCTTCATGCCCTCTCCGTGGAAGACAGTATCCTTTGCTCTCTCGTAGTCACGGTCGTTAACCATACTCCAATAGCCCGGGAAGGTACCGTATGAATTTCTGAGTGCCTGCGGCATGAATTCAAGATAATTCTTCTTGAGAACATTGTTGATTGCCGCACATGTGATGTCCAAGCCGTATGTTCCGTTGAAAACGGTTACAAACGACTGAATAAGCTGATTTGTAACATCGTCCTCGGAGAGCTGAACATCATACATAAATCTGTCAACTCCGTCCGGGTCAACATACATATTTCCGGCGAAGCATCTGCTGCACTGAGTTGCACCGTCAAGTGCGCTTGCATAAAGAATATAATCGGAGATATACTCTGCATTGTATTTCTCCATGTAAGCCATGGTAACGCATGAGCCGAGGCAGCGGCCGCTCAGGGCAACCTTGTCCGCACCGGTAACCTCACGGACGTCCTCAATATATTGATGCATTATCTCGGCATTCTCGTAGGGGTCAAGTCTCCAGTCATAATTGAACGTGTACCTCTGTGTCGGATACTTTCCGTGAGACTTTTTGCCGTTAAGCTTTTCCTTGTTCCATGTCCATCTGAGGTAAACACCGTTCTGGGTCTTAGCGTGCTCGTCAAGGCTTATCGTTGAATAAATCTCACTGAGAGCGTCGCCGAGAACATTGCCGAATTCCTCCCACTTCTGAGTGAGAACAGCCTTTGCGAAAACGCCGATATTCTCCTTAACCGTCTTATCAATGAAGCCGTCGGGAACCTTAACAGGGAAAACCTCCTGCTCCTCGCCGTTTTCGTCCTTAACAAACAGAGGCATACCTGAACCCTGAACATAAATAAGCGGAATGTCTGTTCCGTCAGACGTTGCAGCTGTTCCGGGGAAATCGACAAAAATAAACGTTGAAACAACTACCGCAACACAAAGTATAACGGAAATAACTTTCTTCAATAATTTACTCATTTTTATCACCCATTCAAAAATTATAAATTCGCCTTAGATTTTTTATTGTATTCGTCAACGGTCAGGGAGTTCTCCGTTTCAACGTGTGAGAAGAAGAACTTTTCTCTTTCGGGGGAGTTGATGACGGTTACAGGCTTAATCTGATTAAGAACAACGCCCTTGGCTCTGAGCGACTCTCTGTAATCCCAATAGCTCTTTTCCTTAAGAATGAGAATCTCTGGCTCGCTGAGCATACCCCAGCGTCTGTACTTGAAATATTTTTCGTTAACGCCCTTAAGCTCCTCGTCGAGAACCTCGATCATCTTTCTGCGCATGTCCTCATCGACCGGCTTTTCAGGTTCAACAAACATACAGTAACGCGGCGGTTTTGTTGAATAATCGGGATAGAAGCTGAATCCCTTGAAGCCGACGCCGGTTTTCTCGGCAGTCTTTGCTGCGGCATATTCAACCATCTGAGTAGTTGTCTTTTCATTGGCAACGTTCATGCTGAGATTCTGTCTGTAAAGCAGCTCTACTCTCGGTGTGTTGTTGTACATCTTTGTAACATGAACAACGTCCTCAATCTTGTATCTGTAAAGACCGGAGAAGTTCGAAACAACAAGCTCATAATCCTTGCCGACCTCAATTTCATTGATAAGAAGCGGCTTAACATCGTCTTTTGCATGGTCCTCGCCCTCCTCAATCGGAAGGAACTCGAAGAAAATACAATGCGGGAGAAGAACCGAATCATTAACGTTCAGCTCAACCGGAGCGGCAAAGAAGCCCTCCGCTGCGGCATAGCCCATGTTGTGAAGCGGAAGATCACCGACAGATTTGCGAAGCTTGTCAATATAGACCTGAAGGCTCGAGCCCATCATGCCGTAGCCCCAAACGAGCTTCGGCCAGATTCTCGGAGCGATAGGCGTATCGAAGCCTTTTTCAAATTCTTTTCTGAGCTCGGCAGCTCTTGACGGATTGGGCTTGAACATCTTTGAATACTTAGCACGAAGCTCGGGAGTACACTTGATGTTCGGATTAATAATACCCTTTTCAATATCGTCGCAAAGCATCTCCCAGTTCTCCTCAAGATAGTCGAACATGGTAGTGATAAGCGTGATAACGAGTGAACCGAGGTACGTTACGTTTCTGTTCTCGAGAGCAAAGCGGAGCTGAAGATATGACGTATCGAGAAGCTCCTCATGCTCGGGGCAAAGAAGCGAATAAGGCGATGTGCAGAAGAATTTAGTAATCGGCTTAAGGTATGTAAGCGGAACCTGTCCTGCGCCGTTGCAGCGTTTGTTGTCGTCAAGATTATGTCCCGAGAGAACAAGAACGAGCGGTCCCATCTGATTCGGCATTCTAATGCCCTTATTCTTCTTGAGCCAGTGTGCGGCTACGGCAACGGAAACCGAGAAACCGATACACTGCATCTTCCAAAGGTCGTTTATGCCCTTCGGCAGAATCTTCGGCTTACCGACCGAACCCGAGGACGAGCAGTATCTTATATTTTTGCCCGAGAACATAAGCCTGTCCTCTTTATTATTAATCATTCTGTCAACATACGGCTCATAGTCGGCATATGTTGTCAAAGGAACTATACGCTGATAATCCTCGATCGACTTTACGTCGCCCAAGTGAAGCTTTTTGCCAAGCTCACAGTTTTTGTTTCGTCTGACGATCTTCTTCAAAACGCTCTTCTGAGCCTTAAGAGGATCTTTTGTAAAATGATTTATTTCCCAAAGAGAAACATCTCCGAGAAAAATACCGAAATCCGAAAAAGGCATTTCATTCAACCTCCCACTGTTTTTTTATTATTCTATATCATAATCTAAATAAAGTCAATAAACCGACGTCATCGAATTACATTTTCTTTGTTTTTTCGTAAGCAGCGATAACGGCATTCATTGCATTTGAACGGAACGCACCGTCCTCAAGAGACTTAACGCCTGCAATCGTTGTTCCTCCCGGGCTGCAAACCTCGTCCTTGAGCTTACCCGGATGCTTGCCGCTCTCGATAACCGCCTTTGCCGAACCGAGAACCGTCTCTGCGGCGTAAAGCATTGCCTTATCCCTCGGCAGTCCGCAGCTTACCGCACCGTCGGCAAGAGCCTCAATGAAAATATAAACAAATGCCGGGCCGCAGCCTGAAATCGCACAGCCTGCGTCAATGAGCTTTTCATCAATCCAATCAACAATACCTGCACATTTCATGATTGAATTAAATTCGTCTTTGTTTTTGTCGTCCACATTAAATCGGCTTGCAAGAACAACGCCCTCACCCACCGAAACGGGCATATTAGGCATAATTCTGATTATATGCTTTGCCTTTGAAAGCGTCTTGATTTTTTCAATCGCAACGCCTGCCGCCATTGAAACAAGAACACAATCGTCTCTATCCGAGAGGATATCGCTTATCTCGGCAAAGGCCTTGTCGATAACCTGCGGCTTAACGCCCATGAATATATAATTACATTCCTCGGCAATCGTCACACTGTCCGAAACATGAACACCGAGCTCCTTTGAAAGAGCATCGGTTTTCTCGGCAAAATGATCGCAGATGTAAATGCTGTCCGCATAGCCTGCGTTTGCCGCCGCCTTAACAAGTGCGCCGCCCATATTTCCGCAGCCGATAAATCCTATCTTTGACATTTCTTTCCCTCCTTATCTTATTTGTCCGTTACCCTTGACAATATATTTGTATGTTGTCAGCTCGCAAAGACCCATAGGTCCGCGTGCGTGTAACTTCTGAGTTGAAATACCCATCTCACAGCCGAGACCGAAGCAGCCGCCGTCCGTGAAGCGTGTGCTTGCGTTGACGTAAACCGCCGCAGAATCGACGTCACGGGTGAATTCTGCCGCATGAGCGTCGTTATTCGTAATTATAGCGTCGCTGTGATGGGTTGAATGCTCGCCGATGTGCTTTACGGCGTCCTCAACGCTGTCAACAATGCCGACGGCAAGAATATAGTTGAGAAACTCGGTGTCAAAATCATTTTCGCCGGCCCTTGTGCCGTCAATAATCTTCGCCGCTCTCTCGTCAAGACGAAGCTCAACGGGATTCTCTTTTCTTTCGTCAACCAGTCTCTTTTTGAGCATCGGCAGGAATTTGTCTGCTATCTTGCCGTTAACAAGCAAAACCTCCTCGGCGTTGCATACCGACGGTCTGCTTGTCTTTGCGTTTTCTATTATATTAAGCGCCATATCAAGATCGGCGTCATCGTCAACGTAAACATGGCAAATACCCGTACCGGTCTGAATAACCGGAACCTTTGCGTTGTCAACACAAGCCTTGATAAGGCCTGCGCCGCCTCTCGGAATAAGCAGGTCAATATATCCCTCTGCGGTCATAAGATCGGTTGAGCTTTGACGTGTTGTGTCCTGAACCATATTAATAAAATTCTCGCAGAAACCGAGCTTTTTAAGTCCTCCGCGCAGTGCATTGACAATGGCATTTGCACTTCTGAAAGCTTCTTTGCCTCCCCTGAGCACGCAGACGTTTCCGCTCTTAAGAGCGAGAGCCGCCGCATCGGAAGAAACATTCGGTCTGCTCTCATAGATTATCGCAACAACGCCCATCGGAACAGCCGTTTTCTCAACAACAAGTCCGTTCGGAAGCTCCTCACGGTCGAGCACACGTCCGACAGGGTCGGGAAGCTTAACAACGTCTCTGATTCCGTCGGCCATGCCCTTTATACGGCTCTTGTCAAGGCTGAGTCTGTCTATCATAACGTCAGTTATCTTTCCTCTTGCGGCCTCAACGTCCTTTTTATTTTCTTCAAGAATCGCCGAGCAGTTCTCCTCAAGTGCGTCCGCCATGGCAAGCAGGGCATTGTTCTTATCCTCCGAGCTGAGCTTAGCCAGTTCGCTTCCGGCCGCCTTGGCCTGCTTCAAAATATCAAGTGTAGTCATCATAAATCACCGCCTAATAAATCTTGTTCCGACAGCCTTGCCCTCGACGATATCATAAAGAATATCGGGGTCTTCGCCGTTCGCAATTATCATGTCGCAATTATTTTCCGTACATATCTGAGCGGCATTGAGCTTTGTTCTCATTCCGCCGGTGCCGAGACTTGAGCCTTCGCCGCCGCCGAGAGCAAGGATATCGTCGTTGATCTCGGAAACAACGGAGATAAGCTTTGCGGTCGGATCGGAATGCGGATCCGCCGTGAAAAGCCCGTCAATATCCGAAAGAAGAATAAGTAAATCGGCATTGATGTTGATTGCGACCATAGCCGAAAGCGTATCGTTATCGCCGACCTTGATCTCCTCCGTCGCAACGGTGTCGTTTTCATTTATAATAGGAAGAGCCTTGAATTCAAGAAGCTTATCCATAGTGTTTTTGAAATTGATATGTCTTTCCTCATTTTCAAAATCCGAGCCTGTCATAAGAAGCTGGGCAACGGTGTGGTTATACTCCGAAAAAAGCTTATCATAGGTATACATCAGTTCGCACTGGCCAACAGCGGCTGCGGCCTGCTTGGCAGCAACATCACGAGGTCGTTCGCTTAACTGGAGCTTACCGGCGCCCATACCTATAGCACCCGAAGTAACAAGTATAATATCATGTCCCGCGTTTTTGAGATCGCTCATAACCTTGCAAAGCTCCTCGACACGTCTAATATTGATAAGACCGCTCGGGTGAGCAAGAGTCGATGTGCCGACCTTGACAACAATTCTCATGTCGTAAATCCTCCGTTAAGCAAAAAATACATATATGCATAATCAATTTATTTTATCACACTCCTTTATGATATGCAAGAAAAAACAGCATCAAAAATTAAAAACTTTTATCGAAAGCTTTCTCTCTTTCGCTTGCATTTGAGGACTTTAGATAGTATAATCAAATTATAAACATTTCACGGAGGAAAATTATGAATACGTTCTTCAGCAGCTTGAAGCAATGGAGCTTTGAGAATTTTCCCGAAAAGTTCGCCGCAGCATTGCCGAAGCTTATTGTTTTTATTCTTGTTATCGTCATTGGCTTTTGGCTTTCGAAGCTGGCGGGAAACCTTATGGTGAAAATACTCGAGAGCAAAAATGTCGACAAATCAATGCATCGCTTTGTGAACCGCTCAACGGTCATTTTCCTGAGAATAATTGTTGCCGTCATTGCACTTGAACAAATCGGATTTAATGTAAATTCATTCATCACCGCCCTCGGAGCTGCGGGAATCACGGCCGGACTCGGACTGCAAAACAGCATTGCGCAGCTCGCCGGCGGAGTTCAGATTCTTTTCAACAAGCCGTTCAAAAGCGGCGATTACGTTGAGATCGGAGATGTTCAAGGCAAGGTTCGTGAAATCAGATTTATGTACACAACTCTTGTAACAAACGACAACAAGCTTGTGGTTGTGCCGAATCAAAAAATAACCACCTCAACGCTTATCAACTACACCGCAAGGGACAAGATAAGACTTGACCTTACCTATTCTATCAGCTATGACGACGATATGGAAAAGGCCAAGAAGGTGCTCAAACAGGTTGTCGAGAGTGAACCGCTTCTTCTCAAAGAGCCGAAATACACGATCGGAGTTTCGAAACACGGTGCAAGCGGAATTGATATCGTCTGCTTCGTTTGGTGCAAGAGTGAAAACTACTGGCCGGCATATTTCAGTATGCAGGAAAAGGTTAAGCTTGCCTTTGACAAAAACGGAATACATATCCCCTATGATCAGCTTGACGTACATATAAACAAATGAAACGAGTGATTAGATGACAAACTTAATTGTCAAAACTTTTATAAAGGACTATAAAAATGTAACAGATTCCAAGGTCAGGATGAAGTACGGAATCCTCAGCGGCTGCGTCGGGATTGCGCTTAATGTTTTACTTTGCCTGATGAAATTCTTCGTCGGTTCAATAACGGGCAGTATCGCTATCACCGCCGACGCCGTGAACAACCTTTCCGACGCCGGTTCCTCAGCCGTAACGGTTTTCGGCTTCAAGATGGCCGGCAAGCCTGCCGATAAGGATCATCCGTTCGGCCACGGCAGAATCGAATATATCACGGCTATGATTGTTTCATTCATCATTCTTTTCATGGGTGTTGAACTTGCAATTCAGTCCGTCAAAAAAATTCGCACACCCGAGGACGTTAAGTTCAGTCTTATCGGTGCGGTTATAATTGCCGTTTCGATTCTCGGAAAGCTTTGGCTTGCCTTCTTCAACAAGAATCTCGGAAAGCGGATCGACTCCCCTGCAATGACGGCCGTTGTTGCCGACAGCCTCAGCGACATTGCCGCAACCTCGGTCACGTTGATTGCTCTTGTTCTTTCCGACTTTTTCCCGTCGCTTCATATTGACGGCTGGCTCGGAATTATCGTTGCCTGCTTCGTCTTAAAGGCAGGTCTTGATATATTCAGGGATACTCTAAGCTCTCTTATCGGTCAGCCGCCGTCAAAGGAGCTTGTCGAAGAAATGAAAAATAAAATTCTGTCCTATGACCACGTCAGCGGAATCCATGACCTTATTGTTCACAACTACGGTCCGGAGCATTTCTTTGCAACTGTTCATGTCGAGGTTCCGTCCGATATCGACGTCATGGTCGGTCACGATATAATTGACAACATAGAAAACGATATCAAAAAGGAAATGGGAATCGACCTTACTATCCACTACGACCCGATTGTCGTCAATAACGAACGTGTCACCGAGCTTAAGGAAATGACAGAAAACATTGTCAAGGGAATTAATCCCGAGTTCAGCATACACGATTTCCGTGTTGTTGACGGTCCCATGCACACAAACCTAATTTTCGACGTTGTTGTCCCCTACGGCTTTGCCGAATCGCCCGATGCCGTTATTGAGGAAATAAGCCTTAAAATTTCCGAAGTGAACAGCAGCTATTTTTCCGTCATAAAAGCAGAACATAGTTTTGTGTAAACTTAACAAATTATAACATTTTACACACAAGATATTTTTCGACAAAAAACTTGTCAATCTCTTTAAAAAATTTATCTTTTATAGTAAAATATTCATATAACTCTGAAAGGCGGATAATTAAATGAGAAGTGAACCGAATTATAACACCATACCTGTCGGACAGCTCGGTATTATCGCTCTTCCCGGTTGCGAAGAGCTTGCCAACAAGATCGACAATTACCTGATCAGATGGAGATTCCAGCGTAACAGCGAGCATAAGGATACGCTTGCTTTTGCAGGATATGAAAAATCAACCTATCTTATCAACATGGATTTCCCCCGTTTCGGTACAGGCGAAGGTAAAGCAGCGCTTAACCAGACGGTCAGAGGCTATGACATCTACATTCTTTGCGATGTTTTTAACTACGGCGTAACATACAAGATGTACGGAATTACCGTTCCGATGTCGCCGGACGAGCACTTTGCAAACCTCAAGCGTGCAATCAGCGCAATCGAGGGCAAGGCAAAGAGAGTATCCGTTATTATGCCGATGCTCTATGAGGGCAGACAGCACAAGCGTTCGAGCCGTGAATCGCTCGACTGTGCAATGATGCTTCAGGAGCTTCACAACATGGGTGTTGAAAACTTCATCACCTTCGACGCACACGATCCGAGAGTTATGAACGCAATTCCCCTTTGCGGATTTGAGAGCATATCCCCCGCCTATCAGATGATCAAGGCCGCAGTCAACAACGTTGACAACCTTAAGATCAATAAGGACAACATCATGATAATCTCCCCCGACGAGGGCGGAATGTCACGTTGTATTTACTATTCGACCGTTCTTGGCGTCGAGCTCGGAATGTTCTACAAGCGCCGTGATTTTTCGAGAATCGTTGACGGCAGAAACCCGATTATCGCTCACGAGTTCCTCGGTGACAACGTTGAGGGCAAGGACGTTATCATCGTTGACGATATGATTTCCTCAGGCGAATCAATGATCGAGGTTGCAACGAAGCTCAAGGAGCTCAAGGCTGCCAGAATTTATATTTTCTCGGCATTCGGACTTTTCTGTAACGGTTTTGATGCTTTCGATAAAGCATTTCAGGAAGGCATTATCGACCGTGTGTTCACAACTAACCTCATTTACGGTACACCCGAGCTTCTCAGCAAGGATTGGTACGTCAGAGTTGATATGTCAAAGTATCTTTCATATATTATCGATACCCTTAACCATGACACTTCAATCAGCGACCTTCTCGACCCCGCCGAAAAGATCAACACTCTGCTTGAGAAAAAAGGACTTAAATAAGAATAATAAATCAAAACATCTCTGCTTCATAGCTGGGTGTACGTAAGACAGTATTGCGCCGAGATTGACGAAGCGGCACAAAACCGCATGGAGCTGATCATGCGGTCGCTGGCAAAGCAAAACGGCGTGACCGAACAACTGAAAGCCGAAAACCAAATGGAATGGGTACGGCAAATGAACGCTTGCAAGGCACGGGCAGAGGAAATTGTGAAAATCGAATTGATTTACGATTGAGTGAGGAAGTCCGGG
>OKSC01000148.1_pt1 | contig 84898 bp, 72 predicted proteins | sample 1601161 | NCBI WGS metagenome assembly OKSC01 (sample SAMEA3541552, study PRJEB24748) | human gut metagenome | biome: human gut; feature: human-associated habitat; material: faeces | place: China | collected 2012 | reverse complement strand
GCGTTACGCTTCCGCCGTTCGGAATATAGGTGATTGTGTACTCTCTTGTCGTCCAATGAGCGTAAATCGTCTTATCTGCGGTGATGGTGTAGCTTGCGCCTGCGTCGCCGATCTTGTTGCCGCCCGTGGCTGCATCATACCAGCCTGCGAAAATATAACCGGATCTCGTCGTCGTCGGAAGCGTTACGGTTACGCCCTGCCACTTTGCATAGAGGTTCGTTGTGCCGCCGTCGGTTGAATAGCCGTTCGGATTCTTTATGTTCTGACCGTCGATGTATTTAACTGTCGGTTCGGTCGTTGCAACGCCCTCTGCCGAAGCTGTCCAGCCTTTGAACGTGAGGCCCATGGTGTCGGAGTTTCTGTCGATTGTTGCAGGTGCTGCCGCCGAATCGTTCTTGTTGTAAGTCAGCGTTCTGTTGTTGACATATTTGTTCGCCGAAAGCTTCTGATAAACGTCATATGTGAACTGCTGGTTCGTCATATTTACGGTTGTATTCGTATTGCCGTTGCCGTTGAACTTAACATAGAACTTGTGCGGTGTCCATACAGTATAAATATTGTATGTTTCGCCGCCGCAATCCTTATACATCTGACTTACGGTCGAAGCCGAAAGTGCCTGTCCTTTATCGTAGGCCTTTGTTCCGCCCGAGGTCTTTGACCAGCCGCTGAACGTGTAACCCGTCAAGGTCGGTACGGTTGAGCTGATTGAAGAAGCCACGCCGAACTTGAGAGTCTGCGGATTCGGAGACGGAAGATCGGCGACTATGCCGTCGGTTACCGCTCCTGCACTGTCGTTCGGTCTGAAAGCATTGTATTTGAGACTGAAGGTCTTGGACATCCAGCGTGAATAGAGCTTCGTTGTTGCGGTAATTGCAGCATTGCCCACCGCATTTCCGTTGGCATCGGTTATCTGCGTGCCTGCGGCATTCCACCAGCCGAGGAACGTGAAGCCCTCACGGGTCGGCACATAAACATCGGTTATCTGCGAGCCGTGTTCAAGATCCTGATAATGAGCTGTAAGCTTCTCATTTCTTGAGCTAAGGTCATTGACATAAACCGCCGTTGCACTTGCCGAACCTGTTACCTTGCTGACCCAGCCGAGGTATGTGCTTGAATCGGCTACATACGCTCCATCGGAGAATATCTCTGTTCTTTGGAGCGAGATATTACCCAAGGTCAGAGTGCCGGGAACGGTTGAGCCGTCAACGCTGTTTTCGCTGAACCTTATCTGGTAATAGTTATTTGCCGGAACAGTGAATTGCATTGCAACCGTACCTGAGCCTGCTGGGACCTGGATATAAGCCGATTCGTGTGAAGTATAACTCGTTGAGGTTGCGTTCGGGTAGAAGAAGATAAACGGAGCTATCTGCATAGCCGTCGTTGCCTGATAGTCCATCAAAAGAGTGTACTTCTTGCCTGCTTCAAGCGTTGAACGGTAGCTTGACAAATTATCATAAGTATTTGTGTAGCAATCTGTTCCGGTCGGCTTGAGAGTAATCGCTCTTGCGTCCGAGTCAAATGATGATGTGCCGCTAACCGTATTCATACCGTTTGAAGAAAGAACGATATTTCCGTCCGGGTCTTTGAGAACAACATTTTTGAGATCCAAATCCGCACGGAAACGGTTTGCTCCGTCTTCGTTGCAGAAATAGAAAATCATGTTAAAGAAATACTGTGTTCCTGCCGTAAACGAGCGTCTCAGCTCAACGGACTCATAGCCGTTGGACGGCTTTTTATTCTCGGTATAGCCTGTATTAACTCCGCCATTGTACCAATAGCCGTCATTCGTGCTGAAGCCGAGAACCACGGAATCGTAACCAGAATTGCCATGCTCTTCATTGAACTGCGAATAATAGTCGTTGATTCTGTACTCATAGCTGAGGGTATATTCGCCGGTTTTGGATGCGGTATAGGTGTTTGACTTAAAGGAATCAAAAACCTCGCCGTTGCCGTTAATTGATGATCTGTCATACTTAACATTGAGTGCGGTATCGCCCTCAACATCCTTTGCTATTGAGTATGTATAAGGCTTGGTCTGATCCGATAACGGATTTGTCATCGCCTGACCCTTGCACGCTTTATACGAGTTCATCAGGATATCAAAGCTGTTGTTATTGCTTGCCTTTGAAACAAAGCTGTCAAAATCGAACTCGTTATCGAGCAGAAGTGCTTTTTCCGTCAGCGCCCAGTGAGCATAAACAGTCATGTCGCTGCTGCCCATTACGGATGAAGCCGTTACACGGTCGCCGCCGTCCGGAGCTGTGAACCAGCCGAGGAAACGGTAGTTATCACGAACAGGCACAGGCATTGTGCCGATGCTGCGACCGTAGAACTGTTGAATTGCATTCGGAGAATAGGTTTGATTTGCCGAACCGCTCTCAACAAGCTCAATCTTAACCTTATAGTTATTGTATTTGACCGTGCCGTAGCTCGGGCTGTAGGTAAACACTTGAACAAATTCCGCATTTGCCGCCTGGTACGCATCGGGAGCAAGCGTCCTTGACGTTGTTGCCTGGTTTGCGGTTTGGTCGAAAACAAATCTGTCGCTGTAGTTTTCACCGCTTGCCTTGTAGCATCTGTTACCGTTCTTGTCGCAGATATCAAGTGTCAATGTAAGCGTGCCGCCGTCAAGTGTCTTTGAGCCGCTGACATAAACAACTCTGTATGTATAATTGGTATTTGCCTTGAGCTTGCCTGCAATCGGGAATCTGAAATATTCCGCACCCGTCGTCGGTGTTCCGTTGAACGTAAACGTGCTGTCTGTTTGGTCGAACGTTGCCGTTACTCCGTTGCCGGGGCTTGAAGTAAATGTCGGAGAATAGAAATTATTGCCCGATTTATATGTTGTAGGCTGAGTGAGAAGGTTAACTCCGCTTGATCCGTCATTCGGGTCAAAATATATCTTGTTTTGATCAATGAAGTAGAAATTAACCATCGTCAGCGAGGTATCATTGACTGCGGCGACCCACTCATAGGCAGTGGTATCTCCGTCAAACCTCGGAACGGTGATTGTTTCTGCTCCGTCGGTGAATACGGGAACGCCTCCCTGAAGCTCCATCTTTTGACGGGTGGTATTTGAAGACGTGAAAAATGCCGGAAGAGAAGCAAGCGTTTTGCCGTAATAATCCGAAGGAACTATCGACTCGTTCGTCAACGCACACTTGCCGACATATGTATATCCCTCGTATGTATCGGGAGTGAAGTATACATTATCACGGGCGTCGTATGTTATTTCATACTGCTCGCCGCCATCAATCTCAATGATTTTGTAGTTGCCGTTGCCGAGCTTTTCAAGGCCGAGGTTGTATTCACGGGCTGTGCAGTTCGTTTTAAGAGATTTGCCGGCTATCAAATTGTCTATTGCCGAATTCAATTCATTAGCGATTGCGGCAATGGTTTTACTCGAATAAAAGCGTCCGTCAAGCTTAACAAGTTCTTTATAAGCCCTTTCGTAATTGGTGCAAAACGTTGTAAATTCCGTTCCGCTATAAAAATAGCTGTTAAATGACGAGCCGTTATAAGTAATTCCGAGGTTTGGAAAATTGTTTTGTGCTCTCATTACCGCTTTACGAAGATCGCCCTTATCATTCTGATAAACTTTAATAGGCATAACTCCGGCGTTAGTTATTTTATCGGTGCTCTGAGAGTTAAAGTATGTCGCCTTAACTTTATATACTTTTTCTGAACCGGCAGCCTTCATCAGTTCAATATCGACCGGGCCGTTGTACTTTACGCCTTCTGCCTCATAATCGCCCGGGGAATCAAAGGAGCCCTCATTAGCTATTATTTTTTTATAATTGTAGTACAAAGTCCTTGCACTGCCGAAATTGTTTTTATCTCTTTGATTTTCTGTTTGACTGACCGTTTCTTCCTTATCCGTTGCATCAGCTACATACCATGCACCTTTATCGGAACTTTTATCACTTGTGACAAATAGTCCTGCTGAAAGATTGGGTATATATTTCAGATTTGAATAACGGCTGGTATCAACATAAAGATAGGTTGTCGGAGCCGTCAGCCAAGTGTGGTTGGAGTTGGGATTTGTACCGCCCCAAAAACCTCCGTTGCCCTCAAAGTATTTTAAATATACAAAAGTCTTTCTCGGGAGATATGTGCTCGAACTTGTATTAAACCAATCATTAGGACTATTATTGGAGGCTGATGTACCGAACCAGTCCGGGAACTGGGCGTATAATTGGGTTCCTTTAACGCCAAGCGGTTTACTCGACTTAGCTGTTGACGAAAACGGAACCATACTTCTGTTTCCGCCGGAAACGCTGTTAGGATAACGGTCACCGCCGGCTGCGTCACTGTGAACACCTGATACCCATGTAATGTTACCTGCATCATGGTTATCACCTGCTTCATTTCGGCTATCCATAGCTGTACCGGAAGGCTGAATATACGGTTTATACACATATGTATAGGCAACTGCCTGCTTTTCATATCCGTCAACCGCATCGGTATATTTAACCGTCCAGCGGATATAGTATCCCGTTGTTGCAGCCGTAAGAGATGGGCTGGTTGATTCTTGAGTAATGGTGGCTTTTTTATATACTCCGTCATCGCTAAAAGTCAGGCTTTTTATCGAGCCGCCCGAAATAACACTGCCGCTTGCGTTTAATGCTGTTGCACTGAGCGAAACATTTTGGGTCGTATCAAGGTTTGCATATGAGAAATACACATAACCATTTGTATCATAGCTTTGCTTTGTTGTTGCCGCACCTGCGGTTGCTGTATTAACCGTATTCTGGATAAACCACTGGAAATTAGCTGATGATCTTGTGTGAGAAGAATCAATGTTCGGAGCAAGGTAAATTGTCTCGGGAACATAAAAATACAAGGGAGCCGACAACGGTGTTGTGGTCTTCATGCTTCCTTTGAGGTTTGTCTGTGCCGTTGAGATTGCAGATGCAGGATTAGTGTAAGAGCCTGCCGCCGCAGTGGGTACACAAAGCGTCTTGATATATGACTTAACATAGCCCTCAATCGTTGACCAATTGCTTGCCGATGTGTTGACGCCTGAGTTGAGGAACCGGCTGTAATATTTACGAGCCGTAGCTTTGCTTGTGAGGGTTGCATTAAGCCTTACGGTCGAAATACCGGAGCAATACTCATCAAAACCGACAAACGGATTAAAACGAAGCGAATATTCAAAACGGATATAAGTTGAATAAACATTATTGCTGAAGGAAGCAATCTGAAGCTCTGTTCCGCCCGATGTCGTCTTTTTAAGATTGTTCTTCGCAGTTGTAATATTACCGTCGAGCTTGTAAAGTCCACGAACCCATGAACGGTCGTTCTTTTCATCCGAACGGTCAACGTCCGGGCAGTAGATCGTCGGAGCTGTGTTCTGACTGCCGGCATTATTATTGATAGTTTTGTTCTTTCTGAAATACTTTGCAGCATCTGAAGATGTATAAGAAACATTTCTGATTGCGTTCAGATAGTTCTGGTTTGCACCGCCGTCGGAATCGAACTCTACAAATCCGGCTCTGAGATTCGGAACCTGTTTGAAATTCGAATATCTCGACGTGTCGATCATGATATCTGCCGCCGCATATCCGTAGCTGTCGCCGTCAGTACCCGGCTTACCTCCGAAATAGCCTTTGCTGACCTTATCGTCGGTTATCAGATTCATGGGGTTGTATGACTGTGAGCTGTCCCACGGAGTATTATAGATTCTCGAACCTTCACCGAAATAGATTCCGTTGGTTTTATATTTTGCAAACGCGAGAAGCACACCCGAACCGTCCGGGTTGAAATAATTATTATCAATCGGCATATCAAGTCCTCTGGGGTAAAGGCTTGCATTGAAATTGATAAGCGGAGCTGTGAGAGTTGAGCCGGTGCTGACCCACTTGGATCCGACATTGCCGCCCTTTACGGCATCCACACCTGTTATAAACGAATAAGTCGTTGACTCGGCAGGGTTACCGTTTATGCCGCCGTAGGTTCCGTAATAATACTGTCTTGTTGTCATACCTGCCTGAGCGAGCAGCGGGAATTTAATGCCCGTATAGGCATAGGTCGTGTACGAACCCGAAGCAGTCGTATACACGATATTCCAGCGGATAATATACTGCTTGTTCTCCTCGAAATTCGCCATGGAAAGGCTCTTGATCGTCTTTGTAACGGTTGACGAAGAAGCCGACAGCGACTTTTCCGACGACATGTATGAACCGTCAGTAAAAGCAACATTTGTTACCCTGTTTGCACTTGATGCATTGAGGCTTGCATCAAGAACGGTTATTGAAATAGTTACACTTCTTGCCGTTGCACAGGAGAAGCTGAACACGCCGGTTTCTGAAGTCGGCTCGCTGACCATGCCGCTTGACGTTGCGTTCAGAAAATACTCCGAGTCCCTTCCGCCTGCCTTGATATAGACAAGCTCCGGCATTAAGATATTGTACTTTGCAAAGGTGCTGGAATCGCTTCCTGCCTCTGTAAGTGCATGGTCGCTCTTGCTGACCAACGCTTCCGATATCACAGAACCGATATCGAAGAAGCAGAAGGTAGTCAAAAGCATAACAAGACAGAGCAGTACGCTTACCGTACTCCTCCCAAGTTTCGAAAGTTTTCTTTTCATGATATTTACCTCCCATGTTCGGAAACACATAAAGCCCCAATGCACACGGTGCGTTTCCATATTAGATATTTAGAAAAGTTTTACTGTAAGATGAATCAACAATAGCCCACTTTCCCTATACATACATTTTTATATTATCATAATTAAACTTCAATTTCAACTATATTTTTATATTGTTTAAAAACTTTTTAGTGCATATATTGCACAAATTTTATTGAATAAAGTCATAATCGACATGATTCCGCCGTGATATTACAAGAGAGAATTATAATTTAGTAAATAGTATACAAAATTATTGCCTCCGTCATCGGTATGTTGTGAAAATAATACCACGAAGCCGACCGGCACAACATACTAAAATTTTTCGACAAATGTACGTTTCACATGGGGCGATGACCGCATCGAACCGAAGACAGCATAAGTCAAGCCGCCCGGTCTGATTCAGGCCGAACGGCTTTGATTTTGTTTTATGACATGAGTTTTCAGTTTCTTTCTGCGATTTTTTTGAGATTTTCCCAACTGATTCGTGCCGACTCAAAAACGTCGAGCGGCGTCGAATCCTGTTCGATTATAATATACTCGATTCCCGAATCACGGCACGCTCTGTAGCACTCGTCAAGGTCAAGATTACCCGTGCCGATCTCGGCAAAATCACGAACAAAATTGCCCTCGGCATCTTTAATAATGCGATAATCCTTGAAGTGACACACGCTGATACGCTTGCCGAGCTTTCTGATATATGACGCAGGGTCAACTCCGCCCGTCTGCGCCCAATGTATGTCAAAAATGAAGCTTATCAGCTCGGGGTCAAGCTCCGTGAGCATCTGATAGCCCGTTTTGCCGTTCGGATATCTCATGAATTCGAAATGGTGATTATGGTATGCAAATTTCATGCCTGCCGCATGGAGCTTCTCGACAGCGGGGGTAAGCTCCTCAACCAACTTCTTGACGCCGTCCTCGCCACGGTACTTTTCTTCGATCCAGCCGATTCCGACATTCTTGCATCCGAGAGCCTTGTGCTCCTCGATAACCGCATCGGTGTCGTTGACGATTCTGTCGAACGAAAGGTGGGTTAAGCAAACCTCCATGCCGTGCTTTTTGCAAAGCTTTGCAACGTCATAGTTATTGAGGAAACCTATGCCCGATACCTGAACGGTATCAACACCCATATCCTCAAGCTTTGCAAGAACATTGTCGAGATCCTCAAGCGAATCTATTACCGAGTGAAAATTATAAAGAGTAAATCCGAGCTTCATAGTCATTCTCCAATCACAAATTTATTGTCACCGCAGATAACCGTAACCTTTATCGGCTTATCCGATTTTACCGTTATATTCGGCTTTTCGTTTTCGCCGCTTCTCGCCTCACAGATCAGGTCGGCATATGCGTCTCTGCCGACAGGAATACGCTTGATTCCGTGGCGTTCAAGATTCTTCACATGCCATACAATCTCGCTTTTCTCTGCGTGAACCTGAATTCCGAGAACGTATTCAATGAGCACGGTTATCGGAATGATTCCTGCCCAGCCGACGAAATCTCCCTTTGCCGGGTTGCCGGGGTTAGCCGATTCGGGGGCATAGTTTTCAAAGAATGTGCCCGTCTTGCGGTAAACCTCCATCATGTTTTCGTAGTGGTTGAGGGCGATTTCATGAGCGAGCTTTTCCCTGCCGCACTCGGAAAGACCCTTTATTACCATATAATTTGTCGGTGCCCAAACGCCGCCGTTCCAGTATGCGCCGTCGTCCGAATAATCGGGGTGATCTGCCGAAAGAGCGGGCACACGGTGCGGACGTTTAAATTCCTTTTCATTTTCAAGATGAGCTATGAAATCGGCTTTTCTCTCCTCGGGAACGCCGTCGGCAAGCAAACCCCAGTAGCTTGCAATACTCTTGACCTTGAGCAGCTCACCGTTGCCTCTGCGGTCAAAATAGTATTTATCTTCCTCCGACCACATTTTTTCGTTGATGAATTTTGTAAGGTATTCAACCTCTTTTTGAAGCTCGTCAACGCCGTCTGTTATGTCAAGCTCCCTTGCCATTTTCAGAAGCTCCTTGCAGCTGAGAAGAGCCTGGAAGTTTGCGTCGATCCAGGACATAAAGCCGTGGTGGAAGGTCTCAACCTGCCAATCCTCAACTCCGGGAACGGCTTCAAGGTCGGTTCTCGGCTGATTGTCCATTCCGCAGCCCCAGCCGCTCGACCAATAGGAACCGTCCTGCCAGCGATGGTAGTTACGCATCCATCTGTGGTAACAGAGAAGCGGATAATAAACATCGGCAAGGCGCTTTTTGTCGCCGTAGTTCTGATAGTACTGCCACTCGCACCACGCAAGAATCTCGGGACCTGTGCTTACGGGGTCAAGGCGGTGAAATTTCGAATAACCGTTTGTTTCGTGGTACTGTCGGCCGATAAAGCCGTCCGGCTCCTGCTTGCAATAGAAATCATCGAGCGTGCCTTGGAATTTGAACACGCTGTCGCCGTATTTGCCGAACATCAGCATGAAGCAGCTGTCCCAAAGAAAGATGTCGCCGTTGAATGCGGCATCAATGTACGGGGAAACAAAGCCGTTCTCCTCGGTCGGCTTGCCGAGATTCGAGAATGCGATTTTCCACGCCTTATAGTAGGCTTCGATTGAGTCGGCGTGACCGTCCCAAACAGGCTCCGGGAGCTTATCCTTGTTGCTCTCAAAGTCGGGCAAATCAGTCATATTCGGCTTGCGGCCGATGAAGGAATTGTGCTTTTCAACGTCCTCAAGCTCCAAGAAATAATCTTTATATTCCGGCATATATTGTCCTTTCGTTTTGTTGATGATCGTTTTATTCCTCAACCATTCCCTGCAGTTCGTCCCAAAGAGAATATTTGTCAAGCAATTCATCGTTCTTTAAATTGAGCAGGTCGGTAAATTCGAGCAGCTTTTCGTAATCGGTCTGAATTTCTTCCGTATTCAGCTTTTCCTGAATATCCTCAATTTCTTTTTCAAGCGAGGCAATGTCATTTTCCGTTCTTGTCAGCTGAGTTTTGAGCTTTCGCTGTTGCGAAGCCTGTTCCTTTTTCAGCTTGTAATCATTGACCTTTTCAACCTTTTTCGCCGTATCCGTATTTACTGCGGCAGGCTGACGAGCCGCCTTTTTTTCAATATAATAGTCGTAATTGCCGAGGTATTCGGTAAATCCGTTCTCGTTAAGTTCCAGAATTCGTGAGCTGAGCTTGTTTATAAAATATCGGTCGTGGGAAACTATCAGCATTGTGCCGTCATAGTCGAGCAGGGTGTTTTCAAGCTCCTCACGGGAGAATGCGTCAAGGTGGTTCGTCGGCTCGTCCAAAAGCAGAAGATTGTAGCCGCCGAGCATGAGATTGAGCAGTGCGATTCTCGCTCTTTCACCGCCGCTCAGCTCGGAAATCTTCTTAAAAACGTCGTCGCCCTTGAAAAGGAACGCCGCCAATGCACTGCGAACCTGAGTTTGTGTCATTTTCGGATACTTTGACCAAACTTCCTCGATAGCTGTTTTGTTAAGGTCAAGCCCTGCCTGAACCTGGTCGAAATAGCCCTTAAAAAGATTTTCGCCGAATATAAATGTACCCTCGTCGGGAGAATACTGCCCCATCAGCGTTTTGAGAAAGGTCGTCTTGCCGCAGCCGTTGTCGCCGAGAATGAACACCCTTTCGCCCCTCGTTATGTGCAGCGAAGCGTTGCGGAACACCGTCTTGCTGCCAAAGCGTTTTGCCAGCCCGTCGGCGATAATAACGTCGTTGCCGCTGACGCATTTCGGCTCAAAGCGAAATCGGATTCGCTCAACCTTGCTGTCGGGAACAACAAGCTGCTCCTTGATTCTGTCAATCTGCTTGAGCTTGCTTTCGGCGGTTTTGATGTTCTTCTCCCTGTTCCACTGCCTCTGCTGAGCCACAACGCCCTCAAGACGCTGTATCTCCTTCATATCCGTTTCGTATTTATCCTCAATCGCCTTTTGCTCGGCCTTCTTTTTTATAAGGAATTCGGAATAATTACCCTTGAAGCAACGCACCTTGCGATTTTCAAGCTCCACGGTCTTGTCCGTTATTTTATCGAGGAAATAACGGTCATGGGATATTACAAATATTGCACCGTTGTAATTTCTCAGGAAGTTTTCGAGCCACTCAACCGATTTGATGTCGAGGTGGTTAGTCGGCTCGTCAAGAAGCAGAAGATTGCTCTTTGAAAGCAGGAGCTTCGCCAGCGCAACCTTGGAACGCTGACCGCCCGAGAGCTTATCCGTGGTCAGCTTGAAATCGTCCTCTGTGAATCCGAGACCGAGAAGCGCACTTCTTGTACGGCTTCTGAATGTCAGACCGCCCTCGTTATTGAATTTAGTCGTCAGCTCGTCCTGAAGCTGTAAGTCTTTCTCCATGTCGCCGAGGTTATGCTCAAGGCGGTAATTGACCTGATTTATCTCAATTTCAAGGTTCATCAGGTCGTCAAAAACGCTGATAAGCTCATCGTAAAGGGTCATGCCCTTCTTTGAGCAGGTGTGCTGCTCCATGTAGCCGAGCCTTGCGTCCTTGCCGATAACGACTACACCCTCCGTCGGCTCAAGCTCACCTCTGATTAGCTTCAATATCGTGGTTTTGCCCACGCCGTTTGAGCCGATAAAGCCAACCTTCTCTTTATCGTTTATTTCAAAATTCACATTTCTGAAAAGCTCACGTTCGCCAAAGGAGAACGCAAGATTCTGAAAACTCAATACTGTCATAATACACTCCGAAATTTGATACAAACATTTTACAACATCGGAGGAAAGAAAACAAGTGCTAAAAAGAAAATAAACGGCCTCTTGCCGCAAAATTGACAAGAGGTCGTGATTAATTCCAATGATTTTCAACTGTAAATATCGTTGCCGTTTTTTTCTTCGTTAATTTCATAGACGGAAAGCCTGTCATTATTGACGAAGGCGGTGAAAATCCTGCCGATCGGCGGAAAATTACCGTCTTTCAACGCTTTTCTGAGCCAAACCTCATTCTTGCCGCAGGCCTTGAGGTTCTCAAACAGAATTTCACCGTCGGAAACCACAACGATCGGAGAAGTCTCCTTTTCGGGATGCATACCCATGTCCTGCGGATTCATTGGCCTTAATGTCGATTTCGGAAGAAAGCTCAGCTGGCCGTTCGGCTCCATGACGACGGTTTGCAAGTCATCAATATTGAAATAGCCGTTGATTCTGCACTGGGTCAGGAATTCGTTCAAATCGAGCTTCGATTTCTTGAAATTCTCACGGTAAAGAGTACCGTTATCCATAAGAATAACAGCCTTGCCTACAAAAAACCTGCGGAATTTGATTGATTTATTTGCCAGAACAGAAAACAGCACCGCAAAAATGCCGTAAATAACAATGGCTACGGCAGGCTTCCAGCATTCTTCAAGCGGGCTGAACGCCATATCGGCGGCAATCGAGCCGATAGTTATGCCGTTGATGTAGTCAAAAAGGCTGAGTTGAGACACCTGACGCTTACCCATCAATTTCGTCAGAAAAAAGAGCTCAATGATTGAAAGAATAGCAGTTAAGCAAATTTTTAAAATTTCCATAATATCACCTACATTATTATTGACGCTTTAACGAATAATAACCGTGACGGATATATTTTGACATTCTTATTTCTCAACTCGCAAATATCAACATATTGTGTATTTAAAAATTACAATCTGCTTTTTGTACAATATGCTGAAAATAACACAACATTTATTTGACAATAACAAGCATACCACAATATGTAGTTGCTGTATCTATGCTGATATGTAATATATTGTGTTTTTCGTGATAAAATTCATTTTTTTATCCTGAATAAAAAAATATTGAACTTTGCCTTATTTAGTGTTATAATCTTAAAGGTTTTATAGTAAATATGGATATTTGCCATCTTTATGGCATAAATGAGAGAATTATCTTTTTACATATATATATAAATTTTAAGGAGTGTAACGGGTGGATAAGATATATATCAACGGCGGAAAGCCGCTCCACGGCGAAGTTACCGTCAGCGGCGCAAAGAATGCCGCTGTCGCAATTCTTCCGGCAGTTATCCTTGCACAGGATGTGTGCAGGGTCGAGAATATCCCCGACATCAGCGATGTTACGATGATGATAAGAATCCTTCATCAGCTGGGTGCAAAAATCACTAAGGTTGACGCAAACACTTACGATATAGATTCTTCAACAATTAATTCATACGTCGTTTCCCACGACATGACAAAGCATCTCAGGGCTTCATACTACCTCATAGGCTCTTTGCTGGCTCGTTTCGGCAGAGCTAAGGTTGCCATGCCCGGCGGATGCAATTTCGGCGTTCGTCCGATTGACCAGCACATCAAGGGCTTTGAGATCCTCGGCTCGACCGTTTCTCTCAAAGAAAACGCTATGATTGACGTTGAAGCTCCAGACCTCACCGGCGGACTTGTCTATTTCGACGTGGTTTCCGTCGGCGCAACTATCAATCTCATGCTCGCCGCCGTTAAGGCAAAGGGCCTGACGATTATTGAAAATGCCGCCAAGGAGCCGCATATCGTTGACCTTGCAAACTTTTTGAATTCCATGGGAGCAGACGTTCGAGGCGCAGGTACCGATGTTATAAAAATCCGCGGCGTTGAGCATATGCACGGCTGCACATATTCGATAATCCCCGACCAGATCGAGGCCGGCACATTCATGGTTGCCGCAGTCGCAACTCAGGGCAATGTTCTCGTTAAGAACGTTATCCCGAAGCATCTTGAATCAATCACCGCCAAGCTTATTCAGTGCGGCGCAACGGTTGAGGAATACGACGATTCCGTTCGTGTAATCGGCAACGGCAGACCGGGCAAATGCAACATTAAGACCATGCCTCACCCCGGTTTCCCGACGGATATGCAGCCTCAGTTTGCAACAATGCTTTCGATTGCCGACGGTACAAGCATAGTTTCCGAGGGCGTTTGGGACAGCCGTTTCCAGTACGTTGAGCAGCTCGCAAGAATGGGTGCAAATATCTCCGTCAACGGCAAGGCTGCCACTATCGAGGGAGTTGAATACCTCAACGGTTCCCCGGTTAAGGCGGATGACCTCAGAGCCGGTGCGGCAATGCTTATCGCAGGTCTTATCGCAAGGGGTACAACCTCGATTGAAAATATAGTATATATCGACCGCGGCTACGACAACGTTGTAGGCAAATTCCGCAACCTCGGTGCAGATATTGTCCGAGTCAGCGAGGAGGACAAGCCCAAGCCGCTGGAGAATACACAGGTAGGTTAAATTATAAGCTGATTATATGCCCCGAGCAGATCGGGGCAATATTTTTGTTATACAGGAAGGTACATATGGCACGTTTTTGTTCACTCTTTTCTTCAAGCAGCGGTAACTGCACATATATAGGCTCTTCAAGCGGCGGCGTGCTTATTGATGCCGGAGTGAGTGCAAAGCAGATTTCCCTGAAGCTCAGCGGCATCGGCGTCAGCGAAAAGGACATCGGTGCTGTTTTTGTTACCCATGAGCACAGCGACCACGTTAAGGGCTTGCGTGTTTTTGCTTCAAAATACAATATCCCCGTCTATGCAACCGAGGGAACGATTCGTGAGCTTGAAAAAATGGGCATTATAAACGGCAAATTCCCTGTTTTCCCGATTGGCAGCGGCATTGAATGTAACGGTCAGCTTGTTGTTCCGTTCCGCACCTCGCATGACGTTGCCGAAAGCTGCGGCTATTCGGTCACAACGAGCGACGACAGAAAAATATGCGTTGCGACGGATACGGGAATCGTCACCGGCGAGATGAGAGCGGCTCTCACGGGCTGCGACCTTGCGCTTGTTGAGAGCAACCATGATATCGGAATGCTTCGCAACGGCAGCTATCCCTATCTCCTGAAACGCAGAATTCTCTCCGACGTCGGACATCTTTCGAATATCGCATGCGGCGATTTTGTCACCGAGCTTGTAAAAAGCGGCACAACAAGGCTGGTTCTCGGCCATCTGAGCAAGGAAAATAATATTCCGTCGTTGGCATACAGAACGTCAAAATCGGCACTTGACTGCATGGGTGCGACAGAAAACAGGGACTACATACTCAAGGTTGCAGGCTCTGAGGAGCCGGAAATGGCGGTGCTTTGATGTTAGGCGTTACGATAATCTGCGAGGCAAAGCTGAAAGAAAAGTATCTCCGGGACGCATCGGACGAATATGTTAAGCGGCTCGGCACTTATTGCAGGCTGAATATCATTGAGCTTTCGCCGAAAAAGCTCCCCGAAAATCCGTCCGAGAGCGAAATTGCCAATGCTTTGAATGCCGAGGGCAGGGAGATACTTTCTAAGATTCCTAACGGTTCAAAGGTCTTTTCAATGTGCATCGAGGGCAGGCAGCTCAGCTCCGAAAAGCTCGCAAAGGAAATTGACTCCTGCGGCGTGCTCGGCTTCAGCAATGTTGTCTTCATCATCGGCAGCTCATACGGCCTTTCCGATGAGGTGAAAAAGCGTTCGGATTTCAGACTTTCGATGTCAGAGATGACATTTCCGCATCAGCTGGCAAGAATCATGCTGCTTGAACAGATTTACAGAGCCTTTCGCATAAACAGCGGCGGGAAATATCATAAATAAGGCGATTTGCAAAAAAATTTTATTTAAAGTCTTGACAAGAGAAAAAAGTCATGTTAAAATTCGTACAAATAAAATATTTAAAGACGATGACGAAGAGGACTTAAAGCGGTAGCTTTTCAGAGAGTCGGCGGCCGGTGAAAGCCGATAAGTGAGTTTTGAGTTTGTAGCTTCTGAGTCGGAGGGAAGAAAGATTTTCAAGTAGAACCCTCTCGTAAGGCTGCGTAAAAGCATAGGACTTGTTGGAGTCTGAAGTGGCGTTCATTGAACGCAATTTGAGTGGTACCGCGGGTAGTAAATCAGTAATTACAACTCGTCTCAAGGCAAAGAAGCCTTGAGACGGGTTTTTCTTTTTCTTGACGGATCTTTTTCCGTTATACAGCCCAAAGCTCCCTCGGCATATAAGAATATAGCCTTCGAGACCTTTGAACTGTCTAACGAAAAAATCTCTCGTCAAATAGGTTGTATCTTTTCCTGTTATACAGCCCAAAGTTTTAATCAATACTAACATACTTTTATTGTCTGAAAATCTATAAAATAACGAAAGGAATGGTCACAAATGAAAGAAATGACAGGCTTGAATTTTAAGATCAACGAGATGGCTCAGCGTATCAAGGAGCTTCGTGAAATCGTGGGCTTTACCCCTGCCGACATGGCGGAAAAAACCGACATGACTATCGAGGACTATATCGCTTGCGAACGTGGCGAAAAGGATCTCACGTTTGCTTTCCTGTACAGATGCGCAATAGCGTTCAACGTTGATGTTAACGATATTATCGAGGGTAAAAGCCCCGTTCTTGCGTCATATACGGTCACAAGAAGCGGCGAGGGTCTTGAAATCGACCACGCTCACGGCATGGAGTATTACAACCTTGCGGCGGCGTTCAAGAATAAGATTTGTGAACCTCTTTTCGTTAGGTGCGACCCGAACGAGGGCAGCGACGATATTGCCCTCACAACCCATGAAGGCCAGGAGCTTGACATCGTTGTCAGCGGCACGCTGAGAGTTCAGGTCGGCAACCACGTTGAGATTCTTCACCCCGGCGATACGATTTATTTTGACAGCTCAACGCCCCACGGCATGATTGCCGTTGACAAGGAAGAAACAACCTTCTACGCTCTCGTTTTCAACCCGGCCGGTGAGGTTGTTACGCCGAAGAACACGATTGACGATGAATCACCCAAGCGTTCGGGCACGGGCAAGCGAATTTACCACAACTTCATCCATCCCAAGGAGGACGAAAACGGTAAAGTTCTTTCGCTCTCATACGAGAATGAGGATAAGTTCAACTTTGCATTCGATATCGTTGACGGCCTCGGCAAGAAGCTTCCCGATAAGCTTGCAATGCTTCATATTGACAAGAACAAGAATGAACGTCGCTTCTCATTCAAGGACATGATGGAATATTCCGCTCAGACGGCGAACTACTTCAAATCGCTCGGCATCAAGAAGGGCGACAGGGTTATGATCGTCCTCAAGCGTCATTATCAGTTCTGGTTCTCGATTCTTGCGCTTCACAAGATAGGCGCAATCGCAATCCCGGCGACACACCTGCTCCAGGAGCATGACCTTGACTATCGCTTCAATGCGGCGGGAGTCAGCGCAATTCTCTGCACCTCGGACGACGACACGGCGCATCAGGTTGACCTTGCGGCGAAGAACTCCCCGACGCTCAAAACGAAGATTATCGTCGGCGAGCCGAGAGAAGGCTGGCACGACTTTAACGACGAGGTTAAGCTCTTCAGCAAGGAATTTGAACGCACCGAGGACAGTGCCTGCGGCAACGACAAAATGCTCATGTTCTTCACCTCCGGCACAACGGGCTATCCGAAAATCGCAACTCACAACTTTAAATATCCTCTCGGCCATTTTGTAACGGCCAACTACTGGCACTGCGTAAATCCCGACGGACTTCATCTGACAATCTCCGACACGGGCTGGGCAAAGGCTCTTTGGGGCAAGCTCTACGGACAGTGGCTTTGCGAGGCAGGCATATTTGTTTACGACTTCGACCGCTTCCACGCTTCCGACATTCTGCCGATGTTCAAGAAGTATAACATCACAACCTTCTGCGCACCGCCGACTATGTACAGAATGATGATCAAAGAGGACCTCACCAAGTATGACCTCAGCTCAATCGAGCATGCTACGATTGCAGGCGAGGCACTCAACCCCGAGGTTTTCCGCCAGCTCAACAAGCTCACCGGCCTCAAGGTTATGGAGGGCTTCGGCCAGAGCGAGACAACTCTCGTTGTCGGCAACCTCTTCGGTTCGGAGCACAAGCTCGGCTCAATGGGCAAGCCTGTTCCGACCTTTGACGTTGACATCGTTGACCCCGACGGAAAGAGCGTCGGCGTAGGTCAGGAGGGTGAAATCGTAATCAAGGCCGAGCGTGACAAGGTTCCCTGCGGACTCTTTATCGGCTACTACGGCGACGAGGAAAAAACCTCCGAATGCTGGCATGACGGACTTTACCACACGGGCGACGTTGCATGGAGAGACGAGGACGGCTTCTACTGGTATGTCGGCCGAATTGACGACGTTATCAAATCCTCCGGCTACCGCATCGGACCGTTTGAGATTGAGAACGTTATCATGGAGCTTCCGTATGTTCTTGAATGCGGTGTTTCCGCCGCTCCCGACGAGGTAAGAGGTCAGGTTGTTAAGGCTTCAATCGTCCTTACAAAGGGCACGGAGCCGACCGAGGAACTCAAAAAAGAGATTCAGACCTACGTTAAAGAGCATACCGCACCTTATAAATACCCGAGAATCGTTGTATTCAAGGATGAGCTTCCCAAGACAACGAGCGGAAAAATCATCAGAAATAAGCTGTAAAAAATTCAAAAGCACGGTACGATACCCATTCGTGCCGTGTTTTATTATCACCCAAAGCTTAACGGCTGTGCCTTGATTGACACAGCCGCTTTTTATTGGAATATAAATTTTATCTTATCCGCTTCGATTTCACGGATTTTTCCGTCCTTTTTATCTGATATCGCCGTACATTCGGTTTCCGGAGTGCGATATTTCAGAATGTAGTTTTCGCCGCTCGTTCTTGCCGATTCGGGCACTGTATAGCACACGGTTTTCAGCACCGAATAGAGCCTGATAAATGGGCAAAGGCTTTCCATTCGCTCCGTTGTGCAGTCAATTTCCATGCCGTCATAGCCGAGCCGACAGCCGCTGTCGTCAACGCTGATTGCTATCCCCTTTATCGGCGAGAGCATTTCGACACTCATCACCCCCGTCTCGGCGTAATTTATCCTCGCCGAATAGTCCGTATCATTGTAGCTTGCACTGACAATTCCGTTCGGCCTTAACGGTGTGACGCTCTCTTTTTTCACTTTTTTGCCGCACGAGGGCAGAAATATCATAATGCATACAAGCAATACAGCAAGGCTTTTCTTCAAATTTATCCCCGATTATTCAAAATTTGAAAGAACCTCCGCTATTTCGCCGATCATTTTTGTCGGAGTAACTCCGTGCATGGAGTATTTTTTCTGTACGTTATCTCCGCAAAGTCCGTGCACATACACGCCGGCAATCGTTGCTGACTGCAAGCTCATAGACTGACAAACAAAAGAGGAAATTATACCTGCCAAAACATCACCCGAACCGCCGGTTGCCATTCCTGCATTACCGGTACGGTTTATGTACACGCTTCCCGACGGCCCCGCAACAACGGTATTTGAACCCTTGAGGACGAGTATGCAGCCGTACCGGGTTGCAAAATTCCTTGCAGCCTTGACCCTGTTGCTCTGAATTTCTTCAATGCTCAGGCCTGTAAGTCTCGCCATCTCGCCCGGGTGCGGAGTCAAAATCAGCGGAGCGGAGGTTTCTTTCAATATATTTATATTAAATGAAACCGCATTTATTCCGTCTGCGTCGAGAATGATCGGTTTTTTTACGTTTGCAAGAATTCCGTTGACAAGGTGCACCGTGTCCTCGCAAAGGCCAAGTCCGCAGCCGAGAAGCACCGCCGTTGATTTATCGGCAAGCTCGATAATACGCTGCAAATTATCCGCCTTAAGAAATCCGTCGGCTGTTGAGGGCATCGGATTCATCAGCGGCTCCGTAAGCTTTGACGCAATCGCAGGATATGCCGGCTCCGGGAACACACAATCTACTATTCCAACGCCGCTTTCAACCGCCGCATTCGCCGCCATGACCGCTGCGCCCTGCATACTGCGGCTGCCGCAAACGCTCAAAAGTCTGCCGAAACTGCCCTTGTTTGCAACAGGGTCTCTCGGCTTAAAGAATCGCTTTATCTCGTTATGCTCGGCGGAAACAATCACATCCGAGCCGACAGCTTCATAGCATTTTTCATCAATGCCGATGTCAATGAGCGACACGATTCCGCACTGATCCGAAGCCGGTTTAAGAATATGCACCGGCTTGTAGCAGGTTATCGCAAGAGTGTAGTCCGCCTTGAAGAAATCGGATTTTATCTCGCCGCTGTTGCCCTCAAGTCCGCTCGGAACGTCGACGGCAAATTTTTTCGCTCTCGACTTTGCTATATCATTGAAGAATTTTGATGTTGTATCATCGAGCTTACCGTGGAATCCGATTCCGAAAACGCAGTCGACAATCGCCGTTGCACTCATGCATGCCGAAACGCAGGCATCATAATTCTGCGTGAGGTCAGAGACCAGCACGGGCTTATCCTCAAGATAAGCATACATAATTTTGGACTCATATGCCGTGGGATAGCCGTTAGTCAGCACAAGGCGGATTCCGTAGCCCTTGTCGCTGAGATTTTTGGCGATAACAAAACCGTCGCCGCCGTTTTTACCCGAGCCGCAGAGCACAGCGACCGTCTTTGCCGCAGTGTTCAAGCCGACGACAGTTGAGTGAATTTTTTCGGCGCAGGCATTGCCGGCATTTTCCATCATCTCGACATACGAAAGTCCGTTGACATCTGCATTTTCCTCGATGACACGCATCTGTTCACAGGTGTAAATGAGCATATTGAGTCTCCTTGAATTGTGTTTGTTATGTAAAGTAATTTTGTATATTTATCAGCCATCCCCTTTTTGGGGAAAGCGTTGGTAGATTTCTGCTGACCTTAAGTTAACGGCATTGCAAAGAATTATTACAAATTCTCCACATACCAGTCAATCGCAAGCTTCAATCCGGAATCAAAATCGTAATCCGGGTCATAGCCGAGCATTTCACGAGCCTTGGATATATCGGCGTTGGAATGCTTGATGTCCCCTGCCCTGTCCGGGCCGAAATTCGGCTCAATATCCTTTCCGAGCGCACGGGTCAGCGAATGATAAATATCAATCAAATATTCACGTCCGCCGTAGGCTATGTTGAATGCATTGCCTGCCGCCTCGTGAGGTGCAAGGCAAGCCTTAAGATTCGCTTCGATAACATTCTCAATATATGTGAAATCTCTCGATTGCATTCCGTCGCCGTTAATTGTCGGCGTTTCGCCGTTCATGAGCATCTTGATAAACTTCGGAATAACCGCCGCATAAGCTCCGTCCGGGTCCTGACGTCTGCCGAAAACGTTGAAATACCTCATTCCGTAAGTGTCAAGACCGTAGAGCCTTGTATAAAGCTTCGCAAATTCCTCGTCAACTCGCTTCGTCAGCGCATAGGGTGAGAGCAAATTGCCCTCCTGGCCCTCTTTTTTCGGAAGAACGGGATGATCGCCGTAAACGGAAGAGCTTGAAGCGTAGACAAATTTTTTTACTCCCTGCTGTCTCGCCGCTTCCATCATATTGAGCGTGCCCATGATGTTATTCTTTTCATAAAAGAGCGGCATTTCAATGCTTCTCGGCACGCTGCCCCACGCCGCCTGGTTGAGAACATAATCCACGCCCTCGCAGGCCGCCATGCATGTGTCAAGGTCTTTGATATCGCCCTTTATGAAGGTGTAATTCGGATTGTCAAGGAAAAGGTCAACGTTAGCCTGCTTGCCCGTTGAAAGGTCATCGAGGCATTTGACCTTGTATCCCATTTTCAGTATCGCTTCGCAAAGATTGGAGCCGATAAAGCCTGCTCCGCCCGTTACGAGAAAAACCGAATCCTTCGGAAATTTTAAATCTGAATATCCCATATTGTCATCCCTTTACAGTCTCCAATAGTTGAAGCCCGCTTTCTCAAATTCATCTTTATTGTAAATTCCTTTAACGTCAAAAAGAATCTTGTTTTCGTTTTTGTCGGAATACATCGCCTTTATATCTTCAACGGAATATTCCTTGAAATCGTCATGATCGACGGCCACGAGAACCGCATCAAAATCTTTAAGCTCGGCTTTTGAAACAAGGTCAATGCCGTATTCCCTCTTCGCCTCCGCCTTGTCCGCCACGGGGTCATATACAGAGGTATGAATCTCATATGAACCAAGCTCGTTCAGAATGTCGATAACCTTTGTGTTTCTTGTGTCGGGGCAGTTTCCCTTAAAGGTAAGACCGAGCACCAGAACGTCAGCGTCCTTGACCTTGACATCGGCATGAATCATCTTCTTGACAAGCTCCTGAGCAACATATGCACCCATGCCGTCGTTTATTCGTCTGCCTGCCAAAATTATCCTCGAGTGATAGCCGATCTGTTCCGCCTTGTATGTCAGATAGTATGGGTCAACGCCTATGCAATGTCCGCCGACGAGGCCCGGTTCAAAGCTCAGGAAATTCCACTTTGTTCCCGCGGCTCTCAGAACGGCCTTTGTGTCAATGCCCATTCTGCTGAATATCATTGAAAGCTCATTGACGAATGCAATATTTATATCACGCTGGCTGTTTTCGATTACCTTGGCCGCCTCCGCAACCTTTATGCTCTCGGCACGGTAAACGCCGGCCTCAATAACAAGGCTGTAAACATCTGCGACCGTTTCAAGGGTTTCGTCGTCCATTCCGCTGACGATTTTCACTATATTCTCAAGCCGATGATTCTTATCGCCGGGATTGATTCTTTCGGGCGAATAACCGATTTTGAAATCAACGCCGCATTTAAGACCCGATTCCTTTTCAAGAATCGGAACGCAGATATCCTCCGTTACACCCGGATAAACCGTGGATTCATATACAACAACAGAGCCTTTTGTGAGGTTGCGACCGAGCGCCTTGCTTGCGCCGATAACGGGCGAAAGGTCGGGAACCTTATCGGGACGAACCGGAGTAGGCACGGCTACAATATGAAACCTTGCCTCTCTCAGTCGGGTTTCATCGCTCGTGAAATCGACATTGCATTTCTGTATAGCCTCGTCGCCGACCTCCTTCGTCGGGTCCTTGCCGCCGATATAGGTTTGGATTTTCTTATCGTTTATATCAAATCCGATAACATCAACCTTTTTCGAAAAAGCAACGGCAATGGGCAGTCCGACATAGCCGAGACCGACCAGCGAAAGCTTTTCTTCTCTGTTGACAATTTTATTGTATAAATCCATTTTTCAACCCTCCGTGAAAAATTTGACAGTCACTGATTATATTTATTTAATTATATCATTTCGAGCTGATTTGTGCAATAAAAAATCGCAGTTTTTGCGGTTTGCGGCGTTGTTTTCGTTGCAAAACAACAGATTTTGTGATATTATAGGTTACAGAATATAAGCGGAGGCACGAAAATGAGCAATAACATTTCAATCAAGACAAGAGCGGTCGGCGGATTTGACAAAAAGCAGGTGGACGAATACCTGAACTCGCTCGCCGAGGAATACGAAAAGTCGGTTTCAAAAGAGGATATTGCCAAGCTTCGTGACGAGATAGCCGAGCTGAAAAAATCACTTCGTGAGAAGGATAAAGAGCTTTCCGAATTGAAAGAAAAGCTCGACGGGTTTGATAAGGGCGGCGAGAATAAGCCCGATTTTGACAATCTCAGCAGCTCGGCGAAGAAATTTACCGACGCTCATAACGAGGTGGTTCGCATTGCCGATGAAACCAGCAAGTATATAAACTCAACAGAGCGTAAGCTCCCCTCCCTGCTCAAAAACCTTTCGGCCGTAACCAAGAATATCGACAGTCTCAATGACGAGCTTTCGGAAATCACAAAGCAGCTTGATTCGATTGAGATCACTCCGCCGCTTGAGGTTGAAGCTCAGGCAAACGAACCCGAGGAGTTCAATATTTTCGATCAGGATTTTGACAGTTAAAAAGCAGAACCGCCGTTAAATCGGCGGTTTTATTTTTCGCTTTCTGCAAACTTTCCTTGCCTCCCCTGCAGGGGAGGTGTCTCGAAGAGACGGTGGGGTTAAAGAGAAACAAGACGGAAAGTTGAAGAAAGCTGATTTTCAGATTAAAACGCCTGTCTTTTCGCAGAGACAGCCATCGGTCGTTCGCTTTTGTTTTCTTCTGACCTCTTGGGTCGAAGTGGGCTTCGGCCCCTACGGATTGTTCGGTTTTTGCACATCATCGTAGGGTGCGATGCCCACATCGCACCAAGAAAGTCTGATAACATTTTATTTCGACGCTGAATATTCATGGCCTCCCTCTTGAGGGTAGCGAAGTTTCATCGCACCCTACGAAAAGGCGGCTTAATCACACAAGGCGGAATATTATTCCTTGTTCTACATAAAATAAATAGAGGTTCAAAAAAGAACCGGGGAGCACCCGTTGTTCATCTCAAGGATTTTACATAAAATAAAAAGAGGTTCAAAAAAGAACCTCAAAAAAAGAAAAGCCACACAAGCCGTACGCCCATAGGCTTGTGTGGGGGCGTTAGAATTTCAGCAAGGATTTATCCGGAATAAATCCTAAATTCTTAAATTAGTCTTCCTTCTTGCGAAGTGCAACTACTGCTGCACCGCTGATAGCAAGGAGAGAAACTACTGCTGCTGTAGCAGTGAGACGGTCGCCTGTCTCAGGGTTAACAACGTCGCTGCTTGAAGCGGCTGTTGTTGTGTCTGCTGCCGGAGCAGTTGTAACAACGTCATCAGACTTTGTTGTGTCGTCAGCCTTATCTGTTACTGTTGTAACATCGTCAGCCTTTGAAGTCGGCTGTGTGCTGGGCTCTGTGCTCGGCTGTGTGCTGGGCTCAGTGCTCGGCTGTGTGCTCGGCTGTGTGCTGGGCTCTGTGCTCGGCTGTGTAGTCGGCTGTGTAGTCGGCTGTGTAGTCGGCTGTGTGGTCGGCTTTGTAGTCGGCTTTGTAGTCGGCTTTGTAGTCGGCTTTGTGCTCGGCTCAGTGCTCGGCTTCGTAGTCGGCTTTGTAGTCGGCTTTGTAGTCGGCTTTGTTACAACTTCTGCAGGGATGTTGTTAGTAACAGAAGCTGTAACTTCCTTGTTGTCTGCTGTGCAGCTGGAAACTGTAACAACGATATCACTTGCAACGATCTTTTCCTTAGCTGATGAGGTCTTCTTGAATGTAAAGATAAGCATCTGACCCTTTGCATCATAAGGTGCAATAGAAGTATAGCTTACTTTACCGTTCTTGCTGTTTGCAGCCATGATAGGCGGTGCATCATCATTCTCATGTGCAGAATAGAAGTCCTTGTATGCCTGTGACTTCTCAATCGAATCAAGCGTCAAACCGGTGTTCTTAGCGGTTTTGTCCCAGTCTGAAGCATTAACCTGGAAGTCGATTGCTGAGAAGCTACCGTCTACAAGAGTGAATGCAACCTTAACTTCGCTCTTGGACTCTGAAATAACGTTTACAGAGAACTTCGGAGCAGAAGCAGCGAATGCAGAAACAAGCATTGCAACTGTAACACCGATAACCAAAGTTACGGAGAGAACAGCTGACAGGATTTTTGCAATCTTATTCATTGTAATCACCAATTTCTCCTTCATTAGAATTTGTACTTGGAGTACATGGATTATTTATTAGACATTGCCGCCAATAGGCGAATAGGAGGCAATGAGCTAACCTAAGTTAATTAATAGCCGAATTTTGAATATGATGTGGAATTGTTTCCCGTCATAGACATTTCGACTGTAAGCTTTACAAATCCAACGGCTGTCGTAACCTTTGAATTTGAAACATTTTTTACGGACCAATCTATGCTTACGAATTCATAGCTTGACGGATTGATTTCACACCGGAGAATACAATCCTCATATGTGAAGTTAAAAGCGTCGATTTTGGCTTTTACGCCATCAAGCGAATTGTTGTCCGCAAGAGCTTTCTTGGCCGAATCATATGACATCTGGCCGAGAACCTTAACAATCTGACTGCTTTCGGTCGGATTCTTTTCGTTCTTAAATTTAACGGTCAAAAGATAATTGCCTTTTTCGTTTTTCTTACACTCAACCGAAGCAAGGTCGGATAACCTTGAAAGGTCAAAAGTACCGACCATTTTCTGAGCGGATTCCTCGGTCTTTTGCTGAATGATTTTGGTGTATGTTTTGGGTGCGGTGGTGTACTGCTTCTTTGCATCCTCCGCAGCCTGCTTGAGGAGATCGTCCGAAATCAAAGAACTGTTTGACGTCACTTTTACATCGTCAACGGTTTCCGAGGGTGTCTGCTGGAATGTATACGACGGAAGAATTTTCTTTGAATATTCAACGGCCTTGTTGAATACGGTAACGGCAGTTTTTGCGTCAACCGAGGTATTGTTAACTCCTTCGGCTTTGAATTTTTGTATCAATCCGACGGAATATCTCAAAATCTCAAGCGCATCGGAAGAGTTTACCTTTTTGTCGGCATTGACATCGGCACGAATAAATTCATCGGATGTCAAATCCCTGTTGCCGACACTGTATGTCAATGCAGCCAAAGCGTCGGAAGAATTAACGAACGAATCGCCGTTTATATCACCGTAGGCTATGCCTTTTGCGCTGCCCGAAATCGGCAGAGATACCGCCGCAGATGCAGCGATAACAAGCGAAAGAATGCCTGATATGGCTTTTTTGGAAAAATTTTTCATCTCTTACGTCCCTCTCTTGTAAAAATGCATAAACACTCATGCTATTTTTACAAATTATATAACAAACGGCTTAAGTTGTCAATAGCCAATTTAAGGCTTATACGGATTCGGATAATTTAAGAAATGCAAACCGTTGACTTTTTCCGAAATATAATATATAATACAAATAAATAATAACGTATCGGAGGAATGGAAATGAAGAAAATTTCATCTTTGTGTGCTGTGGTGCTCGCAATGATTATTGCTTTTTCGTGTCTGATGATCCCGACCTCGGCACTCAGCGTGCGGATAGATCGCAAGCCTGATCAGCTGACGTTCCATCAGGGCGTTGATTGGATGTATTCCAAGGAAGGCGACATTATACTCATGAAGGGCAGTCTTAATCTTTCCGGAACCGTGCTCACCTTTAACGGCAAAACGGTTGAATACAAGAGAGGCACGACCGGTCCGAATATGTATGCAAAAAGCGATTCCGGCACATGGAAAGCAGGAAAAAACCGTATACGCATCTATTGCGACAGCTTTGACAGCAATTATGCTCTCTGCGATGTAACTTTCTCATCCGTCAAAAGCATAAGCATTGTCAGAACGCCGAAAACAAAGCTCGTGCTCGGCGTCGAATGGAACATGGGTATCAACAAAGACGTCGAAATGACAAGGTATGACCTCACGGGCACAATCATCAAGGCAACTTATGACGATTCAACCGTTCAGGAGATTTCTGCTCCCAACGCATGCCTCGGCTGGTCAATTCCGGAGAATACGGACGTTGTAATGCCGGGCAGCAACACGCTTTATATTACTTTCTGCGGTAAGAAAGCACCGTTCAACGTGAACTTTATTACCGAAACGAAGTTCAATAAGGGCGATGTCAGCCTTGACGGAAAAGTCAATTCGTATGATGCGCTGCAGGTTCTTCAGTATTCGACAGGTCTTATCACAATCAGCCCGACTCAGATTTCTCTCGGTGATGTTGACGGCAATTCCAAAATCAATTCCGTAGACGCGCTCAATATTCTTCAGTACGTTGTCGGAATCAAAAAATCCCTTTAATAAACAGGAGGAAGAAAGAAAATGAAAGTATTTCAGAAAATTATTTGTGCGATAGTTTCTCTGTCCGTCGTTGTTGCAACAATGACATGCATGGCAACCTCGTCGGCCGCTGTCGCAAACACACCCGGTGACGTAAACAGTGACGGCTCGATCAACTCGTTTGACGCTCTTTCGATTGTCAGATATTGCACCGGTGCCGACACACTCACAAAGGCTGAGATCGTTGCCGCCGACGCAGACCTCGACGGTAAGGTAACGTCAGCGGACGCGCTCTATATTCTCCAGTTCTCGGCAGGAATTATTGACAGATTCCCGGCTCAGACAGGTGAGGGCAGAATTCATATTTTCGGCGACTTCTACTATGACAAAGCGACCGGAAAGGTAACAAATACCGACGGTTCGGGTCTCCTCGGCTTCTCTTATGACGCTAAGGACGGCGCATTCTACGCATCAACTTATGCATGGCAGAGAACGTTTGGTTATACATATCTTTATGACGTAGCTGCCCCGCTTATCGTATGCTGCTTCGACACAAGCCGTATCTTCTTTGATTATAACGGAATGGAATGGATGGTTCAGCTTTGGAAGGGTCAGTACGGCTTGGTTCTTAACGGCTGTGAAATCGGTCTTTATTATCGTGATTTTGATGACGATGAGCTTGTTGACGCCAACGGCAGAAAGTTCTATAAATGCGCCGACGATGAAATGCTTATGCAGATGGAGCTTACAATGTACAAGAACGATACTTTGTTCTTCCACCGCAGCAAGCAGTATTCATGGTGGCTTACGGGATTCAAGCCGGGCGTTCTTGATTCGACAGGATATACGGCGGAGTCAACTCAGGTTCTCAAGGTAAGCGCAACGATTTACTTCATGGAAGAGGCCATGATGGATGCGTTCATCGGCGGACTTGAGAAGTGCACCGAGATTGAGCACAATGCATCAAAGCATAAACGTCCCATTAAGTACGAAAACGGCAAGTTCACAAACGGTTGCGGTTACACAGTTGACAGAGCTCAGAAGTCTGTAACCTTCTCATGGCAGTAATTCATTAAGCAATAAAACAAACCCTATCGCACAGCGATAGGGTTTTTCTATATATAAGTTATAATACATATTATAATATACAGCCGCACATATTGGTTTAGTTCTTAGGAAAATGAGATTTTATTGCCGCAAAGGATTCGTCGCTGATGTCATGCTCGATTTTGCAGGCGTCCTCGGCAGCAATTTCGGGATTTACGCCCAGCCGGACAAGAAAATCCGTCAGAACAGTATGACGCTCATAGATTTTTTTCGCAATATGAAGTCCGTCGGCGGTTAAAGTGATGTAGCCGTCTTTATCGACAACAATATAGTCGCCGCTTTTGAGCAGGCCGACAGCACGGCATACGCTCGGTTTGGAAAATCCCATATATTCGGCAACGTCAAGCGACCTGACGGCACTGCTTTTCTTTGAAAGAACATATATTGTTTCGAGATACATCTCTCCGGATTCCTGTAAATGCATAATAAAGCCTCCAAAATTACACTATTAATATTATATCACAATTATTTGGCAATTTCAAGCGAAGTAAAAATTACTTTCTTATTCCGAATACACAAATTAAACAGTATTTGAGTTAGTCTCCGCTAACCGTTTGTTCATACTGACAAATATCGTCGCAAAGTCCTAAAAAATTAATTTTTTTATTGACATTTTTGCCTTTTAGCGATAATATTATTTCAGTTAGCGAGAGCTAACCTTATTTAGAGCCTGCGGTTAGTCTAAACTAACCGGCGGAAGTGAGGGATTAGCTATGATGCCTTTGGCACTTGCAGATGTCGGTGAATTGAACACCATCAAAAAAATCGGCGGAAGTCCGGAAGTTAAGAAACATCTTGAAAATCTCGGATTTGTAGTCGGCGGTAACGTAATGGTCATTAGCACGCTCGGCGGTAACGTAATCGTCAACGTGAAGGAAGCCAGAATCGCTATCAGCGAGGAAATGGCGAGAAAAATTATGGTCTGATTCGTAATCGAATACCGGGAAAACGGTATTTTAAATAATCTGTATATTAAGGAGGATGAGACAGATGAAAACTTTAAAGGAAGCAAAGGTTGGCTCAACGGTCAAGGTTGTTAAGCTCCACGGCGAGGGTGCGGTTAAGCGCAGAATCATGGACATGGGCATCACCAGAGGCGTTGAGGTTTATATCCGTAAGGTTGCTCCGCTCGGAGACCCTGTTGAAGTTAAAGTCCGTGGCTACGAGCTTTCGCTCAGAAAAGCCGACGCAGAAATGATTGAGGTTGAGTAATTCGTCTTAGCTGACACAAAAGGGTTTTAAAACCCTATTTTTTAGAAATCACGATTAGCCTAAGCTAATTGAAAGAGAGGAATTTGGTATGAATTTACGTATTGCCCTTGCGGGTAACCCGAACTGCGGTAAAACCACGTTGTTCAATGCGCTGACCGGTTCAAATCAGTATGTTGGTAACTGGCCGGGCGTTACGGTTGAGAAAAAGGAAGGAAAGCTCAAGAAGCATGACGGCGTTATTATCACCGACCTTCCCGGTATTTATTCGCTTTCTCCGTACACCTTGGAGGAAGTTGTTGCAAGAAATTATCTTATCGGCGAGCGTCCCGATGCAATTCTTAATATCATCGACGGTACAAACCTTGAGAGAAACCTTTATCTTACGACCCAGCTCACGGAGCTTGGAATTCCGGTTGTAGTCGCAATCAACATGATCGATATCGTTAAGAAGAACGGCGATAAGATCAACATTCAGGAACTTTCACGTCAGCTCGGCTGCAAGGTGGTTGAGATTTCCGCCCTTAAGGGAACAGGAATTCACGAAGCGGCGGAAGCGGCTATCGACGCTGCAAAGAACGGCAAGACAGTTCCTATGCACACCTTCTCAGGCTGCGTTGAGCATGCTATCGCTCATATCGAGGAAGCGGCTGTTCACAATATGCCCGAGGAGCAGCAGAGATGGTACGCCATCAAGATTTTTGAGCGTGACGACAAGGTTCTCGGAAATCTTAATATAGACAAGGCTGTTATGGATCATATCGAAAACGATATCAAGGCAGCCGAGGAGGAAATGGATGATGACGCAGAGTCCATCATAACAAACGAGAGATATATTTACATATCCTCAATCATCAAGGCTTGCTACAAGAAAAAGAATGCCGGCAAGCTTTCAACCTCCGATAAGATCGACCGTGTTGTTACAAACCGTTGGCTCGGACTTCCGATCTTCGCCGTTATCATGTTCCTTGTTTACTGGATCGCAATGGTCGGCGTTGGTGCTCCGGCAACAGACTGGATGAACGACGGTGTGTTCGGCGACGGCTGGCACCTCTTCGGAATAGGTTCATCTGCTTACAACGAAAAGACCGATGATTATACAAATGCAACGGAAGCTGCTCAGGCATTCGTTGATTTCGACACAGAGGCTGAGGACTTTGACGCAGACAAGACAATAGAAGAACTCAAGAGCTTCAAGACTGACAAGCAGTCGGCGGTTATCGGCGTTGAGGATGAGGAAACACTCGCTATCAACGACATGACAGCTTACTACAGCGAGATTCCGTCGAATGCCGACAAGGATTCAACAATCGGTATGACTTACCTTGAGGCTGTTGATTATCTCGGCAAAAACGGCTTTGACGAGCCTGACCCGGCTGACTACGGCGTATGGGTTCCCGGTATTCCGGCACTCATCGGAAACGCTTTTGAAAACAGCAATGTTGCCGAGTGGCTCCAGGGACTTGTCCTTGACGGTATCGTAGCCGGTGTCGGCGCGGTTCTCGGATTCGTTCCTCAGATGCTCGTTCTTTTCCTTCTCCTTGCATTCCTTGAGGGCTGCGGTTATATGTCACGTATAGCCTTCGTTCTTGACCGTATCTTCAGAAAGTTCGGTCTTTCGGGTAAATCCTTCATTCCGATGCTTATCGGTACAGGCTGCGGCGTTCCCGGTATCATGGCTTCAAGAACCATCGAAAACGAGCGTGACCGCCGTATGACAATCATGACAACAACATTTATTCCCTGCTCGGCTAAGGTTCCGTTTATCGGAATGATCGCAGGTGCACTCTTCGGAGGCTCGGCTATTGTTTCGACTTCGGCTTACTTCATCGGTATGCTTGCAATCATCTGCTCCGGTATCATGCTTAAGAAGACAAAGATCTTCTCCGGCGATCCTGCTCCGTTCGTTATGGAGCTTCCGGCTTACCACTGGCCGACAGTTTCAAATGTTCTCCGCTCAACATGGGAGCGTGGCTGGTCATTCATCAAGAAGGCAGGTACGATTATCCTTCTTTCAACAATCTTTGTTTGGTTCACAACTTACTTCGGTGTTGTTGACGGAGCATTCAGAATGCTCTCTGAGGATGAGATCGACTCCTCAATCCTTGCAAAGATCGGCAGCGTGATCGCCGTAATCTTCAGACCTCTCGGCTGGGGCAACTGGCAGGCGGCTGTTGCATCAATCACAGGTCTTGTTGCAAAGGAGAACATCGTCGGCACACTCGGTATCCTTTACGGCGGCGGAGACGGAACGGTTTACAGCAACATCGCAGCAGCCTTCACGGGTATCACCGCTTACTCATTCCTCGTATTCAACCTTCTTTGCGCTCCCTGCTTCGCAGCAATCGGTGCTATCAAGCGTGAGATGAACAACGCTAAGTGGACATGGTTCGCAATCGCTTATCAGTGCGGCTTTGCATACTGCATCGCCCTCATGGTAAACCAGTTCGGCAACATCTTTGTCGGCAAGGCAAACGTTATCGGCATCATCGTTGCGGCCGCTATACTCATCGGTATGATCTACATGCTCTTCTTCAAGAAGTACACCGAAGCAACAAAGCTTTCGCAGAACGTAAAGATTAAAAAATAAAACTAAGGGCAATACCGCAATTTGTGCGAGCCCTCTAATTCAACGTGAAAGGAACTGATATTATGATTTCATGGATTTCACAAAACCTTGCAACCATTATTATATGCCTTGTGCTTGCGCTTATCGTCACCTTGATAATTGTGGGCTTGGTGAAGGATAAGAAAAAAGGCAAATCCTCCTGCGGTTGTAATTGTGCGAACTGTGCAATGAGAGGTTCCTGCCATAAATAGATTTTAGATGTTAGACGGCAGACGTTAGACCGCTTTTGAATTGAATTGCAGATTTGAATTTTGCCAGTCTTATATCTTTAATCTATAATGCGATTTGTGCTTTCAAAATGATTCGTCTGAGCACAAGAAAAAATGAAAGCCGTAAGTCACGGAGTTATCCCGACTTGCGGCTTTAGTCTTGTTTATAACCGATATAAAACAAAAATTGTGCGACTTCATTTAACAGCAGAGCCGGAGCGTGACCGAGCCGCAGCGAGACGCTGTCAGCGAAAGTGATAATGGGCTCCTCCTCCGGGGGAGCTGTCAGCGAAGCTGACTGAGGGAGTAAGGTTTCATCAGACTTAAACTCCCTCCGTCACGACTTCGTCGTGCCACCTCCCTCAAGAGGGCGGCCACGAATATTCAGTGTCGAAATATAATGTTATCAGACTTTCAAGGTGCGATGTGGGCATCGCACGCTACGATGATGTGCAAAAATCAATACTACATAGAGTTATAATAAGAGCACAATCCGTAGGGGTCGATGCCCACATCGACCCAAAGACAGAAGAAAACTTAGGCAGAGTCGATATAAGCGTGCGCAACTTTTAATGCCGGTAGAAAAAAACAGGCGACCGAATCGGCCGCCCGCTTTGCTTATCAAATTATTTAATCCACTCTCTGACTCTCAATGGGATTCCCATGTCATCCGCAATTTTCTGACATTCTGCGATTTCTTCCTTGCTGATGACGTCAACAACGGTGAACTTGATTTTCGGGATATATTTTTTACAATCCTCGGCAAATTTCAACAGTGCCGGGAAAGCGTCCTCGCCGAAGCGTGAACGGCTGACCTCCTGGTAACGCTTTGCGTTCGGAGCATTAAGGCTGATTGAAATTGAGTCAACAACGCCGCTGAGCATTTTTGCCGTTTCCTTACCGTTGATAAGGTCGCTGAGCCCGTTTGAATTGAGACGAATTTTAAGTCCGTACTTTTCCTTGAGATATTTTGCACTTGCGATGAGGTTATCGAGTGCCTGCGTCGGTTCACCGTAGCCGCAGAACACGACCTCGGAATACGGCGAAAAATCAAACTTATTGATTTCGTCCTCAATCTCCTCAAGTGTCGGGTCCTTCTTTAGCCAAAGCGATTCGGCCGAGCCGAGTCCGTCGCCGTTGCTCCTGATGCAAAAAACGCATGAGCAGGGACATTTGTTGGTTATGTTCATATAAACGCTGTTGCCATAGGTGTAAACAATATCAGCCATGATTAATTCTTCCTTATTCTGTCTTTGATTTTAGCTTTGTCAAGCGCAGCGGAAAGCACAAGGTAAAGGATTCCGCTTGAGCCTGCCTGAATTGCGTTGCCTGGGAGAGTGTTAAGTGCACTGACCCATGACGGAACGCTGAAAAGATATTCCGTGAATCCGACCGGTGAGGAAAGTGCAAGGATAATAACCTCTGCAATATAATAACCGACCATCGTGATTGCGGCTGCAACGAAAACAGCGATAATGTTTCTCTTGCATAGAAGCTTCTTGGCCGTATGCGTAAAGCAGAGAACCAAAAGTGCCTTGATAATAAAGGTCGGAATGATGTACATTGTGTAGCCGCCCACAGCGTCGGAAAGAGCTGCACCGATACCTGCCGAAAGAGCGGCAAGCGGTGTCGGGAGAATGCTGGCACAGAGATAAATCATCGAATCGCCGATGTGCATGTATCCGTTAACGCTCGGAATCTTGACGTAATAGGTCAGGACGGTCGTAAGTGCCGCAAAAAGTGCCGCCAAAACGACTTGGTTAAGCTTGAATTTACTCTCTTTTTTCATAATATTGCCCTCCAAATATCATATGCGAAATATTATAATCAGTCAATATTGAAAAATTAACAAAATAACGAATCTTTGCTTATGCAAAATGACTAAAGATACAACGGTTGAAAAAAACATTGTTTTGTGTTATACTTACTCTTGATAAAGCCTATGTCACATATATAACATATTGTTTAAATAGGTTTATAAACGGAGGTCGTTTTTATGAAAAAAATTGTTTCGATTATAATTGCCGCAGTGATGGCATTTTGTCTTTGTCTGCCTGCTTTTGCGGCGCAGAGTGCAACCTTTGCGGTTAACGTTGTGTCCGAGAGCGACACAAGAGCGATTGTTTCCATCGACTATGAGGGCGGTGCTGCTTTCAACTGCCTCGATTTTGAGGTTAAGCTTTCAAAAAGACTGAGCGTTGAAAAGTGCGCAACAGGAGCAGGTCTCAGAAACTTTAAGATTTATGCCGATGATTTGAATGCCAACCTCGGCGACACTGTAATTATGTCTTTCAACAAGGACTCAAATCCGATAAAGTTTACTTTTGCCTCAATATCCGGATTTAAAGCTGTTAACGGCAAGGATCTTTTGACACTCACTCTTAAAAAGACGTCTGCCGATAAGCTTAAGGCTGATGACGTTAAGCTCACTGTTACAAACTGCGGAATCAGCGGCAGTACGGCCGACAGCGTTATTACGGCCGAAGCTAAGATTATCCCAATAGGCGGATCATCGGAAGTTAAGACCTCCGCTGCGGCAGGTCAGGCCGGCACAACGGTTGCCAAGACAAGCGGCACATCAAAAGCCGGTGAAACAACCTCTGTTACCACAACGGCGGGAAGCTCCGAGCTCAGCGCAGAGTCAACCACGCCCGTTGCCGAATCGGCATCGGACAAGAACGGCGAGAATAACGGCACAAAGACAACCGATAAAAAGAAAATTGTAATTGTAGGTGCGGCGGCATTGATCGTGCTTGCAATTATCGTAGTCGGTGTAGTGGTTATTGCAAAGAAGTATAAAAAAGAGGACGCCGAATAATGGATTTTTTTGCAAGTAATCTAAAATTCAGACCGTGTGCCGACGAGCCGATTTACGATTGCCGTGAAAATTGCGAAATGGCGATTTATCGCTCGACGGATATTAATGAAGTCAACGCATGGCTCGAAAGGCTCAGCGAAAGCGGCTTTAAAATAATCAGGAAGAACGAGATAGATGGGAACCGTTTCACCATGTTTGAAAAGGACGGCCTGCACATCACGGCATATTACACACCGTGCGATAGTTCGCTCAGGGTAACGGCAGGGGAGAATTCTGTTCCCGACGACGGCGAGCCTGTGTGCGGCGGCGACTGCGAGACCGTGTTCTACGGATTCGAGAATGACCATACATATATCGACTGCGGAATGTGTCTGCTTGTTCAGTGCCCGGACTACAGCTTTTTTGTTGTTGACAGCGGCCACTATTTCCAGTTCAACGACAATGACAGAATTCATAAATTCATGCGTGACAGAACGCCGAGGGACAGAAAAATCGTTGTCAACGGCTGGTTCGTTTCTCACGCTCATTCCGACCATATATCAAAGCTGATGGATTTTCTCCGCTATAACTGCGACGATGTTATTATCGAGGGCTTCTATTCAAATCTCATTGACCCGAAATATGATATCGGCAATGAATGGGATGTTGAAGAAGTGCTTCTTTCCCGGAAGCTTTTCAGACAGCTTGATGCGCTTTCGATTCCGCAGTATAAGCTTCATTCGGGTATGCGCTTTACGGTGAGAAATCTCAGCTTCAATGTGCTTTGCACCCATGAGGATATCTTTCCCGAGAAGATGCCGGATTATAACGATTCCTCGTGCGCTTTGATGATGAGCGTCGGCGGAACAAAGGTGTTTATCCCCGGCGATTGTTCGGCTCTTGCAAGCAGGGTTCTTGAAGCACGCTACAATAATGAGCTGAAATGCGACGTTGTTCAGGTCGCTCATCACGGACATTCGGGTCTTTCAACGCACGCCTATGAGCTTATCGGCGCAAAGGTCGCCGTATTCCCGATTACAAGAATTATGTTTGATGAGGAATATCCCAAGCAGGAGGCGAACAGGCGGCTTATCGAGCTTGCTGAGAAGTATTACATCACCTCGGACGGAACGGTCTGTATTCCGCTTCCGCTTGATGTTGACAGGATTACGACCCTGCCGGACGAGACCTTTGAGGATTTCGCAAAGATAAAAAATCAGTGGGGCTATACCTATTCGGACGAACGTCAGCGGGAGCTTTACGGGATTTATCTCAGCAACGGCGGCAACCTTGAAAAAGAGGTTTTGCCCGTTCAGCGTGAGGGCTTTTCGTTGAGATAATAATTAGAAAAAAGTGAGCAAAAGCACTAAAGCTATAGTGTGAAGGCTCACTTTTATTATGTTAGGCTTTGTCGAAAGTCTGATGAAATTCATTTTAAGTATGGGCTCCTCCTTTAGGGTAGAGAAGTGTCGACACGGTAGTGAACGACAGTCCGGCGGACTGTCAGAGCCGGAGCGTGACCGAGCCGCAGCGAGACGCTGTCGTCCTTGACGGCGGAGGGGATAAAAAAGTGGACTAAAGAAGATTTCAAGGTTGGTAAATCTCAAGGTGCGATGTGGGCATCGCACCCTACGATGAGTACAAAAATCAACACTACATAGAGTTATGATAAGAGCACAATCCGTAGGGGTCGAAGCCCACATCGACCCAAGAATTTTTGCAAAAAGCCGTAAGATAATGACATTGCTCAAGAGGGCGGCCAAGAATATTCCGCATCGTAATATAATGTCATCAGACTGTTCAAGGTGCGACACAAAATAATACCGCACATTTTCTCTTATGTTTATAGAAAAGCAACCGTCTCCCCTATCGTCAGATAGCGGAAACGGTTGTTTCAATTTATTCTTTTTTATTCAGCTCGCTTTTTATTGTAGAAAAACATTGCAACGCCTGCACCGATAATCAGGACATAGCCGAAGACACTGAGCCAATCGGGAATGTCGCCGAACACGAAAAATCCCAACACGGCGGCAAAAATAACCTGCGTGTAATCGTATACGGAAATCTCCCTCGCCGGGGCGCATATATACGCTTTCGTTATGCCGAGCTGTCCTATGCATGCGAACGTGCCCGCAAGTATAAGATAAAGCAGCTGCAAGAAGCTCATGTGCTCATACTCCGCTATCAAAAACGGCAGACACAAAATACACGAAAACGCCGAGAAAAAGAAAACAATTCTGCGGCTGTTCTCCTGCTTTTGACCGAGACGGCGTACAAAAGTATATGCAATTCCAGCACCCATGCCGCCCAAAAGTCCCGCAACCGCCGGCAAAACCTGCGGATTGTCAAATCCGGGCTTGATGATGAACAAACTGCCGACAAAAGCCACCGCAACGCCGATAATTTGTGCAAATTTAGGCTTCTCTTTCAAAAGAAAGATTGAAAAAATGATTGCAAAAAACGGTGAAAGCTTGTTGAGCATATTCGCATCGGAAAGATTCAGCCTGCCAAGTGCATAGAAATTGCAAAGCAAGCCCATTGTGCCGAAAAAACTTCTGCCGAGCAAATCGGGGATATGCTCCTTGGGCGGAATGAAGCTGACCTTTTCACGAAGCATCATGATAAAGATAAAAATGAGCGCAACAAAGTTTCTGAAAAATGCCTTTTGAAAAGCCGGCAAATCCCCTGCCAGCTTTACGAAAAGCGACATCATTGCAAAGCCGAACGCCGCCGCCATGATATAAAGTATTCCTTTTGATTTTTGACTGATTTTTGCCATATACATTCTCTGTTTCCGAATATAGATTTCAGACGTGAGGGGGAATATCGAACCGCTATAAGGGTTAACCTCCGTCGCAACTTTTTATTTCAACATTATTATAATCAAAGTACACCCGATGTCAACCCATGGAAAAAATATTTTTAAAAAACTATTGACTTTTATTTGCATAAATGATATCATGCAAGTGTGATAGTACAGATATCACACTTAATACACACCGAAAGAAGGTGATGCTATGTTTGAGATCGACTCCAGGAGCAGGATTCCGATCTACGAACAGATCAAAAACCAGCTGATAACGTGCATTCGTCTTGGAATCTACAAGGCCGATGAGCAGCTCCCGTCTATCAGATCGGTTTCAACTCAAACGGGCATCAATGTCAACACGGTCAAGCGTGCATTCGCAGACCTTGAGGACGAGGGAATAATATACTCGCTTGTGGGGCGAGGCAGCTTTGTCGCCTCCGGTGCAGCGGATAACACCTCAATAGCAGCGAAAGCACTCAAGGATATTGAGCCCGACCTGCATTCGCTCAAGTCAAAGGGAGTCAGCAAAGACTCGGTAATTGAGCTTATCAACAAAATATATGAGGAGGACTAATAAAATGATTGAAATAAACAATATAACAAAAACCTTCGACGATTACACGGCAATTAAGGACCTCTCATTTACGGTCAACGAATCCTCGCTTTACGGACTTGTCGGCTACAACGGAGCAGGTAAAACAACGCTTCTGAAAATTATCGCAGGCGTTTATCTCCCCGACAGCGGCGACGTAAGGCTCAACGGTCAAAGCCTTTTTGAGCATCCGGAGCTTAAATCGGATCTTTTCTATGTTCCCGACGATATTTATTTCGGTCTCGGCTCGTCAATGAACTCCATGGCAAAGTTTTACATGGGCTTTCACCCGAACTTTTGCATGGATACATTCAAAAAGCTGACAGGTCTTTTCGGCCTTGACCCGAAGAAAAAGCTTATCGGCTTTTCAAAGGGTATGCAGCGTCAGGCTGAAATGATACTCGGTCTCTCCTGCCTGCCGAAGGTAATTCTTCTCGACGAATCTTTTGACGGACTTGACCCGGCAAAGAGAAATCTGACGAAGAAGATTTTGCTCGATTACATGGCGGAAAAGGAATGCTCGATAATTATTTCCTCGCATAACCTCCATGAGCTTGCCGATATGTGCGACCACATCGCACTCATCAACGGTCAGACGATTGCAATGGACTGCGCCGTTGACGATATGAACGGCACACGCTGCAAATTCCGCCTTGCATTCAAGAACGAGGTTGAGCGTGAAGCATTCGGTGACCTCAAGCTCAAGAATTTCAAAAAGGACGGCAAGATAATCACATTTACGGTCTCGGAAAATGTCGAAAAAGCTCAGGAAATTATCAATTCGCTTGACCCCGTGCTTTGCGAACGCTTCCCGCTTTCACTTGAAGAGATTTTCCTTGAAGAGATGGAGGATACGGATTATGACTTTGAACAAATCTTCTCGTAATCCCTTTGCGTCAATGTTTTGGAACTCGGTCAAAAGGACACTGTTTGTTCCGATAGCGACGCTTGTTATGTTTATTCTCGCCATACTGACAGATTTTATAGCCGAATTACTCAGTGGGCCTGATTACTCCGTTAACGGATACAGCTATTACAACAAATACGGATATTTCTGGGACAACATTTTTTCAAGCATAATACTCGTCGTTATAATCACGATTATTTTTGCAATCATCTCGGCAACTGTCCTATTCAGATTTGCGCAGAGCAAAAAGCAGGGCAACGTCATATTTTCGCTCGGTCTCAGCCGCAGGAAAATTTTCCTTGCAAAGTACCTCGGCGGAATTGTTCCGCTTGCGGCCGTTCTCACCTTTTCGGCAATCATTGAAATCATTGTCAATCTTATTTCAGGCTATATCGTCAAATTCCCGACGATCCACCTTGCGCTGATTTCGGTCGTTTCCATGCTCGGAACATACGTCCTCGCCTTTACAATAGTGGCAGCGGCAATGGCTTTCTCGGGCAACATTGTCGAAGCGGGAATCTTCTCGGTCATAATCGCATTTTTTCCGAATTTTACCGGAGTTTTCTTGGGCCATATGTGCAGAGTTTTTACCCATGGCGGCATTGAAACCTACAGCGGAGATTTAAACTTTTTTAATCCCTTCTTTGCTTCGTTCTTTATGACCTTCGAAAAAGGAGGCGATACGAACAGTTATTTGACAGGACTGTATACCGGATTCAACAAATTAACGATCAATGACTGGTCGAGCACGATATCATGCTTCGTCATCTCGGCAATAATTTTCGCAATAGCTTATTGGGTATTTCCGAAACGCAGAAACGAAATCAGCGGCTTTTTCGGCAGAGCTAAGGGTCTCAACGAAATCTGCGGCGCAATGGTCGGCTTCTATGTCGGTACAATCGTTTCAATGAACATGACCGAAAACCGCAGTTCCGTAATTGCATTCGTTTCATTCGTCTTAACTTTTATACTTGTGTATTTGGTATTCAAATTCATTTTCACCTACAAGCGAATGAAAAACATGAAGCAATCGGCAAAAAGGCTCGTCGCTTATGTTGCGGCCTTTGCCGTGATAACGGTCATTTTTTCAACGGGACTTTTCGGCTATTCTTCATACGTTCCCGACGCAAAAAAGGTTGGAAAAATTGATGTTTCTATGGAAATTGCCAACCCTTACGGAGCAGTCAATTATGAGGCCGCACTTCACCGTGATGAGGTTTACGGCTACGCTCCGATGACTAAGAGCACCGTTTCGTTCACCTCTAATCTTGTTGATATTATTCTTACGGGCGAATCAACCGGTTTGGGCTTTTATTTTCCATACTACACGGTCATAGGCGACAAAGAGATTGAACAGGTTGTAGAAATACACAAGGCTCTCGCCAAGGAGGGCAAGCTCAAATCTAACGCCGATAACGTTTGCGGCTATAACATACTGATTGAATACACCCTCAAGAACGGTAAAACCGTTAAACGATTTTACGACACCGTCAGCACCGAGAGTGCAATTAAAGCACTTGGTCTCAGCGACCTTTCGGACTTCAAAAGCGGCATACAGAACTACTTCGATTATCATGCCACATCAACCGGCATGATAGCAACAACCTCAAATTATCTTGACGGCTTCTGCATGCTGCCGAAGAATCTCAAAAGCTGCAAGTATGTTGACGGGCTGAAATACGACTTTATGAAAGCCATTCTCGCCGACCTTGAAAAGCAAAGTGCACAGCAGATTTATTTTCACAATCCCGAGGACGAGCTTGGAGTTATCTATTTTCCTCGTGACACAGAGCTTTCGTCAATCCTCAACCTCGCAGATAACGAAATAATCGGCAGCGACGGTACAATCATCAATGTTGATACCGACAAAATAACAGGCACCGTAAAAGAGAGACGTGCCGATTTTCCGAATCTCCTCGGTACAAGTCTTTCAATCTCGTCGGATAAGTGCATCGTTGTCACAAAGGATATGACAAATATAATTAAATATCTCACTGACAAAAATCTTATGCAATACTTTAAATCCGATGTCACAGCCGATGATGTGAAAAGAATTAAAATCGCAACGAGAGCAGAAACAGTCGGCAAGAAAAACTCCGATATGCTTCCGATCTTTGCTGCCGGCTATGCCTCAGCCGATGAGGTTGCATTGAACGACACCATGAGCGAACAGGCAAGCCATGACTTTGCAAACCACGTCGGCGGCTCGATAAAGGATAAATCCACAATTCAAACGGTGCTTGACAATGCCCTGCTCTACGGCTACAACGGAAACGACGACCGTGTTGTTGAGGTAACATACAACGACGGTTCAATCGCAACCTATGCCATAAAGGCGGACGTTTACAGCAAGCTGAATATTAAATAGGAGGGAGCAAGCTATGAAATATAAAAATACAGCGGCAGGGCCTTTCTCGGCACTGTTTAGAAATTCTTTCATAAGAACCTGTTTTGTTCCGATAATCACTTTTCTTGCACTGTTCATGTCAACTCTTGTTAGCTACATTGACATGAAAGCGTTCCATACATTTGACGGTTCACAATTTGAAAAGGACAGATTCTTCGGCTTTTTCTGGAACGATGTGGGCGACAGTGCCGTATTCGCCGAGGTGCTGATTATACTCGGCGGAGTTCTCGCCGGAATAATCCTTTTCTCATTCGCTCCGAGCAAGAAGCAATGCAACGTCATCTTTTCGCTCGGCATGAGCAGAAGAAAAATTTTCCTTGCGAAATATCTCGGCGGACTTCTCCCCTTCTGCGCCGCCGTCATTATTGCCGCATTCTTTGAGCTTGTGGCTGTATTCGGCGTCGGTTATTCGCCGAATGCCGCAATAATCAAAATAGCGGTTTACTGGGTAGTCAGCTTTATCGGAATATACTCTATCTCGTTCACGATAACCTCGGCGGCAATCGCCTATACGGGAAATATCGTTGAAGGACTGATCTTCACCGTCATAATCGCTATGCTTCCAATGGCTGCCGGTGTGCTTTTCGGCGAGATGAGAGGCTTCTACACCGTCGGCGGAATAGGCGTATATGAGGGTGACTGGAACTTCTTCAGTCCTTACCTTTATATGTTCAAATTTATCAGTCTGGACGCATATGGCGCTCCGGAGCAATATAGCGAAGGCTCATACATGCTCTTAAGCAGATATCTGATTTATTTTACATTCAACGAAAACGGAGCACCGTTCTATAACCTCACAATTTCCGAATATTCGGGCGCAATAATGGATATCATCTATGCCGCAATAATTTTTGCAATTGCTTTTCTCGCTTTTCCAAAGCGCAGAAACGAAATCAGCGGTTCTTTCGGCAGAGCAAAGGGCATCAACGAGATCTGTGCGGCACTTGCGGGAATATATGTCATGGTTTTCGGAATGCATAGCATTATCAGAAGCATGTTTGACACGGAAAGAGGAAGCTTTCTCGCCTTCCTCTACTCGCTCGGCTTCTTCATTGTAGCGTATTTCGTTTTCAAAATGATCTTCGCTCATAAGCGTAAGCTGATAATAAAATCCACGCTCAAAAGAATACCGTGCTATATCGTTTCGATAGCGATAGTGACAACCGTTTTCTCCACCGGACTTTTCGGCTACGCTTCAAGGATACCGAATGCCGAGGACATTGATTCAATCGAGTTTTCTTCTACAATCTCCAATCCTTACAGCACCGTTAACAACTCCGACGCTCTCCATCGAAACCCGATTTACGGCTACGAAGCAATGACTGCTTACATGGGTTACTCAAGCACCGGAGGCCACGACAGGTTCTTTTACGGCAGCGGTTATCAGAATATATACTATCCCACATATTCTGTTGACGACGAGAGCATGATTCACAGGCTGATTGAGATTCACAGAAGCTTTGTTCAAAAGGGTCATATCAAGAGCACGGCTTCGGACACCTGCGCAATGAACTTCCAGATAGTTTATACGCTCAAAAACGGCAAAACAATCAAGCGTTACTACAGCGTAACAACGGAAGAAAACGCAAAGAGAATCATGGGACTTTGCGATACGACGGTTGCCAAGAGCGGAATTGAAAATTTCTTTGAATCCAAGTCGGATTATTACTATACAAGCGATGATTTCCTCAGCGAAATACCGAATGAATTGAATGCCGAAAATTATTTCTATCTTTACTCAAAGTATCTTAAAGACAGTTACCGCTGCGGCATGATAACCGACGAGCTGAAAAAGGCGGTGCTGAAAGATCTCGAAAATCAGACGGCAAACGATATCTTCTTCCACAAGCCCGAGGATGAGCTTGGCGTTATCAGCTTCGGAATCGGCAATAATTTCGTAGACGATTTGCCCGATAATTATTACTGCAACGAATATGGGGATATTATTGACAGATATTCAGCTGAAATTGTAAAAGATAAAACTCTGCAAACAGAACAGGCTCAGGCATCAATGAATCTTACCGACCTGACATCAAACGCTATGGGAACCGAACCGAAATCGTTTGTTATAACAAAAACTATGACGAACACGATAAAATATCTCACGGACAACGGATACATGAAGTATCTTGAGTCAAAAATCACGGCAAGCGACGTCAAGAGCATGAAGCTTTGCACGAAATCGGAGTCCGTCGGCAAGACCAATGCCGATATGCTGCCGATTTTCACAGGCGGATATAACAGCGTTGCGGATATAAAGAAATTTGATTGGGAAACAGACTATTATTACGGCAATTCTCCCGAATTAAGCTCCCATTATATCAAGAAAAACGTACCAAACGAGATAACAAACAAGTCAACTATCCAGAAGGTGCTTGACAATTCATTCCTCTACGGCTACTGCGGCAACGATTATCGAATTGCCGAAATAACCTTCAACGACGGCTCGATCGCAACCTATTGCATCACCGGCGAGGTTTACGAAAAGCTGATGAAGTAACCGTCTCGGTACAGGAACAATCTCACCTCCCCTGCAGACAATAAAAAAGCAGATTGAAGAAAAATCCAAGGGTCGATGCGTTCCGCACCCTACGACGAGGTTCAATAAAGGCACATTTCGTAGGTGTCGATGAACCACATCGACCCAAGTTTAGAAGAAGCTCTGTGGGCTCCCTTTTAGGCCTCCACCGAAAAAGGCAGGCAAATGACATCTTCAAGCACAAAATCATATATTATTCTAAAAGAGTTTAACCTATCATTATTAAGGTGATAAAATGAAGTTCAAAATCAAGAAAAAGCAAAGAAATATTATCATTGCCGCCGTAGTTTTGGCGACGGTCGTCATTGCCGTTTGCGTACACAGCGGAGTTTTCAGGCCGAAGTACACCTACTCGGGAGACCCGTATGTTTGCCTTGATGCCGGCCACGGAGAGAACGATGTCGGCGCAGCTAACGGCGACCGTTACGAAAAAGACGACGACCTCAAGCTGACGTTGAAAATTAAAGAGAAGCTTGAAGCAATGGGCATCAAGGTTTATCTCACCCGTGACGATGACTCGGACGTTACGCTTGCCGAGCGCTGCAAGTCGGCGAACAAGAAGCATTGCACGCTCTTCATCAGCGTTCACAGGAATTCCGCCGAGGATAAAAAGGCAAACGGAATCGAAGCGTGGGTTTCGAGAAATCCCAAGGGCGACGAATACACGCTCGCCGAAAATCTTGTTGCAAATATCTGCAAGCTGACAGGTCAGCAGAACCGTGGGATAAAAAAAGGTTTTCGTGACAATTCATTCGGCGACTACTATATAAATTCCGACACCGATATGCCCTCGCTTCTTCTTGAGGTCGGATTTATCACCAATGATAATGACAACAAAGCCTTTGACGAAAAGCTCGACGAGACCGCCGAGACGATAGCAAAAACCATTTACGACCACGTTCAAAAATAACATGAGGCCGTTTCATTTTCATGATGAAACGGTCTTTTTTCTCTCTTTATATTGCATTTTTCGCCGCTTGTGCTATAATATCAAATCGGTGATAATTATGAAATACAACACATATATTTTTGACCTTGACGGAACGCTTCTTGACACATTGCAGGATTTGGCAAATGCAGTTAACTATGCAATGCGTCAAATGAGTTATCCCGAAAGGACGATTGACGAGGTTCGCCGATTCATCGGCAACGGAATAAGACTGCTGATAAAGCGTGCCTCTCCTCAGGACATTTCCTCAGAGGATTATGACAAAACGCTTGCGATTTTCACGGCATACTACCTTGACCATATCGCAGACTTCACAAAGCCGTATGACGGCATTATCGACGTTATAAAGACGCTCAAGCAGAACGGCTGCAAGGTTGCCGTTGTGTCGAACAAAGCCGATGAGGCGGCCAAAAAGGTGGTTGAAGATTTCTTCGGCAGCATCTTCGACCTTGTTATCGGCAAGATGGATCGCTTTCCGTCAAAGCCTGCACCCGATTCGGTGCTTTATGTTATCGAATCACTCGGAGCGGACAAGGCAAAATGCGTTTACTCCGGAGATTCAGAAGTCGACGTTCAGACGGCTCACAATGCCGGACTTCCCTGCGTCGGCGTAACATGGGGCAACCGTGACGTTTCCGAGCTTATTGCCGCCGGTGCGGAATATATTGCCGAAAGGCCTCAGGAAATTATCGAAAAAACCAAATAAAAAGTGACTGCTGCATTTAGCGCAGACCAAAGAGCAAAAAACAAATAGAAAAGGCTATAATACACAACCGGTGATTTAATTAACCGATTAAATGTGGATTATAGCCTTATTTTTGTGATTGTTAATAGAGTTCTTGCTCTTTTAAACGCTTTTAGCTCTCTCGCAGTACACAAGTACAGCTTCGTGGCAAAGAAAACGCTTTCTGCATCTAAATGCAACAGACCCTTTTTTCTTCATTTGAAATCAGGTCTTTATTCAGAAACTAAACGTTCCGTAATACGACGTTTCACCTTTTTCGGTTATCTTGTCAACCTTGCCGTTTTTCTGCTTCATTGTAAATTCAGAGCTGTACGGTGTTTTAATGTTCAGCTCTTTCACTCGGCCGTTAGCGTCAGTTACCGCCTCAATGACCGTGCCGCTGTAAGTGACGCTTCCCGACGTGTAATCCTTGATTCCCGTGCCGTCCAAACCGAATTCAAACGGGAAGCCGCCGGCCGTATTGTAAACCGGGTCCTTTTTCACGTCAACCTTTTCCGATTTCAGAACAAGTCTGATTTTCATTCCGCTTGACAGCTTCGTAACGGTTGCCGAGCTGAGCATATTCTCCGTGAGCTTTGTGTCCGGACCGTAAACCCATGCGGGATTGCCGTTCTCGTCAACGCCGTTTTTAAATTTGCCTGTCGTTGTGTTCGGACCGGTTTTAATCTCTTCGGATTTACCGTTGAAAGTATATGTTCCCGTTTCGTACTGCGTAACGGTAGCCGTCTTCACCTGCTGATAAGTCTTGGCAAGCGAGGCATTATAGGTCTTGACAATTTCGCTCTTAACCGTAGATGTATCGTCCGCCGACTCAAGTCCGACGGAAATTCTGAGAATTTTCAATGCGTCGGAGGAATTAATTCTACCGTCCTTGTTAACATCGGCATTTGCTTTGTTGAAATTTTTCACGCTGATTCCGACGCTGTATTGAAGCACGCCGAGAGCATCGGCGGAATTGATTTGTCCGTCGGAGTTAACGTCGCCGAGCAGTGCCGCCGACGAGCTGACGGTCAAAGCCGCCGCAAGTGAAATTGCAGAAAGAATTGAAAGAAATTTTTTCATTTTGATTTACTCCTTATCGATCTATACTAATTTCATGCGTCCAATATCCGTCTTCGGCAAAGTCGCCGTAATAATAAGCATCCTCCTCATAGTCGTAAACACTTATCGTATAGTTACTGTCATAAGGTGTGTATACATAAAATGACGTGATATAGCCTTCGCTGTCGATAATCGCTTCAATCTCTGTTCCGTGATATTGAATTTCGCCGTCCTCGAATTCATACTCTTCGCCCTCGGGAACATAGTAGTAAAACGGGATTCCGCCTGCGCACTGATATTCGGGGCTGTCAAAGATGCTCACCGTTTCACTTTTAATCGTTAAACATACCTTGTAACCGTCACCGCATTTTTCAAAATAAATAGAATCCACCATATCCTCGGTAAGCATTGAATCCGGAGCATAGGCATTGGGAGGGAGGCCCTCCTCGTCATAGCCGTTCTCATAGTCAATATCGAGAATCAGCGGGTCTATGTCAATCGTGGTTCCGTCATAATCGAAGAACCGATTATAATGAGCATTTTCGACCCAATGAATGTGCTTCGTTTCTGCGTATGTTTTATTGATTGCATTATTGTAATAATCAAGAATTTCCGCTTTTTCGGTCAATTCAATATCGGATTTTTCAAGTCCGACCGAAATTCTCAGCACCTTTAATGCATCGGAGGAATTGACAATCATGTCATAGTTTACATCCGCTGCGGATTCGTCAAAATTTTCAACCTCAAATCCAACGCTGTATCTCAGAATCGAAAGCGCATCAGATGAGTTTATCTCGCCGTCGGAGTTAACGTCGCCGAGCAGTGCCGCCGACGAGCTGACGGTCAAAGCCGCCGCAAGTGAAATTGCAGAAAGAATTGAAAGAAATTTTTTCATTTAATTTACTCCTTTATGTGAATTGTTCAACCGTATCACGAATAGCATCGAGGAATGCATCCTCGCCCCATGTATTGATTTTAAAGAAAACCGCCTGGCTTCCGCCCGAGCTTATCGCCGTGAGACGCACATCGTTTCCGCAAGCGAAAAGCGTAACGCTCAGGCTGACCCGGTTGCCGCCGATGTAGCTGTAACGCTCATAAACCTTGACCGAGCAAGCGCAGTTTCCTTTCTCGCAATACGATTCGTCCTCGACCGAGGCCGAGATGCTTTTGTTAACCGCACTGTCGATGGCTTTGCTGATTTCAAGCAAAGATCCGTGAAGGTCACATTCAAGCATTGCCATAAATTTTCTCCTTTTTGTTTTCAATTTTCTTTATAAGATTCCTGCCGATATCGTGCAGAAGCTTATATGCCGCCGGGAATACCTCATCGGGAAAATTGACAAGAAAATCATCAGATTCGAATGTGAAATCGCCCTTATAATCAATATCGGCAAGAGCCTGCGTGATCTCCTCCCAGTCGAGGTCGAAGAAATATGGCGGACAATGCCTGTCCTCAAGATAATCGTTGTCATGGACGTGCAAACAGCCGACATAATCATGGCCGAGAGTCCTGAGCATCTCGGGAGCCGTCGTTCCGACAAGTCCTGCATGGCCGATATCGACGCAAGCTGTGAAATACTTCGGGTCGAGCATATCCATCATTGCTCTGAACTCCTCGCCGACGCTGCAAATATTCGGGATAATGCATTTTCTGCGTCGGTCTCTGCCGAACATATTCTCGCATGCGATTTTTATATTGTACTCCTTGCAAAGCGGAATGAGATTATTGTAAAACTCGGCGTTAAGCTCAAGATTTCTCCTGCTGTCCTTGCCGTAATAAGTCGGATGAATTACAATGTTTTTCGCTCCGAGAGTACCTGCGATTTCTATTGAACGCTTGATTTTTTCAAGAATCACAGTATTGTATGTATCCTCCCCGACTTTGAAGCTCGGGAAAGGCGCATGAGCCTGATTGAAGTATTTTCCATAGCTTTCGGCAATTTTCTTCACTTCAAGCACATGCTCAAGATATGAAGGCTGATTGAGGATATAATCGTCGTCCTGCATACGGAACATTGAATAATCCAATGCGTCAAAGCCTGCCTCACATATCATGCGAACACATTTTTCGTCACCTAAGCGTTTTGAACCCACTTCAGTCTGAGTTGATAATACCATTATAATCAAGTCCTTTCGATTTTGGTTTAAAAAGCGGTGGGAGCATTTTAAATCCGGCAAGAACTCACTCCCCGCCCTTAACCCCTCTTATGCAAAAAGCAAAGGAATAACTGCCGCTGTGCATTTTGTACGGCTCATGCAAACATGCCGTGCCGGGCATATCGCCGCCGACACCACGCTGTTTCGCATCAATGCAAAGCGAATAATATTCGTCCTTCTTGAGTTCGTGATTGTGCATGGCCTTTTCAATTTTCTCCTGAGAATAGCTGTGCATGGAAAACTCAAACGGGAAATCCGAGCTGACTGCGAAGCCGTTCCCGCCGTCGTCCGTGATTTCAAGTGAGCGAACATCGGTTCTGTTGCCGTTCTCCTGCGGCCTCATATAGTAATGGAAAAGCTCGTCGGCCTTCTTGCGGAATTCCGAAATTCGCTGTCCTGTTTTTCTGTCACAATACGATTCTTCCGGACCTCTGCCGTACCACTTTACATTGCAAAAATCTTTATTTATACCGAATCTTACACCCGAGCGAAGCATCGGAAGAACAGGACTGTTCATGTTCTGCCCGATATTCACACTGCCGTCGCTGTTGACGATTATATCCGTCTCAACATGGCCCGCAAACGGAGCAAACCAATGAATATTCACAATACAGGAACCGCTGAACGGGAAGATAACAAAGCTCTTTACGCTGACGGTTCTGCTTGTTATATCCCAAAGATAGAGCGGATTGAGACGCTTAAACATGGGTGCAAAATTGAAATAATTTGTGTCATTATCGGTCAGCGGGCGGAAGAAATTCGGCTTAAACGAGAGCGAATTATCAAGAATATTTCCGTCGCCAAAGTCGATTCCGTAAAGCTTTTTATCTTTAAACGTAACGGTCGTGTCACCTGCGATTATTTTGTGAACATTTCCTTTTGAGAGAACCTTAATCATGCCCTCCCTCGGCTCGGGCTTTGCCTTTTCGTTGCTGAGAGTGAACTGGTTAAAGCTGATTTCATCACCGGCCTTGTGCCACTCGTTTTCGTTCTTGTATCTGAATGAAAGCGTAAGAATATATTCGCCTGTTTCAAACTCCGTTGAATAGGGAACCGTAAGCGTCTTAGCCGTCTGCGGAGCTATTCCATCGAGCGAAACTCTACCGCTTTCAATCTCCTTGCCGTTCTTGGCAACCGACCATTCGAGATAGCAATAATCAAGCGAAACAAAATAATTTTTATTCCTTATCTTAACTCTTTTTCTTTCAACGTCGATATCCTCGGCACAAACATTTGAATAAACCTGCTTGACCTCATAATATGCCGGGTGCGGCGTGCGGTCGGCGGCAATTATTCCGTTGGCACAGAAATAAAAGCTTGACCAGCCTTCATTAAAATCGCCGCCATAGAGCCATTTTCCGTCCCTGCGTATCGCCTGATCAACGAAATCCCAGATAAAGCCGCCCGTCATGTGGTCGTACTTTTCAAAATCGTCAACATATTCCTTGAAATTGCCGAGGCTGTTCTCCATTGAGTGAGCATACTCGCAATAAATTACAGGGTGATCATCGAATGCCGATTTCGGAACGTCCTTGTTATCGGCGGCAAGGGCATTGGCAATATTGTCGAACAAAGTTGCCGTGATCGCCTCCTTGCGAACAAGCTTGTCAACAACATTTTCCATCGGATACATTCGGCTGATAAAATCCGACTTTGTAAGGTCAAAATCACCCTCATAGTGTATCGGATAAAGGTCGCAGAGTTTCAGAATGGCTTTTTTCATCTCGGCAAAGTTTGAGCCGTCGCCTGCTTCATTGCCGAGCGACCAGAAGCAGATGCAGGCGTGGCTTCTGTCACGCAAAACCGTCATCTCTGCCCTGTCAATTACCGCCGAGGTCCAAAGCGGATTGTCACCGGGCACATTCTTTCTGCGTACGCCGTGACTTTCGACGTCACACTCATCCATTACATAGAATCCGAGCTCGTCGCAAAGCTCATAGAAGAACGGATCATCGGGATAATGACTGGTTCTTATGGCATTGATATTGGCCTGTTTCATGAGGTAAAGATCCTGATAGTATCTTTCCCTCGGTACTGCCCAGCCGTAGTCGGGGTCATAATCGTGACGGTTTACGCCTTTGATTATAACCTTTTGACCGTTTATATAATACACATTGCCTTTTATTTCAACTCGCTTAAAGCCGATTCTTATCTCTTTCTTGACCGAACAGCGTGTGCCCTCATAGAGCTTGAACGTAAGTGTATAAAGCTCGGGCGTTTCGGCACTCCATTTTCGGCATTTTTCGACAATATGATTAATTTTAAGCTCGCCGCCTGCCTTGCCCCTGAAAATCTCTTTTTTGTCAAGGTCAACACGGCACGTTACCTCTTTGTTTGTGCTGAATTTAAGTGTCAGGTCAAGTATGCCGTCGGTATAGCTGTCATCAAGGGTGGTTCTTGCGTATATGTCCTCAAGCGTGGTTTCAGGCTCGGCTACAAGATAAACCTCACGATAAATTCCCGAAAACTGCCACATATCCTGATTTTCAAGATAGGTTGCGTCGCTGAAACGCATGACCTTGGCCGCAACGGTGTTTTCGCCCTCATGGAGCACATCGGTTATATCAAACTCGGCAGGTGTCATTGATCCCTGCGAATAGCCGACGTATTCGCCGTTTACATAGACATAAAGTGCAGACTTTGCCGCACCGAAATGCAGAACAATTCTTCTGCCGTCAAAATTTTCCGGCAGGATGAAGCTGCGGCGATAGAAGCCTATTTCATTCCTTTCGTGGCTGACCTTCGGAATCTGCGATTCGACCGTTGAGACCTGCGGCGGCATTGATGAGCAAAGATAGATCGGCTTGCCGTAGCCCTGCATCTGCCAGACCGACGGAACAATTACCGTGTCCCAGCCGTTGTCGTCAAAATCAGGGCAGAAAAAGTTCTGCGGCTGATTTTCCACTCCCATCTGCCACTTGAATTTCCATTCGCCGTTAAGCGAAAGTTTGTATTTCGACTTGCCGTACTCAACCTTATCCCTTGCATCATAGGGCAGAGCAAGATTGTGTCCTTCAAGTTTATTTTCACGGAAAAATAATGGGTTTTCCCATTTATGAAGCGGTTTTTTCAAAAAAATCAACTCCTATCTGTTTATTATAATTATATCTGCACTTCTCCTGCAAGTCAAATAAAAATCAAACTTTTTTCTTTTATCGTTTATACTTTATATAAGCTTTGACAGAAAGCCGACTAAAAAGTATGCTTTGTGAAATAAAATCAGCAAATCTTATTGAAAAAAATTGCCGCAAGTATTATAATGAATCGAATAATGCAATTTTTGAGGTGTTGGTGTTGAAAAAAATCGGATTTGATAACGAAAAATATGTTAAGATGCAATCTGAGCATATAAGAGAAAGAATTAACAAGTTCGGCGGCAAGCTCTATCTTGAATTCGGCGGCAAGCTCTTCGACGATTACCATGCATCGAGAGTCCTCCCGGGCTTTGCACCCGACAGCAAGGTTAAAATGCTTATGCAGCTCAAGGATCAGGCGGAGATCGTTATCGTCGTCAACGCTTCCGACATTGAGAAGAACAAGATAAGAGGCGACCTTGGCATTACATACGATCTTGACGTTCTCAGGCTTATTGACGCTTTCAGAGGAATAGGACTTCTCGTCGGCAGCGTTGTCATGACACGCTACAGTGCGCAGCCGGCCGCAGATGCATTTTGTAAAAGACTTGAAAGCCTCGGCGTTAAGGTATACCACCATTACACGATTCCCGGCTATCCGTCCGACGTTGACAGAATCGTCAGCGACGAGGGATTCGGAAAAAACGAATATATCGAAACTTCCCGTTCACTCGTTGTTATAACCGCTCCCGGCCCGGGCAGCGGAAAAATGGCGACCTGCCTTTCACAGCTCTATCACGAGCACAAAAGAGGAATCAGTGCAGGCTATGCGAAATTTGAAACATTCCCGATTTGGAATCTTCCGCTCAACCACCCTGTTAATCTCGCTTATGAAGCGGCAACGGCAGACCTCAACGATATAAACATGATTGACCCGTTCCACCTTGAGGCATACGGCGAAATGACGGTCAACTACAACCGTGACGTTGAAATTTTCCCGGTTCTTGCGGCAACCTTTGACCAGATCTACGGCGAATGTCCGTATAAGTCACCCACAGACATGGGAGTTAACATGGCGGGCAACTGCATCATTGACGATGAGGCATGCTGCGAAGCTTCAAGACAGGAAATTATCAGACGTTTCTATGCCGAACAGTGCTCGGTTAAAAAGGGTCTCGGCAACCCCGAAAGCGTTGACAAAATCAAGCTTATTATGAAGAAAACAGGAATTTCTCTTGATGAGCGTCCCGTTATCGCCGCAGCAAAGGCCAAGGCGGAGGAAACCGGCGAGCCTGCAATGGCAATCGAAACAGGCAAGGATACTCTTGTTACGGGCAAAACCTCACTTCTCATGGGTGCAGGTGCCGCAGCAATGCTTAACGCACTTAAAAGCCTTGCGGGTATCAATGATGACATTCACCTTCTTTCGCCTACCGTTATCGAACCGGTTCAGGAGCTGAAAGTAAAATACATGGGCAACCACAACCCGAGGCTTCACGTTGACGAGGTGCTCATTGCCCTCTCCGTTTCGGCGGCAACAAATCCGCTTGCCAAGCTTGCGCTTCAGCAGATCCCGAAGCTCAAGGGCATGGAGGCTCACGCAACGGTTATCCTCAAGGAGCAGGACGAATCCGTTTTCAAAAAATTCGGTATAAATATCACCTGCGAGCCGAAATATCAGACCAAAAAGCTCTATCACAAATGAGGAGAATGACATGGGAAAAATTGTTGCAATCGGCGGCGGACGCTACAGCGACGGCGAGATAATCAATATCTTTGAAAAAATAGTCTCACTTGCGGACAAAAGGAACCCCAAGGTTCTGTTTCTTCCGACGGCAGGCTATGATGACATCAACGGCGACGAGGATATTCAGCGCAGCTTTGAAAAATACGGCTGTCAATATGATATTCTCTATCTCACGGATGAGAAAAGAACCGTCGATGATATTCATTCCGTTATTCTCGGGGCAGATATTATTTATGTCGGCGGCGGCGATGTCCGCTTCATGATGGAAACCTGGCGTAAAACGGGAGCCGATAAAGCTCTTATTGAAGCATACAACAGCGGCAAAATCATGTCGGGCTACAGTGCAGGCGCAGTCTGCTGGTTCGACGTAGGCTATGACGACTGCGGCCCGGAGCACAGCTTCATGTTTTGTGACTGCCTCGGCATTCTCCCCTACTGTGCCTGTCCGCACTATGAATCGGACCACTGGCAGACCTTCAAAAAGGCCATTCTTGACCGACCCGAGCAGGGACTTGCGATTGAAAACGGCGCAGCATTGCTTTTCGTCGACGGCATGATAGGTACGATCAGGGGCAATGACGGCGGCGAGGTATGGATTCTTGACAAAAATAATGAACTTTGCCTCAGCAAAATTGTCGATAAAATAAACAGAATCGACTAATCGTCGGTTGACTTTACAGTTAGTTTGTGCTAACATATATACGAAAAAAATAACGGAGGGTGAAACCATGAAAAAAGTATTATCAATCTTTTTAGCTATTGTTATTCTCATTTCGGGCGTTGTTTTTGCGTCCGCAAAGGGTAATGACAAACTTCAGTTCGACGAGAACGGACAGTTTAAGATTCTTGCTCTTGCCGACATTCAGTCCGGCTTCCCGGTCGGCGAAGCACTCAAGGCTTATATAGCTGAAGCTATTGACGCCTCGGATCCCGACCTTGTTATGTTCCTCGGCGATAACATTATGAGCCCCGAGGACGGCACGGTTGAAAGCTACTGGAAGGGCTACGACGAGGTATTCCCGATTCTCGAAAGCAAGGGCGTTCCGTTCACTTTCGTATTCGGCAACCACGATGATGAGTCCGCTCCGACAGTAACAAAGGAAGAGATGCTCAAAAAGTATCAGTCCTATGACGGTTGCCTTGCTTATGATGCAGACCCGTCGCTCCACGGCTGTGCAACTCACAATCTTCCGATTCTCTCAAGTGACGGAAACAAGGTTGCTTACAACCTTTGGATGTTCGACAGCGGAGATTATGTTTTCTACGAGAACGGCAAAAGAAGAGGCTATGACTGCGTTCGTGCAGACCAGATTGAATGGTACAAGGCAGAGAGTGCAAAGCTCAAGGCGGCCAACGGCGGCGAAGCTGTTCCGTCACTTGCATTCCAGCACATCATTCCGCAGGAAGCAGCTCAGGCTGTTATGTTCTCTCTTCCGTTCCAGCTCGGCAAGCTCACTAAGAACTTCACCGACGGAACATCCGCTACATATCTTCCGAACTACTTTGCGTTCAACGGAATGCTTTCCGAAGCTCCGTGCCCGTCACCCGATAATGAGGGTCAGTGGGATGCATTCGTAGAGACAGGCGACGTTAAGGCTTGCTTCTTCGGCCATGACCATGTCAACAACTTCAGCGTTGATGTTGACGGCGTTACGGCAGTCAGCGTTCCGGGCACAACCTTCAAGTCATACAGCAGCGTTACGGATCAGGGCTCAATGGTTATTACTCTTGATGAAAGAGACCTTTCAACCTACAGCACAGAGATTCTTTACACAAGCGATCTCGCTGTTAAGGAAGGTTCAAACATTCCGAATCAGGAGCACTCTGAGACTGTTGCAGCATACAAGTTCAGAACTGTACTTCGTTTTCTTGCACACGGTATCCTCACTGTTTTGAGAGGAATTTATGCTTGGATTCCCTCACCTCTCAGCAAGTAATTCTGACTGAAAAGTAAATATTTAAGGCAACGAGATCAAAACGATTTCGTTGCCTTTTATTTTCTGTTCACTTGACTTAAAACATAGATACCTCACCGTCATAATTCTCGGCTTTTTCGAGCCGAAGGCCTTTAAGGTCTTTCCGTCCAAGTTAAACTCAAATTCGGTATTTCGCTCAGGATTTCACTGTAATCCTATCACTTTGTCGGGCTTATATATATGTTGCTCCACATCTTGTGATTATCCCTGTATTTTTCATCGTATCGTGAAATTATGTAGTCGGGCGGCGTCATATACTCGTCGTGGCGCACCCATTTTCCGTTTTTATATTCAAAGCAATAGTCACCGATATCGCCAGACTGCGTCCAGATGTTGTACGAATCCTTCTCCCAACAGATTCCCCAAAAGTCCATGGATCGTGCAGGGGAAAAGCTGTCAATCTTTTTGTTTGTTTCGGAATCATAGACCGTCACAACAATCATATTATCCTCAACGGTCTGAAGCGCATAATATTTATAATCATGGCTGTAGGTTTTGTCAGCGGTATATGAGCCCCAAAACTCGCCGGAATCACGGCTTGTGCATGACACAAGCAAAACAAAAGAACAGAATACCATTAGTAATGCAATAGCTTTTTTATTCATTTTCGCTCTCCTTCTTTATTCATCAACTCGCTCAATCGGTAGCGAGCTGCATTCCTCCACGGTCCATTCGGCATAAAGCTTTTTTATCGACAAATCACAGCCGACAATTTTATCCCCTTTTTCAAAGAAATGTACCGAGCCAAGCTGAGTAACATAGCTCCAGCCTTCACTTTGCATATATTCGATAAAATCCTTATAATCGTCCTTTGCACAGCGATACACGTTCTTGTCAACCTCAATTACAGGAGCCTTTGAAAATGCTGCCAATGCGTAAATATTGTCGCAATAATAGTGTTCGAGCGGCAACAAAACAGCCGCCAAAACAATAACAACAACTATGATTTTTAAAAATTTTTTCATTATAATCTCCTCTTGAAACTCGATTAAGCTTTATTTATCCTTTGCATCCTTATTCTTGGCAAATATCATAACAAGTCCTGCGATTCCGCTGATTATACCGACCAAAGAGAACGGAAAATCGTAAAAGCCGGTTAAAAGAGTTTTGTTAATATCCGCACCGGCTACACAAAGAAGTATACCGAACAAAATCAAAGCGATGCCTTTTGCAATTTTATTATTCATAGCGTTTTCTCCCGAATTATAGAATCTTTTCAAGTCCCGACTTGACGGGCTTGGTTACATAGACCTGTTTAACGATTGATTTCAGGCTTTCTGCGGCACACTCGGCTTTCGACTCGTCGTCAAAAATTCCGTAAACCGTCGGGCCGCTTCCGCTCATGCAAGCTGCCAACGCCCCGTAGCGATTAAGAACCGATTTTATCGGCACACGCTCGGGCACCTCGATAAGCTGCTCAAAAATATTTTTACAGCGGCGGCACATCTCATAAAGATCGCCCTGCGATGCGGCGTACAGCATTCCGCAGGTGTCAAGGTGGCGTATATTCTGCGTCGTATCAAAGGCGGCATAAGCCTCTTTTGTTGAGACTCCCCTCTCCGGCTTTGCAAGCACTATCCGGCAATCCGTTAAATCGGGCAGCGGAGAAAGAATCTCACCGATATTCTGTGCAACGCATGTGCCGCCCGTCAGGCAGAACGGAACATCCGCACCGACCTTAACGCCGACTGCACAAAGCTCCTTTAATGTCAAACCTGCCGAAAAAATATCGTTAAGTGCGGCAATGACCGCCGCTCCGTCCGCACTGCCGCCTGCCATACCTGCGGCAAAGGGAATGTTCTTTTCAATGTGAATTTTTATACCCGTGTTTTTGATTTTGGTGTAATCAAAAAATGCCTGCGCCGCCTTGTATGCAATGTTCGATTTGTCGCACGGCAAAGCCGCTTCGCTGCACGTTATCGTGATTTTTTTGTCGTCCGTTGTCTCAACACTCACCGTGTCGTAAAGTCCGACAGACTGCATTACCATGAACAGGCTGTGATATCCGTTGTCAAGCGTTCTGAGTATATCGAGCATGAGGTTTATTTTGGCTGCTGCCTTGTATTCTGCTTTCATATGTTCTTTCCTTTCGGGCAGTTTAAGTCTGTATTGCGGTAGAAGGTTCATTTTTAAGGTGATTATTTCCAAATCCCCACCGCTTGCGGTGGTGGGGATTTAAAAAACATCCTAACTTTTTTAGTCTTTCCGACTCACTTTCCTATCCTCGTCTGCTTGAGGCCTGTGAACTTCTGTCCCCAAGCGTTCGCCCATGCTTCGCAATAAAGGGAATAATAGGAAACATTGTTATTTTTTCGATAGTTTATGCAGGGCTTGAAATTGCACCAGATGAATGACGGAATCGCAATGACGAGGAACCAGATCGGGCCGAGCAAAAGAGCCTGCCATGTGTGGCCGTATTCATGGATTCTTGTGTCCCGGAGCCAGTCGTCCGGGCGGTCGGGATTCATAAAAATAAATGTTCCGAATGAAATTCCGCCCCAGTCGCCGGGCACATATGTAACCGTCGCATTAAAAAATCTTTCATGCTTGCAGCCCTTGATGACCGCAAAAATTATATAGGCAATGAAGCCGATAAGGTTGATCGGCAATGCCCATGTCCATTCTATAAGATAAAACAAAAACTTTTTCATATTTTTGACCCTCCGTTCGCTTTATTCTAACATATTTTTACCTCTTTGAAAAGAGTATAAAGGCATTTAATCTTGAAAAATAATAAATAATGTGTATAATATATATAACAGTATGAAACGGAGGTTTTAATATGACAGAAGTTACTAAAGATATGCTTATAGGCGATATTCTTGATGCAGACAACGGCACAGCCGAGTTCTTCCTCAACATGGGTATGCACTGCCTCGGCTGCCCCTCGGCAAGAGGAGAGAGCCTTGAGATGGCGTGCGCCGTTCACGGTGTTGACGTTGAGCAGATGGTTGCAGACATCAACGCTTATCTTGCAAGCAAATGATTCGACTTAAGCCGAGACTTCAATCGGCGGCGGATACGGTTCGTGACGGTTCCCGTGTTGCTGACATCGGAACCGACCACGCCTACCTGCCGACAGCGCTCATTTTGTCGGGCAAAATACCGTCTGCCATTGCGGCAGACCTCAGAAAAGGTCCATTGGAAAACGCCTTGGAAACCGTCCGCTCCAATCATATTGAGGACAGGGTTCAGCTTCGCCTTTCCGATGGGCTTAAATGTGTTTCTCCCGACGATGCCGACGATATCGTTATCGCTGGCATGGGCGGCATTTTGATCTCCGAAATTCTGACAGACGCCGAATGGGTCAAGAACGAAAAATACAAGCTTATTTTACAGCCGCAGTCGCATGACGAGGACGTTCGCAGATATCTTTTTGCCAACGGCTTTGATATAACAGACGAGACGGTCTGCTTTGAGGACGGCAAGGTTTACATATGTATCGGAGCTGTTTATACAGGCTCAATAACATCACACAGCGAAGCCGAGATTATGTTCGGCAGTCTCCTCACACGCCACGACGAAGCGGCAGAAGCTTTCATAAATAAAAAACTGAAAAGAATAACAGCTCGCCTTTCCGCACTCAACGCACACGGCGGTGACGAGGGCGAAAAAGAGCAACTTGAAGCAATAATAAAAGAGGTGGAAAAATGGCAAAAGTAAAGGATTTTTACGGTTATCTTAACAGCATTGCACCCTTTGAAACGCAGGAGGACTGGGACAACAGCGGAATGCTCGTCGGCGATATGAACGCCGAGGTCAAAAAAGCCGTCGTTGTGCTCGATATCACTCACGAAGAAATCAAAAAAGCCAAAGCAATCGGTGCGGACCTGATAATCAGCCACCACCCTGTCATTTTCAACCCTATCAAATCCGTAACAAAGGGCAGCGTGCCGTATGAGCTTGTTGCAAGCTCGATCAATGCACTCTGCTGTCACACTCCGCTCGATATAGCGGACGGCGGAACGAACGACAGCCTTGCGGAACTGCTCGGAATAAACGTCACCCGTGCCGACGACCCGATATTAAGGCTCGGAACGGTTGAACCGACCACAGCACAGGAGCTTGCGGGTAAAATTGCCAATACTCTCAACACGAAAGTACGCTATGCCGACGCAGGCAAAACAATTAAAAAAATCGCAATCTGCACCGGCGCAGGCTGTTCGCTGATTGAAGCGGCAGGTGAAATTGACGCTTTCATCACGGGCGACGCATCGCATCATAACTTTCTCGACTGTGTTCAGGCAGGCATAACGCTCATTGCGGCCGGGCATTACGAAACGGAAATCATCGTTGTTCCCGTTCTTGTAAAAAAATTGCAGGCACAGTTCCCCGACATTGAAATCATTGACATTAAACAGGAAAATCCGATAAAATTCATTTGAGGTAATTATGGCACTTGACGGAATATTTCTCAGCAAAATTAAAGACGAGCTGCTCAGAGAAATCGCATTCAGCAGAGTTGAAAAGGTTCACCAGCCCTCCCGTGAGGAGCTGGTTATTCACCTACGCGGAAAAAGCGGAGCAAAGAAGCTTTTCCTTTCGATAAGGGGCAACAGCCCGAGAATTCATCTGACAGAGTACGCACCCGAGAATCCGGCTGTTCCGCCGATGTTTTGCATGCTGATGAGAAAAAAACTGCTCAACGCTCAGCTTGTTGATATCCGTCAATCGGGTCTTGACCGAATTCTTTACCTTGACTTTAACGCCACGAACGAAATCGGCGATAAAATAAAGCTCATTCTCTCAATCGAGATAATGGCAAAGTATTCAAATATCATTCTCTTCGACGGCGACGGAAAAATCGTTGACGCAATCAAACGTGTTGACCTCAGCCAGTCGGCGGTTCGTCAGATTCTGCCCGGCTTCAAATACATTGCACCGCCGCCGCAAAGCAAGCTCAACATAACCGACCATACGACAGAGAATATCATCGCACAGATTAAGACTTTCCCGTCAAAATCTCTCTCGTCCGCTGTGCTCGGCACCTTGCAGGGTGCTTCTCCCCTCACCTGCCGTGAGCTTTGCGGAGAGTACGGCGAACTTTACACTGACGAGATCAGCGACAAGGGCTTTGAGTATCTCTCAAAAAATCTTGATGATTTACGCAATATCATCATGAATGAATCCGGTGTTCCGTTTATGCTCAAGGACGAAACAGGCAAGCCGGTTGACTTTTCTTTCTTCCCTATCAGGCAGTACGGCGACCGCTACAGGACGGAGATAAAGTCAAGCTTTTCCGAGCTTCTTGACGAATTCTACTATGAATGTGACCGTCTTGAACGCACGAAGCAAAAGGGTCAGGACCTGGTTAAGCTGCTCAATTCGGCAATAGCGAGAGTTTCAAAAAAGCTCAGTCTGAGGCAGGCGGAGCTGGCTCACTGTGCGGACAGAGAAAAGCTAAGAATCAATGCCGAGCTTATCAATGCAAACCTTTACAGACTCGAAAAAGGTGCGCTTTTCTATGACCTTGAAAATTATTATGATGAAAACAAGCCGATAAGAATTAAGGCCGACCCGTCAAAATCTCCGGCACAGAACGCACAAAAATATTTCAAGGAATATCGCAAGGCAAAGACCGCCGAACAGCTTCTTACAGGCTTCATTGAGGAGAGTAAACAGGAGCTTGCTTACCTCGAAACGGTTGCCGACGCACTTGAGAGAGCCGATACGCAGGCTGAAATTGATGAAATTCGCAACGAGCTTTCACTCGGCGGTTACGTCAAGAAAAAGCGTGGAACGGATAAGAAATCGTCAAAAACACTTCCTCCGATCGAATACAGAACGACTGACGGATTCCGAGTTCTCGTCGGCAGAAACAATGTGCAGAACGATAAGCTTTCGCTTAAAACGGCCGCAAAAAATGATATGTGGCTTCACACGCAGAAATTTCCCGGCTCTCACGTTATAATAGTCAGCGACAACAGGGAGATAAGCGACGAAGCGATAGTTGAAGCGGCCGAAATTGCCGCCTACCACTCAAAGGCTCGTGACGCAAAGCTTGTACCCGTTGACTACACATATGTTAAAAATCTCAAAAAGCCTCAGGGTGCGCCCTACGGTAAGGTCATATACCACGTTTACTACTCGGTCAACGTCACTCCCGACCGTGACAAAATCAACGCTAAATTAAGTAAGGTGAAATAAAATGCGACTTCTTGTTATTGACGGCAACAGTATAATCAACCGTGCTTTTTACGGAATAAAGCTTCTGAGCACTAAGGACGGCAAATACACCAACGGAATTTACGGCTTCATGAACATCTTTCACAAGCTCCTCGACGATTGCCAACCGGACAGGGTTGCCGTTGCTTTCGACGTCAAGAAGCCGACCTTTCGCCACGAAATGTATTCCGAATACAAGGCCGGCCGCCACGCCATGCCCGAGGAGCTTAAGCAGCAGATGCCCGTTCTCAAGGAGCTTTTGACGCTCATGGGTTATAAGATTGTCGAAAAAGCAGGCTGGGAAGCCGACGATATTCTCGGTACGCTCTCTGCTCAGATGAAGGACGGAGACAAGTGCTTCATTGCAACCGGAGACCGTGACAGCTTGCAGCTTGTCAGCGACACGACTACGGTTCTTCTCGCTTCGACAAAGATGGGCAGAACGCAGACTATTCCCTATGACAAAGCGAAAATCGAAGAGGACTACGGCGTTGAACCGTGGCAGATGATTGAAATTAAGGCTCTCCAGGGCGACAGCTCAGATAATATTCCCGGAGTTGCGGGAGTAGGCCCTAAAACCGCCGGCGACCTGATTCAGCGTTTCGGCTCGGTTGAAAATATCTACAACAATATTGACACCATCGATATAAAGGACAAGCTTCGTGAAAAGCTCGTCAATTCAAAGGACAGCGCAATGCTCAGCCACACGCTCGGTACGATTCGCACGGACGCTCCGATTGACACAAACATGGATTATTACATTCCGTCCGCTCCCGAAAGCGGCAAGGCTTCAAGGCTTCTCGCTTCGCTTGAAATGTTCAGCATGATTGAAAAATTCGACCTTGGCAAGAGTGAGCAGACCGATGTTGAAACGGTCAGTGTTCCCGTCAAGCACCTTGACTCCCTCTCTGAAATCCGGCTCGGAGAAAAAGCTTATTTTGTCCCCGAATTTTCCGACGGCGATATAATTTCAATCGCATTTGACTGCGGCGAATTCATTGCCGTCGTCGAGAACAGCAGCTTCACCTTTGCCTCGGAGCTTGCCGATATTCTCTCAAACGAAAAAATCGAAAAAATAACATGTAACGCAAAGTCTCTCTATTCATGGGCGTTCATGCGTGGCGTTCGGATAAAAGGAAAAGTCAGCGACATCATGATCGCAGGCTATATTCTCAACCCCTCGGCGAGCGACTATTCGCCTGTCAGAATGGCACAGGAATACGGTGCGCTCTGCCCCGAGATAAGCGAGGAAAACGAGACGGCTCTCAAAGCCGCCGCTTTAAATGGCGCATGGGAAAAGGTTATCAAACAAATTGAAGAAAATGACCAGCTTTCCCTTTTATACGATATTGAAATGCCGCTTTCAAAGGTGCTTTCTTCAATGGAGGTCACGGGATTCCTTGTTGACCGTGAGAGCATTCAACAATACGGAGCGGTGCTTGAAGAAAAAATCAACTCCCTTGTCAGCGAGATATACGACCTTGCAGGCGAGGAATTCAATATAAATTCGCCAAAGCAGCTCGGAACAGTTCTTTTTGAAAAGCTCCGGCTGCCTGCAAAGAAAAAAACAAAATCGGGATACTCGACCAATGCCGACGTGCTTGAAAGTCTTGCACCCGATTATCCGATAGTTTCGCTCATTCTCGAATACAGAACACTTGCAAAGCTCAAATCGACCTACTGCGACGGCTTGCAGAAATGCATTGCGCCCGACGGCAGAATTCATTCAACGCTCAACCAGACCGAAACAAAGACCGGACGAATTTCTTCGACAGAACCCAATCTGCAAAATATTCCCGTCAGAACACCTGTCGGACGTGAGCTTAGAAAATTCTTTATCGCCAAGGACGGCTGTGTACTTGTTGACGCCGATTATTCGCAGATTGAGCTTCGTGTTCTCTCTGACATTGCGAACGACGAAACAATGATATCCGCCTTCAACAACGGCGACGATATCCACACAATAACGGCTTCGCAGGTTTTCAATATGCCTGTTGAGGCGGTAACTCCGCTGATGAGAAGCCGTGCAAAGGCGGTCAATTTCGGCATAGTTTACGGTATCGGCGCATTCTCGCTCGCCCACGACATCGGCGTAACGAGAGCCGAGGCAGATAAATACATCAAGGGCTATCTTCACCATTTCTCGGGCGTTGACAGCTATATGAAAAACGTCATTGCGCGGGCAAAGGAGGACGGCTACGTTCAAACTTTGTTCAAGCGTCGCCGCTATTTGCCCGAGCTTACCGCATCAAATGCTATGATTCGCAACTTCGGTGAGCGTGTTGCAAGAAACATGCCGATTCAGGGAACGGCCGCAGACATAATCAAAATCGCAATGGTTCGTGTCTACGACAGGCTTGAAAAAGAAAATCTCAAGGCGAAGCTTATCATGCAAATTCACGACGAACTGATTGTCGAAGCTCCCGAAAATGAGCAGGAACAGGTTCAGAAAATTGTTCGTGAAGAGATGGAAAATGCCTGCAAAATGAAAGTCAAGCTCACCGCAGATGTTCATTGCGGCAAGAGCTGGTACGATGCAAAAGGATAATGCAAAATGAAGGTTGTTGTTACGGCAAGGAATTTTTCGACAGATGACAAAACTGCTCTTCAAATGCTCAAAAATGCAGGATTTGAAGTTGAGGATCACAGCAAAGAGGACATAGGCAGCGGCACAAACGAGGAATATATCCGTTCACTCGTGCTTGATGCCGACGCAGTTATATGCGGTCCCGAAAAAATCAGCAACAAGGCAATAGAAGAAAGCAAAAATCTCAAAATTGTCTCCCGCCGCGGAATCGGCTACGATTCGATAGACATTGATTTCTGCAAAAAGAACGGCATAGCAGTTGCCCGTGCTCTCGGCACGGTTGAGGGCTCGGTTGCAGAAAGCGTTATGGCATATATTCTCTATTTTGCAAGGCGAATCGACCTGCAAAGCGAGAGCATGAACAAGGGCGAATGGAAGCGAATCATGACCCCGGGTGCAAAAAGTCACACGCTCGGCCTTATCGGATTCGGCGGAATCGGCAAGGAAATCGCAAAGCGTGCCGTTCCGTTCGGTATGGACGTGCTTTACTATTGCCTCCACCCCAAGGATGAATTCGGTGCACATTACGCCGAGCTTGACGAGCTTCTCGCAAAAAGCGATTACGTTTCAATCAACGTTCCGCTCAACGAAAGCACCGTCAACATGATAGACAAAAAAATATTTTCAAAAATGAAGGACGGAGCAGTCCTCATCAACACGGCAAGGAGCAAAATTGTTGATACAAATGCACTTGTCGATGCGTTGAAATCCGGCAAGCTCTCCGGTGCGGCGGTCGATGTCTTTGACAATGAGCCTTGCACGGACTCCCCTCTTATCGGTTTACCGAACGTTGTGCTGACCCCTCACACAGCTCCGTTCACAATAGAAAATTTCCGTGAAATGAACAACAGGGCTGCCAAAAGCGTTATCGAATTCTTTAACGGAACGCTTGACAGCCGCTATCTGATAGGATGATAATATGACAATTACCTTTGTTTGCACAGGCAATACCTGCCGAAGTGCAATGGCAGAGGGCATTTGCAAAAGGCTCATTGCCGACAGAAAAATCGAAAACATAACCTGTCAAAGCTGCGGTCTCGGCGCATTTACGGGCGACAGTGCATCGCCGCTTGCACTTTGGGCGGCAAGAATGCACGGCACGGACATTTCCGACCACCGTTCAAGGCAGATCAACCAATATATTTTTAACGAAACCGACCTCATGGTATGCATGACGAAGGCACATAAGCAGGCAATCATGACGCTGAATCCGAAATTCAAGGTCATTGTTCCCGAGCCTGAAATCTCCGACCCTTACGGCGGCGACGAGGACGTTTACTCCGCCTGTGCGGATCAGATTGAAAGCTTCGTTTCAAGGCTTCTCGACGCCCTGACTGCCGAAATCAAGCCTATGTCGGCAGAACATGTTTCGGAAATTGCCGAGATAGAAAAGCTCTGCTTTTCCGCTCCGTGGACGGAGAAAGGAATCGCCGAGGAGCTTGATAATGAAAACGCTCATTTTCTTGTCGCTCAGTCGGGCAAAAATGTTCTCGGCTACATCGGCGTTCACGAGGTTTGCGGCGAGGCATATATTGACAATATCGCAGTGCGTCCCGATTACAGGCGGCTCGGACTCGGTGAAAAGCTTCTAAAGGCGGCACAGAAAAATGCGTTCGGCAGGAAGTGTGAATTCATTACGCTTGAGGTTCGCAGAAGCAACGAAAAAGCGATTTCGCTGTATAAAAAGCTCGGCTATCAAACGGCAGGCGAGCGTAAAAATTTCTATACAAATCCCGCCGAAGATGCGGTCATCATGACATTGAAAGAATGTGATATCAAATGAAAATATTATCCCTCGAATCCTCGTGTGACGAGACTGCGGCCGCCGTCGTTGAGGACGGCAGAAAGGTACTGTCAAGCGTTGTAGCTTCCCAGGTGCAGGAGCATATTATCTACGGCGGAGTTGTGCCGGAGATTGCCTCACGCCGTCATGTTGAAGCCGTTTCCGGCGTTATCGGCAAGGCCCTGAGCGATGCCGGCTGTACCCTTGACGACATTTCGGCAATCGCCGTTACATATGCGCCCGGACTTATCGGCGCACTTTTGGTCGGTGTAAATTATGCAAAGGGTCTGTCGCTTGCGAGCGGAATTCCGCTTGTTCCCGTGCATCACCTGCGTTCACACATTGCCGCAAACTACATCACCCACCCCGAGCTTGAGCCTGAATTTCTCTGCCTTGTTGTTTCGGGCGGACACAGCCATATTGTCGAGGTCAGGGACTATACAAAGTTTAAAATCGTCGGCTACACACATGACGACGCAGCAGGCGAAGCGATGGATAAAGCGGCAAGAGCGATGGGTCTGCCCTACCCCGGCGGTCTTAACCTTGACCGTGTTGCAAAGGACGGCGACCCGACGGCATACAAAATGCCGCACCCGAGAGTTGACGGTGCACCCTATGATTTCAGCTTTTCGGGGCTGAAAACCGCCGCATTGAACACCATAAATATTGCAAAGCAGAAGGGCGAGGAGATAAACGTTCCCGACCTTGGCGCATCGTATATCAAGGCCGTTGTACGCTGCCTGACCGAAAATACGGAGAAAGCGGCAAAGGACCTCGGTTATAAAAAGATTGTGCTTGCCGGCGGCGTTTCGGCCAACTCGGTTCTCCGCAGGGATATGGAGGCTCTTTGCAAAAAGAACGGCTGGGAGCTTTTCGCTCCCGAGCTTAAATATTGCGGCGACAACGGCGCAATGGTCGGTGCACAGGGCTATTATGAATTCATCGGCGGCAATACCGCCGATATGTCATTGAACGCCTATGCGACGATGAGTATTGAATAAAAAAATTTCAGCCGCAAAGCAAATTGTGATGCTTGCTTTGCGGCTGTTTTTATTTATTGTCTTTTGATTTGTTCTTTCCTGTCAGCTTATTCAAAATTGTTGCACAAATTATTATAATTCCTATAACAATAAAAATTCCAAGCATACCTTTCCCCATATACGGGAGCGTTTCTATGAAAGCGTAAGGATTAAAACCTAATAAATTCATAAATAAATCTCCTTTCATCATGCAAAAAAGTTAAGTATGAGACCGCCGGCAATTACCGAAGCAATCTGACCCGAAACATTGACGCCCATCGACTGCATAAGCAAAAAGTTATGAGGATCCTCGGCAAGGCCTATTTTGTGAACAACACGGCCCGACATCGGAAAAGCTGAAATTCCGGCGGCACCAATCATAGGATTGATTTTTTCCTTGAGGAAAAGATTTAAAAATTTTGCAAAAATAACGCCGCCTGCCGTATCGAATATAAACGCAATAAACCCGAGGCCGAGAATAAGCAGCGTCTCCTTTTGAAGGAATTTGTCAAACTGCATCTGTGTCGCAATGGTAATTCCGAGAAAAATCGTGACAAGATTTGCGAGCACCCTTTGCGCCGTTTCAGACAGCGAATCAAGCACACCGCATTCACGGATAAGATTTCCGAACATGAGAAATCCTACGAGTGCAACGGAGTTTGGCGAAACAACTCCGGCAATTATTGTTATCACAACCGGGAACAGTATTTTTGTAAGCTTTGAAACCTGACTCGGCTTATATTTCATTCGTATTTTTCGTTCTTTTTCCGTTGTAAGCAGCTTTATTACAGGTGGCTGAATAATAGGTACAAGTGCCATATAGGAATATGCCGCAACCATTATTGCGCCGAGATATTTCGAATCCAGCATTTGAGCAACCACTATTGCGGTCGGGCCGTCTGCCGCTCCGATCGTTGCTATCGCCGCAGCGTCCTTGATGTCAAAAAACATTGACGATGTGCAAAGGGTAAAAAATATTCCGAACTGCGCTGCCGCACCGAATATCATCAGCTTCGGATTTGCAAGAATCGGTCCGAAATCGATCATTGCCCCTATGCCGATAAAAAGTATCAGCGGAAAAAGCTCATTTGCAATTCCTGCCTTGTAGAGAATACTGAGCGCACCCTCCTGCGGCAAGCCGTTTACCACACGGTCAACCACTCCCGAGAGCGGCAGGTTAACAAGAATAACGCCGAAGCCTATCGGCAAAAGCAGCGTCGGTTCCATATTCTTTTTGATTGCAAGAAAAATCAGCAATCCGCCTATCGCCCACATGATAAGCATTCTGTAATCAAAATTATCTACGGCATTTTGATACAGAAAAGAGAAAAAATCCATAAACAAACTCCTTTTTTAAAAATTTCGGAAGAATCGGCATAAAAAAAGAGACTTCTACTGCAATAGCAATAAAAGTCTCGTCATTTAATACAAAAGCGGGTCTTTTTGACCGAATTGACGCTGAATGTAACGGTTTTCGCCGACTACTCCCTTTCGGTGATTATTAATATACCATATATTTTTAAATTATGCAAGCTTTTTTCTGTTTTATCCTTATATTTTCTTCTGATAAACTAAAAATCATATTAATAATCAATCATCACTTTGTCGAATATTCCGTTTAAAAAGATCCTGAACCTCTGCTTTTCATCAGAGTAAAAAGCAGTCTGTACATTTTGTTTTTAAGCAAGCGGAATTTCAGAACGGTCATTTTCGACGAACCGAAATCGGCATCGTTATCAATCGCAATTTTATAAATATCGGTATCGGTCACTGATTTGACCGTGCCGATTTTTTCTTTCATGCTCATACCGGAATCAGAAAGTCCGAGTAAGAGAGTGTTGACAACCTTTCTCGCATAGGCTTTCCACATTGCCTCGACATCGGCATCAAAATATCCGTCATCAATAATCATCGCTTTCACGTCCGAAAGCGAATCGGAATTGAGCCTAAACGAATCGAGGTCAAAGCTGTGAGAAAGACTCGAGCCGAGGTTGCGATAATGATACATCGGTCGCCGAAGATAATAGCCTGTTTTCATTTTGTAAACCTGAACTGCAGATTGAAACCAGTCCTCGCCGTGACACATTGAAAGATATTTCAAAAAGTCAAACGACCTGCCATAAATTTCTCTGCGGCAGCATTTTGTGCAAAGGGAATTCATGCAGCGATTCAGCAAAATCAAATACAATTCTTTTTTATTTTTTTCATCGTAAAAGCAGCTTTTTTCCGCCATCTTTTTTATTGTAACCTTGCCCGTTTTGTTGTCGAAAATCGACAGATCGAACATGACAATATCGCAGGAATATTTTTTAATAATTTCATCGACTCTTTCAAGCAAATCGAGGTCAATTATATCGTCGCAATCGACTGTTAAAATATACTCACCGGCTGAATTTTCAAAAGCGGTTTTGCGGGCAACATTTACGCCCTCATTCGCCTTATGAATTACCTTAATCCGGCTATCCTTTTTTGCATATTTATCGCAGATTTTTCCGCTTGAATCGGTTGACTCATCATCGACGACAACAATTTCAAAATCGGTAAATGTCTGAGACAAAATCGAATTAAAACACTCGTCAAGATATTTTTCGCTGTTGTAAACCGTCAACAGCACGCTGTATTTCGGCATCGGCTCACCTCTTTTTCGTAAAGCGAAACTCGCTTATCATAAAGCCGTCGAGCGGTTCGGTAATTGTAAGCTCGGCACAGCCGTTTTGCAAATATTTCTTCGGCACATCATAGACAATGCTTCTGTATCCGTCGGCAAGGAAATTTTTTTCATACTTCTCGTCACGTCTGCCGCCGAACTGTGTACCGTCATGAATAACGTTACCGTTTATTGTAACTTTATGGTGAATAATTTTATCATTCGGCCGTGATTTATACGTCACTCTCATCTCGTAATCTCCGCCCGTAAGTCCGGCAACCTTGCAATCAAAATTGAAATGGTCGTACACCTTAGTCATGCACATCGGAAGTCTTGCGTCGGCGTTATCGTCACCCTGAAAACTCATATAGAATTCTCCCTCTTGCTTGCCGCAGACCTCAAAACCGTGCTCGGCAAAAGAGAAATAATATTCGTCCTTTTCGACCTTATTCCTGTCAATTATTTCAACAAGATACTTCTTGTCGGGGTGATCTTCGATTTTATTTAAAAGATATTTTCTGTCGGTCACAGGCATGTCGATCGTATCAAGAACACAGCCTCTCTCAACGTTCATTCCGCCGAAATGCTCAACGTCGAGCTGCATGCCGATGAGGTTGAAAAGCTTCTCGGCAAGGGAGAATAATTCCTTCCGCAGATTTTTGTATTCTTCGTCGAAATCCGTTGATAGAATTTCTTTTGCAATTTCAATATTTCCTTTTCTTATCTGAACCTTTGCATCATCAATTAAATTGAGCTCAAAAATTCTTCTGTCACGAATAATTTTATCGCAACTCGCTCTGAAAAGAAAAAGAACATATCTCCAGTTTTTCATCAGCTTATCGGACTTCATTTCAATAAGCATTCCGTAAACATTTTCAACCGAAGAATTTTCGGCCGGGTCACCGTTCCAGCTCTGCTCCATGCCGAAAATAACGTCAACAATTTTTTCGCAATCCTCACCCGGAAAAAACGCACGGGCATAATCCCTGAGAATTTCACGAAGGTCGGCATCGGGATCAAAATCAAGAGAACCGAAAACAAATTTATTAACGTCGTCATTGACGCCCTCGGAATAGGAAACACTGCCGCAAACATATTGCTTGGTCAGACGGTGAAGCAATCTGTACTCGCTCGGTCTCGGATTGATTGCTTCACGGCTGAGCGTCGACGCATAGGCATAATGCCAGTCATCACGGTCAAAGTGAACGGGGATTTCACAGCGCAGATTATGACAAATATCCGGATAGTATCTTATCCGATATTTTGTGTCGATCGAGCGACGCATTTCATCAAGTGTAAACGGATGATTCGGGCCGTAAATAAGTCCGTCGATTTCTTCGGGCTTTTTTGCCATTTCTTTTATAAATCGTTCGCCCCAATCGGCATACTGATGCGGAGCCTGAGCCGACGGCCAAAGCTCAATATTCGGAAATTCTTTTTGCAGATCTTTTTTTATCTTTTTGCAGCGCACAAAAAATTCTTCCGCCTGCAAATCACCCGGGTCTCCTCCCGGCGGAAAATAAAAATTAAACTTAGGAATTCCGTTGCAGCAGCCGCAGAAATAATCGCTGCTTTCTTCATCGGAAAGTCTCTTTGCATATGCGCAGAAAATCGAGAAATTGATATCAAGCTTTTCACAAATTTGCGACTTGATTTTTGTGATTTCTTCAAAGCTGTATTTCATTAAATCCGTGTGCTTTTCATCGTCGCCGAGACAAGCCTCAACCGTGTTCGTTCCAAACATCATCAGGTCACGGATATATCTTTCGTATTGCTTGCGGTCCCATGTTTCGTATGTATTGTTCATGTCCGTATAGCTGAGCTGATGACCTCTTATCGGCATATACGGGGAATAATCTCCGCCGATATCTTTCGTCAGAACAAGCTCGCCGTCAACCGTCCTGCACTTTCTGAGAAAAACCGAATATCCGTAAATCAGGCTGCGCAAACGATGTGCCGTGACTGTTATTTTTTTCTCGTCGTGTTGAATCGAAAAATCCTCGCTTTCGCTTTCATCAATGATTTTCAGCTCGACAAAACATTCCCCGGTTTTTTTATCAAAGACGGGCGGCTTTTTGTTTGTTCTGATTTCAATTTCTTCGCTGAAAAGCTCGGCGGCAATTTTTTCTTTTTCACCGTCGGCTATAACTTTTATGTCGTCAAAAATAAAATTCATTTGATCACAGCCTTGATTATTTTTTCAATTTAGTATATCATAAAACAAGGTAATTTAGCAATAGAAAGCGATGAAATAATGATTGAAAAAATTCACGAAAAAAACGTCTGGGATTCATTGAAGGAAACCGATCTTCCCATTGTCATTTACGGCATGGGGAACGGAGCCGATATGATTATTGAAAATCTTCAAAGCATCGGTGCGGACTTTGCCGATATTTTTGCGAGCGACGAATTCGTCCGAGGCCACAGCTTCCACGGCAAAAGGGTTCTGAAATACTCCGAGGTTCAGGAAAAACATTCCGATTTCGTTATTGTGATGGCCTTCGCCGTTCATGACGAAAAAATGCTTGCAAGGGTAAAAGAGCTTTCGCAGGAACATACACTTTATTTCCCCGACGTTCCCGTTGTAGGAGACGGAATTTTTTCGAGAGAATATATTGAAGATCACGAAGAAGAATTTGATAAAGCATATTCGCTTTTAAGCGATGAAAAATCGAAGCAAAGCTATATTGATATTCTCAATTTTAAAGTCAGCGGAAAAACGGAATATCTTTTTAAATGCGAACGAAAAAAAGAAGAAATTTACGCCGATTATCTTTGTCCGAATGACGATGAAATTTTAATGGATCTCGGTGCATACGACGGTGACACAATAAGAGAATTTCTCAACGTAACCGATAACAAATATCGAAAAATTTATGCCGTTGAAGCCGACGAAAAAAATTACAAAAAATTAATTGACAAAACATCTCATCTTGAAAGAATCGAAACATTTAATATTGCAGCATGGGACAAAAAAGAAACTCTTTTCTTTGAAAAGAAAAAGGGAAGAAATTCCAAGCTTTCATCTTCGGGCAAATTTGAATTGCAGGCAGACAGCGTTGACAACATTCTGCAAGGAAAAGAAATCACTCTGCTCAAAATGGACATTGAGGGCAGCGAGAAAAAAGCTCTCGAAGGAGCAAGAAAAACAATTCAAGAACACCGTCCCAAGCTTTACGTCTGTGCTTACCATCGCAACAGCGATATGTTTACTCTGCCTCTGAAAATTAATGAGATATGCCCCGATTATAAGATTTATTTCGCTCATCATCCGTATGTTCCCGCATGGGAATCAAATTTTTATTGTTGTATTGATTAGTTTTCAAAAGCATGATATAATAAATCATATTTTTCAGACAAAGGAGTGAGCCGATGAGTGATCCAAAAGGCAAAGCGTTACCCGATTTGATTTCAATGTACCTGATAATGCTTGTTATCTACTGTTTGGATGTATTCTTCCTTAAATCCGATCTCACGGTTCTCGGCGATAACTTTTATTCACGTTTTCTTTGCTTCACGGTGCTTTTGATGACTGTGGTTTTCAAAAGGGAACATCTAAAAAGCTTTGGAATCAGCAGAAAAAAAGAAAAATTCAAATCCGCTTTGATTTTCGGAACAGTTTTCTCTGCCGTTCCGATATTCATTGTGTCCGCTGTTGAGTTTTTTATTTTCAAGTCAACCAATCCCGATAACATTCATGTTACTTTTACTCCCCCGAGTCTCAGCTATGTCCAGACCGAAGGCTATCTTACCCCTGCGTTTTGTATTACAATTTATATTTTAACCTCCCTTTTTGCCGCATGCTTTAAGGAAATGTTTTTTCGAGGCTTTCTGCTTCATAAGCTTGAAAAGCTGACTGTCTTCAAGAGTGCAAATACCTTTCAGGCTCTTCTTTACACAACGTTTATTATTCCGAAGCTTGTGCGTAATTTTGTCATGAACTATTACAGCAAGGAAATTATAAGCATTGCAGCCTTTGTAATTGTTTTCTATCTCATCCATGAGTTCCTCACGGGCCTCAAATGGGGTATGCTTGCCAAGGTCAGCGGAGCAACATACATCTCGATTATTGATAACTTCTTATATGTTTTTCTTGCCAACAGTCTTCACATTGTTTCACACCAATCAAAATGGCTGTTTATGATCCACATGCTTTCGGCTCAGCTGATTTCCCTTGCGCTGGTTGCCGTCTATTGCAAAAAGGCTTCCGGTAGCAAGGAAGAGCTTAATGAAGCTGAGAAAAAAGAAACATCTGCGAAGAAAGCAGAGCCGATTATTAAAAACGAAAAAGAAATAATTACAGAAAAAACCGAATCCGACGAATTAAAATCCGAGGAATTTGATAAGCATACGGAAATCAGTCCGAATCAATTTAAAGAAATTATAAAAGAATCCTCCGTTAAAGCCGAGAAATCTCACAACGGCGAGCTTTCCGAGGCTGAAATTGACAGCTATCTCAAGGATTTCGGCAAACCGAAGGCACACTACAATCCGCCGCAGAAGCCGTCACAACCAAGCTCGTCCGAAGAAGAAACCAAAAGCTTTGACGTTGACGATTTTCTCAAAGGCTTTTCAAAAACCTAAGTCGTGCGAAAAATTTGTGCGGTGCTGCATTAAAGCAAAAAAGAGCTGTATCTTTGTTCGCTTTACGAACTCTGATACAGCTCCTCAATTATTCTTGGATTAGCCCTCTTCTTTCATCTTTGCAAAGCACTCGCTGCAATATACAGGACGGTCTTCTCTCGGACGGAAAGGAACCTTAGCAACGCCGCCGCAGTTTGCGCATGTTGCTTCGAACATTTCACGCTCGCCTCTGGCTGCGTTCTTTCTTGCGTCACGGCAAGCCTTGCAACGCTGAGGCTCGTTTACAAAGCCTTTCTCAGCATAGAACTCCTGCTCACCTGCGGTGAAAGTGAACTCCTGACCGCAATCCTTACATACCAACGTCTTGTCTTCGTACATGATTATTTACCTCGCTAATTCTTTTATTTACGCTCTGCGCACGTTTCTAACACGTTATGTACAGCGCAGGCATATAGGGTATCATTTTTCCTTGAGCTTTTTTCTTGCCCTTTGCAAAGCATTGTCAACACTTTTGACGCTTATCGAAAGCACTTCGGCAATAGAACTGTAATTATGACCTCCGATATGGAGCCTCAGCACATCTTTTTCAAGACTCGTCAGCTTTTTTTCAATGCTCTCGCTGAGATCCTCAAACTGTTCCTGCATTACGATTATCGTCTGCGGGTCGGACATATCGTCGCTGATATCAACATCGTCAATATCAACGTAGCCGTTCAGCGGAATATGCTTGCTCCGCAGCTGATTACGCACGGCACTTTTGATGCGATTGGAAATGCAAACCGTTGCATAGGTTTCAAACCTCACGCCCTCATCAGGGTCGTACCCGTAAACAGAACCGAGAAGACCTATCATGCCCTCCTGAATGAGATCGCTGCGGCTCATCGGACACCGTCCGACATAGCTCGAGGCAATGCTCTCAACAGTCGGTGCAAGAGATGAAATCAGTTCATTCATTGCTGCTTTATCGCCGTAACGTGCCGCATAAACCGTATCCGAATTTATCGGAATTTTGCTCATACGCACACCTCACAGGACTAAGATACATTTATATGATATCTCATTAGGGAATTAATGTCAATAAAAATTGTTTTATTTTTTCAAATTTTGAAGATTGTTACAAATTAAACGGCCTGTTTTTGGGCGATTTAACAATTAAATTTGTACTAATATTGATGCAGATATTTTATTTGCACAAACATTTGCCCTTTTTATTACAGCTAAAGTTCAAATTCCGACCATTGTTTGACTTTTTACCGCTAATCCTGTATAATTGCTTTTATGAGGTGATTTGATGAAAAATGATGATATTCTCGTTTCCGTTATAATCCCTGCCTATAATGCGGAAAAGTATCTCGGATTTTGCCTTGATACTGTTATCGCACGGACGCACAAAAGCTCAAGATAATAGTAATCAACGACGGTTCAAAGGATAACACCGGCAAAATTTGCGATGAATACGCAAATAAAGACAGCAGGATTAAGGTCATTCATCAAGAAAATAAAGGTCTTTCAAGTGCCCGAAATGCAGCGCTTGATATCATGACCGGAGAGTATATCGCCTTCATTGACAGCGATGATTATGTAAAAAGTAACTATATCGAAGTTCTCTTAGAGACCTGTACGGAGAATTGCAGTAATATTACAATCTGTAAATCAATCGACACATACAAACGAGAACTTTTTGATTTACCTGTTTCGTATAATGCCCGCACATATGAGAGTATGTTTCTGCTTCAGAACATTTCCTACCTTGACGTATGCTATGAGGTTGTCATTTCAATGATTTTTCACAAGAGTGTTTTTGACAATCTTCGTTTCCCTGTCGGTCTTATTTATGAAGATTCCTATATTTATTATGATTTAATAAAAAATGCGGGTAAGATAACATTCATTGATACCGTCCTTTATTATTACTATCTTTCTTCCAACAGCATAATGCGCTCTGATTTTTCCGTTAAAAAATATGATATACTTACATCTTATGAGAAAAAGCTTGAAGTCCTCAAGAGAAATAATTGTAAACAATCTTATCAAATTGTTTCAAGAGATTATCTTTACAACGTTTCCCGAATGATCGGCCAAACAAAATACTGCGATAAATTCACTTCCGAATTTAAAAAGCAAAAAATCAAGGAACTGCGTAAAAAATACAGAGAGCTAAAAAGAATAAACAAAAACAATCCGTATTTCAAAGGCAGATTTAAACTGGTTTCGGATTTACTTTATCTTTTCCCGATTATCAAAAAATTTCGCCATTCCTCGGAGGGATAATTTTGACAGGTTTCATTTTTCTTGACAAACCGGAGGGGTTAACCTCCTTCGTTGCAGCAAACAGAGTCAAGAGAATATTGGAAATAAGCAAAACAGGACACACCGGCACGCTTGACCCTATGGCAACCGGCGTGCTTCCCGTCATGCTCGGCGGAGCGACGAGATTCTCCCAATACCTGCCGACGCACGACAAGGCTTACCGTGCAAAAATTTTACTCGGCACTGTCACAGACACGCTTGACATTACAGGTACGGTGCTTCAGAAAAATCCCGTTAACGTCAGCGTTGACAGGCTCAATGAGGTAGTCAACCGTTTTGTCGGCTCAATAAACCAGCTTCCTCCGATGTATTCCGCCGTTTCAAAGGACGGCGTCCGTCTATACAAGCTTGCCCGTCAGGGCATTGAAATAGAAAGAGAAGCAAGAAATGTGGTTATTCGCTATATAAAGCTTCTCGACGTTCCGGACGAAAACAACGAATTTGAGATCGAGGTCTCATGCAGTGCCGGAACATATATCCGCTCGCTTGCCGCCGATATCGGTTCCGAGCTTGGCTGCGGCGCCACGATAACCGCACTGCGGCGCATTGAAGCCAACGGAATTTCAATCGACAAAACCGTTACGCTTGAAACGGTTCAGCAATTCGCCGACAACGGACGAATTAATGAGCTGATTACCCCGTGCGATGAAATGCTTCGGTGCTACCCTGCCGTCAACATCAGTGAAAAGCAGACGGTACGCTTTGAAAACGGCGGAGAACTCGACCTCAAAAGAATTAAGGGTGAAAAGTCGGACGGCTTCCGTCGTGTTTATTCACCCGAAAAGAAGTTCCTCGGTCTCGGCAGAATCAGCCTTACCGACGGAACGCTTTATGTTGAAAAAAAATTAGTCTATTGAGGTTTTTATTATGAAATGGTTTATTTTATCTATTGTTGCTCTGCTTTGCTGGAGCTTTTCGGATTTGTTTTCAAAAATCGGCTGTGCCGACTCAAAGGATAAGCACAGTGCGCTGAAAATGGTTACGGCTGTCGGCGTAGTTATGGGTCTTCATGCGGCATACACACTGATTTTCACCGATGTCGAGTTTTCGTTCCGCACAATGCTCACCTATTTACCGGTATCATTCCTTTATATATCGTCAATGACTATCGGCTATGTCGGTCTCCGTTTTATTGAGCTTTCAATTTCTTCGCCGATATGCAATTCCTCGGGCACTTTGGCTTCGATTATCAGCATTATCACAGGCATGGCGGTGCTTGTTAAGGCTCAGTATATTGCAATAGCACTTGTTGCAGTCGGCATTGTCGGACTCAGCATTGCCGAGATGACAGAGGATGACGATCTCAGAGCGGCACGTCAGAGCAAAAGCAACTACAAATACACAAAGAGCATTCTCGCAATTCTTTTGCCCATCATTTACTGTCTGCTTGATGCTCTCGGATCATTTGCCGACAGCCTTGTTCTTGAAAAGCTTGACGAGGATGCCGCCAACACATCATATGAGCTGACGTTCCTCATTTGCGGCATACTTTGCTTCATTTATGTTAAATTCATCAAAAAGGATAAGTTCTTCCCGAAGAAGGAAGCTCCGAAATACATCGGCGCAGCCTTTGAAACTGCAGGCCAGTTTGCATATATCTATGCTATTGCCGATAAGGATCATTTCGCACTCTCGGCTCCGATTATCTCCGCATACTGTGCGGCATCGGTTCTCTGGGGCAGAATTTTCCTCAAGGAAAAGCTTTCATGGAAGCATTATTTGTGCATTCTCCTCACGGTCGCAGGTATAGTTATAATGGGAGTTTACGACGGCTGATACAATCAAATCAATTTATTAACGGCACATAGGAGCTAATCTCCCGTGTGCCTTTTCTTTTTGCGAAAAGGTCAAAGACTTTGCCGCCATTTCATAATAACTCTGCTGCTGAAATATTTTTATTGCAGACGCAAATATGTAATAAAAAATGAGATAAAATGCGAAAAAGTTTAAAAAAATCAGTAATAAAGAGTATTTTAACGATAATCTCAAAAATCGGACTGCAAGAATGCGTTTTTGACCTTTTCTGACTTTTGACAAAAGGTCAAAGAAGGTCTATAATTTGACTTGTCAAAAGGTCAAAGAAAGTCAAAGTCAAAAGGAGATGATGATATGAGTATGAGCAATGAGATCGCCAAACTGATCCTCGACATGCTCAGCGACGACGGAGAAACGGAGATTCAAAGAAACGAGATGGCTCAGCATCTCGGCTGTGTTCCGAGTCAGATTAATTACGTCATATCCTCAAGGTTTACTCCCGAGCAGGGATATATCGTAGAAAGCAGACGTGGAGGCGGTGGCTACATCAAAATCACCCGAGCGAAATACGACAGTAAATCGGCAATGCTGATGCACGTTGTAAACTCAATCGGCGATTCGATTGATGAGGCAAGCTGCAAAGCGCATATATATAATCTGAATTATCAGAACATTTTGTCTCCCGAAATTTCAAAGCTTATGCTTGCGGCAACCGGCGAAAGATGCCTGCGTGAGGTTCCCGCAGAACTGAGAGACAAGGTCAGAGCATCATTATTTAAACAAATGCTGTTAGTTAACCAGTAACCACGAAAGGATGATTTATATGTTGTGTCAGAATTGCGGAAAGAATGAAGCTACAACCCATGTAAAGCGTGTTGTCAACGGCGACACGACCGAAATGCACCTTTGTCAGAATTGTGCCGAGCACCTCGGCTACGGAGATTTGTTCTCCGGCTTCGGATTTGATCTCGGCAATATCTTCTCGGGACTTTTGGGTGAGGATATGCCGCTTCTCAGCTCGGCTCATGAGGAAAAATGTCCGAAATGCGGATACACCTTCTCGGATATAGTTAAAAACGGACGTCTCGGCTGTGCCGATTGCTACAGAAAGTTTTACGACAGACTTCTCCCGAGTTTGCAGAGAATTCACGGTAAAATAAAGCATACCGGCAAGCAGGCAACAATGGTTCCCCACGTTGCCGAGGAGGAAAAAGCTCCGAAAATCGACCCGATAATGAAGCTCAAGGAGGATATGCAAAAGGCCATTGAAGAACAGAACTTCGAGCAGGCGGCAGTCCTCAGAGACAGAATAAAGGAAATGGAGGCAGGCAATAATGAATAAGTGGTATATTGAAAACGGCGACCAGGGCGATGTTGTTATCAGCACACGAGTTCGTCTTGCAAGAAACCTTGAAGAATACCCGTTCCCCTGCCGACTTACCGTAAAAGGCAAGGAAAAGGTTTGCGAGGAAATCAAAAATGCCGTGCTCAGCGACGATCATTGGGGCTTCGGCTTCACATGGATGAAGGATTTCACCCGTTCACAGGCTGTATCGCTTGCCGAACGTCATCTTGTCAGCCCGGAATTCGCTTCCGACAGAGCCGGCAGAGGCTTGCTCCTGACGGACGACGAAGCAATCAGTATAATGCTCTGCGAGGAGGATCACATCAGACTTCAGGTCATGATGGCAGGTCTTGCGCTCAAGGAAGCATACAGCGTTGCCGACAAGGTTGACAACATCATCGGCAGCAAGCTCAACTACGCATACGACGAAAGAATCGGTTATCTGACCCAGTGTCCGACCAATCTCGGCACGGCAATGAGAGCCTCCGTCATGCTTCACCTGCCCGCCCTGACCCGCTGCGGTCAGATAGGCAAGCTTGCCGCAACCGTATCAAAGCTCGGACTTGTAATCCGCGGTGCTTACGGAGAGGGCAGCAGCCCCCGTGGAGATGTCTACCAGCTCAGCAATCAGATAACTCTCGGAATTTCCGAGGAAACTGCGCTGGACAATCTCCAGTCAATTACATTGCAGCTTGTCGCACAGGAACGTGCGGCGGCCGAAAAGCTTCTGGAAAATCCCGTTGAGGAGGATAAAATCTTCCGTGCAAAGGGAATTCTCCAGAATGCAAGAGTTCTCAACGGTGATGAGTTCATGGAACTTGCATCGCTTCTCAGAATGGGCATCTCAAACAAGACGCTTGACTTTGATATTACGAGGCTCAATGAGCTTTCGGTCAAGGTTCAGCCGGCCACAATCAACGCCCTTGAGGGCAAGGAGCTTTCTCCGCAGGAGAGAGACGTTATCCGAGCCGAATGGGTAAGAAAGGCATTCGAATAAGAGATGCAAAAGGAATTTTGAAAGCCTCGTGTTTTTGAATGACCAATGATAATTGATACGGGGCTTGTCGGATTGCAAAGCAATCACTGACAGGTCCCGTTTTGAAAAGCAATAAGCTCCCCGCAAGGGAGGCAAATTCAATAAGCAAAGGAGAGATTTTTATGTATAAGTTTACAGGCTTTACTCAGAAAGCAAACACGGCACTCAATGCCGCAATAGAATATGCGGAGAATCTCGGTCACACATATATAGGCAGCGAGCATCTTCTGCTCGGTCTGCTCTCAAGCGAGGGAAGCGTTGCATACACTGCCCTCACGGCAAGAAACATTACGGCGGATAATGTCGAAACCGCTGTCAGAAACAGCGTCGGCATCGGCACTCCGACAGTTCTTTCGCCGAACGATTTCACACCGAGAAGCAAGAACATTATCGAAACAGCAGTCACGATTGCAAGAAGTCTCGGCCACGGCTACGTCGGCACAGAGCATCTTCTGATAGCAATTCTTCGTGACAGCAGCTGCTACGCAATGGATATTTTGGATGCGATGAACGTTTCCGCCGCAGACGTTGCAGAGGAAATCACAAAATCAGTCAACGTTTCGCAGAACGACGCAAGTCCGAAGTCCAAGACTCAGTCCAAGGGCAAGACGGAGACTCCGACCCTTGACCAGTTCGGCCGTGACCTTACCGCCATTGCACGTCAGGGCAAGATTGACCCGGTCATCGGCAGACAGAAAGAGATTGAAAGAGTTATTCAGATTCTTTGCCGCAGAACAAAGAACAACCCCTGCCTTATCGGTGAACCCGGCGTAGGTAAAACCGCTATCGCCGAGGGACTGGCTCTTAAAATCGCATCGGGCGAGGTTCCCGAAATTCTTAAGGACAAGAGAATTGTTGCTCTTGACCTGACCGGCATGGTCGCAGGTACAAAATACCGTGGCGACTTTGAGGAAAGAATTAAATCGGCTATTGACGAGGTTTCAAAGGCCGGCAACATTATCCTCTTCATTGATGAAGTTCACACCCTTATCGGTGCAGGCGCCGCAGAGGGTGCGGTTGACGCCGCAAATATTCTTAAGCCCGCTCTTGCAAGGGGCGAAATGCAGGTTATCGGCGCAACGACAATCGAGGAATACAGGAAGAACATTGAAAAGGATTCCGCTCTTGAGCGTCGTTTCCAGTCCGTTCTCGTCGGAGAGCCGAGCCGTGAAGAGGCAGTCGAGATACTCAAGGGTATCAGAGACAAGTACGAAGCTCATCACAAGGTAAAGATTACCGATGAGGCTATCGAAGCGGCAGTCAAGATGTCATCAAGATACATCGGCGACAGATTCCTGCCCGATAAAGCAATCGACCTTATTGATGAGGCGGCTTCAAAGGTTCGTCTGCGTGCCTACACTCCGCCCGAGGATATCAGAGAGCTTGAAGAGAAAATCAAGCGTATAAATGAAGAAAAGGCTTCGGCTGTCAACAGTCAGAACTTTGAGCAGGCAGCGGCCTTGCGTGACGAGGAAAAAGAGGTTAAGGCTCACCTTGAAAACGCAAAGGAAAGTTGGAAGAAGCAGAATTCCGAGACAAACGGCGTTGTAACTCCCGATGAGATTGCCGCCATTGTTTCCGAGTGGACGCACATTCCCGTTGTTCAGCTCACTGAGGAGGAAAGCCAAAGACTTCTCCACATGGAGGAGGAGCTTCACAGAAGAATTGTCGGTCAGGACCAGGCCGTTTCCGCAGTTGCCAAGGCTATCCGCCGCGGCAGAGTCGGACTTAAAGACCCGAACAGACCCACGGGTTCGTTCATCTTCCTCGGCCCGACAGGCGTAGGTAAAACAGAGCTTTGCAAGACTCTTGCCGCAACGCTTTTCGGCGATGAGAGTGCAATGATAAGACTTGATATGTCCGAGTTCATGGAGAAGCACACAGTCTCCAAGCTTGTAGGTTCACCTCCGGGCTATGTCGGATATGACGAGGGCGGTCAGCTCACCGAAAAGGTTCGCCGTAAGCCCTACAGCGTAGTTCTTTTCGATGAGATTGAAAAAGCTCACCCCGATGTATTCAACATGCTCCTTCAGATCCTTGACGACGGTGTTCTCACCGATTCGCAGGGCAGAAAGGTTGACTTCAAGAACTGCATCATCATCATGACTTCAAACGTCGGTGCAAAGCTCATCACAAACGCCGGCAACGCCGCACTCGGCTTCAAGGGCGAGGAAGGCAACGGCACAATGAGCCAGAGCGACATCAAGGACGCAGTCATGGGCGAATTGAAGAAGTGCTTCCGTCCCGAGTTCCTTAACAGGGTTGACGATATCATTGTATTCGAGCAGCTCAACAAGGACGACATCAAGGAAATTGCACGCAGAATGCTCAAAACACTCAAGAACCGTGTTCATGACATGGGCATTGAGCTTGACTTTGATGACAGCGCAATCGAGAAGATTTCCGACGAGGGCTTCGACCCGGTATACGGTGCAAGACCGCTCAGACGTGCTATTCAGTCGCAGATTGAGGATAAACTCAGCGAGGAAATGCTTGACGGTCACATCACCTCCGGCAACAAGTATGTTTGCAAGCATACCGACGATGGATTTGTATTTGAATCCGTCGAGACCAAGGCCGAATAATAAACCGAATAGAACACGCCGCCGAGCAGTGAAAATCTGTTCGGCGGCGGTTTTGTTTCGCAGCAATCGAGATATGCGATATTACAACATATGTAATATTTCAACATTATTATATCAAAATGTGTTCTAATTGTCAATAACAACATCTGTAATATTCGGAGGGCATTATGGCAGTTTACACGGACATTTTAAAAGAGCTTAGACGTGACAAGCATTTAACACAGCTTGACTTGGCTAAGCATTTCGGAATCAGTCAAACAATGTATTCAATGTATGAGAGCGGAAGAAGAACAATGAAACTTGAAATGCTTTGCGAGCTTGCCGATATTCTTGAAACCTCAACAGATTATATTCTCGGCCGAACCGCTCAGCAAAAGCCGTATCCCAAAAGATAAATATTTTATGTTAAAACAGTTAACACTCACCGCTGCCTAACAGAAAATCTGTTCGGCGGCGGTTTTTATTTCGCAGCAATCGAGCTATGTATATAATCAGGATATACATCATACAATATAATATCCGATTTAAATAGATATGTCAAGAGAAAAATCCGAAATAATCGGACGAATCATGCTTCTTTATACGGTATAATTAGATAGAGGTGATTCGTCTTGGATAAAAATGAATTTAGCCGTCGTGTTGAGCAATTAAGAAAAAACAAGGGAGTATCTGCAAGGGATATGAGCTTATCTTTGGGGCAAAGTCCCGGATATATAAATAGTATTGAAAACGCCGTAAACTATCCGTCAATGACAGTATTCTTTTATATATGTGAATATCTCGGAATAACTCCGGCGGAATTTTTTGAAACGGATTCCGTAAATCCGTCAAAAGAAACAGAGCTTGCACAGGCGGTCAGAGGTTTAAGCAATCAGCAGCTGGATACTTTAATTACGCTTGCTAAAGGATTAAAAAAATAACATATATCACCGTTGAACATATTCTGTTCGGCGGTGGTTTTTGTTTCGCAGCAATCGAGCTATGCGGTTTATTAAGATAATATACGTTTAATTTATATGAATCAAGAGAGTAAAGCGAAATAGCCCATTCAACTATATGGAATTATAAAAATTGCTAATTCAATTAGATACATAGAGAGAGTCTGATGAAATTATATTCCGATGCTAAATATTCGTGGCCGCCCTCTTGAGGGAGGTGGCACGACGAAGTCGTGACGGA
>OKSC01000147.1_pt1 | contig 85055 bp, 59 predicted proteins | sample 1601161 | NCBI WGS metagenome assembly OKSC01 (sample SAMEA3541552, study PRJEB24748) | human gut metagenome | biome: human gut; feature: human-associated habitat; material: faeces | place: China | collected 2012 | reverse complement strand
GAGCCAAAGTCCATGCTTGCGTGAGACCTTGGCGACTGCCGCGATAACTTGAGAAAATCGCAAAGCGTGTTTCGCATAGTTTGTATAAGAAAACTAATTTGTAAGAAATGTATGGCAAATACAGCAAAAAAAGTATTGCAGAAAGCCCATATTTGTACTAAAATAGCCTTATGAGTGGCACAAAGTGGAGAAAAGTGGTTGAAAGTGGTTAAAAATTAGCAAAAAACCATAAAAAGTAGGTGATTTCAATGTTAATGGGACAATACAATCAAAAAGTTGATACAAAAGGTAGAGCAATTGTCCCTGCCAAGTTTAGAGAAGAACTTGGGGAGAAGTTTGTAATTACCAAAGGATTAGACCAGTGTATATTCGGGTTTACAGAAAGTGAATGGAATATATTAGCTGAAAAAATTGGGTCACTATCATTAACAGACAAAAATGTCCGTAAATTTGTTAGATTTTTCCTCGCGGGGGCAGCAACCCTTGAGACTGATAAACAGGGAAGAGTTTTAATACCTGCAGAATTAAGGGCATATGCCTCACTTGAAAAAGATATAGTATGGGTAGGCGCAGGAAAAAGAATAGAAATCTGGAATCCGGATAAATGGGCAGAAAATACAGAATATGATGACATGGATGAAATTGCAGAGCACATGTCAGAACTTGGAATATAGAATATAAAACAATTAGAAAAGAGGGGTCATATGGATTTCAAACATGTGTCAGTACTTTTAGAAGAAACCATTGATGGCTTAGATATAAAACCAGACGGAATATATGTAGATGGAACATTAGGCGGAGGCGGACATGCATATGAAGTATGCAAGCGTCTGTCGAATAAAGGTAGATTCATAGGAATTGATCAGGATGGAGAAGCCTTAGAAGCAGCAAGAAAAAGATTAAGTGAATTTGAAGACAAGACATCATTAGTAAGAAGCAACTATTGTGAGATAGACACAATACTTAAGGATTTGAATGTAGAAAAAGTTGATGGAATCGTATTGGATTTAGGCGTTTCTTCATATCAAATTGATAATTTAGAAAGAGGATTTTCTTACAAATCAGATGCTCCACTTGATATGAGAATGGACACAAGACAAAGCAGAACAGCAAGCAGTGTTGTTAATGAATACAGCGAGATGGAACTTTACAGAATAATCAGAGATTATGGTGAAGACAAATTTGCAAAGAATATTGCAAAGCATATCGTAAAAGCGAGAGAAGAAAAGAAAATCGAAACAACAAAAGAATTAAGTGACATTATAAAGGGTGCGATACCTATGAAAGTACAGAGTAAAGGTGGACATCCTGCAAAGAAGACATTTCAGGCAATAAGAATTGAAGTAAACAGAGAATTAGAAGTGTTGAGTCAGTCGCTAGATACAATGATTGATCATTTAAAACCGGGTGGAAGAATTTGTATAATAACGTTCCACTCATTAGAAGACAGAATAGTAAAAGTTAAATTTAAGGAAAATGAAAATCCTTGTACATGCCCACCTAATTTTCCGGTGTGCGTTTGCGGAAAAGTATCAAAAGGAAAGGTTATTACAAGGAAGCCTATAATCCCTTCTGAAGAGGAGATTGAGGTGAATAAGAGAGCAAAAAGCTCAAAACTAAGAATATTTGAAAGGCGATAGCAATGAAACAGGAAAAAAGGGAGTACGGATATCGTAGTAATGCATATATAGACGGAAATACAGTTAGAAAAGAAGAAATAATTCCAGAGAGAACAAGACGAGTATATAAAGATGGAAAAAGAGTATATGAGTCAGAAAGACAAATAAGAGAAAGGGAAAGAGCATTACATATGAATGGTTCATATGTATTTTTCCTTACAGGAGTATTTGCGGTATGTCTTGCAATGTGCTTTGGATATTTATATGTACAGTCAGAAATTTCTCAAACAAGAAGTGAAATTTCAAAATTAAAAACAGACATTAGCACAGTAGCTTCACAAAATGACTCATTAAATTATTCTATAAACAGTTGTATGGATACAAACAACATTTATAAAAAGGCAACACAGGAAATGGGTATGACTCAAGCTACAGATGAGCAGATAGTTTTCTACAAATCAAGCGATAGCGGTTATACCGTGCAGTATGGAGATATTCCGAAAGAATAAAAGATTATGGTAGAAAATAGAAGAAGACCGGCAAGACGGTCATATAAGAGAGCAGAATTTAATAAAGGAATGCAGAAAAAGCTAGCGATTGTATTTGTATTAATCATCCTAGCTTTATTTGCGTTATGTATAAGAATTGGATATTTGACAAAGGCAAAAGGAGATGAATATTCAATTAAGGTATTGGCACAGCAAGGTTATACAAGCAAGACACTTCCTTATAAAAGAGGAGACATTTTAGATAGAAATGGAAATGTGTTAGCGACAAGCGTTAAAGTATACAATCTTGTGATTGATTCAAAGGTAATTCTTAGCAACAAAAAATATCTTGAACCAACAGTAAATGTTTTGACAAGATATTTTGACTTGAATAAAGATGAACTTACAAAAGGCATAAAAGAAAGAAAAGATAACAGTTACTGGGTAGTATTAAAGCAGTTAGAATACAAAGATATAGAAGGGTATAAGGATTATATTAATAAGGAAGAACCATCAAAAGAAGAAGCAAAGGAAATATCTTATGTAAAGGGTGTATGGTTTGAAGAAGAATATAAGAGAATGTATCCGTATAATTCATTAGCATGCAGCACTTTAGGATTTGTTAATAAAGATGGAAGTGCGAATATTGGAATTGAATCAAGTTATAATGATGTACTTTCAGGGCTTAACGGACGAGAATATGGATATGTAAATTCAGATAACAGTATGGAGACTGTAATTAAGGATCCTACTAATGGAGATACAGTTGTATCGACTATAGACATGAATATACAAAGAATTGTTCAAAAAGCAATAAAGAAATATATGAAAAAATATCAGCCAAAGAGACTTGCAGCAGTAATAGCAGACCCTAATACAGGTGAAATACTTGCTATGGCTGATAATACAACGTTTAATTTAAATGAACCATGGGATTTATCATTTAAATACACAGAACAGGAACAGGAAAATCTTTCAGAAAAAGAAATTTCTGATGAACTTAATTCAAGATGGAAAAACTTTTGTGTAAGTGATTCATTTGAACCGGGTTCAACAATTAAACCGTTTACTATTGCTGCGGCATATGAAGAAGGAAAAACTACAAGAAACAGCACATATTTTTGTGATGGATATGAAGTTGTAGGTGGATTTACTATTAGATGTCATGATGTTTCAGGACATGGAACAATCACAACAAAACAGGCATTGGCATATTCATGTAATGATGCTCTTATGAGAATCGGATTTGATTTAGGAGCAAAAAAATTAGTTGAATATCAGAGAAGATTTGGATTTGGTGCGAAAACAGGTATAGATTTACCAAGTGAAACAAGAGGACTTGTATATGATAGTAATATGGGTGCATCAAGTTTAGCTACTAATTCATTTGGACAGAATATCAATGTAAACATGATTCAAATGGTTGCAGGATTTTCTTCTTTAGTAAATGGCGGAAATTATTACGAACCACATGTAGTAAAAGAAGTTGTTTCAGAGGATGGAGAATTAATTGATAATTATTCAAAGACTTTAGTAAAGGAAACAGTAACTGATAAAACTTCTGATTTTATAAAAGAAGCGTTAAGAGCTGTAGTTACAGACGGAACAGGTAAAACAGCAGCTATTCCGGGATATACAATTGGTGGTAAAACAGGTACAGCAGAAAAGCATTATACAGATGGAAAGACAGGAAGAATTCCAGGAGAATATATCGTTTCATTTTTAGGATGTGCACCTGTGGAAAATCCTGAGGTAGTATGTTATACAATCATGGATTCTCCAAAAGAGGATACACAGTCCACAGCGTTTAGTACAGAATTTTGGACATATATTATGAAACAGGTACTTCCATATATGGGTGTTTCTCAGACTGAAGATGCAGGAAAAGATAAGGATATAACAAATACAAAAAAGAGTGATATAAAGGATAATTATTCTCAGGGAATAACACAGGAGGATATGCCTGTAGAAACACAGACAGAAAATCAAAATGATTATACAGGTGAAGAATAATTATTTATACAGAATATGTTTAAAATGACAGAATATATTAGTAGTAATCATTAAAAAAATGGTTATTTATGAAACTGGGTAAAGTAAGAACCAAGCAACGTAAAATGATGCTTATATATGTCTGCATAATATACATAATGATGTTAGGGGTATTTGGAAAACTTGTATATATAATGGTAGTTAAGGGTGAATATTATTCTCAGAAAGCGTTGGATGTGCAGGAAAGAGAACGTAGAATTAAAGCTGCCAGAGGAAAAATATTAGACAGAAATAATAATGTTATTGCGTCTAACAAAACTGTATGTACGGTTTCGGTAATTCACAGACAGATTAGAGATACGGACGCAGTAATTAAGATGCTATGTGAAGAACTGGATTTAGAAGAAAAAGAAGTAAGAAAAAAAGTAGAAAAAGTAAGTGTAAGAGAAAAAATAAAGTCCAATGTGGATAAAGAAATAGGAGATAAAATACGAAGCTATGATTTTGACGGCGTAAAGGTTGACGAAGATTACAAAAGGTATTATCCTTATTCTTCGATGGCATCAAAAGTGTTAGGATTTACTGGAGCGGATAATCAGGGCATTGTAGGACTTGAGGTTAAATATGACAAATATCTTCAGGGCAAGGACGGACTCATTCTAACACCTACTGACTCAAGGGGAATAGAGTTAGATACAGCATTAGAAGAAAGAGTTGAACCTGTACCCGGCTATAATCTGGTTACAGGAATAGATATAAATATTCAAAAATATTGTGAGCAAATAGCTTACAATGCATTAGGAGCAAAGCAGGCAAATTATGTTTCGGTGATAGTTATGAATCCTAAAAACGGAGAAATAATGGCCATGGTAAATGCACCGGAATTTGATTTGAACAATCCATATTCTCTTACAGAAGAATTTTCAAATGATACTTCCGGAAAATCAAAACAGGATTTACTTAATAATATGTGGAGAAATCAATGCATAAATGACACATATGAGCCGGGTTCTACGTTTAAAATTGTTACGGCAACCGCGGCTTTGTCAGAAAATCTTGTAAGTTTGGATTCGACATTTAATTGTCCGGGATTTGTAGTTGTAGATGACAGAAGGATAAGATGTCATAAGACTACCGGGCATGGAAGTCAGGATTTTGTACATGGAACCATGAATTCGTGCAATCCGGTATTTGTAAATGTTGGATTAAGAGTTGGAGTAAAAAAGTTTTATAATTATATGGATAAGCTTGGACTTTTAAAAACAACCGGAATTGATTTGCCTGGCGAAGCAGGAACAATTATTCATAAACAGAAAAATGTAGGGAATGTTGAATTAGCAACAATGTCATTTGGTCAGTCGTTTCAGATTACACCTGTACAGTTCTTGACGGCGGCAAGTGCCATAGTAAATGGAGGTAATTTGGTAACTCCACATTTTGGTGTTGAAATTCGAAATGAAAACAATGAAACAGTTAAAAAATTAAAATATAATGAAAAGAAAAATGTAATAAGCAAAGATGTTTCAGAAAAAATGAAATATATTTTGGAAAAAGTGGTTGCTGAAGGAACGGGAAATAAAGCACAGGTTGAAGGATATAGAATAGGTGGAAAGACCGCCACATCGCAGAAACTTCCAAGAAGTGCCAGAAAATATATAGCATCTTTTATGGCATTTGCACCTGCTAATGATCCACAGGTTATTGCGATGATAATTGTTGATGAACCGCAAGGAGTATATTATGGAGGAACAGTAGTTGGACCGTTAATGAAACAACTATATGAGAATATTTTACCGTATGTTGTTAAATAAAATATAATGCATACTTATTAAAAATGTGATATATATTTAATGCACGTAAATTAAATCGCTTTTCTATTTGTAAAGAAGTGATTATAATTATAAAAAAACAGAAAGAGGAGAAAAAATGGATACAAATATTATTTTTGGAATAATTATGTCATTTGTTATTAGCATAATTTTATGCCCTATAGTAATTCCAATATTAAAAAAAGTAAAATTTGGACAGTATATTAGAGAAGAAGGACCGGAGAGTCATAAAAGCAAAGCAGGAACACCTACAATGGGTGGAATGATTATTTTATTTAGTTTAATCGTAACATCTTTGTTTTTTATAAAAGATTATCCAAAGATTGTTCCAATATTATTTGTAACAATAGGATTTGGAATTGTAGGATTTTTAGATGACTTCATTAAAGTAGTTATGAAGAGAAATGAAGGCTTAAATCAGATACAGAAAATGTTGTGTGAAATTGTTATCACAGCAATATTCGCATTTTATATGGTAAAATATTCAGGAATGGGAACAGAAATTATAATTCCATTTACACATGGTCAGACAGTTGACATGGGATGGTTGTTTATACCAATGCTGTTCTTCGTTGTATTAGGAACTGTAAATGGAGCTAATTTTACAGATGGTTTAGATGGATTGGCCACAAGTGTTACATTAATGATAGCAGTATTTTTCATGGTGGTTTCAATAGGAACAAATAGTGGAATAGCACCAGTTACAGCAGCTTTAGCAGGTGCATTAATGGGATTCTTATTATTCAATGTATATCCTGCAAGAGTATTTATGGGAGACACAGGTTCCTTAGCACTTGGCGGATTTGTTGCTGCAACAGCATATATGATGAAAATGCCATTATTTATTTTGATAGTTGCATTTATTTATCTCATGGAAATAGTAACAGTTATGATGCAGGTTACATATTTCAAAATAACAAAGAAAATATATGGTCAGGGAAGAAGAATTTTCAAAATGACACCAATACATCATCATTTTGAAAAATGTGGATATATGGAAACACAGATAGTTGCAGCATTTACAGTTATAACAGCAGTATTATGCCTTTTAGGATATGTAGCATTATAAAATGACAATATAAATTAAAACGCTTAGAAAGGAGTAAATATGAAAACAGAGTACAATTCAGTTTCAGAAGATGAAATTGTTAAAACTAAAAAAGAAAAGAAATCTGTAAATTATTTTGACTATAGCCTTTTATGCGTTTTAATTTTTTTGATTTGCCTTGGATTTGTATTACTTTATAGTGCAAGTTCCTATTCGGCTCAGTTAGCTAAAGGCGATGCAAGTTATTATGTAAAAAGAGAAATTATATTTACTATTGCAGGAGGGGTTGTAGGTTGGTTTGTTATAAAAAATTCAAAGTTTTTTATAACACTTATGAATAGAATGGCAATGCCAATGTACATAGTTTCTATTGTTTGTGTTGTAATGGTTGTGGCAACACCTCTTGGAATCGAAAGAAATGGTGCAAAAAGATGGTTAGGATATGGAATATTTTCTTTCCAGCCGGCAGAATTTGTAAAATTTACGGTTATAGTGCTTACTGCAAGTCTGTTGTCAAAATGTTCACAAAAGGCGTTAAAGGATTACAGAAACATATGGCGCGTATATAGTTATACAATTGTAGCGACACTTTCAATCATGGTATTAACATCTAACTTAAGTTCAGCCATTATAATTGCAACAATACCGGCTATTATGATTTTAGTAGTAGGTGTGCCAAAGAAATTTGTTAAACAGGCGATATTTCTTGTAGCATTAGCAGCAATTCCAATGGGAGCATATTTAACATTACATGGTGATGGATTTAGATTGAATCGTATTTCGGTATGGCTAAATCCGGAAGATAATGCGGCTGATGGTGGATTTCAGGTGCTTCAGGGATTGTATGCCATAGGTTCAGGAGGATTATTTGGTAAAGGATTAGGACAGAGTGCACAGAAACTTGGTTTTGTTCCTGAAAGTGCAAATGATATGATTTTTTCAATTGTATGCGAAGAATTAGGATTGTTTGGAGCAGTTGCAATTATTGTTTTATTTGCATTTATAATAAGAAGAATGAGAATTATAGCAGGAAATGCACCGGATTTATTTTCGTCATTATTGGTTGTTGGTGTTATGGCACAAATATCAGTTCAGGTAGTGCTTAATATAGCAGTTGTAACAAATTCAATCCCGAACACAGGTGTATCCCTTCCGTTTATAAGTTATGGAGGAACATCAATATTGTTCCTATTATATGAAATGTCACTTGTATTAGCTGTTTCAAAACAGATTAAGAGAATACAATAAGAAAAGGAGTTGATGCAGTTTTATGAGCAGAAAAATGGATAGAAAACGTGCGCAGATGAAAAAACAGCGTCAACACCGACAGGAGGCGCAGATAAAAAATCATCAGCAGGCAGAAAGAATCGAACAAAGACGGAGACACGAAAGAAAAAATAGAGAAATAAGTGAAAGACGTCAGGAAGAGTTAAGGCGTCAGGAACAGAGAAAGAAAAAACTTCAGGCTAAAAAGGCAGAAGAAAAAGAGAGAATTCTGCAGAAAAAAGCACAGGAAAGAGCAAGAAAGAACGAGGAGAAAGAAGAAAGGCGTATTCAAAAAGAAAGTAAAAAAAGAATACGTAAAATGCGATTTAGAAAGGCAACAAGAACTTTAAGAAAGGTGCTTAAAGTTGTTTTAAGTATTTCTGCAGTTGTGGCAGCGGTATTTTGCATTATATATTTTGGCTTTAAATTAAATTCCGTAGAAATGAAAGGAAATGAAATATACACACAGCAGGAATTGACGGATTACATATTTAAAGATGGAAAAAATAAAAATACATTTGTATTCTGGTTAAAAGCGAAAACCGGAATGGGAAAAGTGGAAATTCCGTTTTTAGATAAATATGATGTCAAAATGAAGTCACCATCAAAACTTCAAATATCGGTATATGAAAAAAGTCTAATTGGTTATGTGGAAAAAGATGGCATATATATTTATTTTGACAGAGACGGTGTTATAGAAAAATTAGCTACCGAGAAAATAAAAGGTATTCCAAATGTTGTTGGAATCGAAATTAATAATCCTAAATTGTATGAAAAATTTGAAGTTAAAGATGAAGATGTATATGATTTGCTACTGACTGTTTCCCAGGCAATTCAGAAATATAACTTTAATGTAAAGAAAATTGAAATTACAGAAGATGGACAGGCTTCTATTTACATAAAGAAAGTAAAAATTGAATTTGGAAAAGGTAGAGACTTAAATGAAAAAATGATAGATTTGAGTGATATGATTGATGGAGGATTACTTAAATATAAAGGCACTCTTAACATGAAGTCTTTGAGTACAGATGGAAGCGGATATACTTTAAAGGAAAATGAAACTAAGACATCATCCCAGAGTGAAAGTGAGAGTGTGGATAGTACAAATCAGGATGAAACACAAAATAATAGTAATCCGGTAAGTAATGAAGCAACAAATGAAGCAACAAATGAAGAAACTACAGCAGTTGAACGGTAAAAATTTAAAAATATTATTATTTTGTAAAAAAATTTGTTGATATTTTTTTCAAACGAATATATTATATATAATATATGCAATGAAGTAGATTTTTTGTCTACATTGTTGTATACTAATTGAGTTAGAGTATCGAGAATAATGAATGAAATGAAACGAAGGAGGACAAGCTCTTGATAGAAATCACAACAAATGAAACAGAAGCAGTTGCAAAGATTATCGTTATAGGCGTTGGTGGCGCAGGTAATAATGCTGTTAACCGTATGATAGATGAAAATATAGGTGGAGTAGAATTTATTGGTGTAAATACAGATGCACAGGCATTAAAGAGATGTAAAGCACCAACAACATTACAGATTGGTGAAAAGGTAACTAAGGGACTTGGTGCAGGAGCTAAGCCTGAAGTTGGTGAAGCAGCAGCAGAAGAGAATGTTGAAGAATTAGCTCAGTTAATCAAGGGAGCAGACATGGTGTTTGTTACTTGTGGTATGGGCGGTGGAACAGGTACAGGAGCTGCACCTGTTGTTGCAAGAATCGCTAAGGAACAGGGCGTACTTACAGTAGGTGTTGTTACAAAGCCATTTAGATTTGAAGCTAAGACAAGAATGAACAATGCATTAGCAGGAGTAGAAAGATTAAAGGAAAATGTTGATACTTTAATTGTTATTCCTAATGATAAATTACTTGAAATCGTTGATAGAAGAACAACAATGCCTGAAGCATTAAAGAAAGCTGATGAAGTATTACAGCAGTCAGTACAGGGTATTACAGACTTAATTAATGTACCTGCATTAATTAACCTTGACTTTGCTGATGTACAGACAGTTATGAGAGATGCAGGTATTGCACATATCGGTATCGGTTCAGCAAGTGGTGATGAAAAAGCTAACGAAGCAGTTCAGATGGCTGTAACATCTCCATTACTTGAAACAACAATTGAAGGTGCTAAGCACGTTATCGTTAATATTACAGGTGATGTATCACTCTTTGAAGCTAATGAAGCAGCAAGTTATGTTCAGGAATTAGCAGGTGAAGATGCTAATATCATCTTTGGTGTTCGCTATGATGATACATATCCTGATGAATGTTCAATTACTGTTATGGCTACAGGAATTGATCAGGGTAGTGCAATCACAGCTAATCCATTTGCAACAGGAAAAACAACAAGACCTTTTGGCGGAATATCAGGTGCATCAACAATTAAGCCATTTACATCAAGTCAGCCGATAAAACCACAGCCAACAGTAGAACCAAGAGAATTAAAGATTCCTGATTTCTTACAGAACAAATAAATTAGATTAAAATATATAAAAGAGACAGACTCATGATTTAAGTGAGTCTGTCTCTTTTTGCGTTCAACTTGACAAATAACTACACTACAACTATGCTACATTATATGAGTAATGTAGTAGGAGAAACATAATGGATATTAATGAAAATAGTATGGTCCCTATTTATGTTCAAATTGCAGATGCTATAGAAGACGATATTTTATCAGGTAAACTCGAAGAAGGAGAATCATGTTATTCACAATTGGTTTTGGCAAAGGAATTGCATGTTAATCCGGCAACAGCTGCAAAGGGAATAAATCTTCTTGTCAACAGAGGAATTTTAATTAAGAAAAGAGGTCAGGCAATGACCATTGCAGTTAATGCTAAAAAACTTGTTGAAGACAGAAAACGAAAAGAAGAGATGACTAAGATAGTAGATGACCTGGTTTGCTGGGGAAAAAGATTATCGATGTCTAAACAGGAAGTGATTGAGCTGATAGAAGAAAAATATAAGGAGATAGGGCAGTAATGAGTAATGAGATTAAAATAGAAAATCTGAAATTTGGATATGGATATAAAAGTAAAAAGATATTCAATGGTTTAAATGTTAGCATAGCACCGGGACAAATAGTTGGAATAGTTGGAAGAAATGGTGAAGGAAAGACAACATTGATGAAGCTTATAGCAGGAAAACTCAGTCCCGATGAAGGAAGTGTATTAATTGATGACAGGGATCCGGCAACTGACATTGAGACTGCTAATAAAATAATCTATGCATCAAGCACTTATAATACTGAGAGCAGATCAAAGTTAAAAGATATACTTCAATATCATAAATTAATGTATAAGAATTTTGATATTAATTTTGCAAATAAGTTAATGGATGTTTTTGATATAGAACAGAACAAAAGGATAGGACGTTTGTCGAAAGGTCAGACAACAATATTTAATTTTATATGTGCAATTGCTTCAAGAGCAGAAATTACAATTTTAGATGAACCTGTATCGGGAGCGGATTCTGTAAGAAGAAAACAGATATACGATATTATATTACGTGATTATATAGAATATCCAAGAACAATATTAATTTCAAGTCATTTGCTATCAGAGATGGAAAATATACTTGCAAATATATGTATGATTGGGGCTGGACAGATTCTTTATAATGGCGATGTAGATGAAATGAAACATAAAGCATTTAAGGTAAAAGGAACAAGACAGCAGGTAACTGAATTTGTAAAAGATAAGAAAGTTATTTTTAAACAATTATGCGAGACTAATAATATTGCTGTTGTGGAAGAAGATTACAATAAAACTGTTATGGAAGAGATTAAGGATAAGGGACTTATTGCTGAAAGATTGACAGCAGAAGAATTCTATATGTATAGAACAACGGTAAATTTAGGAGAGGATTTGGAAAAATTATGGGAAAAATAGAGCGTAAAAATATATTTGATTTGTATAAATTGCGACTCAAAATGTATAGAATAAAGCAGGTTATGATGATTATTATACCGGTAACGTTTTTTATGGAAATTGATTGGGTTTTGAGTCTTTTATTTTCTTACTTTAATAATGAAAAAGGGGACATAATATTTGATTACATGGGAATTGATGGACAATATGCAATTATTGCATCTATTATATTTATAGTAGTAATGACATATTTTAATTCTTTTTATAAAGACTACGTAAATAATTATCCGTGTAACAGTAAAACAATATATTTATCTCATTTTCTAACAATGAATACAGTTGGAATAATATGGATTTTACAATGCACATTAAATATGGTGTTAGGATATGGTCTGGCAAAATTAATAGAGCAATATAATGATAAATTAGTTGTTGTTAATGAAATGGTTGTAAAAAATGTATTGTTGTTTTTTGTTATGGGACTAATGTGGATAGTTTTCGTCACATGTATTATGCAGTTTGTAAGTACAGTGTTTAGGAAAAGTATAGCAGCTTCTATTGTGATGGTTGTACTATTTGTATCAATTTTTATTTGGCAAAGAAATAATATTATTTTTGATATGGCAAAGACAGTTGTTAATTTCTATTGTTTTGAAAATAATATATGGGTGTACATATGTAAAATATTAATTACATCAGTTGTTTGCTTTAGTGCAGGGTTATTGTTAGAAATAAACATAAAAGACAGTAAAAATGGAAATAAAGTAATTAGTGCGGTGCTATTAGCAATTACACTAATGGCAGCAGTTATGGGTACATCATATGTTAGTGAACAAAATGTTGTTGATTATGTTGATGATTATGTTGATGATTCTGTAGAAACTGTAAGATATCCATTGAATATTTCAGATGGTGAAAAAATTGATATGGATGCTGATATTGAAAGTCAAATGATGATACATGGTTATTCAATTTCAGCACTGGAAGATGGAGAAACTGAACCGTATGTAGAAATAGTAAGGTATGCACCGGAAATACATAGCGATTATATTAAGGATATATATGAAAATATGGAATTTAATGTATATATAAAGAATCATAAGATGCATATAGAAAGCAAACAGCAAAATAAACTGTATTTAGTGTTGTCTAAAGATGTATTTTTAGGTAGTTTTACGAATAGATTTGACAATAGTAATGTTGGGTACAATACTGATGTGGAAAATTACTATTTGTCAAGTTATGAGGTAAATGTGCATATTCCAAAAAAATATATAGTTCAGGAAGAAAGTGTAGGATGGGATTAAAATATAAGTCATGATAATAAGCATAATTAATACAAATGAATAAATATAAAAAACTGGTATTGTCTAAAAATGCTAAAATGGATATTTAGACAGTATCAGTTTTTTGTATTATGTAAAAGTAAAAAAGATATATCAAATAAGAAGCCTAAATATAAAAGAGAATAGGTTGAATTTACAGACGCGTTTGTAATCCTAAAAATAAATACAAATAAAGGTATTATAAGGAGAGCAAAAATGGCAAATAAAAGATATGAACTTAATAAGGAATTGGCACAGATGTTAAAGGGTGGAGTAATTATGGATGTTACAACACCGGAACAGGCAAAGATAGCAGAAGAAGCAGGAGCATGTGCGGTAATGGCACTTGAAAGAATTCCGGCAGATATTAGAGCAGCAGGCGGTGTGGCAAGAATGAGTGACCCTGCAATGATTAAAGGAATTCAGGAAGCAGTTAAATGTGGCACAGAAATTATGGCTGTGGTAAATGAAAAAATTGTAGCCGTAAAATACAATAATATGTTAGCAATGTCATTTCATCCTGAATTAAATGAGAGTGATAAAATACATAAATATTTCGTAGATATGATAATAAATAATAAATAAAATTTACTTTTATTTATTAAAGATTAAAGATGTCATGAAATCAGATTTTACGTTTTAAGAAAAATACATTTACATTTTTTGTAAATGTATTTTTTTATTACACGAGAGTTCGACAAATTTTTCGGGGATTTAAGTATATAATGGCTTTACCATTTGGAGGTGAAGGATGCATGTAATATATGTAGACGTGTATTTTGCAATAAACTTTCTAATGGATTTTATTATTTTAGTTGTTGCAAAACAGATACTTAACTTTAAAGGAAAAATAGAGGTACGAACAGCAATCAGATGTGTTATCGCAGCTTTATTTGGAGCAACTTACAGTGTAATAATATTAGTGCTTAAAGTAAAATACGGAGTGTTGCAAATATTATTTACATGGCTGGTTGTCCCATACATAATGACCGGAATTGCGTTTAATAACAGAAAGTTATCTGGAATAAAAATGCTGACTGTTGTATATTGTGTTACTTTTGTGTTGAATGGGGTGGTATCAATGCTTAGCAGCTATAGTTTTTGGGGGAAAACAGTGGCACAGGCAAAAACACAGGAACACAAAAAATTAAATGTACTAATGCTGATGTTTGGAATAGTAATTGGATGTCTGTTAATGAAGGTGGCAGTTTATCAAATGCTAAACAAACTCAAGATCCGCAAAAATCTGTATAATGTACGAATTGTAAATGGCGATTCAAAGATAGAAACAGTCGCTTTAGAAGATACAGGAAATAGTTTAAGAGAACCGTACAAAGGCAGACCGGTATCTGTTTTGCAATACAATGTAATAAAACAAATTTTAACCGGAAATGAGAAATGTTTTCTTATTCCATTCAAATCAGTTGGAAGTCAAAATGGAATATTGATGGGAATTACTGTTGATTATATGGAAATTAAAAATAGAGACATTAATTTGAAAATTTCAAATCCGGTATTAGGAATTTATAAAGGAATGTTTAATAACGATAAAAAATATCAGATGCTTTTAAATTCTGAATTTATTCTACATAATAGTGAAACAAATCAAAAACAAATAGGCGATTGCGAAAATTGCAATATGCACTCGCAATTTTGAAACAAAGTAAATAGGCGATTGCGAGATTGCAGTGCATGTCCACAATTAAAAATTAAAGAGAGGAGAGAAAAATTGCTTAAAAATTTAAATGTGATTCCTGTGCTTACCAGATGGATACTTTCAGATGAGTGCAATGAAGTACATTATATTGGAGGACCGGATGTGCTTCCGGCTCCACTTGAAGGTGAAGAAGAGGCAAAACAGTTACAAAAATTAATAAATGAAAACGATGAATCAGCAAGAAGAATGTTGATAGAACATAATTTGAGACTGGTTGTATACATAGCAAAAAAATTTGATAATACAGGGGTAGGCGTAGAAGATTTGATATCAATAGGAACAATTGGTCTTATTAAAGGAATAAATACGTTTAAGACAGATAAAAACATAAAACTTGCTACATATGCATCACGTTGTATTGAAAATGAAATACTAATGTATTTGAGAAGAAACAATAAAACAAAACTTGAAGTATCTATAGATGAGCCTTTAAATGTTGACTGGGATGGTAATGAACTTTTGCTTTCGGACATTCTTGGAACAGATGATGACGTTATATCAAGAGGACTTGAAAATGAAGTAGAGAAAAGTCTGTTAAAAAAAGCTATTGAAAAATTAAATAAACGTGAAAAATCAATAGTGGAAATGAGATTTGGACTAAATAATAAAGAAGGGGAGGAGATGACACAGAAGGAAGTCGCAGATTTTCTTGGAATATCACAATCGTACATATCAAGATTAGAAAAAAAGATAATGAATCGACTTAAAAAAGAAATTGTAAAATATGAATAATGTATAAAGAGCCGTGTTTTTGTTAATCATTTAAATGTAATACAAATTGACAAATATTTGTTTGTTGATAAGAAGTAATTGAATGATTTGGAGGAAAATATGGCTCTTTTTAAAGTGGAAATAAGTGGAGTAAACACGACACAATTACCGTTACTGACAAATGAAGAAAAAACTGAACTTTTTAAAGAGATAAAAAAAGGAAACAAAGAAGCAAGGGAAAGGTACATTCAGGGGAATTTGAGACTTGTGCTAAGTATTATTCAGAGATTTTCGGGAAGCAATGAAAATATGGATGATTTGTTTCAGATTGGATGCGTTGGACTTATAAAAGCAGTTGACAATTTTGATGACACATTAAATGTAAAGTTTTCAACTTATGCAGTACCTATGATTGCAGGAGAACTAAAGAGATTTTTAAGAGATAATGCATCAATCAGAGTAAGCAGGTCGATAAAAGATACAGCGTATAAAGCTATTTATGCTAAAGAGCGTATAATGAAGACAAGCAATAAAGAACCAACCATAAGTGAAATATCCAAAGAAATTGGAGCTACATCTGAAGAAGTTATATATGCCTTAGATGCAATACAAAGTCCGGTATCTTTATTTGACCCGGTATATGACCAGGGAGGAGATACTTTGTATGTGATGGACCAGATAAGTGATAAAAAAATAAAGAAGAAAAATGGGTAGATAGAATAGCTCTTGCTGAAGCAATTAAAGGGCTACCGGAAAGAGAAAAAGAAATAATAGACTTAAGATTTTTTAAGGGAAAAACACAAATGGAAATAGCTGATGAAATAGGAATTTCTCAGGCACAGGTTAGCAGACTTGAAAAAAATGCGATAAAGGCAATGAAGCATTATATGCGATAAGAAGTGATAAAACGCTATATGGGATAAAAATGTAAGGCGATATATGTAATAATGATAAAAAAATAGATGACATGGAAATACAAAATAATATATCAGTTAAAATAATAAAACACTATATAAGATAAAATAATAAAACATTATATAAGATATAATCATAAAATACAAATTTTTCTCATAAAATAAAAAAAAGACTGCAGAGCAAAAATGAGAATATGTGAGTTAAAACAGAAAGAAGTAATTAATTGTTGTGACTGTAAAATGATAGGCTCGGTAGAAGACTTGGAATTTGATATTTGCACAGGATGTATAGAAGCACTGATTGTGCCCGGGCCTACAAAATTCTGTAATCTTATATGTAGCGATTTTGAATATATAATTCCTGTAAAATGTGTAAAGCAGATTGGGGATGATATTATTTTGGTTAGTGTAGACTTAGATGATGTAAAGCATAAGTACAAAACGTCTTGACCAGATAACTAATTCTTTTTATAATCAATTTATGACTGGAATTAAGTATTAGGAGGCAGAATATGAAGTGTCCATTTTGTGGAGAAGAAAATACAAAGGTAATTGATTCAAGACCGGCAGAAGAGAATAATTCTATCAGACGCCGAAGACAGTGTGAGGTATGTGGTAAACGTTTTACTACATATGAAAAAGTAGAAACAATACCGCTTATCGTTATAAAGAAAGATGATAACAGAGAACCTTATGATAGAAGCAAGATAGAGAGGGGAATTGTACGTTCATGTCATAAAAGACCTGTATCTTATGATCAGATAGTATCTACGGTTGAAGAAATAGAGGCAGAGATATTTAATAAAGAAGAAAAAGAGATTTCAAGTAACGAGATTGGTGAAATCGTTATGGATAAAATTAAAGAATTAGACCAGGTTGCATATGTAAGATTTGCTTCTGTATATAGAGAGTTTAAAGATGTAAATACATTTATGGATGAGTTAAAGAAGTTTTTAAATTAGTACATCTGATGATGTGGAAACATAGTTAAGTAAAGATAGAACGCAGGAGAAAAATATGCTTGAAAGATTTTACCCAAATGAATATGTAAATTCTGTAGAAGATATAGATTTTGACATGTATTATAAACAGGGGATAAGAGGAGTGATATTTGATATTGACAATACATTAGTTCCTCATGGACATCCCGCTACAGATAAGAGTATTGAATTTTTCGAAAAATTAAGAAAAATAGGACTTGATACGTGTCTTATTTCAAATAACCAGGAACCAAGAGTTGAGCCATTCGCTTATGCAGTTAAGTCAAAATACATATTTGATGCACATAAACCTTCAACTAGGAACTATAAAAAAGCGATGGAATTAATGCACACAGATGTAGATTCTACAATATTTGTAGGCGACCAGATATTTACAGATGTGTATGGCGCAAACAGAACCGGGATTCAGAGTGTGATGGTTAAAAAAATCGATAAAAAAGAAGAAATTCAAATAGTTTTAAAAAGAATTCCTGAAAAGTTTATTCTATGGCGATGGAAAAAGAAAATGTCTAAAACCGATATGAGTAAATAGTATAAATCATAAGTTTATATGAGTCTGATAAATTGATTATACAACCCTAAATTATATAAATATTGAAAATGTGAGATTTGTTTTATTGAATAATAAAAAAAATACGGATGATATTGAAAAAATTATATCATCCGTAATGAATAAAATAATTCATTTTAAAATTTATTGTTCAAAATTAATTGATAATATTTCTAAAAAAACTTTGATTTGATTTCATTAACAGGCATTTCTTTCCCTGTCCAAAGCTTAAAGGCTTCAGCCCCCTGATATAAAAGCATATATAAACCATTGAATACAGGGCAACCTATTTCTTTACTCATTTTCATAAGTTTTGTTTCGAGTGGGTTATAAACAATATCAGAAACAATTAATTCAGGATGTAAAAAGGAACTGTCTTTAATAACACAAGAGTAGGTATTTGGCGCCATACCAAGAGAAGTTCCGTTAGTTAAAATTGTGCTTGAATCCAATGACTTCTTTAAAGAAGTTTCGTCATTTAAATCATAGAGAGAAACTTTAGCTGAAGTAACTTTATTCAACTTGTCAATTAAAATCTGAGCTTTATCAAAATTAGTTCCGGGTCTGTTGTAAACATCGATTTCTTTCACGCCATCTATTGCAGCCTGAACAAGAATTGAAGATGCAGCACCACCGGCACCCATTAATGTCATTTTACCTCCAATTATATCAAATCCGGCATCCTTAACAGATTGCATATATCCAATTCCGTCAGTATTGTGACCAATAAATTTTCCGTCTTGATTAACAACTGTGTTTACAGCACCTATTAACTTTGCTGCAAGAGATAAATCATCACATAATTCCCACATTTTTATTTTGTCAGGCATTGTACAGTTGAATCCGGCAACTCCTAATGTTCGTAGACCTTCAACTGCTGATTCCATATTATTTTCATCCACATCAAAGCATAAATATACATAATCTAAACCTAAAAGTCGAAAGGCTTCATTGTGCATTGCGGGTGATTTGCTATGTGCAACAGGACTGCCAAGAAGTCCTGTAAGTTTTGTTGACCCTGTAATATTTATATTTTCCATTGTAGTACCTCCGTTGTAATTATTTGAGCCGGTATATTTTTGTTCAATAAACTTTATTACGGTTATTGTTGGATACTTTTATAATTCTAATTTAGTTGATATATGCTGAATTAATTCAACACCATATATTATGATACATAAATTTGAAAACAAATGGAAGTGGGTTTTAATAAATGCCGGGTATTTTTCTAAATGATATACACTATTACTGCGTGTAAATGTAAAATAACTTCAATAACAAACAGCATTTAGAAAGTTTTAGTTAGTTATGCAAATGTCATTTAGACATTTTTGCTCTTTTATATAAAAATCATATATGTTATAATGTACGTCAAATGCCGTAATTTAAACAGATGGCAAATAATGTAAAAGGAGGAATAATTCCGAAAAAGGAATTAGAAGAAAAATGAAACAAATTAAGGTCGGAAACCTTGAACTTAGCGACGGTCACCCCAAAGTGTGCGTACCGATAGTAGGCGAAAATCACGATGAAGTGATAGAACAGGCAAAAAAAGTTGTGGAGATGAATCCGGATATAATCGAATGGAGATGTGATTTCTTTGACAGCGTTTATATTGATGAAGTGGAGAATATGCTGATAGATTTGCGTGAGGTAATTAAAGATATACCATTAATCTTTACTTTCAGAACAGATGGCGAAGGTGGAAAAAAATTTATCTCAAACAACAGTTATTATGATTTGAATGTTCAGGTAGCTAAGACAGGACTGGCTGAATTAATAGATGTAGAAGCCTACTCTAAAGATTCAATTGCCTTAGATATGATAGAGGAAATACATAAGGCGGGAGCAAAAGTAATTGGTTCAAATCATCATTTTAATGAAACGCCGTCAAGAGAAAAGATAGTGGAAACATTAATGACGATGGAAGAACTTGGAGCAGATATATGTAAAATGGCAGTAATGCCAAGTTGCGAAGAGGATGTTAAGGAACTCGTATATGGTTCTATTGAGGCAAATGAAAAAATGATAGCACCTATAGTTACAATGTCAATGGGAGAATTAGGCGCAGTAACAAGAGTATGTGGAAAGACAACAGGCTCAGTAATAACATTTGCGGCAGGTGTAAATACATCAGCACCGGGACAAATGACAATTAAACAGGTTAGAAATATATTAGGTATTAATTGTGATGATATCAAAGATAAAAATATATTTATGATTGGCTTTATGGGCACGGGAAAAACTACAATATCAAATGCGTTAGGCTATATTACAGGAATGCCGGTTGTTGATATTGATAAATACATAGAAGAACAGGAAAATATGTCTATAAGTGATATATTTGAAAAAAATGGGGAAGAATATTTTAGAAAACTTGAAACAAAAGCTTTAGAAGAGATGCAAATTAATGCAGGAAAAATAGTATCATGCGGTGGTGGAGTTGTTCTTAAAGATGAAAATATAGAAATAATGAAAGAAGGCGGAAGAACAGTACTTCTCACGGCAGAACCGAAAACTATTTATGACCGCATATGCGAAAATAAAGACAGACCACTTTTGAATAATCATATGACAGTAGAATATATAGAAAAAATGATTGCTGACAGAGAAAAAAGATATCAAAAGGCAGCTCAGGTTTCTATAGCAACAGATGGAAAAAGCAGAGTTGAAATCTGTGGTGAGATTTTAGAGCGTATAAGTTTTTAGCATAGGATAAAGATATAGTATTAGAAAGAAAATGAAAATCCGATAGGTTTAGCCTGTCGGATTTTTTACGTGATGAAAATACAGTGGTTTAAATATTAAAGAAAAAATAATCTGAAAAAATAATCTGAAAAAATAATCTGAAAAAATACTTTCGTTACTAAAACATATAGATATAAATAGAAGTATATGTTATGGTTATCATAAAATTAGTGTTCGAATAATTTAGTTGGAAAGGAGATTTATATGACTAAAGGAAGAAGTAGAATTACAATTAATTATATTAAAAAAATTGTAATTGCATGTGTAATATGTGTTGTAGGTATAGTTGGAACTATTAATGTAAATGCTGATACAAAAAAAGTTGATATCGTAGTTAATAAGACAAAGACTATAAAAGTGAAAGAGCCAAGCGTAAAAGTAAAATGGACAATTAAAAATAAAAAGATTGTTAAAATAGTAAAAATTAAAGGTAAGAAAAATAATATTTTAAAAATAAAGGGAATAAAAAATGGCAAGACAAAAATTATAGCAAAATATAAAAATAAGAAGAGAGTATTTATTATTAATGTTGTTAATAAAAACAAGAAAAAGAATACAGATTCAGAAAAAATAATAAATAATCAGGACAAAACGCAAAATAGTGAAACAACATCATCACAGAATACTGCAAATAATAAGAATGAAGAGACAACTACAAATGGAGAAGCGGGAAAAGGCGATAATCAAAATCCTGTAAATGAAACAAAAATAAAATTGTCATATGTTAACGATAAAATAACTTTAAAGGATAATCTAATAATTAAATATTCATTGACTAATGGCAAGGGAGTGATAGCACTAGATTATAAAACAGAAAAATTGGAAAAATATATAGATGGAAAATGGGAAATCATCGAAAAGAAAAATGAGTATCAGAATACTATGTATGAGGTTAATGATAGTGAGATGATTAGAAATGCAGATTTGAATAATTACTATGATATTTCAATCGGGCAATATCGATTAACCAATAAAGTTAATGGACAGGAATGTATCGTTAATTTTAATGTATATGAAAATGATACAAAATTTGTTGGTATATTAAAGAATAATCAAATAAATATGAATGATGAATTATCATTTTATGTTTATGCTGTAGGTAATGAAGATAATACATATCCGGGAAGTCTTCAACCGGGAAAACTTGAAATATATGAGGATAATCAGTGGAAGAACATTGAATTGAGTGACGATGCAAGATTTCCGGAAATTATAATATTGATTGAAAATTTAAGACCGGGATATTTTAGTATTCCTATATTCCAGGATTATGTAGGACTACATTCCGGACACTATAGATATATTCATACAATAGAAGGAATAAATATTCCTATGGAATTTGACGTTTTATAATACATTTTTCTAGTATAATAAATAGAAAAATAGCACGCTTAATAATTGCTGTAGTAAAAAATAGTTGAAATAATAATAATATTATTATAAAATAAAACGTAGCGTGGTAAAACACAATGAACTGTTAGGAGGAAATATTATGATAGCAGCAGGCGATTTTAGAAATGGTGTTACAATCGAAGTTGAAGGACAGATTTATCAGATTATCGAATTTCAGCATGTAAAACCAGGTAAAGGCGCAGCGTTCGTTAGAACAAAATTAAAAAATATCAAGAGTGGTGGTGTAGTTGAAAAGACTTTCAGACCAACTGAAAAATGTCCTAAGGCTCACATCGATAGAAAATCAATGCAGTACTTATACGCAGATGGTGGATTGTATAACTTCATGGATACAGAAACATTTGAACAGATTGCATTATCAGAAGAAACAATCGGTGATGCACTTAAGTTTGTTAAAGAAAACGAAATGGTTACAATCTGCTCACACAATGGTGATGTATTTGCAATTGAACCACCTCTTTTCGTAGAATTAGAGATTACAGAATCTGAACCTGGTGTTAAAGGAAACACAGCCACAGGTGCTACAAAACCTGCAGTGGTTGAAACAGGAGCAACAGTATATGTTCCATTATTCGTTAACCAGGGTGAAAAGATTAAGATTGATACAAGAACAGGTGAATACCTTTCAAGAGTATAATCTGATTTTAAGATTAATAAATAAAAAGAAGTTCCTGTTTGGGAACTTCTTTTTTATGTTGTACGCCTTGCGACGCACGTTTCTAATGGGTGAAAGTCCCTAACATGAAAGGAATGTAAAAAAATAACGAACAAAGCTGATTTTATATAAATGTTTTGACAAATGACCACTGACTAATGGAAGTGGTAATAAATATAATAGTAGGAGATAGTAGGCTGATGAAAGTAGTAATTTTAGACGCAAAAACTTTAACGAATGATGATATTGATTTTTCGGTATTTGATGAATTTGGTGAAGTGACAATTTATGATTATACTAAATATAATCAGATAGCGGAAAGAATAAAGGATGCTGAAATAATTTTGTGTAATAAGTCGATAATGAACAGAATGACTTTGAAGGATGCAAGGAATGTAAAGTATATAGGACTTTTTGCTACAGGATATAATAATGTGGATATAGAATATACAAATGAAAGAAATATAACGGTATGTAATGCAGGAAGTTATTCTACAAATGCTGTAGCACAACATGTATTTGCTCTTATTCTTGAACATTACAATAAAGTTGGAGAGTATAACAAATTTGTTAAAGACGGAGGGTGGATACACAGCGAAAAATTTTCGCCATTTAAACCAATGAAGGAAATGGATGGAAGAACATTAGGAATTGTAGGATATGGTTCAATAGGAAAGAAAGTTGCAAAAATTGCACAGGCATTTGACATGAAAGTGTTAGCGTATAACAGAAGCCCTAAGAAAGATGAAGGCGTCAGATTTGTAGAAATGGATGAACTGCTTGAAAAATCAGATATAGTTTCTATTCACTGCCCATTAAACCGTGATTCAGAAAAAATGTGCAATAAAGATTTCTTCTCGAAAATGAAAGATGGAGCACTGTTTATAAATACATCACGAGGCGGAGTAGTTGATGAACAGGCATTAATTGATGCTGTTAAATCTAAGAAAATATCAGGAGCAGGTCTTGATGTAGTAGCAGTAGAGCCGATGGAAAAGCATGAAGAGATTCTTGATATAGATAATATAATTATTACACCTCACTCAGCATGGGCACCTGTTGAAACCAGGACAAGACTTGTTGAAATTGTAAAAAATAATATTAAAAAATGGGTTGCAGGAGCCCCTGTAAATGTTATAAAATAGAACCGAAGGGTGTTAGATATAAGTTATAGTTCTAAAAGAAGATACAAATACTTATATTTAAGGAGGATTAACCAATGAGAAAGGTTATCAGGAAAATTTCAGCTGCTATAGTTGCAACAACTATAACAGTAGCTATGTGTGCAACATGTTTTGCAGGTACAACATTTGAAGGCTACTTTGGACAGAGAGAAAATTGGTACGAAGGAGCTGACGGTAGTTTGTCAGGCGCAACAGCAAGTTCTTTCTCAGCTGATATGGATGCGATTGGCTGGGGCGGTGTTTGGGGAGCACAGGCACACAGAGACATCACAGTGAAGAAAGGACAGAAGTATACTCTTAGTTTTAAAGCAACAACTACAACGGCTGAAAAATGGGTATTCTTTAAAGTTACAGATTCACAGGACACAGTAGTTTATGCAGACTGGTTACACTTACAGCCGGGCGTAACAGAAAACTACAAGGCAACATTTAAAGCATCTGCTAATGCAACATTCATTTATTATGGAATGGGTGGAGAATTTGGTGACAGAACAGAAGAACAGGGTGATATTTATGCACTCTCAGAAGTACTTCCTAATGATGCTGATTCAAGTTTTAGTACATCAGTAAAGGTTACAAACTTCAAATGTGTTAAGTCTAAAGCGAAACTTAAAGTGACAAAGGACAAAAAGAAGAATGGTATAGCTCTTTACAATTACTTAAAGAAAAATGGAAAAATCTTTAAACAGGTTGGAGATTTTGTATGTACAATTCAGACATCAGGAAACAAGATTCAGATAAAAGCAATTCAGAATCAGGAAGTAGTTGCTGATGTTAAGTTAGCAAAGAATAAACCACAGGCAACAGTAAAGAAATTAAGAAGCAGCATAGCTTCAAGTGCAATCAACAGCGCTTTAAAGACAGAAACAAAAATGACATTAAAGAACCTTGGTTATTAATATTGTGCCGACATTTGTGAATGATGTTTGCAAATGTCGGTATTTTTTTGTAGTAGAGGAAATGTCATTATTACAAAAGATAAAGTTCACGGCAAAGTTGAGACTTTGGGGTAAAAATTTAGGGGCAAAAAAATAGATATAATAGAAAATTGTGTGTAAATGAATAAAGAAAATATCGATTTTATAGTAAATAATAGTAATTATTTCGAAGTGAAACCCTAGTATTCGACGATAAACGAGCACAAAATTGAAACAAAAATTATATAAGTCGAAAAAGGTCGAACACATTTTTACATAAAAGTGGAAAAAGGAAATATAATTATAGAGATAAAAGAAATAAGAAACCAAAGGTTGGTACAGAAGGGGGAAGCACACATGATCGACAAGATTATTGAGAACAACCGCGTTAGCATTGTAGGTGAGATTGTATCTGAATTCAGATACAGCCATGAAGTTTTTGGAGAAGGATTCTACATGGTAGATGTATCTGTAGACAGACTTAGTGAATTAACGGATATTATTCCGTTGATGGTATCTGAGAGACTTGTTGATGTAACACAGGATTACACAGGAAGACTTGTAGAAGTATCAGGACAGTTTCGATCCTACAACAGACATGAGGGGACAAGAAACAAATTGGTGCTTTCTATTTTCGTAAGAGAATGGGAAGAAGTAGAAGAGAATCTTGATGCAGGCAGAACAAATCAGATTTTCCTTGATGGATTTATTTGCAAACCACCAATTTACAGAAAAACACCGCTTGGAAGAGAAATCGCAGATTTACTTATTGCAGTTAACAGACCGTATGGTAAATCAGATTACATACCTTGCATTGCCTGGGGCAGAAATGCAAGATATGCATCAGCTTTTGAAGTGGGTGGACACATTCAGATATGGGGAAGAGTGCAAAGCAGAGAGTACATTAAGAAGATTAATGAAGATGAAAGCGAAAAGCACACAGCATATGAAGTGTCTGTCAGCAAATTAGAATATGTAGACGAGTAAAATCGTTAAAAAAAAGCAGAAAAACATCCCAAAACAGACTGAAAAGTTTGTTTTGGGATGTTTTTTCTTGCAAAGGTGCCACAAACAAATAAACAAATTAGTGATATTATTTATTTATACAACAAATTATAAATCATATTATTCTAAAAAAATAAAATAACATCTAAAAAAAAGACTGATTATAAGCAAAATTGTAAAAAATGCATAAAAGTTGTTGACTTTATAAGAGAATAATCGGACAATAGAGTGTAAGAAATATCATCAGAGATGGTATGCATATAAAGGAGGAAAACATGAGAAATTTTAAGAGGGGAGTTGCATTTGCCATGGCTGCAGTTATGACAGTGTCAATGACTGGAGTGATAAGTGCGGATGCAAACGAAGAAAGTAGCACTATATCAAGCTGGAAAGAAGAGGCAGTTATTACACCAACTGAAGGCAAACTCGTAGGAGCAGGATACATTAATGTTAAAGTTAATACATCTGTAACAGATGCAGAAAGCTATAATATTGTATTTGATGGAAAAAAAACAGTCGAATTAGAAGCTAATGGTGAGAATGAACAGATGGCAGAAGTTTATACAACATCTATAGCAAAGCATACATTAAAGGTTGAGGCTGTTTTAGCTTCAGGTGAAACAGTAGAGTCTAATGAAAGAAACTTTTTTGTATCTAAAAAAGGAATTGCTTTAGGCGAAGATATGAGTAAAACAGTTGAACTTAAAAAAATGAATTTATCATGGTATTACAATTGGCAGGCAACACCTTATAATAATTCAATTGATGATGGAGTTGATTTTGTACCAATGATTTGGGGAAGAAATCAGGATGATCCGGATGGAACAAAAGATGAAAATTTATTTAAATACATTGCAGAGCAGTGCGCTTTAGTCCCAAAGGATGCTAATTACATCCTTGGATACAATGAACCGGAATTATCAGCTCAGGCTAACATATCAGTTGTACAGGCACAGAAAGGCTGGGAAGAAATACAGAAACTTGGAAAAAGAACTGTATCTCCGGCTATTAGTAATCCTAATGGAACATATAGCGGATGGCTTACACCATTCTTAAAAGGCGGAACAGTTGATTATAATGGTGTTCAGATCGAGATTGAAGGAGTTAGTTGCGATTGTGTAGCCATTCATACATATATTAGTCAGAGAAGTGTTGGCATGGTGATTGATGCTGTAAAGAAAGTACATGAATTATATGGAAAGCCTGTTTGGATTACCGAAATGGGAATTTTTGGAAGCAAGGCATATGGAGACAAATTCGATTATAGTTATCAGAAACCTGGTGAAAATGAAAAAACAGGTGCATTTATTAAAGAAGTATGTGCACAGTTAGATGAGATGGATTTTGTAGAAAGATATGCATGGTTCCCATACAATATTAATTCAGCAAATGATATTGATTCAAATGATGCAAGTGGATCAACTGCATTATTTGATTATGACTCAGGTAAATTAACAGATAATGGATTCTTATATGCATCATTAGGTAATCCGAAAGGTTATGAAACATATAAGTTGACTGATGCTGATAAGTATGTATATGAGGAACCAACAACACAGCAGCCAACAACAACTGCTACACCTAAGGTAGAAGAAACAACAACTCAGGTTACACCAACAACTGTAGTACCTGTAGAAACAACAAAGGCAACTACAATTGGTAAAGTTAAGATTAAGAGTGCAAAGCTAACAAAGAAAAAATCAGTTAAGGTAACATGGAAGAAAGCTGCAGGAACTAAAAAATATCAGGTTCAGTATTCTTTGAATAAGAAATTCAAAAAATCAAAGACAAAGAAAACCGGTAAATTATCAATTGTATTAAGCAAATTGGCAGGTGGTAAAAAATACTTTGTAAGAGTCAGAGGTATTAATGGCAGTGATAAAGGACCATGGTCTAAAACAAAAACATTTAAAACATCTAAGTAGAATACAATAAAAATGTTACAATTTTCACACCTGATTTAAAAGAAAATGATTGAAGGTATGTGAAAAATAGATAGTATTTCAAATTATAAATCGTTTTATTTGTGAAAATATTATATTTTGGATTGTAAAATAAAAACGTTTATGATAAGATGTTCATAGATTGAAAATAAACGTTTTCAAAAAGAAAAAAAACAATTTTATTTGAGGAGGAAATTGAAGATGAGAAAGGTTTTCAACAAAGTTATGGCAGGTGCTATGACAACAGCATTAGTTGCTACACTTGCAGTAGGATTTAAAACAAACACAACAGACGTTAAGGCTGATACAGCTAACGCACTTACAGGTAGCTGGACAAGTTCAGCAGAAAGTTATGAACCAAATGATGCTGTTATTACACAGACAACATTTAAGTCAACAGCAGTAGATAATGTTTCTGCTAATATTTCTATTACAGGATGGCAGGCTAATTGGACAGCAGAAAGCGCTGCTCCGGAAGATGCAATTGTATTAAATGATAAAATCTGGGGTGAAAAACCATATCAGATTAAATCAGAAATTAATGCTAAAGTTGTTCCAGGAAATACATATAAATTAAAATTTACAGTTAATAACGGAATGATGGAAGCAGATACAACTACAAAGACAGAAAAGAATATTACAATTACTGTAAATAGTGGTATTGAAGGTGATAATGATAACACAATGTTATTTAAGACAATAACTGTTCCAGCAGGAGCAACAGAAACATACGAATTTGACGTTCCTGTAAGTCCTGATTACTTAAGTAATGATATTAAGGTTCAGTTAGCATATGGTTCATATTATTATTCATATGAATTAACACAGGCAGTTAAGGCTGGAAAAGTTACAGAAGAAGCAGCTAAGGCTTGCAAGTATGCATACGCATATGGAACATCAGAAAATGTAAATGCACATGGAACATTAGCATTCACAGACATTTCTTTAATGGGTGAAAAGTATACACAGAGCGTTATTCCTCCAAAACAGACAACAAAGGCTCCTGAAACAACAAAAAAAGCAACAACAACAACAAAGGTTCCAACAGGTAATACAAATACAGTAGCTCCTACAACAGCAGCTCCTGCAGTAGTAGCAAGCAAACCTGCACAGGTTAAGGGTGTTAAGGTTGTTAACAATGCTAAGAAGTCAGTTAAGGTTACTTGGAAGAAAGCAAAAGGTGCTAAGTCATATCAGGTTAAAGTTGGAAAGAAAAAATACAACGCTAAAAAGACAAATGCAAAAATCAAAAAACTTGCAGTAGGTAAGACATACAAAGTTCAGGTTCGTGCTAAGAACGCTGCAGGATTTGGTAAGTGGAGCAAAGCTGTAAAAGTAACAATTAAAAAGTAATAAAACAGAAAAGCAAATATAATTTTTTAAATAAGTATGCGGCAATTATCAAAATATTGCCGCATATTAAACATAAGGACAGTATTTAGGAGGACAAGTAAGTGAGATTATTTAAGAAAACTATGGCAGTTGCATTAGCATCTGCTATGACTATAGGTATGGCAGGCGTTGCTTCAGCAGCACCGGTTCCTGCAGGAACAAATGTTTTGGCTGGATTAACACAGTGGACATCATTCTCTGTATGTACTAGAGAAGACGGTGGAGAATGGGAAGAAGCTTTAAAAGCTATTCCACAGACAAAAGGTGTAGATTATGCAACAGAAGGTTACATAACAGCAACATCAACAGTATCTGATTTTGATTTCTTCGTTATTAATTCCGGATGGGATGGTGAATATAACAAGTTAACAAATGAATTAGTAAATGATAATCCATGGGGTATGACAGCTACACTTGAAAATGTACCTGTTGAAGCAGGACGTAATTACACAATATCTTTTAATATTTCAAGTACATTAAAAGCAAGCAAAAAAGATGCATTAGGAAATAAGATAGGAGATATTACTACAAAGCATATTTTATTCAAGGCATATAAGCCTGGTAATGGTGATGAAGCATTAGATTTACTTTCAACATCTAACATTACATCAGATGGATATATTACATTAGATTCTTCAAAGAAAGAAAGTATGAAGGTTTCAGCGGTAATCAATGTACCAAAGGATTATAAAAAAGGAAACATCGGATTAAAATTCGCTTTAGGTGCATTATTAAAGACATATGCTGATGAAATTGGTATGTCAGGATATATTCATGTAAATAATTTCACAGTTACAGCTAATAAGCAGTATACTGTAAATTTTGTTAGCCAGAACAAGACAATGTCTACAAAATATGTAAATGAAGGCGAAAAGGTTGATACATTTGCAGCTAAGAGAAAAGGATACACATTAGTAGGTTATACAGCTAATGGAGCTTCATATAATTTTAATTCTGTTGTTCCAAGTGACTTGACACTTGTTGCACAGTGGAAGAAAACAGCTGCACCGGCAAAGGTTAAAATTGCTTCTGTAAAGAGCAAAAGTGCTAAGAAAGCAGTTGTATCACTTAAGAAAGCAAAGAATGTTAAAGGATATGCTGTTCAGTATTCAACAAATTCAAAGTTTAAGGGTGCTAAACAGAAAACATCTAAAAAGACAAAAATTATACTTAAGAAACTTAAATCTGGATCAATTGTATACGTAAGAGCTAAAGCTTATACAACAGATTCAGCAGATAACAAAGTATTTAGTAAAAAATGGTCAGCTAAGAAGTTAGTTGTAGTTAAATAAGTTTAATATTAGAATTAATCTTAAGCAGGTGAAAGGGTGTAGAGATTTTATATGAATATCATATAAGTCTTTGCGCCCTTTTTTAAACAAAAATCTTAGATGCTATAATTTGATTTTAAATGTAGAAACATTTTATTTAGTTAGAGAGGATAAGAATATGAGAAAAGCAAAGAGAATATTAGCATTTGCATTATCATTAGTTGTTGTATTTTCAGGAATTAATTATGCTGCAATCACAAGCAATGAAGTAGCAGCCGCTACAGTTTCAACAACAGAATGGACTAATAATGGATTGATTAGTCCTGCTAACGGATCATTAATTGGAGCAGGATATATAGATGTAAAGTGGAACAATAACCTAGAAGGAGTTTCATCATATGCAGTTTATGTTGATAATGCTTTAATAGGAACAGTATCTCCAACATCAGCAGAAACTTTATCATGCGAATTTTACACAGTTGATGTATCTGCACATACAGCATACGTTTCAGCTACATTAACAAACGGAACAGTAGTTAATACAAATACAAGTACTTTTTATGTTACAAAGAAAGGAATTTGTATAAATGAAGATATGGGAGTAGGTATAGATGCTTCTTCATTAAATGTTGGTTGGTATTATAATTGGGGCTTTACAGCATATAATGAAAAAAATTTTAAAAACAGATCATTTGATAATATGGACTATGTACCTATGATATGGGGACAGGGAACAGTTAAAGAAGCAGCTTTTGAAAACGCAAAAAAGAATGGATACAAATATATTTTAGGATATAATGAACCAGATTTAACAAATCAGTCTAATATGTCAATTGAAAAAGTAATTAACAGATGGCAGGATTTTTGTAATTCAGGACTTAAAGTTGGCTCACCTGCAACAGCTACAGCACCGTGCTGGTCTGATAAATGGTTTAAACCTTTTATGGAAAAGATATCAGCAAATAGTTCGTTAGATGTTGATTTTATTGCGGTACATTGTTATTGGGGAACAGATTTAGATTCAACTAAAGGCGCATTACAGTTCTTACAGGCAATTGACCAGACATATGCATTATATCATAAGCCAATTTGGATTACTGAATTTGCAGTAGGTGAACAGCATATGAACTTAAGCATGGCTGATCCTACATGCGCAGCAAATACAAGAAACTTTTTAAAGATTGTATTAGAAGGATTAAATGCAAGAAGTTATGTAGAAAGATATGCATGGTTCTCATTCGACCCTGAAGATAATAGCAAATTTACAGACAGTGCTTCAGGTTTGTGGTACAGAAATACCGGAGTGTTAACAGAATTAGGAAAGTTATACGCAGAAATTGGAAATCCTGCAGGATATCCGGCAAAAACTTATGGAGTATATACTCCAAGTGGAGTTGATACATCAGCAGTTGCGTGTGCAGCATCAGTTAAACCTGTTATATATACTGCATTAGCAAATAACAAAAAGAAAACTATTAAATTAAATCTTAAGAAGGTAAATAATGCTTCAGGTTACGAAATTAAATATTCAACATATAAGAATATGAAAAAAGCTAAAACTAAGAGTACAACAAAACTTACATATGTACTTAAAAAATTAAAAGCCGGAAAAAAGTATTATGTTCAGTCAAGAGCTTACTTTATTATGGATGGCTCAAAGTTGTATACAGGTTGGAGCAGCAAGAAAGTAGCAAAAATAAAGAAAGTTAAAAAAGTAAAAAAGGCAAAAAAAGCAAAATCAGCTAAAAATAGTAAGAAAAAATAATTGCATAAGTGATTGTTAGACAAAAGAAAAAGGAAATAGGGGTGAGTATCTTACCTATTTATTTTGAAAAGGTAACAGGAGATTATTATATGAGAAAGTTAAGAAAAGTAATTGCAATGGCTTTGATGTCAGCGGTGGTTATTGCCGGAACTCCTGCTTTTAACAATGATGTTAAAGCAGTTACAATAAATAGTGATGCAGGTGCAATAACACAGTGGCAGACAAATGCAATAACAAATCCGGTAGCAGGCAAATTAGTACCTGCAGGCTATGTTGATATAAAGTGGACAAGTGCAAATGATTTAGGAGAAGTAAAAGGTTATAAGTTGTATGTAGATGATGCTTTAGTTAATACAGCAACGTCTAATTCCACACAATTTGAATATTATACGACAGTAGTAAGCCGCCATAAGGTTTATATTATTGCTGAATTTACAGACGGCTCAAGTATAACATCATCTACATTCTATTTCTATGTTACTAAAAAAGGATTGTGCGTAAATAATGAAATGGGGAAAATGTTAATACCTGATGGTATGAATATAGGTTGGTATTATAATTGGGGAGTAAATCCATTTACATATAGTTGTTATACAGATATTGACTATGTTCCTATGATTTGGGGAACAAACTCAGAAAGATATATATCATCAATTGCATCTAAAGGATACAAGTATTTACTTGCATATAATGAACCGGATATGGGAGCAAATGTTGGCGGAAGTAATATAAACGTAAATACAGCGATTAATAATTGGAATAAATTTTTGGGATATAATTTCCATTTAGGTTCACCGGCACCGGCTTTAAGTCCATCATGGGGAATTGATAATAATACAGGTGGCAAATGGTTTAGAACATTTATGAATGGAATAGACCATAGTACAATAGATTTTATACCACTTCATTGTTATTATGGAACATATGGAGGAGTTGAAGCTGCAAATACTTTTCTTACAGATGTAGTAGATAAAACATATGAAATGTATCACAAACCAATATGGATTACAGAATTTGCTCCTAGTGGATGGGGATATAGTAACTCATATGGAAGAAAGCAGTGTAAAGAATTTTTAGAGGCTGTATTAAAAGGATTAGACGAGAGAAGTTATGTAGAAAGATATTCTTGGTTTTCTTTTGATACAACAGATGAAACAAATGGTGCAGCAGCATTATGGACAAATAAAACAGGTGTATTAACTGATTTAGGAAATGCATACGTTGCGAATGGAAATCCTGAAGGATATAGTTATGGAAATTGTACGGCAATAGATAATTCTACTATGAATGTTGTGTATGCTTCATTACAGAATGATAATAATAACAATAATAATAATAATGCAAATGATGGTTTAGATGGTACTACTGTAAAGAAACTAAGAAAAACAGGTATTATATCTGTAAAGAGTTTAAAGAAGAAAACAGCAAAAATTAAAATCAAGAAGGTTGCAGGAGCGAAAGGATATCAGATAAAATATTCTGACAGCAAAAAGTATAGAGGATATATAACTAAAAATGTAACAAAAAGAACAGTTACAATAAAGAAATTAGACAGAAAAACAAAGTTTTACTTTAAGGTAAGAGCATATACAAAAGTTGGAACTAAAAAAGTATATGGCGCATGGAGCAAGACAAAATCGGTAAAAGTTAAATAATACAGATTTGAGTAAATATTTAAAGTCCAATAATATGTTACAAAGAATAAAACTAAAAGTTTTATAGACAAATTATGAATAAGAATAAAGCCATAAATACATATTGAAATTTATAATTGTATTTATGGCTTAAAAATTGAAGGGATTAAGGTATATTAAGGGAAAATCAATGAAAAATATTAAGAAATTAATTGCTGCAATTATTATGTGCTGTTTTGGAGCGGCAATAGGAATTGTGGGTATATTTGTAAATGATAATAGTAAAAAAGAAGATACACTGATTAAATGGAAAGAAAATGCACTTGTTAATCCAACCCCGGGAAAGATGATAGGTGCAGGAAATATAGATATTACGATTGCAAATTTAGAAGATATATACGAAAACAGTGGAAAATATGGCAAAGTAAACGAATATAATATTTTTATAGATGGAGAAAAGCAATTTACCATAAAGCCAGATGAATTTGCAAAAGAGGAAAAAGAAGATGAGGGTTTTGTTTCAGGAATGAAGCTGGAAGATATGACAAAAAAAGAAGAATCCATATCAGATATAGCATCTGTGGCTACAGTAGAATTTCACTGCGCAAAAACAAATTCTTATGAAATATACATAGAAGCTGATTACGATAACGGAAGTAAAATATATTCAGATGTATTTACAATTTATATTTCAAAAAAAGGTTTATGTGTAAATAAGGATATGTCAAGAGAACTTGCAGCAGATAAGATGAATGCATCATGGTATTACAATTGGGATATTACACCATTTAATTATTATTCATTTGAAAATATGGAGTATATACCTATGATGTGGACTTATGGCTCAACAGAGGCAACTATGATAGAAAGACTAAAAAAAATGGGATATAAATATTTGTTGGCATACAATGAACCTGATTTTACTGATCAGTCAAATTTATCAGTTGATGAAGTTGTAGATGCATGGCCTGATTTTATGAATAAAGGCATACAGATAAGTTCACCGGCAACAGCATTATGCCCTCCGTGGTCAAAAGACTGGTTTCAGCCGTTTATGGAGCAGATTGATGCAGATGATAATCTTAGTATAGATTTTATTGCGTTACATCATTATTGGAACTGGTATAGTGATGAAGGTGTTCAGGCATTTTTAGATTTGATTGACCAGACATATGAAATGTATCATAAGCCGATTTGGATTACGGAGTTTGCAATATCAGGAGATCCGGGAAAAAATCAGGAGCAGTTAGATGCAGTTATTGGATATATGAAAGGTGTAATACCGGGATTAGAAGAAAGAGATTATGTAGAAAGATATGCATGGTTTTCATTTGGAAGCAGAGATTCAAGAAATGGAGCATCAGCATTGTATGACATTTCAACAGGGGAATTTACTGAACTTGGTAAATTGTATTCAAGTGTAGGTATACCTGCCGGATATCAGGATGATTCCGTAGATGTAATAAAAGAAAATGATATTAAAGATATTTTGATAAAATGATAGACAATATAGCAATATGACCATATTATATAAGGAGGGGAAATATAATTTACCGCTATTCGTAAAGGGGTGAATTAGGTTGACTTATATAATGTGGAGTGCTATTATTATTTTAAATGATAGTAGAGGTTGCGCTACTTATTAGTAAACTGTATGATGTCCCGGAGACAGACGATTACAGAGGAAAGGATGTGGCGCCGAAAGGATTCATTCCGGAGATGAATTTTTGGGTATATGGTTAAGAGCCATATAACTGTCATTAGGAAGTACCCTGATGGAGAGCTACTTATAAGCATCGAAGCGATACTTTTAGGGAGCACACCACGTGGTCCCTTTTATTACGCATGTAACTATTAAATTTATTTTATTTTACAAAAGATAGTTACGGAGAGATTGTATATAAATAAGTGGTGTAAATAATGGGATTAAGATTATGAAGGAGGACATTAAAATGTCGATTTTTACAGGTGCAGGTGTAGCAATTATCACACCTATGAATGAAGATGGTTCAATTAATTATGATGAATTAGGACGAATAATTGAAAATCAGATTGCCGGAGGCACAGATGCAATTATTATTTGTGGAACAACAGGTGAATCTTCAACAATGAATGATGAAGAACATATTAAATGCATTAAATATGCAGTAGATAAGACAGCTAAGCGTATTCCTGTAATTGCAGGAACAGGTTCTAACTGTACAAGAGAAGCAGTCAACCTTGCTAAACAGGCACAGGAAGTTGGTGCAGACGGATTATTATGTGTTACGCCATATTATAATAAAGCTACTCAGGGTGGATTATATCAGTATTATAAGGATATTTCAGACGCAGTAAATATTCCTATTATTATGTATAATGTACCATCAAGAACAGGAACAAACATCCTTCCTGAAACAGCAGTTAAGATTGCAAAAGAAGTAAAGAATGTAGTTGCAATTAAAGAAGCATCAGGAAATATTTCACAGGTAGCTAAGTTAGCATCACTTGCAGATGGATGTCTTGATATCTATTCAGGAAATGACGACCAGGTTCTTCCATTGTTATCATTAGGCGGAAAGGGTGTTATTTCAGTTTGGTCAAATGTAGCACCTGCTAAAGTTCATGATATGGTAGCATCATATATGGATGGAGATATTGAAAAGGCACAGAAGATTCAGTTAGAAGCAATTGAATTAATTGATGCATTATTCTGTGAAGTTAATCCAATCCCTGTAAAAGCAGCAATGAATATGTTAGGATATAAGGCCGGTTCACTTAGAGCTCCTTTAACAGAAATGACAGATGCTAACAAAGAAAGATTAAGAAAAGCAATGGAGAATTACGGAATTTTATAAAGCTTTCATACGGAGGTAAGGATGACAAACATAATTATGAATGGCTGTAACGGTAGAATGGGAAGAATGATTACTGATATAGCTAATAAAGATACAGACGTACAGATTGTCGCAGGAATTGATGCTTATGACAAAGTGGCAAATGATTATCCTGTTTTCACAAATATTTTTGACTGTAATGTTGATGCAGATGTAATTATTGATTTTTCAACAGCTAGTGCAATAGATGATTTATTAAAGTATGCAGTAGAAAAGAAAATTCCGGTTGTTTTGTGCACAACAGGTCTTACATCAGAACAGTTAGATAATGTTCAGAAGGCAAGTGAAAAAGTTGCTATTTTAAAATCAGCAAATATGTCTTTAGGAATTAACACATTAATGAAGATTTTAAAAGTTGCAACAGAAGTGTTAGCCAACAGAGGATATGATATTGAAATAGTGGAAAAGCATCATAATCAGAAATTAGATGCTCCAAGCGGAACAGCATTAGCACTTGCAGATTGTATTAATCAGGTTTTAAACAACGAATATGATTATACATATGATAGAAGCAGCAGAAGAGAAAAGAGACCTGAAAAGGAAATTGGAATCTCAGCAGTAAGAGGTGGAACAATTGTAGGTGAACATGAAGTTATATATGCAGGAATTGATGAAGTAATTGAAATTAAGCATACAGCTTACTCAAGAGCAGTATTTGCAAAAGGTGCTGTTGATGCAGCTAAATATCTTGCTTCTAAAGAAACAGGAATGTATAACATGGCTGATGTATTAAATTAAATCGAATAAAGTTATGTATAAAAGAATGGAAAATGAAAGTTAAAGTTACTTTGCTAATGCTAAGAACTATGAACTATGAACTTTCGAAATCATGCCATTTTAATATTTTAAAAATAGAAATGATTTTTGCCGAACTCAATTTATATTGATTTCAAATTAAATTATTTCTATTTTTTTATATATTTTTATAATTTTTGTAAAAGTGTTCATAATAAATGATGTAAAAACTTTTATGGAGGTTATTATGAACAATATTAAAAAATACTTAGTAGCATTTGTAATGATGCTTTCAATGGTTGGATTTGTAGGCTGTGGAAATAATGATGCAGCAAACGATGAAATGAATGAATCAATGAATGAAACTGTAGAAACAACAAATGAAATGACAACAGAGACTACAACAAATAGAACAGACAGAAACGAAACAACAAGAAGATCAGGAAACGTAAATAGTTCAACTGATACAAATGGTGACGGAGTTGCAGATGATGTAGTGGATGATGTTATCGATGGTGTTGAAGATGCAGGAGATGACATCATAAACGGTGCAAGAGATAATCAGAACAATAACGAAACAAATGTAAACAAAAAATAAAATATAGGTATTTTTGGTAAGCCATAAGCATACTATATGATAACGAATTTGTTATTAAGGTGTTTATGGCTTATAAAATTATGTTGGACCCGGGACATGGTGGAACAGACCCCGGGGCCGTTTATGAAGGCAGACAGGAGAAAGATGATGCGTTACGACTTGCTACAGCGGTAGGGGAGATTTTAAGAAATAATGGATATGATGTAGAATTTACAAGAACATCAGATGTCTATGATACCCCATTTGAAAAAGCAACTAAGGCAAATAATACAGGAGCAGATTTATTTGTATCATTTCATAGAAATTCTGCGCCTACAGCAAATCAGTATAGTGGAGTGCAGAGTTTAGTATATGATGACAGTGGCTTAAAATCACAACTTGCCAGAAATATTAATGCAAATCTTACAAAGATAGGATTTGAAGATAAAGGAGTCGTTGAAAGACCTAATTTAGTAGTTTTAAAAAGAACAAAGATGCCGGCAGTATTAATAGAAGCAGGCTTCATTAATTCAGATAGTGATAATAAATTATTTGATGAAAAATTCTATGAAATAGCAAATGCAATAGCATGTGCAATAATGGAAACTCTTGAAAATTATGATACGAAGGATGCTGATGGAAACACATATACAGTACAGGTTGGTGCATTTAGAAACAGACAGTTAGCAAATAATATGGCGTATAAATTAAGACAACAGGGGTATCCGGCAGATGTCATATTTGAGAACGGATTGTATAAGGTACAGGTTGGAGTGTTTGATGATATTGATAATGCTGCGATGATGGAAATGAATTTAAGAAATGTAGGATATAACACATTTATTCCAAGAAGATATTAATATAGAGATGTTGGGGGCAAAAGTTTTCGACTTTTTTCCTGACGGATGCGATGCTCGGTTAATATATAGAGTTATTATGAATAGTTTTAAGACTTCTATATTTAATTTTTCATTTAAATAATAACTTATGGAAACGCTCTGATATCAAAAAATAAATTTGATATTAGGCGTTTCTTGTTCTGTTATTTATGACAAAATCATGAATATAACATAAAAAGCATTACGTTGAATGTATATTAAAAAATAGGTATATAATTAATTAAAATTGGACATTCATTAAATGTATATCATAAAAAGCAATATAAAAAGAGACAATTTACGTGAAATGTTGACAATAAATTTGACAATGGGGTATCATTAGAGGTAAGCGTGTATTAAAATATTAATTCACGAATATATAACACAGGAGATATGGATTGACATGAATAACGGATTTATAAAGGTTGCGTGCGCAACTCCTAAAATTAAAGTAGGAGATTGTGAATATAACGCTAAAGAGATATGTAAATTAATTGATGAAGTTTATGATAATGGAGCACAGTTTGTTGTATTCCCTGAATTATGTATTACGGGATATACATGCAGCGATTTGTTCTGGCAGCAGCACATGCCAAAAAATGCAAAGAAAAAGTTGGTGGCAATAGCAAAACATTGTGAAGATAAAGAAATTGTAGCTATAGTCGGACTCCCATTGGTATATAATGGCAAGTTATACAATGTTGCGGCAGTTGTTTATGATGGAGAGATACTTGGAATTGTACCTAAGTCATATATACCTAATTATTCCGAGTTTTATGAAGCAAGACATTTTGTATCAGGAAAAGGTGTTGAAGGATATGTTTCATTTGAAGTTACTAAGGATGAATGGAGTTTAGAAGAAAACTGCAAAGAAGGTTTTGATTATAAAATATATATGACAGAGAATGGCAAAGTTGATTTTAAACATAATCAGGATGACTTTGATGAAGACGACTGGGAAGATGATGAAGAAGATGATGAAGATTGGGATGATGATTATGATGATGAAATCCCATTTGGAACAAACATACTTTTTGACTGTGTAAATATAGAAAACTTTAAATTCGCAATAGAGATATGTGAAGATTTATGGGTGCCAAATCCACCTAGCACAAATTATGCTATGGCAGGAGCAACAGTTATAGCTAATCTTTCAGCAAGTGATGAAGTAACAGGAAAAGATAATTATCGTAAAAATCTTGTGGCAGGACAGTCAGCAAGAACAATATCAGCTTATTTGTATGCTGATGCAGGAGAGGGGGAATCTTCTACTGATTTAGTATTTGCGGCACATAATATGATAGCTGAAAATGGAACAATCTTAGCAGAGGCAAAAAGATTTACAAATGAAACAGTATATGCTGAGATAGATTTGGAAAAATTGGCTGCAGAAAGACAAAGAATGAATACATTTACAGCAGTTAGTGACGACGATTATGAAATATGTGAAATTGATTTAGAATTAGAAGAATTTGAACTTTCAAGAGAAATTGATAATACACCATTTGTACCAAAGGATGAAGAAAAGAGAAATAAGAGATGTGAAGAAATTCTTACAATTCAGACAATGGGACTTAAGAAACGTTTAGAACATACTAATTGTAAAAATGCAGTTATAGGAATATCAGGTGGACTTGATTCCACATTGGCACTGCTTGTTACCGTAAGGGCATTTGATGCACTTAATATTGACAGAAGCAACATAATTGCAGTTACAATGCCGGGATTTGGTACAACTGACAGAACATATAATAATGCAGTTACACTTGTAAAAGAACTTGGATGTGAACTAAAAGAAGTAAATATTGCTGATGCAGTAACACTTCATTTAAAACAGTTAGGACATAGTATAGATAATCACGACATTACTTATGAAAATGCACAGGCAAGACAAAGAACTTATTTGCTTATGGATTTTGCAAATGAATATAATGGAATGGTTATTGGAACAGGAGATATGTCGGAACTTGCATTAGGATGGGCTACTTATAATGGAGACCATATGTCTATGTATGGTGTAAATGCGGGAGTCCCGAAAACGTTGGTAAGACATTTAGTTCATTATTTTGCAGACACATGTGGAGTAAAGAAATTAGCAGACATTTTATTTGATGTGCTAGATACACCTGTAAGTCCTGAATTACTGCCACCTACTAAGAATGGAAAAATAGCACAGAAAACAGAGGATGTAGTTGGACCATATGAATTGCATGACTTTTTCTTATATTATATTTTAAGATTTGGATTTGAACCTAAGAAGGTATTATATTTAGCTGAACACGCATTTGATGGAAAATATGATAAAGAAACTATTTTGAAATGGTTAAAGACATTTTACAGAAGATTCTTTTCGCAGCAGTTTAAACGTTCATGCCTTCCTGACGGACCAAAGGTAGGAAGCGTTGCGGTTTCACCTAGAGGAGATTTGAGAATGCCAAGTGATGCAGTAGTACGTGAGTGGTTAGAAGAATTAGAGTAATTATAGCAAATAATATGTATGCGAAATTATTTGTACATGAATAATTTCCATAAAATAAAATTTTGTATATTAATAATAGAAATAGGATGGAACATAATTGTCTCATCCTATTTTTTATAATTTATTATGCTGATATTTTTATAAATAAGAGTGATATCAGCTTTGCAAAAGTGTTGTTGCAAATTAACTTTAAAGATTTGCAAATTAAAACCTGACACAAAAATATTTTATTGAAATTATTTGGCCGAATTAATTGTATCGCATATTGCATTATATAATACAGAATATGTATATTGGCTTTCGGGATTGTAAGATACGTTTTCTAATGACTGAGTTGATACAATCTGGTTAGCAATATCCTCAAAAGCGGGTTTCACTAAAGGATACATTGTAGCTACGGAATCGTCAATATTTTCAATTGTAATGGAATTTATGTGGTTATCATCTAAAACTACCTGAATTTCCATAGGATTTCCGTTTAACGTGATATAAGAGGAATAAACACCGGCCTTATAAGTGCAATCACTTGCAGGAGCCGAAGTAGTGGTGTCTTTTCTAAACATTAAAACTAAGGTTATTATTAAGGCTATTCCAAGGACAATTAATATAAATGTATATATAAGTTCTTTAAGATGAAAAACCATAAATTTAGGACTTTTACTCATGATGTGTGACCTCCGAAAACTGTATAGGTTTTTATAATTAAATCTATGAGCAAAAACATAAAAGTATGATGAAAAAACAGCAAAAATTATATATAATAATTTAAGAATGCCAGGGTCAAAAGGTGGGAACTTTTGCCCAGGCATCATTTAAGGAAATATAAAGAATGGAGACGGATATGTCATTAACATTTATTGTAGGAAGTGCAGGTTCAGGTAAGTCACATTTATTATATGAAAGACTTACAAATAACGCTTCAAAATATGAAAATAGAAATGAAGATTATATAGCTTTGGTTCCTGAACAGTATTCAATGGAAGCACAGAGAGAAATTTTGCTTGCTTCAGATAGACACGGAAGTTTTAACACTGAGGTAGTAAGTTTTCAGAGACTTGCAGTTGGTATATTTGAAGAACTTGGAATGACAGATATTAAGGTTATGGACGATTTGGGAAAAACTCTCGTTGTCCGTAAAGTATTAGAAAATTGCAAAAAAGACCTTAAGTATTATCATAACAAAGCAAATATGCCGGGATTTGTGGATAGAGCAAAAACTTTAATAACCGAATTAAAGCAATATAATTATAGAACACAAGATTTGGAAAAGATGATTGATGATGTAAAAGGTCATAACATTTTAAGAAATAAATTAATTGATACTAAAACGATTGCGGAAGAATTTGACAATTACATAAATGAAAAAATGATTACGATGGAAGAAGTGTTGAGCATTTTTTGTAATGTAATGGAAAAGTCAGAAAAAATAAGAAAAACACATATTTATATTGACGGTTTTACAGGGTTTACACCTATTCAGTATATGGTTTTAGAAAAATTAATAAAATATGCAAGAGAAGTTACTGTCGCAATAACTCTTCCTGAAAATGAAGCTGATTTTAACGGATATAATGACAGAGAATTATTTGCACTCAGCAAAGAAACAATTGTAAAGTTAAGAGAATTGGCAATAAGAAATAGTGTCGAAATCGAAAATACGGTTATTGTAAATAAAGGAAAAAGACCGATACGAATTGCTGATAATGATGAACTTTGTTATTTAGAAGAAAATATATTTAGAAATAGAGTTTTAAAACCTTATGATAAAGAATGCAAAAATTTAGAAATGCATGTAACATCTAATCCAAAAGAAGAGGCAAGATGGATTGCAAATGAAATTTCTAAGTTGATGATTACAGGAAATTATAAATATAAAGATATCGCTGTAGTAGTTTCTGATATGGAAGGATATTATAGATTTATTCAGGATGAATTTAGAAAATCAGGCATTCCGAATTTTATAGATTATAAGAGAGATATATCTAAAAATCCTTTTATTGACGGTATAGTAGCTGCAATTGAAGTGGTTGAGAAAGATTTTTCATATGAAAGTTTATTTAGGTTTTTAAAATTAGGAATTACGGATATGGACAGAGAAGATATTGATATAATTGAAAATTATGTAATTCAGTCAGGAAGAAGAGGATTTAACAGTTACAACAGAAAATGGGAAAAGCAGTATAAAAATATCAGCGAAGAAGAATTTGAAAATATTAATTTGATAAGAGAAAAAATCATAGAAATGTTTTCTGATTTGAGAAACGGCTTAAAGCTAAAAAACGTAGATATAACTGATTTTACAAAGTGCATTTACAAATTTATTTTAGATAATGACTGGCAGCTTAAGATACAAAAACATAAAGTGGAATGTGATGAAGCAGGCAGACTGGATGAAGCAAAAGAATACGAACAGATTTATGAAACCATTATAAAAATGCTTAATAAGCTTGTGGAATTTTTAGGTGATGAAATTGTGTCGGTAAAAGAGTTCAGACAGATTGTTGAATCCGGATTTGCAAGTCAGAAAGTTGGAATAATTCCTCCCGGTCTTGATACGGTAATGGTTGGTGATTTGGAAAGAACAAGATTAAAAGATATTAAGAAAATTATCTTTTTTGCAGGAGTAAATGATGGACTTGTGCCTTCTGCAAATAGTGGTAGCGGAATAATTACGGATATGGAAAGAGAATTTTTGCGCTCAGCTAATTATGTATTAGCGCCAACAGCTAAAGAAAATATATATATTGAAAGACTTTATTTGTATGCATTATTTGCAAAGCCTACAGGTAAAATCTACTTTTCATATAGCACATCAGGCACGGATGGTGAAGTTTTAAGAAAATCATATATTCTGTCTCTAATAAAAAGAATGTTTCCATCAATAAAAGAAATAAAGGAAAGTAGTAAGGAAAATGTTCCGGGTGATATTACAAATATAACAGAGGCATTAGAATTTATAACAAACAGAATGCAGGAAAATAAGAGCCTTGATGGAGATAATGAGACAAAGCAGATGATTGCAAATCTTGTTAAAAACAGGGAAGTAGAAAATGCTGTAAAGATGATAATAGAAGGAATATATTATACATCAAGACATCCAAAATTACTGCCGGAAATTGCGAGAGGACTGTATGGTAACAGACACAACATTGGTATTACAAGACTTGAAAGATATGCTGCATGTGCATATTCACAGTTTTTAGCTAATGGTCTTAAACTTTCAGAAAGACGAAAATTTGAAATAGCTGCATATGATATTGGTAATTTATATCATTATTCATTAGAGTTGTTTTGCAGAAAATTAAAAAATAAAAATTTGAATTGGAGAAATTTAACAGACGAAGATATACAAAAATTAGTTGAAGAATGCGTAAATATCGTATTTGAGGAATACGAAAATAATGCTATTTCAAGTGATGCAAGAAATAAATATATTGCAAATAAAATTTTAAAAACAACTATAAATACTACAGAAATATTAAAAAGTCATATCAATGCAGGAAAGTTTGAACCGGTTTATTATGAGTCAGTAGTTGAACATGGAAAAGTAGACAGAGTGGACTTATACGAGGATCCTGACGATGGGAAAGTGTATGTGAAAATTATTGATTATAAATCAGGGTCAAAGAAATTTGAAATCAGTTCTACATTTTTCGGCACACAGATGCAGCTTCTTATTTATTTAGGAGATGTAATAAAAAGAGAACAGGAAAAATATAAGGACAAACAGGTTTTGCCGGCAGGAGCATTTTATTATGAAATTAAAGACCCTTATACTAATGGACTGACAAAAACAGAAAAAAATAAAATTATGAACGATGGTTCATTGACAAAGGAAGAACTAAAAGAAAGACTTGCCTGTGAAATCAATAAGAAAAGATTTAAAGAGTATAAGATGTCAGGTATTTTTACAGACGATATCAACGTGTTAAAAAATATAGATGAAAATATGGAAAAATCTTCGGATATTATTCCTGTGAGAATTAAAAGAGATGAAAGTTATTACGCAGATGTAATGGCGATTGATAATAAGCATTTTGGTGAACTTATTAATTATGTTTCAGATATGGCAGATAAGTTTAAAGAAGAAATTTGCGAGGGAAATATTGATGTTAATCCTATAGAAAAGGCATGTACATATTGCCCATATGCAGGTATGTGTAGTTTTGATGTAAATGCAGGAGATAAGTATACGGAGGTTCCCGGATATAAATTGCCTGAAGTAATTTCTAAGTTAGATGAGATGTATGAAGATTCGGAAGGAGAAAAATAAATATGCCAAATTGGACTCCAAAACAAAAAGAAGTAATAGATGCAAGAGACCAAAACATATTAGTATCTGCGGCAGCCGGTTCGGGAAAAACCGCAGTTTTGGTAGAGCGAATTATAAATTTATTGACAGATGAAAATAATCCGGTAGATATCGATAATCTTTTAGTCGTTACATTTACAAAGGCAGCAGCTTCTGAGATGAAGGAAAGAGTAAGAAATGCATTAGATGATATTATTACTAATCATCCTGAAAATGAACACATACAAAAACAGATTAATTTGATAAATACGGCACAGATTACAACGATTGATAGTTTTTGCTCGTTTGTTGTGAGAGAAAATTTTGAAAAAATAGATTTAGATCCTGATTATAAAATCGGAGATGAAGGTGAAATTGAACTTTTAAAAGCAGATGTTTTAGATGAAATCATTACAAACAGATATGAAGAGGCTGAACCTGAATTTATGAAATTTATCGAGCAGTATAAAGCGTCTAAGGCAGATGACAGTGTTACAAACCTGATAATGGAACTTTACACTGCATCTGAAAGTCATGTAAATCCTGAAAAATGGGTTAAGTCATGTATTGATAATTATATTGTTTCAGATGAAGAAGATTTAAATAGCAAGTCGTGGATGGTAAAAAATATTAATGACATTAAAAATATTATGCCTGACATATGTAAAAAACTTGAAAATGCCATAAATATATGCGAACAACCGGGCGGCCCTGAAAATTATACAAAAGTTCTAACTGATATGTATGGAACGTGTCAGCTTGCAATGGATAAGCAATCTTATAGAGCGTTAAAAAATTCATTAGGAGAGTATAAGATACCTAGACTTCCAAATAAATCAGGTGGTGAAAATTCTGAAAAGGCTGAAAGAGTTAAGGCAATAAAAAACGAAGTAGGAAATAAAATAAAAAACATAGTCGATGATTATTTGTCATACGATATTGATGAAATTTTAGAAGAAATAAATGTAATGAAGGATCAGGTCCGGGTTATAATTGATCTTACGTTAGAATTTATGAATAGGCTAAAAGAGGTAAAGCAAGAAAATGCCATAATGGATTTTTCAGATTTAGAACATTATGCATTAAATATTTTAACATATGAAAATGAAAACGGAGAAATAGTTCCGTCAGATGTAGCTATAAGTATGTCAAAACAGTATAAAGAAATAATGATTGACGAATATCAGGATAGTAATACAGTGCAGGAAGCGATACTTACAAGCATTTCAAATGGAGCTGGAATTAATAATGTTTTTATGGTAGGAGATGTTAAGCAGAGTATTTACAGATTCAGACTGGCTAATCCAAATTTATTTTTAGAAAAATATGATACTTACAGTGAAGAAACGGATGCATCAAAGCGTAAAATAATTCTTGATAAAAACTTTAGAAGCCGAAAAGAGGTCATTGATAGTGTAAACTATATATTTGATACAATCATGTGCAGACATACAGGTGGAATTGAATATATAGACAACAACAGATTAGTATGCGGTGCATCTTTTAAAGAACTGCCTGATATACAGGATAATGCAACAGATATTGTTTTAATCGAAGGGGACAAAGAATATGAAATAGAACAAATCGCAAAGAAGATTAAAAAGATTGTAGACCCTGATTTTGGAATGAAGGTTCAGGATAAAGATGGAAATTTAAGAAATGCAAAGTATAGTGATATAGTTATTCTTTTAAGAGGTATAAAAGGAATTTCAAGTCAGTATGTTGATGTTTTAGAAAAATATGGAATACCGGCATACACTGAAACAAAAACGGGATTTTATGATGCAAAAGAAGTATTAACAGTACTAAATTTCTTAAATGTCTTAGATAATCCAAGACAGGATATTCCACTTGCAGGCATAATGCTATCACAAATGTTTAATTTTTCTGAAAGTGAATTGGCACAAATCCGCATTAATGATGAAGAAAGCGGTTTATATGATGAATTAAAGTCATACTTATATGATGGAGATGACGAGAAACTTGTTGATAAGATTACAAATTTTATGAATATTATTAATAACTTGAGAAAAGAAATTCCGTATATATCAGTATATGATCTTATTGATAAAGTACTTAAAATAAACGGATATGATAATTATATTATGGCACTTCCTTCAGGATTAAGAAGAATAAAAAATATTGAGCAATTGAAAGAAAAGGCAGTTGCTTATGAAAATTCCAGTTATACAGGACTTTTTAATTTTATCAGATACATTGAGAAAGTTAAGGTTGTAAGAGAAGAAGGAGAAGCTTTGTCAGTAGATGAAAGTGATAATATTGTAAGAATAATGTCAATTCATAAAAGCAAAGGATTACAGTTTCCTATAGTATTTTTAGCAAATGCTACATCAAAATTCAGACCTGAAAAAGATGCAATTGCAATCCATGAAGAGTATGGAATCGGAATGGATTATGTTAATCATGAGTTGAAAATAAAAGATAGTTCACTTGTAAAAACTGTTATAAGAAACGCAATCACAAAAGAAAATAAAGCTGAATTACTTCGACTTTTATATGTTGCAATGACTAGGGCACAGGAAAAACTTATTATAACTGGTTCAGTAAAAGAAATTGAAAAAGAAGTTGAAAAAATTAACGGATACAGGAGAAATCCATATTTACAGGCAACAGGAAGTGAAATAACAGAAATTAATAATTTTATGGACTGGATTTTGCTTGCTACGTCAAGAAATAAAGGCGCAGATGAATTATTGAAGCACAATGATAGTTTTACAGAGGCACAAAATGAAGAACTTTATAATATTGATGCAAGTGTAAACATAACAGCAATTTTGGGCGAAACAGAAGATGATAAACTAAAAGAGTATATTGAGTTAAATGATGATAATACTAAGAAACAGGAATTGCTTCAAATTGATGGTAAAAAAACATATGATAAGATAACAGAGGAGATTCTTAATAAAAACTTAAATTGGGAGTATCCGTATTATGAGGATGTAAATATAAGTGCAAAGGCAAGTGTTACTGAAATCAAGAGACAGGCATTGCATGAATATGATGAGCAGCAGGATGGTATGGAAATATTTAAAGAAGATTTGCCGGATATAATTCCTGATTTTGCAAAATCGGACGAACAGCTTCATGAAAAGCTAACAGGTGCAAACAGAGGAACAGCTTATCATAGGATATTTGAACTTATGGATTTGAATTTGCCTGAATATACAGTAGAGTCTGTTAATGAAATGATTAATGGTTATGTTAATAGAGGTCTGATAGATAAGGCAGGAGCAGATTGTATAAATGAAAATGATGTTATTGCTTTTAGTAAAACAGACTTATTTGAAAGAATGAAACAGGCACAGTCGAGAGGAGAGCTGTTTAGAGAACAGAAATTTCTTCTTGGAAAGAAGGCTTGTGAAGTGAATCCAAATACCGATTCAGAGGAACTTGTTGTAATTCAGGGAATTATTGACGTATGTTTTATTGAAAATGGAAGGTATTATGTAGTAGACTATAAAACTGACAAAGTAAGAAAAATGGAACAATTGTATGATAAATACAGTGTTCAGTTAGATTACTATAAAGAAGCAATTGAGCAGATTACAGGTAAAAAAGTTGAAGATGAAATAATATACTCTGTAACGCTTGGCGATGAAATAAGTTTTACTGAGCATAGACAAAGGAGACAATAATGATTTTTCCAAAGTATATAAAGAAAAATGACACTATAGCTGTTACGGCCCCGTCAAATGGAATAACAGATGAAATTAAAATAAAAAGATTTAACAAAGGGGTAGAGCAACTTAAAAACAGAGGATATAATGTTGAATTTACTGACAGTGTTTTTAAGGCTGATAAAAGAGGCGTAAGCAATACCGCAAAAATTAGAGCAGAAGAATTTAACAGATTATTTGATAAAAATGAAGTTACAGGAATAATTTCTGCCGCAGGTGGGGATTATTTAATGGAGATGCTTGAATATGTGGATTTTGAAAAAATAAAGGCAAATCCAAAATGGGTTCAGGGATATTCAGATAATACAGGATTAGTATTTCCTATTATGACAAAATGTGATGTGGCATCTGTTTATGGATGTAATTTTGGAGATTTTGGTATGGAACCATGGCAAAATACAGTAAGCAATGCATTAGGTGTGTTAGAGGGAAATGTAAGAAGCCAGAAATCATTTGATTATTATGAATCCGACCGCCATGAATATGAAACAGGTTTTGAAGGATACTATAAAGATAAAGAAGTATGCTGGATAAACGGACGTGGTGAAGAGAAGATTGAAATGTCAGGAAGATTAATAGGTGGATGCCTTGATGTTATCTGCTTTTTAATCGGAACAAAGTATGACGGAACAGAAGAATTTATTCATAAATATAAAGATGATGGTATTATATGGTTTTTAGAAAGCTTTGATTTTAGCGATACTACGTTAATAACACATTTATGGCAAATGAAACAGATGGGATATTTTAAATATGTAAAGGGATTTGTATTTGGAAGGCCGTTGATGTATAATACGTGGATAGAACAGCCATATAATGAGGCAGTTATGTCTATTTTAGGCGATTTAGACGTTCCGGTTATATTTGATGCGGATATCGGACATAAAGGACCTCAGTTCTCAATGATAAACGGGGCAATTGCAAAAGTCAGCAGTGCCAATGGAAAAGGAGTTATACAATATGCTTGAGTTAAGAGACGTGAAGTTTAGCGTAAACGATGAAAATGGCAGTGTGAAAAATATAATAAACGGCATCAGTATGAATATTGATGAAAGTAAATTTGTAGCCATTACAGGACCAAATGGAAGTGGAAAGTCTACTTTGGCAAAATTAATCGTAGGAATTAATCAGCCAACAGAAGGAAGGATTTTATATAATGGCACAGATATTACAAATATGTCTATTACGGAAAGGGCAAAATTGGGAATTAGTTTTGCGTTCCAGCAACCTGTAAGATTTAAAGGAATCACAGTTATTGACTTACTTAGAATAGCGGCAGGAAAGCAGCTTACAATTAGTGAAGCCTGCGAATATCTTTCAGAAGTAGGACTTTGCGCAAGAGACTATATTAACCGTGAAGTGGATGCAAGTCTTTCAGGTGGTGAGTTAAAGAGAATAGAAATAGCGACAATTATTGCAAGAGGAACAGAACTTTCAGTATTTGATGAGCCTGAAGCAGGAATTGATTTGTGGAGCTTTAACAGTCTTATTAAAGTATTTGAAAAAATGCAGAAAAATAATAAAAACTCAATTTTAATTATTTCTCATCAGGAAAGAATTCTTGATATTGCAGATGAAATTGTTTTATTAGCAGACGGAGTTATCAAGGCACATGGAAGTAAAGAAGAAATTCTTCCGATGGTTCTTGGAGCAGAAAATAATGGCCCATGTGCCAAATTACAGTCATAAGGAGGAAAATCATGGACAAAATTCAGATGGAATTATTTGAACAGCTTACTGGATTACATGAAATTCCGGCAGGCGCATACAACATAAGGGCGAACAGCAAAAAAGACAGCAGAAATACAACTGCAAATATTGATATTGTAACAAAAGAAGATAAAGATGGCATTGATATTTATGTTAAACCGGGAACAAAAAACGAAAGTGTTCATATTCCGGTTGTTATTAGTAAGACAGGATTAGAAGAATGTGTATACAATGACTTCCATATTGGCGAAGGAGCAGATGTGCTTATCGTTGCAGGATGTGGAATACATAATGGCGGTGATAAAAAGTCACGTCATGATGGAATACACACGTTCTATATTGGAAAAAATGCCAGAGTAAAATATGTTGAAAAACATTATGGAAAAGGTGATGGCAACGGTGAAAATGTAATGAATCCTACTACAATTGTTAATATTGAAGAGGGTGGTTACATGGAAATGGAAACAGTTCAGATTAAAGGAATTGATTCAACAAACCGTATCACCGAAGCTAAATTAGACAAAGATGCAAAGATTGTTATTACAGAAAGAATTATGACGCATGGAAATCAGTTTGCAGAAACTCATTTCAATGTAGATATGAATGGAGATGGTTCAAGTGCAAATGTTATTTCACGTTCAGTTGCAAAAGGAAATTCAAAACAGGCATTTTATTCTGTAATTAACGGAAATGCAAAATGCACAGGACATTCAGAGTGTGACGCTATTATAATGGATAATGCTAAGATTACAGCTTTACCTGAAATTACAGCTAATGACTTAGATGCATCATTAATTCATGAAGCCGCTATTGGTAAAATTGCAGGCGAACAGTTAATCAAGTTACAGACATTAGGCCTTAGCGAAGAAGAAGCAGAAGAACAGATTGTTAATGGATTTCTTAAGTAATATGTTTATATGATTGGTAGGATTGCGGAAGTGCGTAGCACGGAACAATCCGTAGGCATCAAGGTTTTGGTCTTTTGCCCCAACATCTTTTTATAGCACAAATAATTGTGCATAAATAACTTCGACATAATAAATATGATAGTAACAATGATACTCTCTTTGCCGGATAAAACGGCAGAGGGAGTATTTTTATGTAGGACAAGTTTATGTTTATAGAACCAAATTAAAAAATAAAGTTAAAAAGCAAATAAATACGATGCAAAAGACAAATAATAGAGAAAACTTTTGTTGATATAAAGATAAATAAAACAACTTGACACATACCCTACAGGGGTATAAAATGCAAATGTAAAAATGAAAGACTAATATAATTAAAGATGTATGAAAGGAGTCGCTTTGGAAGAGAATAAAAAAGAAGTGCAGGCAACAGCAAGTGGAAAATGCAGTAAATGTTGTACAGTCGAAGACCACAATTGTTGTAGTCATAAAACAAAAGAAAGAACTGAAAAAGAATACAAGGATTTAATTAACAGACTTAACCGAATTGAAGGACAGGTTAGAGGAGTTAAAAATATGATTGAAAATGATGCTTATTGTACGGATGTGCTTGTCCAGGTATCAGCAATCAGATCAGCATTAAACAGTTTTAGCAAGGTGTTGTTGACTAATCATATAAAAACCTGTGTGGTTGATAATTTGAAACAGGGTAATGATGAAGTGGTTGATGAGTTAGTTGCAACATTACAAAAACTATTAAAGTAATTATATTAGTATGTAGAAAAATAGAATTAACTTGTGACTATGTAATTTAATAAATTTTATAAAAAATAGAATATATTGCTTTTTAAGTCGCAGTTAATTAATAATTACAAGTTCTAAATCGAGGTGATAAACAATGACAAAATATTCAGTATATGGAATGAGTTGTGCCGCCTGCAGTAGCAGAGTAGAAAAGGCTGTTTCTAAAGTAGAGGGAGTAAATTCCGTAGCGGTGAATTTACTTACAAATTCAATGATAGTTGAGGGAGAGGTTGAGCCTGAGATAATAATGAAGGCAGTAGAAGACGCAGGTTATAAGGCAAAACCTCAGAATGGCGAAAAAGCAAAATCAGAAGAGCAGACAGATGAATTAGATAATTCAGGTGAAACTAAGAAAATACGAAACAGATTTATTTGGTCAATTATTTTTCTTGTTCCACTTATGTATATTTCAATGGGAGTTACAATGTGGAGATTTCCTGCACCGGAAGCATTTGAAAAGAATCATATTGCCATGGGACTTACAGAGATGTTGTTTACAATCATAATTATGATTATAAATAAAAAGTTTTTTGTCAGTGGCTTGAAAGGACTGATAAATAAAGCCCCTAATATGGATACTCTTGTAGCACTTGGTTCGGGAGCTTCATTTGGATACAGTTTGTATGTGTTGTACGCAATGACATTTGCACAAGTTGATGGAAATATGGAACTTTTACATCATTATATGCATGAATTTTATTTTGAATCAGCTGCAATGATTCTTACACTAATTACATTAGGAAAAATGCTTGAATCATTTTCAAAAGGAAAAACAACAGATGCACTAAAGGGACTTATGAAGCTTGCTCCAAAAACAGCTACTATAATTGATGCAAATGGAACAGAAAAAGTTGTGGATATTTCAAGAGTATCAATTGGTGATGTATTTGTTGTAAGACCGGGCGAAAGCATTCCTACAGATGGTGTAATAATAGATGGAAGCAGTGCTGTCGATGAATCAGCACTTACAGGAGAGAGCGTTCCAAAAGATGTAACAGTGGACGATGAGATATTTGGATCTACAATAAACAAATCAGGATTTATAAAATGCAGGGCAACAAGAGTAGGTGAAGATACTACTTTATCACAAATAATTCATATGGTAAGTGATGCTGCGGCAACAAAAGCACCAATAGCAAAAGCGGCAGATAAAGTATCGGGAGTGTTTGTTCCGGTTGTAATTGTGATAGCACTAATAACCATAGTTGTATGGCTTTTCGCAGGAAAAGACGTAGGTTTTGCACTTGCCAGAGGAATATCAGTATTGGTAATAAGTTGTCCTTGCGCGTTAGGACTTGCAACACCTGTAGCAATTATGGTTGGTAATGGAAAAGCAGCAAGAAATAATATTTTATTTAAAAACGCAGTTGCACTTGAAAATACAGGAAAAACACAGATAGTTGCTTTGGATAAGACAGGAACAATTACAAGTGGTAAACCGGTTGTAACAGACATTGTTGGAAATGATAAGCATGAACTTTTAAGGATTGCTTATGCTTTAGAAAGTAAAAGCGAACATCCTTTAGCATCGGCGATAGTTGAATATGGAAAAGCGAACAACATTAAAATGCATGATATTAATGAGTTCTCAATTGATGCGGGATACGGTCTCAAAGGTAAAATTGAAGGAAATGCTGTAGCAGGTGGTAATTTAGCATATATAAGCAAATTTGCAAATGTAAGTGATGAATTAATAAAGAATGCAGAAGAATTAGCAAAAGAAGGAAAAACGCCATTGTATTTTTGCAAAGCCAAAGATGTGCTTGGCATTATTGCAGTAGCGGATGTTATAAAAGAAGAAAGTATTGTAGCCGTTAAGAATCTTAAGAATATGGGAATTAAGGTTGTCATGATTACAGGTGATAATGAGCAGACAGCACAGGCAATAGGAAAGAAAGCAGGAGTGGATGAAATCTATGCAGGAGTTTTACCACAGGGAAAAGAAGAAATAATCCGCAAACTTTCAGAAACTGGAAAGACAGCTATGGTTGGCGATGGTATAAATGATGCACCGGCATTAACAAGAGCAGACATCGGTATAGCAATTGGAGCAGGAACAGACGTTGCAATTGATGCGGCAAGTGTTGTCTTAATGAAAAGTGATTTAAGAGATGTACCTGGAGCAATAAGATTAAGTAAAGGTGTATTGAGAAATATTCACGAAAATCTATTCTGGGCATTTTTCTATAATGTAATAGGAATACCTCTTGCGGCAGGCGTATGGTTTCCGTTATTTGGATTAAAATTGAATCCAATGTTTGGAGCAGCTGCAATGAGTCTGTCAAGTGTATGTGTAGTTACAAATGCATTACGATTGAATTTATTTAAAGTTCATAAAAAAGATGAAATGAACGTAAAGAATAAAGAGAGTTTTGAAAAAATAAGTGATAATAATGTAATGATAAATTCAAATAAAAAATGTCAGTCAGGTTGTAATATTAAAGATAATAATATAAATTCAAATGTAAAGGAGACAAGTAAAATGGAAAAAGTAATGACAATTGAAGGAATGATGTGTGGACATTGTGAAAAGGCAGTTAAAACAGCCTTAGAAGCAATAGATGGAGTAGAAAGTGCTGTTGCAGATCATGAAAAAAATGAAGCTGTTGTTAAATTAACTAAGGATGTGGATAACAATGTTTTAAAGGAAACAGTTGAAAAACTTGAGTATAAAGTTACAGAAATTAAATAATTGTTTGAATGTAACAAAATGATAACATGAAAACAGTAAACTTTGTACAAAACATTTAAAAAACGTTTTAATTTTATAAAGAATTTAATATACTCTTAAATAGTAAAATTGAACGGGTAAAAATTAAATAAGAAATTTACATCAAAAAAGACAAATAGTTATTCTTCGGATAAAACAAACTTTAAGGTTAAAGGCTTAAAACCTAATAAAAAGTATTACGTAAGAGCAAGAGCATATAGCATATATAAAGGTACAACTGTATATTGTAAATGGTCTAAGCGTAAGGTTATTATTAGAAAAAATAAATAAATATAAGTTAGTTAAAAATGAGACTGTAACACTAACTAAGTGATACAGTCTCATTTTTATGATAGAATACTTAATAGATTACAAAGTATAATTGTGCATAACATAAAATTAATATTAACAGTTATTATTTAATGCAATATATTAATATGAGAAAGGAAATAATATGAACGTATTTATAGGTTTAATCATACCATTTATAGGAACAACATTAGGAGCAATGTGCGTGTTTTTAGTTAAAAACAAATTAAATGACAAAGTGCAAAAAAGTTTATTAGGCTTTGCATCAGGAGTTATGGTGGCAGCGTCAGTATGGTCATTATTAATACCATCATTAGATATGGCATCAGAAATGGGAAGGCTGTCATTCATACCGGCGTGTGTAGGATTTATGCTTGGAATCCTGTTTTTACTTGGAATGGATATGCTAGTTCCTCATTTGCATGCCGGAAGTGATAAACCCGAAGGACCAAAGAAATCATTAAAGAAAACAACGATGTTAATTTTGGCAGTGACAATTCATAATATACCAGAAGGAATGGCAGTAGGAGTTGTGTTTGCCGGAATGATGGCAAATAACACGGGGATAACATTAGCTGGAGCCATGGCGCTTTCAATTGGAATAGCAATTCAAAATTTCCCTGAAGGAGCAATAATCTCCTTGCCGTTAGTGTCAGCAGGAAATACAAAAAAGAAATCCTTTGTTTACGGTATGTTATCAGGAATAGTTGAACCGATTGCGGCAGCAATAACAATAATGCTTACAGGAATAATTTTACCGTTGCTTCCATATTTATTGTCATTTGCGGCAGGGGCTATGATATATGTTGTTGTAGAAGAATTATTGCCTGAATCCGTGGAAGGTGAACATTCTAATATTACAACAATTGGATTTGCATTAGGATTTATGATAATGATGATATTAGATGTGGCACTAGGATAATTTGAAAATAAATAATATAAAAAATACGGCTTAAACATAAAAATGAGTAAGCCGTATTTTTTGTGACAAACATAAAGCTTGTCTGTTTATGGACTGATATACGAATTATAACTTAATTACTTTTTTTACACGGTCAGATATAATGAAAGCAACTGCGAGTTTAACTAAATCAGGAATAACGAAAGGTGTTACGCACCATCCAAGAACAGTTGCAAGACCAATTGTACCCGTTGATTTCATGTATACAACCATGTACCATGCTGTACCAAATGCATAGCATACAACAAGTCCTAATAAAAGAGCTATAAGTTTAACAATGAATTTATTACCTAATAAAGATGTGAATAACCAGTAAATCAAAGCGGTACATAAGAAGCCTATAAGGTATCCGCCTGTTGTTCCTAAAAGTACGGCAACACCACTTTTAAATCCTGCAAATACAGGAACTCCGATAGCTCCTAATAATAGGAAAACTAAAATTGAAAGTGTTCCACGTTTTCCACCTATAATTTCTAAAGTTACAAATACAGCAAATGTTTGAAGTGTAAATGGAACTGTCAATGGAATGGAAATCCAAGAACAAATTGCCATTAATGCTGCAAATAAAGCGATTAAAGTGATATCGATTGCTTTGCCTGATGATTTTGTTGCTGTTAAATTTTCTGTTGTTGACATTGTTTTCTCCTTTTTTCATAAAAATAATCACGTATAGATATTCTGAAATTTGACAGATATCCGAATATGTATTTATTGTTGATTTCAATTGTTGTATTGAATCAATTTTTATCATACATATGACAATATAAATGGTAAAAGATGAATTGTCAACCTATATCGCAAAATAGTTGACAACTAAAATCCCAATATTAGTGATAACACTAATTAATGCACATACTAATTACTAACAATTTAAAATTGATATGATTTAAAGCAGAGTTAAAATTAAAAAATATAGTACATAGTAAAAAACGATGCTATAATGTACAGGATAATACATAATGGCAAATGCAATTTGGGATAAGTAATATATCAATATGAATTAATTATTAGAGTATATAGTTAAAGTATCCTTAATTGCAAAAGAGAGGTACATATGAAACTTTCAGAATTAAAGCAAAGCCAATCGGGAATTATTTCTGTGGTCGGTGGAGAAGGAAATTTAAGAGGTCATTTTCTGGATATGGGAATAATTCCGGGAACAAAAATCACTTATGTTAAAGCTGCTCCAATGGGAGATCCCATTGAGTACCGTATCTGGGGATATGAATTGACTCTTAGATTAGAGGATGCACAAAAAATAGAAATAAATATGTGCAATGAAAATGATAACAGGTTTTTGGATGACAAAGAGGAAAATCTACATAAAAATTACACTGAATCAGGGAAAGAAAAATTATCACATCATCCGGGCCTTGGAGAAATGGGAATATACCATGTTAAGCAACGTGGCGAAGAATTAAAAGATGATGAATTAATAACATTTGGTCTTGCGGGTAATCAGAACTGTGGAAAGACAACATTATTTAATCAGCTGACAGGCTCAAATCAGCATGTTGGTAATTTCCCAGGAGTTACAGTCGATAGAAAAGATGGACAGATTAGAAAACATGAGAATACTTTGGTTACTGATTTACCTGGAATATACTCAATGTCGCCTTATACAAGTGAGGAGATTGTAACAAGAGACTTTTTCTTAAATGACAGACCAAGAGGAATTATCAATATTGTAGATGCAACGAATTTTGAACGAAATATGTATTTGACAATGCAGTTAATTGAACTTAATATTCCGATGGTATTGGCGTTAAATATGATGGATGAGGTTCATAAAAACGGCGGAACTATTAAGATAAATGAATTAGAAGAAGCATTGGGAATACCGGTAGTTCCTATATCTGCCGCTAAAAATGAAGGTATAGATGAACTTATCGACCATGCGATACACGTTGCAAAGTATAGAGAACGTCCGGGAAGAATGGATTTTTGTGATGCGAATGGTGAAGATGGCGGAGCAATGCACAGGTGTCTTCATTCTATAATGCATTTGATTGAGGATCATGCACATAAAAAAGAGATTCCTACAAGATTTGCAGCAAGTAAATTAGTAGAGGGCGATGACGAAGTGCTTAAAAAACTTGAACTTGATCAAAATGAAAAAGAAACGCTTGAACACATCATTTTGCAGATGGAAAATGAAAGCGGATTAGACAGAGTGGCTGCTCTTGCAAAAATGAGATTTACATTTATTGACAAAATTTGCAAGGCTACAGTTGTTGAACCAAAGCAAAGCGTTGAACATATACGAAGTCAGAAAATAGATAAAGTGCTTACAGGAAAATACACAGCGATACCTTCGTTTGTTGCTATAATGGCATTTATATTTTGGATGACTTTTGGAGTGGTAGGAGCATGGCTTTCTAATCTTATGGAAATAGCTATTGATTTTGTTACAAATGCTTGTGATAAAGCACTTATTAGCATACAGGTTAATGAAGTGCTGAGATCGCTTGTGGTTGATGGAATATTGACAGGTGTTGGAAGTGTATTGAATTTCTTACCAATTATAGTTATTTTATTCTTCTTTCTATCATTGCTTGAAGATAGTGGATATATGGCAAGAGTAGCATTTGTAATGGACAAATTATTAAGAAAAATAGGTCTGTCAGGGAGAAGCTTTGTTCCAATGATAATCGGTTTTGGGTGTTCAGTTCCGGCTATAATGGCTACAAGAACATTGCCATCTGAAAGAGACAGAAAAATGACAATAATGCTTACTCCTTTTATGAGTTGCTCGGCAAAATTGCCTATTTATGCAATGTTTACCGCAGCATTTTTCCCTAGATATGGAGCATTGGTTATGACTGCTTTATATTTTACGGGAATTATAGTTGCAATAATTTACGCGCTAATATTAAATCATACGAAATTTAAGGGAGAGCCTGTTCCTTTTGTTATGGAACTTCCAAATTACAGACTTCCGGGAATAAAAAATGTAGGAAGATTGATATGGGATAAGGCAAAAGACTTTATTACAAGAGCATTTACAATTATATTCTTAGCTTCTATTATAATATGGTTCCTTCAGACTTTTGATTTGAAATTAAATGTTGTTGAGGATTCTAAAGACAGCATTTTGGCTTTAGTTGGAAGTATTATTTCTCCGATATTTAAACCATTAGGTTTTGGAAATTGGAAAATATCAACAGCACTTATTACAGGATTTACAGCAAAAGAAAGCGTTGTAAGTACATTGACAGTTCTTTTCGGTGGAACAAATATAGCACTTTATACAGCATTTGATACAACTACCGCTATAGTTTTTCTTGTATTTACATTATTATATACACCTTGCGTAGCTGCAATTGCATCTGTAAAAAGAGAATTAGGTGGAAACTGGGCAGCAATGATAGTGGTGTTACAGTGTGTAGTTGCATGGATTGTAGCGTTTATTGTTAAAATGTTATTGACTGTTATTGTTTAGTAGAACAGAAATTTAGTGATGAATTTCTTAAAGAAAAGAAAAAAATTTTGACCAATTAGGCTTATGATAGTTAAGTATTTGTGTCAGAAGTTACATAAAACTTATAGAACTAAAAAAATAATATATATATCAGATAAAACCCCATTATTGCTATTGAAATGTTTCAAAAGTAATAATGGGGTTTTATTAAAAATGTATAAAAACAATATAAAATGTTAATGAAAACAAGAAAAAATATAGTATAAAACATACAATAATGACAAAAAAAATATAAAAAAGTTTTTTTAGTTTTTTTGATTTTAAATATGAATTATAATATTAATTAGAAGGAAATTAATAAAATTAGGAAGAGGTAAGGGAAATGATGAATAGGTTACTTAAGAGGGGAGTATCATTAATACTTTCAGCAGCAATGGTTTTTACATTGTGTCCACAGACACAACTATTTAGTATTAAAGCTGCAGAAAGCGATGATACTCCTTATGTAATTTCAAAGGGGAGACCAGTTTATGCAAGCTCACAGAATGGTGATGGAAGTGGACCTGAAAAAGCAGTTGATGATGACATAACTACAAGATGGCAGGCAGCACAGAGTGATAAAGATGAATGGTTTTATGTTGATTTAGGAAAGAAAACGGATATTGACCATATTTATATTCAGTGGGAAGCTGCGTATGCTAAAAGGTATGAAATACAGTTATCAGATGATGAAGAAAACTGGACAACTGTATATGAAAAAGGTACTAAGCCGGGTGCATTTGTAAATATGGCAGTGTCATATGAAATTAAGTATGATGATAATAATAAGTGCTTTTATGCAGCAGCTAATTGGACTAGTGTGGATAATGCAGTATACAGAGTAACAGAGAATGATGAAATTGCCTCAGCTCCTGATAATTACAAATTCACAGGACATGGAGTTGCAGGAGGACAAATAAAACTTGATGAGGGAAAGCATACAATAAAGGTTACGGCATTATCTAAAGATGATGGAAAAGAACTTGGATCAGGAACATGCGAAATTGATGTGTCTATTGGAAATAAAGGAAACAATGGAGTAGAGGTTGATTCTTCAGCAAATCTTAAACAGACTATTAATAAAGAAGATATGAGTGCAACATCTGCAAGATATGTAAAGATGCTTTGTACAGAGAGAGCAACTAACTATGGAGTTTCAATGTTTGAATTTCAGGTATATGGAACAGATGGTGTTGTAAAAAGACCAGTAAATTACGGAGAAAACATCGCACTTAATAAAGAAACAAAAACATCAGGCCTAAAAGATGAATGGTGGATGTATGATAAAGAAGGAAATTTATTACAAAAGGAACTTGATAAAGTAGTTGGAAAGAATGCAGTAGATGGTGATATGAATACATCATTCTCATCTAAAAATGATATTAATCAATGGTTGAGTGTAGATTTAGGTGACAGTTATGATATAGGTCGTATATCTGTTACATGGACGGGTGATGCAGGAAAAGTATATGATTATCAGGTATCAAATGACGATAAAAATTGGACAAGCATATATAGAAATGTTAAAGGAACACCTAATTCTACGGATAATAGACAGGTATATGCACAGAATGTAAGATATGTTCGTGTCTTAGCGTATAGTAAAGTTGAAAAGGGAAGTGGAATAGGGATTTCAGAATTAGAAGTATATAAATATAAAGAAGGTGATGAAAAACCTGCAATTAATTTACCTGAATTACCAAAGACAAAGACAAAGACAGCAGGTAAAGCAACGTATATTTCTAATGATATGTATTTGGAACAGGCAAAAGTTCCGTATTATAAGACAGATAATGTAAAGGCACCTATAGAAAGTAATGACTGGTGGCAGTCAATGCTTATAAAGAAGTTTGGCAATACAATTTGTACAATGCCTTTTAAAGTTAGATTTTCAACAAAAGGATTAAGTGTTCTTACAGCTACAGACGGATGGCTTCAGGATCATGCAGCTACAGCTGTAAATTTATCTGTTATTTCAGAAACAACACCTGACTTTTATATTTTGCCGGAAAATTTAGACACAGATACAGCTTGTGATAAAGTAGCCGGTTATAGTGATTTTTCAGTTACGGCACAGTTAGCAGATGATAATCACGTAGCTATGACAAGTACGTTTGTAAAAGGCTCACCATACATATATAACGAATTTGGTGATACTGAAGCATTTACAATATCATCGTCTTCTATAACATCTATATTTGATGGAAATGGAAAAGAAATACTTGCAAGTGGTTCTGTTACAACAGACCATATTGGACTTGAAATTACTGATGATGATAATAAAGATAAAACAAAAACATCAAAAAGTTATTATTGTTTATCGGTTCCAGAAGGAACAGTATTTAAAAAAGTAGGAAATAATATTAAAGTTGAATTTGCAAATAAAAATAGCTACATGTCAGTTGGAACAATGACATCAAAAGACCAGATCGAAAAGTTTTATAAACATGGTTATGCATTTGTAGATAAAACATCAGTTACATATAATTATGATGATGACAATGCAAAAATGACATCAGATTATAAAGTAACAACAAAAGTTAAAAGAACAGGTTTTAATGATACAACATTTATGTGTATGATGCCACATCAGTGGAAATATTCATCAAAGAACGGAAGTGAATTTGCAATATATCCATCAGTAAGAGGAGATATGAAAGCCATTCAGAGTAATGAATTTACTACAGTATCTGATTTTTCAGGATTAATAGCTGTATTTGCTAAGCCAAATGGAGAAAAGGATGCTAATGGAGAGGCTACTTTTGATACAGAAGCCGTATCAAGATATCTTAAGGATTTGGAAAATTCAACAAAGAATATTACACCTGCTGCAGATGCTTATTGGGAAGGTAAGAATTTACATCCACTTGCAATGGGTGTAATAATGGCTGACCAGATTGGTGATATTGAATTGAAGGAGGTTTTCCTTCAAAGACTTAAAGCAAGATTAGTAGACTGGTTTACATATGATGGAAAAGATGACATAAGTTATTTTGTATATAATGAGGCATGGGGAACTATTTATTATAAGGAAAGTGAATTTGGTGCTAATGCAGCTATCTGCGACCATCATTTTACGTATGGATATTTTGTATTTAGTGCAACGGTGTTAGCTACATATGATAAAGAATTCTACAATGATTATAAGGATATGATTGAAATTCTTATAAGAGATTATGCTAATCCGACGGCAGACAGTGAATATTGCAGATTCAGAGATTATGATTTATACGAAGGACATTCATGGGCAGGTGGATATGCAGATAATGATTCAGGTAATAATCAGGAGTCAGCATCAGAATCATTATTCAGCTGGATTGGAATGTATCTTTGGGGAGTACTTACGGAACAGAATTCATACAGGGATGCAGGAATATTTGGATTTACAAATGAAATGGAAACTGTAAAGCAGTATTGGTTTGACTATGATAGAAAAACAGATACTGATGGAAATGTTACTAATAGTAATTGGGTTTCAGATTATCCATATCAGGTAGTTGCTCAAGTTTATGGAGCAATTAACTTCTATGGAACTTTCTTTGGCGGACAGCCATTATATTGTTATGGTATTCATTGGTTACCAATTTCTGAATATCTAACATACTATGGAACAAACCAGACAAGATGTGCACAAATATATCAGGGATTGTTAGATGATACTGATATGGCAATTGAATATGCAGCAATAGATGCAAAAAATGAAGGCAAGTCAGATGAGGAAATCAAAAAGATAAGGAATGATTATACCAGAGCGGATACAGGTTGGCAGCATATTACATGGCCATATCTGGCTCTTACAAATCCAACTTTAGCAATTGATAAATTCTTAAAGAATGATACTAAAGTACAGAAAACAGATAATGCATTAACATATTGGTATATTAATGCGCTTAAGGAAATCGGTGTAAGAAGTTCAGATTACAAGATTACAGGAATAGGAATAGCCGGAACAGTATATTATAAAGACAGTGAAAAGAAATACACTGCTGAAGTTTATAATCCTACAGGAGAAAGAAAAACAGCATCTGTAAGGGATAATAAAGGAAAAGAAGTAGGAACTGTTGAAGTGGGAGCTAATTCACTTATAAGTTTTGAAATTAAAGGTAAAGGATTTAGCTATAAGCAGATGTCAGCACCTACTATTAAAGCTACATCATTAGCATCTAAGGATGTTACTGAAAATATTTCAGGAACAAAAGAATTTGATGATACACAGTTAGTAGAGTTAGAGTGTGCAGATGAAGGAGCAACTATTTACTATACAACAGATGGTAAAGCACCAAGTAATGAATCTACTAAGTATACAAAAGGTGATAAAATACTTGTATCAAGTGATACAACTCTTAAGGCTGTTGCAGTAAAGGATGGCTGCATTGATTCATCATATTCGACAGCAACATTTAAAATCAAAGGAGAAACAATTCAGGATGATACAAATGTTGCATTGAACAAAACTGTTACAGCAAGCAGTGAAGATGGTGGTAATACAGCAGCAAATTCAGTTGATGGTAAAGAAGATACAAGATGGCAGGCAAAAGCAGATGATTCAAATGAATGGATTCAGGTTGATTTAGGCAGAGTCAGAGTAGTTAACACTGTAAAGGCAAAATGGGAAGCAGCTTATGCATCAACATATGAGGTTCAGACATCAGTTGATGGAAAAACATGGAACATAGTCGCTACTGAAAATGGTGGAACAGGTTATATAACAACTACATTTGCAGCAACAAATGCCAGATATGTAAAAATACAGACAACGTCAAGAGCAACAGATTATGGATGTTCTATTTTCGAATTTGAAGTTTATGGAGCACGTCAGACTAACAAGCCGACATTGTCAATTTCAAGTGGAACATATGATGATGCACAACAGGTTACTATGGAAACAGATGTAAAGGGTGCAGAAATCAAGTATACATTAGATGGAAGTGAGCCAACAGAAGATTCTGAGACATATATTGAACCTATTACAATAAGTGAATCTTCTTACGTTAAAGCTGTAACTTACAGAAAAGGAATGACTTTATCTGATGCAGCAGAAGCAGAAGTAATTATAAAGGGAACTTTAGGAATTAATAAGAAAGAAGCGTCAATTCCAAGAGATGGACAATTACAGTTGAATGGATTAAGCGATGAAAAGATAACATGGGAATCATCTGATAGTAAAATTGCAACTGTAGATAAAGATGGACTTGTAAAAGGTGTTTCTGTAGGTGATGTAGAAATAATTGCATCAATTGAAAATGGTAAAACAAAAACATGTAAGGTTACTGTAGTTGAACCAATTCCAATTACAAAGATAACTTTATCTGAAACAGAAGTAACACTTAAGAAAAAAGAGCAGGTTTCATTAGAAGCAGAGATAGAGCCTGAAAATACTACTGATAGTAAAGCTCTTACATGGACTTCAGAGAATGATAACATTGCTTCTGTAGATAATAAAGGAAAAGTAACTGCAAATTCAGTAGGAACTACAAAAATAACAGCCAAAGCAGGAAAAGTATTTGCAGAATGTACAATAACTGTAAGAGAGGTTACAACAGAAGAAATGCTTGTAGATGAAAACTTTAACCTCGCTTTACATAAGAATGTTGAAGTATCTTCTCTATATACTAAAGAGGGAAGTCAGACAACAGATATCCTTACAAATGGAGTCCTTACAGATAATATATCATATGAAACAGACTGGGATAAAACAAGAACATATGAATACGTTCTTGTTGATTTAGGAAAGAATTATACAATAGAAGCATTAAATAAGGTCGCAATTAAATTTAGTGCTGAAAATACTGCAGCTGAGAATATGTCAGTTCAGTTCTCAAATAATGGCGTTGATTATGTAACAGCATATGAAAATACTGCTCTTAAGTATAGTGATTCAAAAGAAGGATTATTTACATTTGACACAAATGTAAATACAAGTGAAATGTCTAGTGTAAGATATGTTAAGTTCTATATGAAGGGACATAAAGACTGGGGATTCCAGATGAAAGAAGTTGCGGTCTTTAGTACAGAACAGAATGCTAAAGAAGTTGAATTTGGTACATGTACTCCTCCGGCAGATTTCGCAGTAACAACACAAGATTTTTCTCAGATTACATATACTATTACACCGGCAGAAGGACAGGAAGATTATACATACGCAATTTGGATTGATGGAGTACGTATGGGAGAACCTGTAAAAGCAGGAACGTATACATTAGATGGAATAACAGATGGAGAACATGTAGTTGAAGTGCACTCATATTGTAAATTTAAGGATAATGACTACATTGCTTCAAAAGAAGGAATTTCAAGAACAATATCAATTGATGATGGAACTTTGTATAAACGTTTAAATACAAAAAGAAATATTGCAAAAGGTTGTAGTATTTCATTAGATTCAGTTTATTCAGGAGAGGGAAGTCAGGATACAAGTGTCTTAACAGATGGAGAAATATCACAGGCATTGGATAAGGTAGTTGAATCGGTATGGGGCGAAAAAACAGCTGTTATAAATCTTGATTTAGGAAAAGATTACAAAAAAGACCAGATAGACGGAGTACTTTTAGCATTCAAAAATGGAGATACTTATGGTAAAAAATACACTGTAGAATTTTCAGAAGATGGCAAAAACTTTGAACAGGTGGCAACTATTGAAAATAGTGAATTTAAAAATTATTTTGAAAATAAGTTGGATATGTCATTATATAGTCATAGTAAGGTAAGATATGTTAGATTTAATTTACTTGAAGGAGCTACAGGTTGGGGATATCAGATATCTGAAGTAGCTGTATTTGATAAAGGATTCTACAAAGTAACAATTGATGGAAATGTTAAAAAAGTAAAGAATGGAGAAACAATTACCTTACCTGATGTAAATTCTGAGGGTACAAATAAACTTGGATATTATGATGTTGAAAATGATGAGACAGCAGCACCCGGAGCTACATATCTTGTAACAAAAGATGCTAAATTTGAAACAATTAATATGACAGTTAATTTGTTAAATGGAGCAAGCATGAGATTTTCGGAACCGTCAGGTTTAAGATTCCAGGCAAAAGTTACAACAGATAATGATGGACTTCTTGAACAGAACGCAGATGGTATAGGAAAACTTGTTACAACAGGAACTCTTATAAGTACAAGAGACTTGTATAATGATAACGGTGAGAAACTTGAACTAGATAGTAAATATACTAAGATTAACATTGTAAATACAGGCTGGTATGATGCTAATAAGAATAAGGATTATACTGATGATGTCGGAAATTACTGTGGTTCAATTGTAAAGATTGCTAAATCAAATTATAAGAGAGAATTTATTGCAAAAGCTTATGCTACTATAAATTATACTTATTATAATTCAGATAATGGTAACAGCAGCGTAACAGTATATTCAACTACAACTGATAAGAATGGAAATGAGATTGATGTAGTTGGAAGAACAATAAATTATGTTGCAGCAGCTATAAAGAATTCAATAACATATTATAATTCATTACCTGAAAATGCCAGAAAATACGTTGATATGTATTTAGATGTTTCAGAAGAAAATACAAGTGAAGAATAATGTTTAAAAACTGGTTATAAATTTGGGCTACCCACATATTTGACAAAGAACCAAAAAACTCTCCTACAAAATGAACTCATAATGTAGGAGAGTTTTGAATTTATTGCTTTTTCATTCTACATATCGATGATATTATCATCCGGAATTACTAAAGCACATATAATATAAATTATTATACCTGAGCCATAGAAGAGTGAGAGAATAGCCCATATAAGACGTACAACTGTAACGTCAATATTAAGATATTCAGCAAGTCCTCCACATACTCCGGCAAGCTTTTTATTTTTTGATGATTTGTATAATTTACGCTTCATAACTACCTCCGTATAAAGCAATTTTAAAGTAAATAATTAGTAAACCATAGCTTCTTCTTCACCTGTAACAACTCTTAATGCACCCTGAGCAAGAGCAAGTAATTCATCTTCACCAGGATAAATTGTAACAGGAGCAATCCATTCAACAGCAGCCTTCATATCTTCCTGAGTTTTAGCATTGTAAGCAATACCACCTGTTAAGATAATCTGATCAACTTTTCCACCGAGAACTACAGACATAGCACCGATTTCTTTGCATAACTGATAATGGAATGCATCAACTACAGCCTTAGCTGTTTCGTTGCCGTCAGCAATCATCTTCATTAAGTCTCTCATGTCGTTTGAACCAACATAAGCATTGAAACCACCGTTACCATTAATCATTTTTCCAACTTCTGCCTGAGTGTATTTTCCACTAAAGCAAGCCTTCATCAATGAACCTGAAGGAAGTCCGCCTGAACGTTCAGGTGAGAATGGGCCGTCACCATCTAATGCATTTGCAACATCAACAACTTTACCATTCTTATGAGCACCAACTGATACTCCGCCACCCATATGAACAACGATTAAATTTAAATCTTCGTATTTCTTACCAACTTCTTTTGCATATCTCTTAGCAACAGCTTTCTGGTTTAATGCATGGAAGATTGAAATTCTAGGGAATAATGGATGTCCTGATAATCTTGCAACATCAGCTAATTCATCAACTACAACAGGATCAACGATATATGATGGAACGTTAATCTGTGCTGCAATTTCATGAGCAAGAATACCACCAAGGTTTGATGCATGCTGTCCCTGTTTACCAATCTTTAAATCTTCAAGTAATTCAGGAGTAGTAGCATATGTACCACCTGGAATTGGCTTTAATAAACCACCACGACCTACAACAACATCAATAGTTGAAAGGTCAACATTCTTTTCTTCTAAGACTTTTAAAATAATTTCTTTACGGAAATCCTTCTGATCATAAATTGTTGCGTACTGCGCAATTTCTTCAGTTGAATGTCTTAAAGTCTCTTCCATAAGCTGTGTTTCATCTTCGTAAACACCAATTTTTGTAGAAGTAGAACCCGGGTTGATAATTAATATTTTGTATGACATTTTAATACCTCCAAATTATTACATTGCTTCAGCAACTACAGCTGCTAATGCGATTGAATTTACTTTAACTTCAAATTCATCAGAACGTGATGTTAAAATAACAGGGGCCTTTGTACCTGTTAATATGTTGCCATTTTTAACATCTGCTGTATGAACTAAACATTTATATGTGATGTTACCTGCCTGAATATCAGGGAATAATAATACATCAGCATCACCAACAATTTTTCTGTTAGTTGTTCCTTTGTGGAATGCAGCTTCAGGTTCGATGGCAAGATCAAGAGAAAGTGGTCCGTCAACGATGCATCCTGTGATTTCTCCGCTTTCATTCATTTTAGTAAGTGCTTCAGCATCTACTGTACATGGCATTTTAGGATTTACAACTTCAACAGCTGCAAGAGGAGCTACCTTAGGGCACTCGATTCCGCATGCATGTGCAATTTCAACTGTGTTCTTAATAATCTGAGCCTTTGTATCAAGGTCAGGATAAGGAACAAATGCAACATCTGATAAGAATAACAAATGATCGATACCCTTAACATCAAATACGCAAACATGTGATAATGTTTTGTCAGTTCTAAGACCAACTTCTTTATCTAATACACTCTTAAGGAATGATTTTGTATCTATAAGACCTTTCATGTACATATCAGCTTTTCCGTCATGAACTAATTTAACAGCTGTTCTTGCTGCTTCGATTGGATCAACAACATTGATGATTTCAAATTCATCTGCATTCATCTTTAAAACACTGGCAATTGTACGAATTTTTTCTTCATCACCAACTAAAATGGCTTCAGCAATATTTCTGTCTTTTGCTGCCTTAACTGCTTCTAAAACTGCATCATCCTGTGCACAGGCAACAGCAACCTTTTTCATAGGGCATTCTGCAACCTTTGCAAGTAAATCGTCAAAACTTTTTGTCATTTTGTTTACCTCTTCAATATTTATAAATTTTTTCAGGAGTATATCCTGCGTTTAACCACTTTAAATAGTAGCACGGTCTATTTGACAGGTCAAGAAATAGAAAGAAAAATAAAGAAAACTTACTTATGTTTATGTGTAAAAATAGAAAAAGGATACTAGGATAAAATATTTGTACTTGTTTCCGGATATAAATTTATACTATAAATAGTATGGAAGTCAAAATAAGGTAGCGGGAAAGTAGTATTTTGTATAACTATTTATGATATGAGGGAACAGTAGAAGGACAGGAGAGTGTTATGAGAAAAAAATTAAGTAAGGTAATGGCATTAATATGCGTTGCTACAATTACAGTAACAAGTATGCCTTATTTGTCTGATTCGACTAAAGGTGCAACTATGGACTTTAGTGCTGAAAACAGTTCAGTAATGGTAGACAAAGGCGGATATAAGAAAGAAGTCTATGGTGTTGGTACAGACGACTGGGGAGTAACATGGACAGATAGAAAAAACAATTTACCTACAAGAACAACATATTTAACAGATAATTACAAAGAAACAGTTGGAACAGTACCTACAAATGATTGGGCGAGCTCAGTTGTATTTGACAAATATTCAGAATCATTGTACGCACATCCACTTGCATACCGCGCAGCAAGTAATGGAATGCAGATGGCATCACCGGCGGTTACTAGTGGTACATCATATGTAGATGGAGAGCCTACAGTAGAAAGTCTTTTAGAAGATAATACAGTGGAACTTGTTATCGGAGGTAATAACTTTAGTGCAAAGGATGCAAAAGTTGATAAAACTACAGACTGGACATACGATATATTGATGGAGAACAATGCTTCAACATCAAGCATAATGGCGACAATCGGAAAAGGAACACCATATGCTTATTACAATTTTAAAAATGTAGAACCTACCATTTCACTTGGAGCAGGTGGAACAGATCTTGCGATATATAAAAATTCAACATCTTCAAATATTTTAGGGGTAAGTCTTAAGAACAAGAAAGACGGAAAGACACATTACTACTTAATCAGTGCACCAAGTGGTACAACATGGGTTAATGCGGGTGGAAAACTCACTGCAAAAATGCCGGCAGGAAAAAACTACATGTCAGTTGCAATATTACCTGACGGAAGTGACAATGCATTTGAATTATACAAAAAATATGCATTTAACTTTATTACAGATACAAAGGTTGAGTGGAAATATCTTAGTAATTCTTCAAAGGTAGTTACAAAATATAACGTGGTTACAAAGAACATGGAAACAGGAGCAAACGGTGGAGACACAATTATTGCTTTATATCCTCATCAGTGGAGATATGCAAACAGTAAATTTACAGGATATACATACGACACAATAAGAGGGACAATGAAAACAGTTGTTGGAACAAGCTATTCTACAACAATGCAGTATAATGGAATTTTATCATCACTTCCTGTAACAAAAGATGAAGATACAGTAGGAAAAATAAAGGATCAGTTAGGGTATTTATACTCTTATAGAAAATCAAAAGATGATCCAAAGTGGATTTGTTTCTTAGAAGGTCAGTATGGCGGATATGATACATACTGGGTAGGAAAAAATCTTAACACATTATCAGATGCAATATGGCTTGCAGACCAGTTTAAAGATAACGACATGAAGACTATGACAAATGACATGGTTGAAGGTGTTGAAGATTATCTGGAATTTTGGTTTGACCCACATCGGGCATATATAGACGGTCAGCATGTAGATGATTATTTTTATTATGATAAAGAGTATGGAACACTTATTGGCTATCCTACATCATATGATTCAGATAAGCAGGTAAATGACCATCATTTCCATTACGGATACTGGATAAAGGCAGCTGCGGCAGTTGCAATGAAAGACCCACAGTGGGCAAAAGAGTGGGGCGGAATGGTTTATGAAATGATAGGCGATATAGCAAATGCAAATAGAGATGGTAGCAGCTATAACAAAAACAGCGAGACAAGATATCCGTTTTTAAGAAATTTTGATATATACGAAGGTCATTCATGGGCATCAGGAGTTGCAAACTATGAATTTGATGAAAATGGTCAAATGGTGGACAAAAAAGGTGGACTTTCAGGTGGTAACAACCAGGAATCATCATCAGAGTCAGTAAATGCATGGTCTTCACTTATTCTTTGGGGAGAAGCTGTTGGCGATGAAAGAATCAGAGACCTTGGAATCTACATGTACACAACAGAAATAGCAGCAATTGAAGACTATTACTATGATGTACATAATGAGATTTTTACTAAAGAATATAAAGATAGTAATAATTATAATATCCAGACAGTAACAAGATTGTTTGGCGGAAGATATGATCATACAGCATGGTGGACAGAAAATCCAATAGAAGTTACTACAATTACAATGCTTCCAATATCAGGGGCAACACTTTATATGGGAAAATACAAAGACAAGGTAAAGAATGTAGTTGACAGCATAGGAGAAAACAGTAAGCAGTGGAGTAATTTTGTGAACAATAAGGAACAGATTTGTACAAATTACGGAAAAAAAGATATGCTTACTGATCCTAAGACAAATCAGGACGTGGTTGCTGAATACTATGCATACTATGACCCGGATGCAGCACTTGCAAAAGTTGATTTAAGTGATAGCGGAAAAGTTGAAAATGGTGAATCAAGAGCACATACATTAGCTTACATTACAAGTTTGAAAGAATATGGAAACCAGAATTTTGATATAACAGGAAGTACTCCATTTTCAGTTGTATTAGAGAAAAATGGAGTTAAGACTTACGTTGTAGAAAATCACACAGATAAGACACAAAGAACATATTTCTCAGATAAGACATATGTTGATGTACCGGCAAATTCAGTTTATGCAGGTGGAAAGAGCGGAGATGGAGAAAATCCAAATAAAGATGATTCACAGGAAATAACAAAGCCTGAAGCAACTACAGCAAAACCGGAGGCAACAACACAGAAGCCACAGGAGACAACAAAGCCTGAAGCAACTACAGTTAAGCCAGAGACAACAACACAGAAACATGAGGTTACAACAAAACAAGAAACAACAACAAAGCCTGCGACTGATGATTCAAAATATGCATCATTAAATTACATTGACATAGGAAATAACAAAAATAATGAATTTGACCAGAGCTTATCAGGATGTAAATATGCAGTAGTAAACGGAACAATAAATGTATGCCAGTTCCAGAATACAGGATTTGGCGAGCTTTATATGGCAGTAGGCGGAATATCAGCAGCAAACTTTATAGCGACAATTAACGGGCAAAAAGTTACAAGAACAGAAGGAACAGGATTGTTTATAAATCCTGCAGTGGATTACATTACATACAAATACAATGTAGTTGAAATAACAGCAGATGATGGAACAGCCACAGTAATTATAATGAATCCGAATAAAACAGGAACTTATAATGAGTCATCAATAATAGAAACAACTACAGAAAAACAGAGTGAAACTACAACAAAGGAAGAGACAACAAGTAAAGTAGAAACAACTACAGAAAAACAGAGTGAAACTACAACAAAAGAAGAGACAACAAGTAAAGTAGAAACAACTACAGAAAAGCAGAATGAAACTACAACAAAAGAAGAGGCAACAACAAAAGAAGAGACAACAACTAAAAAACAGGAAGAGACAGTAAGTAAAGAACAAACAACAACTGACAAGTTGAATGAATCTACCACAGAGCAGGTACAAGTTACAACAAAAGACGAAATTAAAGAAAATCAGTCTACAAAAGAAAATAAGCATTCAGATGTGACAACAACTGCGAATAAAGAAGGTTTTAGTATAGGTGGATTGGGTAATGATGAAAAATATCAGGCACCTGGTAAAGTTAAAAAACTTAAAGTAAAGAAGAAAAGCCTTAAGAAGATTCGCCTAAGTTGGAAAAAAGTAAGTGGTGCAAACGGATATCAGGTTTCTGTAAAAGTTAGAAAAAAAGGCAAATTTAAAGTTGTAAAGACAATAAGAAAAAATAAAAATAAATATATTAGACGCAAATATAGAAATAAAATTATTTATGTTAAGGTGAGAGCGTACAAAATAGTTGCCGGAAATAAAATTTATGGAAAATATTCTGCTGTTAAAAAGTATAAAAACAAATAATTAAGTAAAGCCATTATTAAGGATGATTAGCACAAAATGTTCTTGGTAATGGCTTTTTATTTGAAAAAATAAAGTATAAAACTTATGAAAAACTCAACAAAATGCGACGAAACTATTGACTTTCACTCACTAAACTGATAAAGTGAGAACTATTAAAAACGTTTCAAAACGTAAGATAAATTAAATATGGGAGGTTTTACAATGAAAAGCAGGTTGCTAAAGGGGATTTCCTGTCTGCTTGCTTGTGTGATGTTGTTGGAGGCTACATTACTGTACTTTTCAAAAGATGTTTATTCCAACGAAAATGTAATTGCACTAAAGAAAGAGGCAGTGAAATGGATTGAAGACAGTCAGAATGAGGATGGCTCATGGGGGAAGAGTTTAGGTATATATAATACAGCAGAAGTATTAAAATATACAGGAAAACAAAATCTTTCAGGGGATGTCAGAGAGAAAGCCGTAAAATATCTTGATACGGCGTATGAAAATAACAATGACGATCTATATAGAAAAAATTCCATTAATGAAATAACAACAGAAGATAAAATAAAAAAAATAATTAAAATGCAAAACAATGACGGAAGTTTCAGTGTAAGCGATGAATACAAAGGTGACACATTTGATACACTTCTTGCACTTGAAGCAATGCTAAGCAGCGAATTGATGAATAAAAAGTCAATGGAAAAGGCTGTTTTATTTGTTTTGTCAAACCAGAAAGAAGATGGTAGTTTTTCATACAACGGCAAAAAAGATGGTGGAGTATACATAACTGCATATGCAGCTTTTATATTAAAAAAATACATCAGCGAAAATGGTGGAAAAGAAAGTGAAAAGCTTGCCCTTAACAGAGCAAATGAGTATCTTATTTCAAAGGAAAGTGAAATAATCGGAAATGATGAAGAATCATTAATGAATTTATTAATGATTACAATTGCGCTGACAGAGATTGATGCAAATAGAACATTACAGAGGATTGAAAAAGCAGGAAAAGAAATAAAACAGGATGGAAGTCTCAATCAAGATGAATGTTTAACAGCAATGTTTGTTTACGCAATAGATGAATATCTTACATTTGTCAGGGATGAATCAGTTATATCGGGTCCCCAAATAACAGGTATAGTAATAAATTCAGATGAAAACATAACCGCATACACAGATATAAAAGTTGTTCCGGAAATAATTGGGATAAATGATGAAAAACATGAAGTGTCTGTGTGTATGGGAAACGAAAGCACAGCTTATGTAAAAGGAACAGAAACTGACGACGGATATGTAATTAATACGAAAAACATGGAACCGGGTGAATATTACATTGTTACAATGGTTACAGATAAAGAAAGCGGACAGGTTGTGGCAATAAAAAGAAAACAGGTAGAAATCAGTGAAGGAATTAAAATATTTAAGTCAGTTCTTAATTATTCACCAAAGGCTGTTTCCGTAAATACGAAAAAAGAAATTAAGTTTAAGTTAAAGGCAGAAATGGGAACAAATACAGATACGGACATTGATATAAACATAAATGTTGAAAATCAGAATGGAGAAAATGTTTATAAAGACAATCATAGTATTGAGGCAGGCACAAATACAAAATACATTGAATGCAATGATTTTTCATTCATGTCACAGGCAGACACGGATGATTTATATACAGTAACAGTAAGGTATAAGAATAAAAATACGGTTATTAAAACCGACAGAGCGCTGATAAAAGTTTTTGATGAAGAAAATGAAAATAGAATTGACATAAAATACGAGGCTGACAAAGATGAAATAAATGATGACGACACACATGTAAACGTGAAGTTTAACATGCAGGGAATTGGTCTTTCGGAAACAATAAAAAGAAGACCGATGGACATTGTCATAATACTGGATAATTCCGGAAGCATGAGAACAGAGGATTGGAATATATCAGAAGAGGGCGCAAAAATCATAGTAAACTACATGCAGCCGGAAGACAGGGCATTGATAAGATATGTTAACCGGGGAAATGCGGAAACGGGATTTTCAAATGATAAAGAGTATCTGAATGAAGTGCTGAGCAGAGGCGTATGGCTATGGGGAGGAACACCTATATACAGTTCAATAAACAACTCAATAAATGATTTAAAAAATTCCGAATACAGAGATAAGGTAATATATCTGTTTTCAGATGGAGAAAGATGGGGAGATTCTCCTGAAATAAATGTTAAAGAACTTAAGGACTTGAACATAACCATATATTCAGTGTTTCTTGAAGCAAATGCATCGGAAGAAAGCAGGGTGGAGGCAAAAAAGACAATGCAGTACATTGCCGACATATCAGACGGTGTGGCATTATCTGCACCGACAAATGATGAAATAACTGAATGCGTGGCAAAACTTGCAAACGACATATTCATGGTTGCGGGTAAAAACATAGAACTTAAGATGAAATTAAATAAAGACATAAATCCTGATGACATTGAATTCAGTAATGCCCCTGATGAAATAATAAAAAATGATGATGGCACAAATACACTCTTATTTAAGACGGGCTACTTAAGCGTAGGTCAGGATAATAATATGGAAATGAAAATGCCGGTAAGTGTTTCAGGCAATGAAGAAATAATTAATCTTATGGATGAGATAACACTTTCATACACAAATGAAAATGATGAAAAGGTTGAGCTTAAACTTGATCCTTTAACCATAAAACGAAAAATTACAACTGAAATTGTTGAAACGGAACCTGAGACAAAACAGAGTACAGAAGAAGCAGTAGATAAAAAGGGAATATATGCCAAAAATGTTATCCCAAAGGAAAGTGACGAGCAGGGAAAAGCCATTAAGGGAAATGTAAGTGTGGACAACACGGATATGGAAACAGGAGATACTGCAAAAATTTCTTATGTAATCGAAAATAAAGGACAGGAAAAGGAAAACGGCATTTTAAAAATAAGTGCAATAAACATAAAGAACAAAAATGTAACTGAATTGGAAAATAAGGAAACGAAAATCGGACAGGGAGAGAAAATTACTGAAACCATAGATACAGACACTTCATTACTTGGAGAAGGAAATTTCTTAATCATATATCAGTTTGTGACAGATGATGAAGTAATTCTGATGGATGAGGCAGGATTTAAACTTACAGACCATGCTTATAATTTTAAAATTCAGTGTAGCGACGGTGGAAGTGTTGTTTCAAAGTTTATGGAAACTTATAAGGAAGGACAAACCATAAGCCTTAAGGCAAAAGCAGACGATGGATATATATTTGCAGGATGGGAGTGTGACTATGGAGCATTCTCCGACAGGTATGATAAATCTACAATGTTTACAATGCCGGGTAATGATGTAACGGTAAAAGCAGTATTTGCGAAAAAGAAAAATATGGAAAATCACGACAACAGTATTAGTGAATCCGTAACAAAAGATAATAGCGGTGAAAAACCGGGCAATGAAATTACAACACAAAAAGTCGTGAAAAAAGATGGAAATTCAAATGTTAAAGGCAGGTCGGAAAAGTCAGAAAAGAATTCTGCCATAACAAAGGAAGAGCATGAGAAGAATGCCAATATAAGTGGTAAACATAAAAAAGAGTATGGTAAGAATGACAGCATTAAGAAAAATAGTGATGGCATAAAAACATACAACGTGGATGAAAATAATCAAAACAACAAAGAAATAAAATCAGGCTCACCCGTAAAAACCGGTGATTTTGAAACAAGAAAAACAATTGCAGCATTGATGATTATTCAGTTCATTTCAATTATAGTCATTATATTTATGGCAGGAAAAAAGGAAAAAGAAGAACAATAGGGGTTAAAAAATGTATAAAGAGAAAAAAATTAACAGGGTTTTAAGTTTTATTCTGATAGTGGCAATGGTGACAGTGTCAATGTATGTGCCGGGAATAAAGCAGAATACCACTAAAAGTTCAGACATAAATGAAGCGTATCAGTTAAGTGAAGCAGAAGTTAAAACACAATCTGCAAAAAATGCTGAGAAGTTAAAAACATATATGTCTGAAAGTGTAAATAAAGTAAAATCAAAAAAAGAAACCGCAGAAAGTCTTAAAAATATTCTTGAATATGTGTCGGAACTTAAAAAATCTGTTACAGATGAAATGAACAAGGCACAAAAATATGCTAAAGAAGAAAATCTTAAAACAGTATTAAAGAGAGTAGAAGAAAGCAGAAAAGAAGTTAGCAAAGACTTTGCAGATACAGAAAATGACATAAACAGAGTGATAAAACTTTGTGACAAAAAAGATGTAAGCAACAAAGAACTAGATAATGAATACGCTAATCTTACAGATGAAGTCAGAAAGATAACGGAAAATGAAGACATAGAAACAAAAGTGCCCGATAAACCACATCAGACCTCTAAAAGTTATGATGTAAGTGAGAGTGTAGGAAAACAGACACCGGATAGCAGTTTGTACACGACATCTTTGTTAAAGAAAATAGAAAACGGAGAGTGTGATGGAGAGAGCACACAGGATGAAGCATTAATTTTAAGTGATGAGGCTAAAAAGATAGCCGATACGCTAAATACTCCGTATGAAATATATAAATATGTAAAAGATACAGTAGATTTTAAGCCTTATTACGGTTTAAGATATGGTGCTACAGGTACATTTACATGTAAGGTGGGAAATGATTATGATACGGCATCGCTTCTAATAGCAATGTTGAAATACAGAGGATTTGAAGCGAGATATGTAGTAGGAACAGTACAGATTGAAATAAAAGAGGCAATTAATCTTACGGGTGCAGACAATGAACAGGGCGCAGTTGATATTTTATCTATGCTTGGGATTCCGACAACGGTAGTAAAGACTGATGGAAAGATAACAGCCGTAAGAATTGAACATGTATGGGTAGAAGCGTACATACCATATGACAGTTACAGGGGAAGTGGAAAAGTAGCCGGCGCAAAAGAATGGATTCCAATGGATGCCTCATATAAAAAATACGAAAAGCAGGAAAAGTTAAACTATGACAGTGATTTTAATGAGGAAATAAAAAAACTTAGTGAAGAATTAAAAAATGAAAACGCGACAGGGTTTAGTGAAAATCTTGAAAGCATTCAGGATAGGATAACTGAATACGCAAATGAAGAAAGTATTGAAACTGACACAATTTTTAGCAAAAGAAAAATAAAGGAAGACACTCTTAGCTTACTTCCGTCCGTACTTCCATATGAAGTAATAAAGGAAAATGCCGTATTTGACAGGGCACCTGAAAAGGCGAAGGCAAAGATAACATTTAAACTTACAACACCGTTTTACGGTACATACGCAATTGGAGATTCGGATAAAGAAGTAACATTTGAAGCAGCATCATTATATGGAAAAAATGTCTGGATTGAATATATTCCGGAAACAGATGAAGACGAAAAGATAATAGAAAAGTATGGCGATATATATAGCACACCTGCATATCTCATTAAGGTTATTCCATGCATAATGGCAGACGGAGAATGTGTTGCAAAGGGGAATGCAGTACGTCCCGGAACATATACAATATTTGGAATGGATATATATGAAGCAGGATGTGAAACAGTATCAGTTGACAATCCTCTTGTTGCAGGTGGAAGTTATGCGGTTTCATTTGATTATGGAAAAATAAGCGAAGCTGATTTAAGCGATGCAAAGACCGAACTGCTCAGTTTAAAGGAAAAACTTGAATCAGGAAAAGAAAGCAATGACAGGGCAATGGGGGAAACACTTTCAGGAATAGGCACAACATACTTTGCACAGCTTGATATGGCAGACAGTATGCTTGAGGGAATATTAAATGTTACAACATGGAGACAGATAAGTGAGGGAATTTTTGGATACAAACCAAAGGTCACAAGCATATTTGGTGCACCAATCGGATTATCTGAAGGGACAGTGTTTGTTGATATAGACACGGATACATATGGAGTTGCAGATAATGGAGATAAAATCAGAACTTCTGAAGTAAACAATGATCAGGAAAATGAAAAAGACAGCAACGGTGATAAAGAAAACAAGGTGGACCATAATCCGGTAAGGGATTTCATGCTCTATAGCGGATTTGTAGGTTCATATCTTGAAAGCTTTGTCCTTGAGGAAACGGTTGGAGTATTTGCAGTATCCACAATGGAAGTATTTAAGGTGGCGCTTTCAAGAGGCATGGAGCTTGTGAAGATAGATTCGCAAAATTCAGATGGGTTTGAAAAAATAAAAGCAGATGACAAGACATTAAGTGAGATGAAAAATGCAGTCAAAGCAGGGCGTACAATCATAGTACCAAAGGAAGAAATGTGTTACTATGGATGGAAAGGCACGGCATATATTGCACTTGACACAAGTACAGGCGAAGGAGCCTACATGATAAGTGGAAGTATGTGCGGTGGCAGTACGGCAATAAACATAATTGTGGGGACAATAAATGTAATAATCGCTGCATATGATCTTATTGCTGCAATAGATATGATTATTTTAGGTCTTGCAAATCCCGTGTTGCTGACAGTTGCACTTGTGTTCCTGGGAGTTGCCGTTTATGCATACATTGACAGTATGTTTACGCTGTTTATGTATTGCAGCACCGGAGAAGAACGGTACGGAGAAGAAATGATGACGAATCTGTACTTCAACGTGACGTTTGGTGTAATAACGAAGGTGGCGGGAACTTTAGGAAAGAAAGTCGTAAGGAAGATAGGGGACACGCTTGTGGAAATGGGCGTAGACAGTAAATATGTTAAAAACTTCTTTACGGAAGAATTTGGAGGAGTATCATGGGATGACAGCCCGGGAACAGGCGGCTCAGGAAACCACGGAAGCGGAGGAACCGGAAGTGGCTCAGGAAGTCATGGAACAGGTGAAATACCGGGAGGCAGTTCAGGAAACCACGGAAGTGGAGGAACCGGAAGCGGTTCAGGAAGTCACGGAACAGGATATATTCCCGGAGGAGGAAGCCCGGATTACTGGAATTTCATTGATGCATGGGAGTTGCTTAGCAAAAAATATGGTGAAAAGGTAGCAAGCATACTGCAGGAGTTTGGAGAAGACGGACTAAAGCTTGCAGAAAAGTATGGAGATGACCTTGCAAGTATAATTGACAATCTGGAACCGACAGAAGCTAAAAAAGCAGTAAGCCTTATAAACAGTTATGGTGATGATGCACTGGAAATGTTTAAGGAAGGAAAAAGCTTTGATGAGGTAAAGAAGGTTGTTGAGGGTGAAGGTAAAGTAATAAGTCAAGCAGATAGAGCAAAAATAGATGCTTGGAATAATACACCTAGCGACGAATTGTATTTGAAATATAAGGATGTATTTGACAATCCTAAGTATTATGATCAAATAACAGGAGAAATTCATTGGCCAGGTCAAAACGGAGATTTTAATAAAGATGGGTTTGTTAATGGTGTATATGATAAGGTCAAGTTACAGCCAGGCAAAATTATAGATAGATATGGTGGAAATAGTGGAATTTTTTTTGGCGAATACGGAACACCGATATCTGAAAGGGCAATGGCACCAAGTTCTGATTTCAGTATATATAATAAATATGTAGTAAAAAAATTATTACCAGTTCAAAAGGGTGTAATAGCAAGTTGGTTCGATCAACCAGGAGGAGGAATTCAATATAAATTAGAAGATAATTTTGTTGAATATATAAGTGGAGAATTGAGACCTTTTGAAAAAATTATTGATGGATTAATCAGAATGGGATATTTAGAAGTGCAATAAAGAGAGGTTTGATGATAAAATGATTAGTAGAAACTACATAGAATGCTTAAAAATTTATTTGGGAACAAAAACGAATATTGTATTTGATGAACAGACTATAAAAGTATATATAGATTGTGAAATTCAAAGTGTTTTAAAAGAAGATGATAGTAATTACATATTATTTATTGTGGAAAGAGGAAACAAAAGAAAAATTAAAGAATATAAATCGGAAATTGAAGCAAAAAGAAATTTTGCTATATATGTGAGAAGAATGTTAAATGATAATGAATCTACTGTTGCCTCTGAATTTAACGGAATAAAAGATACATTAGAATTACGAAGTAAAATGATAAAATTAACTGATGAAAAATGGTATTCAATAAATAATTTAGTAGAAGATAAAATAAACATTCTAAAAGATGAAGCGGGAGTGTATAACATATTATTTATTAATAGAAATGGCAAAAAATATTTAATTGAAAGGGACAGGAAAGTGCCTGATATATTTGAAAAATTTTATAGGGAAGTACTTTATTACAGAGATATTATGAAACAAATAGTAGAATATGAGAAAGTATTTAATGATAAAATCGAATATAAAACAAAGATTAGAATGCTTGGATATTAATAAATTAGAAAAATTGATATGGAAAAGAGGGCGTTTTATGAAAGATGGAGAATTTGCAATTTATTTAGGAAAAGAATATTCAGCAGGAAAAACAAAGGAAGGAAAAATAGTGTTACGTTCAACAGACATAGAGGATGTAAAAAATGGTTTTGAACCATGTAAACCGTTTAATATTAAATATATTCAAGATAAAATAGTATGCTTTAAATATGTAAATAGCTCCGAAATAACTGAATATTACATAATAAGGTCAATGGCAATTTATAAAGGTTTTGAATTTGAAGTTGTTGAAGAAACAGAAGACAAGTTGTCTATAGTTACAATGATAGGTGATTATAGAGATTGGGTAAGATTAGGAATGAAGAGCATTGATATAGGTGTTTATCAAAAATGGATAAACAAAAATGAAGCAGAGGTTAAAATAGTAAAAGAAAATTTTAAATTGTAATAATAAGAGCAATTTAAGGCAAATTAAGTAATTACGACAAGCGCATTCGAAATGAAAATATTCGTTTTGGAATGCGTTTATTGTAAAGATGAGAATAATTGACAATCTGGAGCCGACAGAAGCTAAAAAAGCAGTAAGCCTTATAAACAATTATGGTGATGATGCACTGGAAATGTTTAAGGAAGGGAAGAGCTTTGATGAGGTAAAGAAGGTTGTTGAGGGTGGTTTAAACTCTTATGCTGATTTTAGTAAAGCAATAAGCGATATTGGTATGAGAAGTGATTTGACTGATGCCCAGAAGATAAGAGAATTACAAAAATTGTTTGAAAGTTCAAATTATAAAGCTGATATCAATATACCAAGTGATATTCAGTATGTAAAAGGTTTTGATGCGAAAGGAAATGTAATATATGATTGACCACCTAAATTAGGCTTTGATGAAAGCACAATCAAATCTATTTCCAGAACAGATGGGTTGCCTAATACTTGGGATAGATATGGATATATGGGAGGCTCTAATTTTGCAGATGTTCCTCCAACGGGTAAATACACATATAGTGAAAGAGCCATTCCTTATGTAGAGAATGAAGCAGCTTATCATACGGGAACTTTTAATAATGCAACGTATTTTGATAAAATAGATGCAATAAAAAATGGAGATATAGATGGATTGAATACAATTTTATCTAAGGAAGGAATAGCGAATGTTAATTCATCATATTTTAAGAATTTGCAAAATACATATAATGATTTTATTGAGGATACGACAGATGCAGTAGGAAGTAATATTGATGCCACTTACGGGTTAAAAGGAACAGCAGCTTCGTGGGGAGATATGTCTGGAGGAGCAGGACAATATGTTACTCCACTTAACGGAAATACCATGAAACGATTAGGAATTATAAATTGAGGTAGTACAAATGAATAGAAAAGAATTTTTGAAAATTAAAGAAGAACTACAATGTAAATTAGAAAAGTGGAAGTTGGAGATTGGCGATGAAATTTTTGCTGATTTTACAATAGGATGTTTTTATGATACATGTGAAAAGAAATGGAAAGTGTATGTCAATAATGAGCGAGGGAGACATAGAATTAGATTGATAACTGAAAACGAAGAGGAGGCTTTTGATGAATTGCTATCAATTGTAAACTTTGAGGTTGAAAATAATAGATATATTTAATTTCGCCTTTATAATAAGGAAATTCAAGACCTCATATTGAGTTTATTATGGTTATACTTTCGGACTCCCAACAACCTATAACTATTGCACGTCTATTAATTAACCATCATGGCTGCCCAGAAGCAATTAAGAATCCATGATGTTAATTTATAGACACTTGCGAAATTTTGCCGAGTTGGGTATACGAAAGGACATTGCAAATTCAATATGCTGAAGTAACGCACTCTTAGTAACAAAAAAATGTTGCAAAAAGGTGCGTTTTCCTGTGAAAGTATTATTATAAATGGTGCGGGTATTTTATAAAAGTCAGTATTACAAGCGGTATTTAAGACACATGGAAAAAATGTCTGGATTGAATATATTCTGGAAACAGATGAAGATGAGAAGATAATAGAAAAGTATGGCGATATATTTAGAACACCTGCATATCTCATTAA